>Ga0335074_10011497_pt1 | contig 12375 bp, 8 predicted proteins | sample Lox_Sample_23_FD_206715 | JGI IMG/M metagenome (GOLD analysis project Ga0335074, IMG submission 206715) | Soil microbial communities from Loxahatchee National Wildlife Refuge, Florida, United States - Lox_Sample_2.3 | ecosystem: Environmental > Terrestrial > Soil > Wetlands | place: USA: Florida...
GCAGTCCCGCTGGTGGTGCACGACCGCGTAGTGGGGGTGATGGACCTGGAGAGCAACCGCATCGGCCACTTCACCGACGATCATGTGCGCACCCTGGCCCTGCTGGCGCCGCAGGTGGCCAGCAGCGTGGAGAATGCGCGGCTCTACCAGGAGTTGGCCACCCGCGAGCAGCGCATGGAAGAGGATCTCAAAGCCGCCCGCGAGCTGCAGCGCGTGCTGCTGCCGGATGCCGAGCCTGAGATCGAAGGGCTGGAAGCGGTGGTGCGCCTGCGCCCGGCGCGCGGCATCAGCGGCGACATCTACGACGTGATTGAGCGCGTGGACGGGCAGACTGTGATCGCTTTCGGCGACGTGAGCGGCAAAGGCGCGGCTGCGGCGCTCTATGGCGGCCTGATGAGCGGCCTGCTGCGCACGCTGGCCCCGCGCCGCCGCCGCCCCGCCGACCTGATGCGCGCGCTCAACGAAGCCCTCATCGAGCGCAAGGTGGAAGCGCGCTACGTGACCTTATGCGTGCTGCTCTGGGACCCCGCCGCGCGCCGCTTCGTGATGGCCAATGCCGGCGCCCTGCCGCCCATGATCTGCCGCCAGGGAGAAATCCTCAAACTGCGCGTGGAGGGCGTGCCGCTGGGCCTGCTGGACGCGCGCGAGTACGAAGAGGTGACCGTCGACGCGCAAACCGGCGACTTGATCGTGCTCTACTCCGACGGCATCACCGACCACCTCAACGCCGCCGGCACGGAATATGGCCGTGGCCGTTTGGCTCACGTGGTGCGCAGCCATTGGCAGGCCCCAGTTAACGACCTGGTGGCCGCCATTTTTCGCGATCTGGACCAGTTTTCCACCACCCCCTTCGACGACCAGACCGTGCTGGTGATGCGCGTGAAATAGGGCTGGTATGACCGGCGTGCGAGTGGACAAATGGCTGTGGGCCGCCCGGTTCTTCAAAACGCGCTCGCTGGCGCAGCGAGCCTGCGAACTCGGCCGGGTGCACGCCAACGGACAACCCGCCAAGCCCGCCCGGGAAGTCCACGCCGGAGACCGGTTGCAGGTGAAGAACAATGGCGGCGAGTTTGAGCTGGAGGTCCTGGGGCTGAGTGAAATCCGCGGCCCCGCTCCGGTTGCCCAGGCTCTTTACCGCGAATCCGAAGCCAGCCGCGAGGCGCGCCGCAAACTGGCCGAAGAGCGCAAACTGGAGCCGCATTTCGAGGGCTTCCGGGAAGGCCGGCCTTCCAAGCGCGACCGCCGGCAACTCGGACGGCTGCGCGGCAGGTGAACCGGCGGTGACGCCATTCGCCGCGGTGACCCCAGATCGCGTCTTGCCGGGCCACCGGCGTATACTGAGGGAGGTTAGGGGTGCATATGAGCTTTCTCTCCAAGCAGTTTATCGAGGTCATTCAATGGACCGAGGTGGGCGATGCGGTGCTGGCCTGGCGATTCCCGATTGAGGATCAGGAGATCAAGACCGGGGCCCGGCTGACCGTCCGCGATTCTCAGTTCGCCGTGTTCGTCAACGAAGGCCAGATTGCCGATGTGTTTGCGCCCGGCCTCTATACCCTGAGCACCAACACGCTGCCGCTGCTGACCAACCTGCTGAACTGGGATAAGGCCTTCAAGTCGCCGTTCAAGTCCGACGTCTATTTCTATTCCTCGCGCCTGCGGATCGATCAGAAGTGGGGCACCGCGACCCCCATTGTCATCCGCGACAAGGAATTCGGCGCGGTGCGCATGCGGGCGTATGGGATTTACTCCTACCGGATCGCCGATCCTCGGGTCTTCTACCAGAAAGTGAGCGGGTCGCGCGCGTTGTACCAGGTGAGCGACCTGGAGGGACAACTGCGCAACACCGTTGTGGGACGGATGACGGACGCCTTCGGAAACGCCAACGTCAACTTTCTGGATATGGCCGGCAGCCAGGCGCAACTCGGCCAGACCCTGCTGGCAGCGCTCCGGCCCGTGTTTACCGACCTGGGGCTGTCGCTCGAAAGCTTCGTGGTGGAGAACATCTCCCTGCCGGAAGAGCTGCAGAAAATGCTGGACCAGCGGATCGGGATGAACATGCTCGGCGACATGAACCGCTACACCCAGTTCCAGGTGGCGCAGTCGATGCCCATCGCGGCAGCCAACCAGGGCGGCGGCGCGGCGGGAATCGGCGCCGGGTTGGGGGCGGGGATGGTGATGGCGCAGCAGATGATGAATGCCATGAAACCCGCGCCTCCGCCGGAAGCCGCAGCGCCGGCGCCGCCAGCCTCAACTCCGGCCGGCCCTGCGGGCGCCACCAAGTTCTGCCTGAACTGCGGCAAGCCGATTCCCAAGCCTGCGCGCTTCTGCCCCGAATGCGGCGGCGCGCAGCAGTAGCCGCCCCGCCGCTCGCTACCAGCGCACAGCGGTGGCATTGGACCACCGGATCATATTGCGCGATTCTCCTTCAATCCGCTCGAACACCGATTGGACGGCCACCCTTCCCGGGCCGCTGAGCCGCAGCCACAGATAGCGATTGTTCCACGGACGCCACATGGAGAAAAGCGCCCCGGGGTGCTCAAAGTGGAGCTGCATCTGGACCGTGGGATCCTTGAACACCAGCGCTGTCGGCTTCACCAGGATGGTCTGCCGCGGCTTCAGGGTGCGCACGAAGACATTGCCGCCGGCGTGCAGCAGCACCAGCCCGGGCGTCTGCGAGGCCGCAAAACGGTCCATGTAGCGGCCCACCGGGTAGTGCGTTTCGGTGTCGTTGCCCTGCTGCGTTTCGAACCAGATGCCCGTCTGGAACCAGTCATAGCCGACGTTGCTGGTGGCGGCCAGCAGCATGTGCTCGCGGACATCCAGGGATTGCCCGGCCTGCAGCGGCACGGGGATCAACTCGCCCGGATCGTCCTTGGAAAACGCGATGCGGCCGGGCCCTTCGGCCTGCGTCATGATCAGCGGCAAGCCCGCGAACATCCGCTTCCAGCCGCCTTTCAGCGACATGGTGGTGACGTTCACCTGCGGTTCTTTCCACAGCAGCACGTGGTGGGTGAAGTAGACGCTGTCGCCGGCGGCCAGGTTGAAGTCGGCCACCGGTACATAGAGGCCCTCGATCTGGCAGTGCGAATGGCCCATCTGCAGCTTCGCCATGTCCTTGCGGGCTGGCACCTGGGTCCAGCCGCTCTCGGAGAGGGCCGCCGGCAGTTTCAGCGCAGCGCCGCATTGCGGACAGGAGGGCTGGGAAAAATCCACCGCGGCGCCGCACCAGTTGCAGCGTCCGCTTACCGGGGCCGCCGGCGCGGGCGGTGCAGGGGCAGCGCTGGCGTGCGTAACCGGCGCGTAATGCGGCACCGGTGGGACGGCTGGAGTTGCCTGCGTCACCGGCACTCGGGGCGGCGGGGCGGCGGCCTCCGCGGCATGCTTCACCGGGTGCCCGCAGTTGGGGCAGAAGTTCTGGTCTTCGCGAACGGGCGTTCCGCAGTTTACGCAAAACATGTTGGTTACTCGGTGTGGTGATGCACGTACATCGACTGGATTCCCACCCGGCCGGGACCGGTCATGCGCGCCATGCTCATGTTGGCACCGCCGAAAAAGCCCGAGCCCAGCCGCTGAAATTCCACGTCCATGGTGACCGAAGAATCCTTGTAGAGAAAGGCGCCCGGTTCCACCATGATGGATTCGCCGGGGGCTAGCCGCCGCTCGAAAACATTTCCGTAGCCGTGCAGGATGACCAGGCCCGGAGCGCCGGTGGTGACGAAACGGTCCATATACATGCCCTGGCCGCCGAAGAGGATATTGCAAAGACCCTTGACGCGGACGAACGAGTAGGCCACCTGGTGCGACGACAGCAGAAAGGCGTGCTCGCGGACGTCCAGTTCCATGCCGGGGTGCAGCGGCAGCACGATCAGCTCGCCGGTGGCGTCCCGCGAGAAAGCAATGCGGCCGGGGCCGCTGGCCACGCTGATGATGAAAGGCATCCCCGCAAAGGCGCGCTTCAGGCCGCCCGAAAGCGACATCACCGACATGGCTACCTGCTCTTCCTTCCACAGCATCACATGGTGCTCGAAAAACACCGAATCGCCCGCGCCCAGATGGATTTCAGCGGCCGGCACGATCTCACCTTCCACCTGGCAGGTGCTGGTGCTGAACTGAATCTCGGTCATATCGCGAATGCGCGGCGCCTCGCGCCAGCCCGATTCGCTCACCAGGTTGCGGATATCCAGGGGAGCTCCGCAAGCGTGGCAAGCCAGCGCCGCCTTCTCATTCATGCTCTGGCACCACTGGCACTGGATTCGTTCGAACGGCTCGGCTGCGGAACTGTGTGCGGCATCACCCATAGCTTGGGATTATACCGTATGGCCGGGTCAGAACGGCGAAGGTGGGAATACACAAGAAAGCGGGCGAACCGCAAGGATTCGCCCGCCCAAGGGAGGAAACCACATGGATTCAGACGGCCCCAAAAAAGGAGCGGCCGTTTAGAAATACAGCTTCAGTGCTAACTGGATGATGCGCGGGCTGCCGTACCCGGTCACTTCGCCGAACGTGCTGCTGGTGATGCTGGTGGTTGGATTGCTCCAGTTGGCGTGGTTCAAAATGTTGAAGAAATCCGCCCGGAATTCGAGCTTCCAGCGTTCCTTTAAGTTGAACTGTCGGGTCATAGCCATGTCCCATTGGATTGAGCCGGGGCCATAAACCGAGTTGCGGCCCAAGTCGCCGAACGAAGCGGTCGCAGCGGTCGCAGCGGGACAGTTCGGCGATAGAGTCGAAGGGCCGATATTGTTAATCGAATCCGGGCAGATGAAAGCGTCCGGGTTAAACCAGTAAGTTCCATTATTAGTCGGCGCGAGCCGCTGGTAAACCTGGGTCGGGGCGATGACGTCCGGACGATCCTGCAGTTGGGCGCTGAGGGAAACATCCTTCCCGCCGGCGGTGAGCTGGAGCGGGTTGCCGGTACTGAAGCTGACAATCGGCGAAAGCTGCCAGTCCTTGGTAACGCCATGGACGAACCCCGCGCCGATGCCCCCGCTCGAAGCCACCATCGTCGCTACGAACGTCTGCCGGTGGTCGTAGCCGCAGTTGCCGCGTTCGCCCTCGGCGCGGTTCAGCGGGTTCTGATAGATGGTGCCCGCCAGTTCGCCGGCAAAATCCCAGGAACTGCTGCAGTGGCTCCAGGTGTAATTGAAACGCGCCAGGTAATGGCGCGCCCACTGATGCTGCGCCGAAAGGAACAGGGCATGGTACTCCGAGACGGCGCCAGGGTCGGTCTGCTGAATTTCCCCGTAGTACTGTCCGAGTGTGGGATTGATCAGGTACGTCAGGCGGCGGCTGTTGGCGTTGGCAGCGGTGGCGCCCGCGGTGGGGATGGAGTAGTTGACGTCGATCGATCCCCAGATATCCCGGCCGGCGTTGCCCAGGTAGTTCGCGCTCACCATCCAGTTGGTGGCAATCTGCCGCTGGTAGCTGAGGTTCCACTGCATCATGTAAGTCACTGGTAAGTTGGGCGGAATGCTGATGTAAGTGCCTGCCAGGGGGAATACGGCAGCGCCCGGGAAGGGGTCGCCCGGTTTGCCGTTCAAGACGTACCCGTTGAAGGGGTTGGAGAACAGGTCGGTGCCCACGCCGAACTCATTGCTATTGATGGTCAGCGAAGAGACGTAGGGCGCATTGGTGGTCCAGCGCTCTGGATAGAACAGCTCGGTGGTGTCGTGCATCAGCACGAATCCCGCCCGGATGGTCTGTTTGCCGTCGCCCTTGGGATCCCAAACCAGGCCCAGGCGCGGCGAGAACGTCGCGTAATGGGCCTTGGTGAAGGCTTTGCCGTTAGGATCCTGCGCCGTGTCTCCGGAGAAGATCAGGCCTGCCGGAGCGGTGGGGTATACCGAGCTGTGCCAACCCTGGAGAAATAGCGGCCAACTGAACTGGTTGCCGCGGCCGTATTTATCATATGAAGGCACTGAGGGTTCCCAACGGAGGCCGTAATTGATGGTGAAATGCGAAGTAGCATGGAACGAATCCTGCGCATACGCAGCGATGGGCGTCTGCCGCAGGTAATCGGAAATCACGTTGCCGTCGGTCAAACCGGAGAATTGCCCGGTCAGCAGGTCCGCCAGCCCGTCGCCGGTGTAGGTGCCATTGAAAGTGAACTGCCCGTTGGCCTGCTGATAGTTGTAGGAGTTGAACTGGTCCTTGCGGCCGTCGAATCCGAAGGCGAACTGATGTTTCCCGTGAATCCACGTGAAATCGTCCGCCAACTGGTAGGTGTTGATGTCGAAATTCGCCAGCGCGCAGGTGCCGCAGCCGACGCCGAATCCGCCGCCGGAGTAACTGCTGACGGCGAGCTGCGTATAATCCGAGGCGTTAATGAACATATTCACGCCCAGCGTGGCCGGGCTGAACAAGGTCGAAGGAGACGCGCGATTGTCGCGGCGCCGGTCGAACGTGAAATGGAAGGAGTTGACGGAGGTGGAGTTTAGCGTATAGGTTTCGCCGATGGTCATAGTCTGGGAGCGGTCCCAGTTGGCCGGCGCCGCCTGGGTGGTCAGCGCATTGTTGTTGGCGAAGATCACCTCGGCGTAGTAATCGTAAATGTAGTAGCGGCCGTAAAAAATATTCTTATCGTTGATGTTGTAATCCACGCGGCCAATCCACTGGTCGTCGGGGTTATTGGCGGGATCGCCGTAAAGATAATTCCCGCAAGGGTTGGAGGAGACCGGGAAGTAAGTGGAGGCCAGCTTGAGGCCCGCCGGATCGAAGGTGGAAACCGGGATCTGGTTGTTGGGGTATGGGTTGCCTTGGGGATTCTTCAGAACTCTGGCGGTGGACAGGCAGCCGCCGCTCGACTTGGCCCCATCCACGACGCTGAAATCACCTGCCAGGGTGGCCGCGGTGGGATCGTAGGCCGTGCTGGCGGACGGGTTACTCCGCTGCCGGGTGCCCTGATAGCCGCCGAAGAAGAAAAGCTTGTCTTTCTTGATAGGCCCGCCCACTGTGCCGCCGAACTGGTTGCGCTTTAGCGAGTCGCGGATCGGCTGCGAGGCGGCAAAGCCTTTCGGGCGCGCGTTCAGATCGCCATTGCGCAGGAAGTCGAAGAAGTCGCCGTGGAAGGCATTGCTGCCCGACTTAGTCACGATATTGACCACCCCGCCGGGGTGCAGGCCGTATTGCGCCGGTAAACTGCTGGTCTGGATGTTGAATTCCGAAATCGCATCCGGGAACGGAAGGGGCAGGTTCACGTTGCTGAATGCGTCGTTGTTATCGCCGCCATCCAGCAGGTAGTTGACCCCGTTCGCCGCGCCCCCGGCCACCGAATACGACGTCGAACCGTTGGAACCCTGAATGTTCTTGCTTCCCGTCAGGTCGCCTCCGTTGAGGGTCATGGTGTTGGTGGCGAAACCCGAGATAGCCAGCAGTTGGGTCGGATTGCGGCCGTTGAGCGGCAAATCGACCATGCGTTCGCTATCCACGAGCTGCGAGATGGAATTCTCCTTGGTTTCCACCTGGGCGGCATTGGCAGTCACCTCCACGCTCTCGGTGGTCGAGCCGACTTGCAGTTGCACAGGCTGCGTACGGTTATTGCCCGCATCCAGGGCGATGCCGTTCTGCACATAGGTCTTGAAGCCTTTATAGGAAACTTCCAGCCGGTAGTTTCCAGCCGGCAGATCGGGGAACGCGTATCGGCCGGTAATGTCCGTGGTCGCCTCGTGAACCTGTTGGCGATCCACTTCCGTAACCTTCACTTGAGCGCCGGCAACCGCCTGGCCCGTCTGGTCCGTAACATACCCGTCAAGCTGGGCTACGGCTACCTGTTGGGCCCTGGCGGACGACGCCAGAAAGCCAGTTAAAGCAAGGGCAAGCAAAACGGTTACCGCCTTGCCTCGAAGATCTACGAAGACCCCTGAATACGACATAGTTCTAACCTCTTTTTGGCCCCCGGCGACACAGCCGTCAAGGCCATTTGCTCGTTTCCTGCGCGATGCGGCGCAGCCAATCCGGACCCCAAAGTCAATCCATTATCGGTTGCAGTATATAAAGAGCACCGACCGGGGTCAAGGAGTAAAGTACCCTTTTGGCATTGTTAACTCGCAGCCAATGCCGCCCCGCCGGGAGCCAGGCCAAACCGGCAAATCCCGCCGTTGCCGCAGAATCCACCTGTGCCTCCGGACGCCTGCCGCGATTCTCCCCGCGCCCCGGCGGTAAGCCAGTCAGTACCATGAATGCACCTCCGCGCCCCAGCCAACGTCACCGGTTTAGCTAAAACCCCTGAAACGGACCAGACCCATCGGGCCGGTCCACAGTTAGGCCCCAGTATAGTTTTCCGGTACGTGTGAATCAAGGCCAAAAGTCGAAACAAATCGTTTAGGAAAACTAAACGATAGCGCCCGCGGTCCGTGGGGAACGGCCCGCCAGGAGCGCCGGTTTCACTTGGCGTCGCGCCAGTTGTCTCCCACTCCGATATCCACCAGCAGCGGTACCTCTAACTGGCGCGCGCCTTCCATCTCCCGCCGCACTAACTGGCTTACCGGGTCGATCTCTTCCGGGGGAACCTCGAACACCAGCTCGTCATGCACCTGCAGCAGCATGGCCGTCCGGTAACCGCCCGCCGCCAGCGCCGCATCCACCCGCACCATGGCCAGCTTGATCAAGTCCGCCGCGGTACCCTGGAGCGGCGAATTGACCGCCGTGCGCTCGGCGAATCCGCGCGAGTTGGGGTTGCGGCTGTTGATATCGGGAATCGGCCGTTCGCGCCCGAACAGCGTGTGGGTCACCCCCGTGCGGCGCACTTCGGCGATGGTTTCGTCCAGCCAGCGGCGCACTCCGGTATAGCGGGCGAAGTAGTTCTTAATGTACTTCTCGGCTTCGCCGCGGGAAATCCCCAACTGCGCCGCCAGGCCGAATGCGCTGATCCCGTACACGATCCCGAAATTCACCGCCTTGGCATCGCGGCGCGCCTCGGGCGTCACCATCAGCGGCGGCACGCCCATTACCTCCGCAGCCGTACGGGTGTGGATGTCCTCGCCGTTGCGGAAGGCCTCCAGCAGCAGTTCGTCGCCCGAAAAATGCGCCAGCAGCCGCAGCTCGATTTGCGAGTAATCGGCGCCCATCAGCTTCCATCCTTCGCGCGGCACGAAGGCGGCCCGAATCTCCCGGCCCAGCGCCGTGCGGATGGGAATATTCTGCAGGTTCGGATTGGATGACGAAAGCCGCCCGGTGGCCGCTCCGGTCTGGTTGAAGCTGGTGTGCAGCCGCAGCGTGCGCGGGTCCAGCAGCGCCGGCAGCGCGTCCACATAGGTGCCCTTCAATTTGGTCATCTGGCGGTATTCGAGCACCTTGCGGACAATCTCGTGGTCTGCCGCCAGGTCGTCCAGCACGTCCGCCGCGGTGGAGATGGTTTTGCCCTTGCCGTATTTCACCGGCGCCGGCAGCTTCAGGTCTTCGAACAGCACCCGCCCCAACTGCTGCGGCGAAGAAATGTTGAACGGCTTTCCCGCCAGCGCATGGATCTCCGCCGTGAGCCGCGCGACCTCGGTCTCCATCATCAACGAAAGGCGGTGCAGCTCCGCGGTGTCGATGCGCACCCCGGTGCGCTCCATGCGCGCCAGCACACCTGCCAGCGGCAGCTCGATTTCCGCGTATAACTTGCCGAGGCCGCGCGATTCCACTGCCGGCGCCAACTGTTGCCAGATTTCCAGCGTCAGGTCGGCGTGCTGCTCGGGCGACGGTCCCAGCTTCAGGTCCAGCCGCCGGCGCGCCTGCTCCTCCAACGGGCAGCCGCCCGGGTCGGCATCCAGCAGGAAGGCGTAGAGCATCACGTCGTGCGCGAACCCGCGTGCCTGGATGTCCATTTTGTCCAGTGTCAGCAGGGCACTCTTCACGTCGCAGGCGATCTTAGGCCGCGAGGCATCCTCTAGCCACGTCTTCAGCGCGCCCAGGTTCTCCGCCGTCACCGCGCGCGCCTCGCCCGGCCGCCATGCCAGCCCGATGGTATCCAAGGCGAATTCGCCTTCGTTGGATTTGGAAATCGCCACTGCCACGGGCGTGCCGGGGGGGATCGCGTCCAGCCACTCCTGCAACGTGGCCGGCGATTCAAAGACCCGGTAATCGCGCACCCGCGTATCTTCACCCGGACCCAGCTCCTTGAGCAGGCTGTGGAATTCCAGTACCTTGTAAGTCGCCTTCAACAGCGCCGCGTCGGCCTCTTGGGCCTTCACCGCCTCCAGCGAAAATTCGATGGGAACCCCCGTGGCGATGGTCGCCAGCCGCTTGCTCATGCGGATCTGCTCGGCGTTCTTCTGCAGGCTCTCGCGGTACGTCTTGCGCTCCACTTCGGCGGCCCGTTCCAGCACGCTCTCTATAGAGCCGAAGCGTTCGATCAGGTCGCGCGCGCCTTTCTCACCGATTCCCGGAGCGCCCGGAATGTTGTCGATGGCGTCGCCCTTGAGGGCCAGCAGGTCGGCTACCCGCTCCGGCGGCACGCCCATGAATTCCTTTACCTTGGCGGCGTCGTACCACTCATCGTCCTTGGCCGGGTTGAGCATGGCAACGTGGTCCGTGACAAGCTGCAGCATGTCTTTGTCGCTCGAAACGATCACCACCTCGCAGCCCGCCTGTTCGGCGCGCCGCGCCAGCGTGCCGATCACATCGTCGGCCTCGAATCCCGGATATTCCAAAATCGGAATGCGCATGGCCTCCAGCACGCGCCGCACGTATGGGATCTGGTCGGCCAGGTCGGGCGGCATTTCCGTGCGGTTGGCTTTATAGGCGGCGAACTCCTGCACCCGGTGGGTGGCTTCTTTGCTCTCGAACACCGCCGCGATGTAAGGCGGATCGAACTGCTTCGAGAGCTTCCGCAGCATGTTGTTGAAAATGTAGACGGCTTCGGTGGAAATCCCCGTGCTCGTGCGCATGGGCGGCGCATTGCTGCGGGCGCGCGCATGGTAGGCCCGGAAGATGAATCCGAACGTGTCGATCAGAAAAAAACGCGGCGGTTTTGGCACTCGGCTCCATGATATCAGTGGGCATCGGCATCAGTGGGCCTCAGCCGGTGATCGCGCCGACCGCGGCCTTTCAGCCACGCCACCCTCCAAAAACTGTATCATTAGGGCCACACCGTAACGTAACCAAAACCTTTTGCATCAAAAAGTTGCAGATTGCATTGCAGATTGCCGTTTGAATTGATCTAATGGTAATCCACTTGATTTCGGAGAGCCTCATTGCGCTTTGAAACCACCGTCTTGCGCGCTGTGGAAACCTCGGGAGTGGGGCTGCACAGCGGCGCCCCGGTGCACATCCGGATCCTCCCCGCTCCGCCCTCCACAGGCATCGTCTTCGTGCGCACCGACCTCGATAACTTCCCTATTCCCGCCAGTTGGCGGCATGTCACACGGGTCAGCTACGCCACCAGCCTGATGCGCCAGGGGGTTCTCATCTCCACCACCGAGCACCTCCTCAGCGTGTTTTACTCCATGGGCATCGACAACGTCTATGTGGAGATCGACAACCTGGAGGTGCCCATTCTGGATGGCAGCGGCCTGCCGTTCGTGGCCCTCATCGAAAGGGCCGGTGTGCGCCGCTACCGCCGCAAACGCCGCTACCTGCGCATTCGCCGCCCGGTTTCGGTCGAAGACAAAGGCAAGCGCATCAGCATTCTGCCCGCGGAGAGTTTTCGCCTGACCTGCGATACGGATTACCCGGCTCCGGTCGGCCGCCAGTCCATCGAAATGGAGGTGACACCCGAACGCTATGCCTCCGAAATCGCTTTCGCCCGCACCTTTGGGTGGGAGGCCGATCTGGATCAGATGCGCAACATGGGTTTGATCCGCGGTGCGTCGCTCGAAAACGCCGTCTGCTTCACCGCCGGCGGGGTGATGAATCCCGAAGGGCTGCGCGCCTGCGATGAGTGCTGCCGCCACAAAGCCCTGGATCTGATTGGCGACCTGGCCTTGCTGGGCCGGCCCCTGCTGGGCCACGTGATTGCGGAACGCGCCGGCCACGCCATGCACGCCGCCCTGGTAGCGCGCATTATGTCCGACGCTTCGCTGTACGAAATTCTTACCTTCGACCAACTGGCCGCGCGGGTGACTCAGGCGCTGGTGACGTAAGTCTTCGCGGCAGCCGCTCTTCAGCACTCGCGCCGTTTGGTGGGGGAACGCCGCCGCCGCAAGGCGCCCGGTGCGCATCTTGGGTGGCCCCGTGGGTGAAGCGGAATAGCGGGCACGGAGGAGGAACAGCAGCGGCGGGCGGCTTCGTCACTCACTAGCCGGACGCATTGCTGCAAGTGCTCCCGGCATCTTTTGAATTCCCCCAGAACCCACTCGGTCAGTTCGGAATCCCCAGCCGTCTGGCCGATCCGCCGTACCGCTTCCGCCATCGACTCCCAGGAGTCCTCCATTAACGCGCCCCTCCCTCTCGGTCGCC
>Ga0335074_10011500_pt1 | contig 12372 bp, 6 predicted proteins | sample Lox_Sample_23_FD_206715 | JGI IMG/M metagenome (GOLD analysis project Ga0335074, IMG submission 206715) | Soil microbial communities from Loxahatchee National Wildlife Refuge, Florida, United States - Lox_Sample_2.3 | ecosystem: Environmental > Terrestrial > Soil > Wetlands | place: USA: Florida...
TCCACCCCACCGTGCTCGACAACGGCCTCCCCGACGCGCTGACCACTCTCGCCGCGCGCAGCGCGGTCCCGGTCGAGGTCGTGATGGACATCCAGGAACGCCCGTCGGAGGCGATTGAGACCATCGCCTACTTCTCCGCCGCCGAACTGCTCGCCAACGTCGGCAAGCACAGCGGCGCGCGGCACGCTACGCTCGAGGCCGTGCACGTCCCCGGCTTGCTCCGGATCCGGGTCACCGACGATGGCCACGGCGGGGCCGCCCCGGTTCAGGACGGCGGCTTGCGCGGGCTCGTCGAGCGCGTCCGCACCGTCGACGGCCGCCTGGACATCGACAGCCCGCCCGGCGGGCCCACGGTGGTGACCGTGGAACTGCCGTCGCACGCCTGAAAGCACGAGTACCGATGCTGCGTATCGTCATCGCCGAGGACGCCGCCGTGATCAGGGCGGGGCTGTCCGAGATCCTCGTCGACCGCGGGCACGAGGTCGTCGCCGCGGTCGGCGACGCCGAGGCGCTGAAGGTCGCGGTCGCGGAGCACAAGCCGGACGTGGCGATCATCGACGTGCGGATGCCGCCGGATCACACCGACGAGGGGCTGCGCGCCGCGATCGAGATCCGCCGCGACCATCCCGCCACGGGCATCCTGGTGTTCTCCCAGTACGTGGAGACCCGGTACGCCGCCGACCTGCTGCGCATGCGGCGCAACTCCGGCCCCGGCGGCGCCCACGGTTCCGGTTCCGGGGCCGGGGTCGGTTATCTGCTCAAGGACCGGGTCGCCAACGTCGCCGAGTTCACCGACGCGATCGCCCGGGTCGCGGCCGGCGGCACCGCCCTCGACCCCGAGGTCGTCACCGGCATGCTGAGCACCGCCCGGCACACCAGCACCCTGGCCGCGCTGACCGCGCGGGAGCGCGACGTGCTCACGCTCATGGCTGAAGGCCGTTCCAACACCGCCATCGCCGGCCAGCTCGTGGTCTCCGAGCGGGCCGTGGAGAAGCACATCAGCAACATCTTCAGCAAGCTGGGCCTGCCGCCGTCCGATTCCGACCACCGGCGGGTGCTCGCCGTGCTCGCCTACCTCGGGTCGTGACCGCGGAGTTCCGCGCTACCCGACCTGGGCCGTCCGGCCGGCCCAGTACGGCGCGCGGAGCTGGCGCTTGAGGAGCTTGCCCGAGCCGGTGCGCGGCAACTCGGCGACGAACTCCACCGACCTCGGCACCTTGTAACTAGCCAGGTGCTCGCGCGCGAACGCGGTGACCTCGTCAGCGGTGAGACCGGATCCCGGCGACCGCACGAGCGTCGCGTGCACGACCTCGCCCCACTGCTCCGACGGGATCCCGAATACCGCGACGTCGTAGATCCCCGGATGCTGGTCGAGCACCGCCTCGATCTCGGCCGGGTAGACGTTCATGCCGCCGGTGATGATCATGTCGGTCTTCCTGTCGCAGATGTACAGGTAGCCCTCGTCGTCCCAGTACGCGATGTCGCCGACCGTGTGGTAGTCGCCGCGGGTGTTCGCCGTGTAGCTGGCGTCGTTCTTGTAGTAGGCGTCGAACATGCTCTTCGACCGGACGAAAACCTCTCCGGGATGGTCCGGCCCGGTGCCGGTGACCTCGTTGCCGTCGGCGTCGACCAGCATGATCTCGATGCCGGGGGCGGGCTTGCCGCAGGACCCGGGCTTGCGCAGCTGGTCCGCGGGCAGCAGGACGGTATCGACGCCGAGTTCCGTGGAGCCGTAGATCTCGAACAGCGACGCGGGCGGGAAGTCCGCCAGGTACCGCTTCTTGAGCGCGTAGCTCCACGGCGCCGCGTTGGCCAGCATGACGCGCATGGACGACCGGTCGTAGCGGTCCTTGACCTCGGCGGGCAGCGCGCAGATCATCCGGATCACCGCGGGCGCGCAGAACGTCGAGCTGGCCTTGTACGTGTCCACCAGCCGCAGCCAGTCCTCGGCGTCGAACTTGCGCTGCACGATCATCGTCTGGCCGTAGAGCAGGGCCGCGCCGAGGAACGCGCTGGGCCCGCTGTGGTACAGCGGGCCGGAGGCGATGTAAATGTCGTCGGGCCGGTAGCCGAACAGGTTCAGCAGCGCGCCGAATATGACCGGATCCGGCTGACCCTTGCGCATCGCGCCCTTCGGCTTGCCGGTGGTGCCGGACGTGTAGATCATCGTGCCGCCCGTGCCGGCCGCGTCCCCGACGTTGGGCGCGCCGGCCGGCGCGGCCGCGATGTCGGCGTCGGTCAGCATCCCGTCCGGGGCCAGACCGCCGACCGCGATGATGTGCCGCAGCTTCCCCAGTCGTCCGCCGCCGTCGTCGCGAAGGGCGGCGAACATCGGCGCGTGCTCGTGGTCGGCGTAGGCGATCTCGGCGTCGCTGTGGTCGATGACGTAGCGGGCTTCCTCGGGGCTCAGCCGGTAGTTCAGCGGTACCGCCACCGCGCCGATCTTCCTGCTGGCGTTGATGACCGCCACGACCTCGGGCGAGTTCGGCCCGCACCACAGCACCTTCGAGCCCGGCCCGGCGCCCAGCGAGAGCAGCAGGTTCCCCAGCCGGTTCGCTCGCGCGTCGAGTTCGGCGTAGGTCCAGGTGACGACCGTCCCGTCCGGCCTGTCGTCGATCACGGCCGGCTTGTCCGGCTGGCTCAGCGCGTACATCGAAAGAGCGTCGTCCGGCATCGCACCTCTCCCTGACTGGCGGCAGACCACATCCTAGGCGGGATCATCCCCGGCGAGTGATGACGGCGACCGGCCCAGTGAGGGAGGCTACCGAGCGTTGGTGACGTGCGACGGGAAGGAAAGTCGTCATGCCGGCGGAATTCACCATGGGGGCCAGGGCACACTGCACCGACGGCTTTTGCGGCGTGGTCATTCGCGCGATCCTCGACCCGGCCGCGGAAACGGTCACCCATCTCGTCATCGAACCCAAGCACCGGCAGGGATCCGGCCGGCTCGTGCCCGTTGAGATGCTCGATGAGACGGCCGGCGAGGTCAGGCTGCACTGCACCCTCGCCGAGTTCGGCGGCCTCGATCCGGCCGAGGAAATCGAACCGGTCGGCGGCGAATACGGGGGCGGGCAGGCCGCGACGGTTCCTGGCTTCAGTATGGCCGGTGAGGGGATGCCCAGCCCGGCCAGCACTGGCCTGGGCCTCCACCAGCCCATGCTGGTCAGCCACATGGTTCCCACGGGCGAGAGCGAGGTGCGGAGCCACGAGCACGTGCACGCCACCGACGGCTGGATCGGCCAGGTAGAGGGCTTTGTCGTTAACCCCGCCGATCACACCGTGACCCACGTCCTCCTCAAAGAAGGCCACCTGTGGGGGCACAAGCAGGTCGCCATACCGGTCAGCGCCATCGCCTCGGTGCAGGACGGAATCCGGCTCACGATCACCAAGCAGGAAGTCGAGGACCTGCCGCCGGGTCCCTGAGGCACCAGCAAATTACCTTGATCCATTCTCTTGACGTGAGAATGCCCTGGACAGAGCATAGAACAGCGGACCGTGGGGGGAAGGGTTCCTGTCCAGGATGAAGGCGAGTGGCGTGCCTCAGGCGTCCGGCCGGACGCGAAACGCGGCCGGGCCGGCGTTCGACCTTATGGCCGCCAAGCTCCGCCGGCCCGCGGCGCGGCCCGGAACCATCCCCCGTTTCCCGCTGGTCAGGCGGCTGGCGGCGGAAGGCTCGCCCCCGATCGTGTCGGTGGTGGCGCCGTCCGGGTACGGCAAGACGACGCTGCTGGCACAGTGGGCCGAACACGAGGATCAGGCGTTCGCCTGGGTGTCGGTGGACGAGCGGGACAATGACCCGAAGGTCCTGCTCAGCTACGTGGCGGAGGCGCTGAACGCGGTGCAGCCGCTCGATGGGCTCGTGTTCGAGGCGCTCGCCTCACCGACGAGCTCGGTGTCCAGCACCGTGGTGCCGCGGCTGAGCTCGGCGTTCTCTTCGCTGACCGTGCCGGTGGTCCTGGTGCTGGATGACGTCCACCTGCTTCACAACCGGGAATGCCGGGACGCGCTCTCGGTACTGGCCGATCATGTGCCCCCGGGTTCGCGGCTGGCCCTGACGGGCCGCGAAGCGCCGCCGCTGCGGGTCGCGCGGCTACGCGCCGAGGGGCGGATCCTCGAGATCGGCTCAGCCGACCTGGCCCTCAACCAGGCGGACGCGGCCGCGCTGCTGCGGGCGGCCGACGTGACCTTGGATGACCGTGAGGTGGCCGTGCTGCACCAGCGGACCGAGGGATGGGCCGCCGGGTTGTACCTGGCCGCGTTGTTTCTCCTTGAAGGCGGTTCACTTGACGACGCAGGGACCTCGTTCGGTGGAGATGACCAGCTGGTCAGCCAGTACATGGAGTCGGAGTTCCTGGGCCGGATCTCAGCGCGGCACCGAGAGTTCCTGACCCGGACCGCGGTCCTTGGGCGGATGTCGCAGGCACTGTGCGAAGCGGTGCTCGCCATGCCTGGGTCGGATACGACCCTGGCGGAACTCGCCAGGTCAAACCTGCTGCTGGTGCCGTTGGACCGGGACGGACAGTGGTACCGCTATCACCACCTGTTCCGGGACATGCTGCTGGCCGAGCTAGAACGCCGGGAACCCGGCCTGCTGCCGGTCCTCCGCCGTCGCGCGGCCGCCTGGTGCCTGAGCAATGACCTCCCCGAGGAGGCGCTGGAGTACGCCATGGCCGCCGACGATGTGCGCACGGCGGCGAACCTGGTGGGAACGCTTGCCGTGCCTGCCCGGCGGGGAGGCCGGATCACCACCTTGCTGCGATGGCTGCGGTGGCTCGAGGAGCGGGGCGCGATCAACGAACACCCCATGGTGATGGTCCTGGCGGCGCTGATCTACGCGTGGCTGGGACGGCCGGACGAGGCCGAGCGCTGGATTGACGCGGTGGATTGCTGGCAAGACGGAAACACCGTCCGGCCCGGCGACGCCGCGGTCAGGGCCTGGGCCGCGCTCGACCAGGCCTTCATGTGCCGGCGGGGCATCGCGCGGATGCTCGCGGACGCCGATCAGGCGTCTCGCGCGTTCACCACGGCGGGCATCGCGACAGGGGCGCCCGCGCTGCTGCAAGGAATCGCGCGCATTCTTTCCGGTGACCTCCCTGGCAGCGAGGCGATCTTGACCGACGCGGTCCGGCTCGGGCAGGAGACCAGCACGCGCGACATCGCGGCGGCGGCGCTGGCCGAGCGGTCACTGACGGCGATGTCCCGCGGGGACTGGTCACGCGCCGATGAGCTGGCCGCCCAGGCACAGACCATGTTGCGCCTGGCCGGGGCGGAAGAGAGCTATTTCGCCCCGCTGGTCTGCGCGGCCCAGGCCCGCGCGGCGATCCACCGGGGCGACGTCAGGACCACCAAGCAGCAGCTGGTCAGCGCGCAGCGCGCGCGGCGGCTGCTTACCTACGCCGTCCCGCACGTCGCCGTCCAGGCCCGGATCGAGCTGGCGCGCGTACACCTCGACCTAGACGACACGGCCGCCGCCAGGACACTGATGCAGGAGATCAACGAGATTCTCGAGCGCCGGCCAGAGTTGGGCACCCTGGTCGGCGAGGCCCGGGAACTGCGAGACCGGCTTCCGGCCGAGCGCGGCCCGGCCACGCCAGGCGTATCCTCGCTGACCACCGCCGAGATGCGCGTCCTGCCGATGCTGGCCACGCACCTGTCCTACCCCGAGATCGCCGCGGAACTGTCCGTCTCCCGGAACACCATCAAGTCGCAGGCGTACTCGATATTCCGCAAGCTGGGGGCCTCCACCCGCAGCGAGGCGGTCATCCGGTCTCGGGAACTGGAATTGCTGGACGGATAACCGCCGCGGCGGCCACGACGCCGATCAGGAGCCATCCCAGGGCGATGAAAGGCAGCACGTTCATCAGCGTGTAGGAACCGGGAAAGAAGATCCCCCACAGCGGGAACAGGAATACCAGGATGGCCGCGGCCGGGATGAGCAGGTGCCGCCAGACGCTGAACTCGTCGCGGAACTCGGTGCGGAACGCACGGATGACCGAGATGTTCACCGCGGTGTAGACGAGCACCACCGCGAACCCGGCCGCGCCGCCGAGATAACCGAACGTCCGCACCCCCCCGTAGGCGGCGGTCAACGGCAAGCCGATCGCCAGGGCGAGCGCGGTAAGGCACCCGATCGCGACGACCGGTGTCTGGTGGCGGGACAGACGGCTCAGCTCCGGAGGCAGCACCCGGTCGCGGCCCATCGCGAACAGCACCCTGATGCCCGCGTTGACCGCGGCGACGACGAAGCCGAGGCCGGCGAGCACGACCACGAGGTCGACGGTCCACAGCACCGACGGCGACCAGTACCGGCTGGCGAGATAACCCAGCTGACTGCCCTGCTGGAGGAAGCTGGCGATGCCCGCGCGCCCCACGCCGAACATCTCGGCGCAGATAACGAGCAGGTAGAAGATGCCCGACACGATGACGATGCCGACCATGCTGGCGGGCACCGAGCGGCGGGTGTCCCTGGCCTCCTCCCCCAGCGCACCGGCCGCCTCGAAGCCGGCGAACGCGGTGATGCCGTAGATCATCGCGTCCGTGATGTCGGTGAGCCGATGGTCCGGCGACGAGGCCGGCGAAAACGCCGCCGCCGAGAAATGCACGGGGCCGGCCTTGACGAGGACAGTGATGGCCAGCGCCGCGATGACCGCCATCTCCCCGGCCACCAGAACGACATCAGCCGCGGCGGAGGTGCGGATGCCCAGGTAGGCGGCCACCACCATCGCCACCACGATGACCAGGAACAGGAGCCAGGAGGCGATCGTCACGTGCAGCGTGCTGGCCAGCAGCTGCGACAAGAAGGCGCTCGTCAGCCCGATGGCGGCCGGCACGAACAGCGCGTATCCGAAGATCATCATCCAGCCGGTCAGGAAGCCTCCGGTCCGGCCTAGCCCGTGGGTGTTATAGGTGTAAGCCCAGCCCGCCGAGGGCACCCGGCGAGCGAACTCCCCGATGCTGAGCGCGCAGCACAGGGAGGCGGCGAACGTGATCAGCACGACGAACGGAGAGGCGAACCCGGCGAACGCCACCACGAGAACCAGAACGGTCACCACCGAAGCGGCGGGGGCCACGATGCTCGTGCCGAACGCGATGATCCGGACCGGTCCGACAGCCTCGGAGACCAGTCCGCGGGCCGCCGAAACGCCAGCATCCATGACACGACCCCCCTCTGTGGTCATTTCATCACGATGCTGGACGTGCTGGGCGCAATTGCGTAGGGCAATTTCTCTTGACGTGAGAATGGGCCGGAGACGAGCATGAAACGGCGGACCGTGGGGGGAAAGATCCTGTGCAAGGATGAAGGTGAGCGGCGTGCCTGACTCGCCCGGCCGGACGCGCAACGCGGCCGGGCCGGGGTTCGACCTTATGACCTCCAAGCTCCGCCGCCCCGTGGCGCGGCTGAGGACCGTGTCCCGCACCCCGCTGGTCGACCGGCTGGCAGGAGCCGACTCTCCCCCGATCGTCTCGGTGGTCGCGCCGTCGGGATACGGCAAGACGACGTTGCTGTCGCAGTGGGCCGAACGCAACGGCAAGGCATTCGCCTGGGTGTCCCTGGACGAGCGGGACAACGACCCGAAGGTCCTGCTCAGCTACGTGGCGGCGGCGCTCGACGCAGTGCAGTCCGTCGGTGACCAGGTATTCGAGGCGCTCGTCTCGTCCACCAGCTCGGTGCCGGGCACCGTGGTCCCGCGGCTGGGGTCGGCGTTCTGGTCGATGACGGTCCCGGTCGTGCTGGTGCTCGACGACGTGCACCTGCTGCGCAACACCGAATGCCGGGACGCGCTGTCGGTGCTGGCCGATCACGTCCCACCGGGTTCACGGCTGGTGCTGGCGGGCCGGGACGCCCCGCCGCTGCGCATCGCGCGGCTGCGTGTCGAGGGCCGGATCCTCGAAATCGGCCCGGGCGACTTGTCGCTCAACCGCCAGGAAGCGGCCGCGCTGCTGCGCGCGGCGGACGTGACGCTCGGCGAGGACGACGTGGCCGCCCTGCACCAGCGCACCGAAGGGTGGGCGGCGGGACTGTACCTGGCCGCGCTTAACCTGCGGGAGGGCGGCTCGCTGCAAGAGGCGGAAAGCGCGTTCGGCGGCGATAACCAGCTCGTGAGCGAGTACATAGAATCGGAGTTCCTGGCGCGGATCTCGGCGCGGCACCGGGCATTCCTGACCCGGACCGCGGTGCTCGAGCGGATGTGCGGGCCGCTGTGCGAAGCCGTGCTCGAGTCGCCGGGCGCCGCCGCCGAGCTCACCGAGCTAGCCCAGTCAAACCTGCTGCTGGTGCCGCTGGACCGGCGCGGCTACTGGTACCGCTACCATCACCTGTTCCGGGACATGCTGCTGGCCGAGCTGGAGCGCCGGGAACCCGGCCTGCTGCCGGTCCTGCGGCGCCGCGCGGCCGCCTGGTGCGAGGCCAACGACCGGCCCGAGGAAGCGCTGGAATACGCCATGGCCGCCGACGACGTCGACACCGCGGGCCGTCTGATGCTGAGCCTCGTGGTGCCGACCGACCGGCAGGGCCGGTTCGTAACGCTTCAGCGGTGGTTCCGGTGGCTGGAGGACCGGGACGCAATCGCGGGGCACCCGATGATCGCCGCATGGGCCGCGCTGCTGGCCGCGGACACCGGGCGGCCAGCCGAGGCAGAGCGGTGGGCCGACATCGTCGACCGCTGGCAGCGTGAGGATGCGTCGCGCCCTCACGATCTGCCGACCGAGGCCTGGGCCGCCGTGGTCCGGGCCGTCATGTGCCGGCGCGGCATCGAGCAGATGCGTGCCGACGCGGACGAGGCAGTGGGAAAATTCGCGGCGGCGAACATCGTGGCGCCAGTAGCCACCCTCGGCCAGGCCCTCGCGCGCATTCTTTCAGGAGACCTCCACGGCACTGACGCGCTGCTTGAGGACGCGATCCGCGTCGCGGCGGAAGTCGGCGCGCACGAGATCCAGTCGGACGCGCTGTGCGAGCGGGCGCTGCTGGCGATGGCAGCCGGTGAGTGGAGCCGCGCGGAGACGCTGGCCAGCCAGGCAGGCGACCCGATCCGCCAGATCGGGATGGAGTCGCTCCTCGTCAGCGCGGTGCGAGCCCGGACCGCGATACACCGGGGAGATGCCGACGAGGCACGGCGGGAGCTCGTCAACGCCCAGCGGCTACGACCTGCGGACACCTACGCGATACCCCATATCGCCCTCCAGGCCCGGATCCAGCTCATCCACGTTCGGCTGGCGCTGGCCGACACGGCGGGCGCCAAGACGCTGATGCGGGAGATCGACGAGATCCTCAAGCGCCGGCCCGACCTGGGCACCCTGGTCCACGAGGCCCGGGAACTGCGGGTCCGGCTGTCGGCCGAGCGCGCCCCGGTTGCCCGCGGCGTGTCGTCGCTGACCACCGCCGAACTGCGCGTCCTGCCGATGCTCGCCACGCACCTGTCGTTTCCCGAGATCGGCGCCGAGATGTTCCTGTCACCCAACACGGTCAAGTCCCAGGCGATGTCGATCTACCGCAAGCTCGGCGCCTCCTCCCGCAACCAGGCGGTCATGTTGTCCCGCGAGATGGGCCTGCTCGAAGGGGCGGTGCCCAGACAGGGGCAATCGGCGGAGATGGCGAAGTTACGCGGCCGTTCGGATGATTTCATGCCGATCGTATGATGCGCCCGCCACCCCGGTGACGTTGGGTTGCTATGGGGAGTACAGGAGTGAGGGCCCAAAGCGACCGCCCCGGGCCGCAGCGGGAGGTATTCATGGCTGTCAACGTTGCCAACCGTGCACCGACTTCGCCTAGGCGTTCGGCGACGAGCGCCGGCGATCCCATTCTGACGTCCAAGATCACCGCACCCGATGTTCCGGCCTGGGCGGTCAGACGCCCGCGGATCACCGAGCTGATCGCCGAGGGAACGCGCTGGTGCCCGCTGACCGTGGTGACCGGCCCGCCTGGTGCGGGCAAGACCATGGCCGTGGCGATGTGGGCGGCGGCCGACGCCGGCCGGGTCGCCTGGCTCTGCCTGGATGATTTCGACAACCGGCCGGGCGCGTTGTGGTCTTACGTCATCGCGGCACTGCGCCGATCGGGCGTGGCTGTGCCGAAGACGTTGCGCGCCACTCCGCAAGACTCGGCCTCCTGCGACGGGTTCCTGCTCGCGCTGACCGCGTTGCTGGCCGCCCAGGAACGGCCGGTGACCCTGGTCCTTGACGACATGCACGTGCTCACCGAGCCCGGCGCGCTGAAAGGACTCGACTTCCTGCTGCGGAACGTCGGATCGGCGTTGCGCGTCGTAGTCACGTCGCGCATGGACCCACTGCTGCCGCTGCACCGCTACCGGCTGGCCGGGCACGTGACCGAAATCCGGGCCAACGACCTCGCGTTCAGCACCGCCGAAGCCGGCGAGCTACTGGCCCAGCACGGCAGCACGCTGTCGGCGGACTCCGTGGAGAGCCTGACCCAGCGAACCGAGGGCTGGGCGGCCGGCCTGCGCCTGGCGGCGATATCGCTGGGCATTCACCCTGACCCGGGCCAGTTCGTCAAGGAGCTGGTGGCCGAGGACAGCGCGCTGATCTGCTACCTGATCGACGAGGTGCTCAACGTCCAGCCGCCCGAGGTCCGGGAGGTGCTGCTGAGCACGAGCATCCTGGAGCATGTCCGCGCCGACGCCGCCGTCGACCTGACCGGCGACGAGCGGGCCGCGGGAGTCCTGGCAGCACTGGTGCGCACGAACGCATTCGTCCAGCCGCTGGGCTCCGGCTGGTACCGCTATCACACGCTGTTCGCCGAGATGCTGCGGCTGAAGCTGCGGTTCGAGCATCCGGAGCGAGTGCCCGTCCTCCACCGGCGGGCGGCCCGGTGGTACGAGCGCGATGGCCGGCTCGCCGACGCGGTGCGGCACGCGGTCCGCGCCGGTGACTGGCCGCTCGCCGCCGGCATGGTCGTCGATGAGTTGGCGGTCGGCCAGCTCGTCGAAGGGCACGCCGAGCATGCCCTGGTGGATGAACTCGCGGGCTTGCCGGCCGGCCAGCCGTGGGCCCAGCCGGCGCCGCACCTGGTGGCGGCGGCCCTCGCACTGGCCGCTGGCCAGCACGAAGCGTGCACAGCCGCGCTCGATGCCGCCGATAGGCTGCTGAATCGCCTTCCGGGCGAGCGGGAGGCTGCTAGCAGGCTGACCGCGGCCGTCGTCCGCCTCGCCGCCTGTTTGCGGAGCGGAGATCTCGCGGGGGCGGCGCGCGCGGCGGACACCGCCGAGCTGATGCTCGGTCAGGCCCCCGACGAGAAGCTGGCCCGGCATCCCGAGGTCAGCAGGATCGTGGCAGCCGGCCGGGCCGCTGTCGAGCTGTGGTCCGGCCGTCACCAGGAGGCCGCCCGCCTTCTCGAGGCGGGACTGGCCGGCTGCGACGCACAAAGTCAGCGACACGAGCGTGGCTGCTGGGCCGCCCAGCTGGCGCTGGTGGAGGCCCTGCGCGGCCGGCTGTCCCACGCCGTGGAGCTGGCCAGCCGCACGGTCTTCGAAGCAGGCAAGGACGCTGACCAGGACCAGCACGCCGCGTCACTCGTCGCGCTCGCTCTCGTTTACCTGGAACGCAACGAGCTGCGAGAGGCGCGCGGCTTCCTCAAGCAGGCGGACGCCGCGCTCGGCGCGCGCCCGGACAAGGTGCTCAGCGCCGCGGCGTACCTGATCGCGGCAGGCGGTGCCCTGGCCGAGGGACGCCCCGCGGTGGCCACGGAGATCGTGACCAGGGCACGGTCCGGCGGGCCACTTCCGGTATGGCTGGACCAGCAGCTGAGCTTCGTCGAATCCCGGGCCTGGGCGGCCGCGGGCGACGTCAGCGCAGCGCTGGCCGCCGCCGAGCGGGCGGGTTCATCGCCAGAGGCCGCGATCACCCTCGCGCACGCCTTGGCGTCCGCCGATGATGCCGACGCCCCGCGCGTGCTCGCCCCCGTGCTCGCGGCCGACGGTCACCTTTCCGACCCGGCCCGGGTGCGAGCGTTGCTGCTGGACGCCAGGCTCAGTTACGCCTGCAGCGACGAGGCACGCGGCCGCCGGGCGCTGGAGTCCGCGCTGCGGCTCGCGGAACGCGAGCAGTTCAGGCTGCCGCTGGCGCTGGAGCGTGGCTGGCTGGTGCCGGTGCTGCGGCGCGACCCGGAACTGGCCGACGCCCACCGGGACCTGCTGACCCAAGCCCTGGGCCGCGAGCAGCTGCCGACGCCGCTTATGGCCAGGGATCAGGTCCCGGTCGTCGTGGTTGAGCCGCTCACCGAACGCGAGCGAGAGGTGCTCGTGCACGTGTCGGCCATGCTGAACACGGCCGAGGTCGCCGACGAGATGTACATCTCCGTCAACACCGTCAAGACGCACCTGCGGAACATCTACCGCAAGCTGGCGGCGGCGCATCGCA
>Ga0335074_10011501_pt1 | contig 12371 bp, 7 predicted proteins | sample Lox_Sample_23_FD_206715 | JGI IMG/M metagenome (GOLD analysis project Ga0335074, IMG submission 206715) | Soil microbial communities from Loxahatchee National Wildlife Refuge, Florida, United States - Lox_Sample_2.3 | ecosystem: Environmental > Terrestrial > Soil > Wetlands | place: USA: Florida...
GCGGCCGACCGCGGCTGCCTCTGCGGGGAGTTCTGCGCCGGCCAATGGCAGCCCAGTTCGAGAAGCCCCAGCGGCTTTCTCTCCCCACTACATTCGCTCCCGCATCGGCAAGATCTGCGTGGCGATCACGGGCTCGACACCGGCGGATATGCTGCAGAACGCCGAGCAGATCGTCCGCGAGAATCATTTCGTGGAGTTCCGCCTCGACTACCTCGCAAGCCCAGCGGCGATTCTGCCCAAGCTCAGGCAGTTTCTCTACGAACGCGGCGAAGTGACCGCGATCGCGACCTGCCGGCGCGTGTCGACCGGCGGAAAATTCAAGGGGACGATTGGCGCAGAGCTGGAGATCCTGGAGAAAGCGGCGCAGGCCGGCATGCATCTGATCGACATCGAGGTGCAGACCGCCGAACACACCAAGCCGGCGCAGATGAAGAAGCTGCGCTCCTATGGTGCGGCGCTGATCATCAGCTATCACGACTTCGAGGCCACGAAGAATCTCGACGCGGTTTTTGACCGCATCCTGCCCTTCCAGCCGGAGTTCGTCAAGATTGTCTCGACCGCGAAAACGCTGTCGGACAACGTGACGATGATGCGCTTTCTCGACCGCCGCCGCGACGAGGCGAACCTGATCGGCATCTCCATGGGCGATCAGGGCACCATCAGCCGCGTGCTGGGCCTGCGCGCGGGCAGCGTCTTCACCTTTGCATCGGCGCAGGTGGGCGAAGAAACCGGAGCCGGCCAGATCGACGCGCGCACGCTGCGCGAAGCCTGGCGCATCGACCAGATTGACGCGTCGACGAAGGTCTACGGCGTCGCCGGCAATCCCGTGCGCCACTCGCTTTCGCCGCTCATGCACAATATGGCCTTCCGCCGCGAGACCGTGAACGCCGTTTTTCTGCCGCTGCAAACAAGCCGCCTGAGCGATCTGCTGACGCTTACACGCGAAGTGCCGCTGCACGGCCTGGCCATCACGATGCCGTTCAAGACGGAGATCCTCAGGCACCTGGCGAAGACCGATACGCTCTCGGAAAAGATTGGCGCCTGCAACACGGTCGTGCGCGCTCAGGACGGCAATCTTTACGGCTTCAACACCGATGTCGCCGCCGTGGTTCGTCCGCTGGAGCGGCGCCTGCCGCTGCGAGGGGCGAAGATCCTCGTGCTCGGCGCGGGAGGTGCGGGGCGCGCGGCTGTCTTTGGACTCGTCGAGAAGGGCGCCGACGTTTTCATCTGGAACCGCACCGCGGAAACGTCGAAGAAGCTGGCGCGCCAGGCGAGGGCGAAGACGATCCGCAGGGAACAAATCGTCAAATCGAATTTCGACGTCATCATCAACACCACGCCCGTCGGGATGCGTGGCGTCAAGCCTGCTTCGATCCTCGAACCGAAAGAGTTGAATACGCGGCTCGTTTTCGACCTGGTTTACAACCCCATTGACACGCCGCTGATCCGCATGGCGCGCGAGAAGGGGCTCCCCGTCGTCACAGGTGTCGAGATGTTCGTCCACCAGGGCGCGCGCCAATTCGAGATCTGGACGGGCAAGCCTGCGCCGGAAGAAGAAATGCTGCGTGTCGTCGTGCACGCTCTGCGCCAGGAGAGCGCGAAGCAGGAACCGGCAAGAGAGCGCTGAAACCGACGTTCCTCTGCGAAGTCTCGGCCACCGATTACCAACCTGCTTACCATCGCAGCCGCGCGCTCACCTGCATCAACCGCGGGGACGCTGCCGACACGATCTGCCCGAAAGTCGCGCTGCCGACGTTGCCTTCGACCGAGGCCGGTCCGAAGAACTGCGCGTGATTGAAGACGTTGAACGCCTCGGCGCGCAGCTGCAATTCCCTGCCGTCGAGAATCGACGTCGACTTCGCCAGTGCGAAGTCGGTGTCGTCCGATCCGGGCCCGTGGAAGAACCGCCTGCGTGCATTGCCGAAGTCACCCAGCGATGGCACACTGAAGAGCGATGTGTTGAATCCCGCTCCCGCTGTTGGGCTGCCCTTCAGTTCCAGGGGTCCGGCTGCGACGTTCAGCTGGTCGGCGCCGACGTTGTTCACGCCGTTGGGCTGCGTGCCCAGCAGCGAGCTGTCGTTGTCGTTCACAAACGTGACCGGGAAGCCGGTGGTCAGGCGCGTCAGGCCGAAAACCTCCCAGCCTTCGGTCAGCGACTTCGGTCCGGTCCGGTGCAGCCACTCCGCCAGCGGCAACCGGTAGTGGTAATTCGCGACAAAGTTATTGGTGATGTCGAAAGCGGACAGCGCGCGGCTCAGACCGGGATCCGCCGGATTCACAGGATCGGACAGGCTCGAGCTCTGATCGATGGACTGGCTCCACGTGTAGGCAAGGTTGAAGCTGAGAGGGCCGGCGCTGCGCTTCAGGCTGACTTCGAGAGCGTTGTCGTGCGAGTTGCCAATGGTCTTCTGCCAGCTCACGCTGCCGAAGGCCGGAGAGAAGCCCGTCCGTGTTCCCTCCACCACTTCGCCGTTCGCTCGCGTGTACGTGCCGCTCTCGCCAAAGGGCCCGCAGGTCGCCGACCCGGGTGCGACCTCGCTCACCTGGCTCAGACTGAGGCACAGCGCCGGGTCGCCCGGATTGGCCTCGAGAAGCGTCAGCAGGTGATGGGCCTGCGTGCCGGCGTAACTCACATCGAGCAGCATGCCTTTGCCCAGGTCCCGCTCCAGGGAGAGCAGATAGTCCTCGGCATAGGGTGTGACGTTGCCCGGCGCCACCGCCGGGATGCCAGTGAACGGCTCAAATTGCGCCCAGTTCACAGTCGAGAGGGGATGCGAACGCGAGGCGCCGTAGGGCACCTTCGGCAGAGGAAAGCGCGGCTGACCGTTTGCCTCGAGACTCGATCCATCCGCGGCCGCCGTCCATGGCGTGTCGAAGAGAGTCGGCACCGCGCTGGTATAGGTATATCCGTAAGGCGGATTCGCGCTCATGATCGCCGGCGAAAGCCCCTCGATGGGAGTGTAGAACTGGCCCCAGCTGGCGCGCAGACTTGTCTTACCTGCGCCGAGCCATGCTGGACTCCACGCCAGACCGAGGCGGGGCGCAAAGTCCGCGTACTGTACGCCGGCCAGCGAACGAGGAACGCCGGGATCGCCCGGGAAGACGATTCCCGTGGGCGCATTGGGAAAGACGACGCTCTGCTCGCCGGGCACCAGGGTTTGCAGCTGGTTATACTTCTCGTGCCAGGGCGGCAGCATGTCCCAGCGCAGCCCGTAATTGAGCGTCAGGCCCCGCCGAACCTGCCAGGAATCCTGCGCGTACGCTCCTGCGAGCAGGTTTTGATTGTAGAAATGCTGCGCATCGCCCTGTGTGTAGTTCGAATCCACGCCCAGCAGGAAGTCGGCGAAGTCGATTCCCGTCTCGCTGCCCGTGAAAGCAAAGCTGCCGTTGAAATAGACATCGGGATGGTTGTTAATCTGGTCGCCGTGCATGTCCACGCCGAACTTCAGGTTGTGGCCGCCCATCACGTGGGAGAAATCGTCGCTCGCTTCGAGAATGTTCTCGGCCTGGAAGAGCGCCGTCACGTCCACGCCCATCGTGAAGTCGTTGAAGATGACGTTCTCGACGCCTTCGGTCTTTGGGTCGAGCACAGCAACGCCTGAGAATCCCTGGGACGTCAGCGAGGGGCCCACGCCGCCCTGCGGCACGCCCACATTGGCCGCGTTCCGCATGTAGCTCACGTGCGCCAGGTTCACTGTATTCGCGCCGAAGGTCTTCGTGTCACTCAGCGCCAGCAGCTGCGCCCGGCCGAAGTTGAGCGCGTCGAAGCCGGGAACGCTGGCTCCCCCTTCGCCGGTCGGGTAGGGATCGTCGACACGGTAATCGTCGAGGAAATAGTACCCCGCGACCGAACCGAACCCCGTGTTCCAGTCCATTCGCAGCGCACCTTTGTCATCGCGGATCGACTGTTCGGCGGCTGAGGTGGAGAACGTACCGGCGCCCGCATTGCCGGCTCCGTTCGCCTCAGGGACGTACGCCAGCAGATGCCGGGCCGCCTGCGACCACACCGACGTCGGAATCTTTGCGTTGGGGAAGACGCACAGGGAAGAATTGGTACAACCGGTCGTGTAGTACGCTTCACCCTGCGCGACTGCATAACCGAGTTTCTGCGAGAGCAGGCTCGCCAGGTACGGCCCGCTCACGGAGCCCGTCAGGGCGCTCGCGCTGCCGGAGAAATCCCCGCTGCGCTCCGCCGCCGTCGGCACTGAGATCAGCCCTGTATCGATGCCCTCCGCTACGCGCGTTCCCTGATAATCGGCGAAAAGGAACAGCTGGTCGCGGCGCACCGGGCCGCCCAGAGTGGCGCCGAACTGGTTCTGATGAAAGCCGGCCCGTTCCTGGGAAAAATAATTTCGCGCATCGAGATTCGTGTTGCGCAGAAATTCGAACGTCGAGCCGTGCCACTCATTCGTTCCGCTCTTCGTCACCACGGCGATTTGCCCGCCGCTCGCCGTGCCGTATTCCGGGGCGTCGTTGCCGGTCAGCACATTCAGCTCGGCAATGGAGTCGAGCGTGGGGACGATGGCGACGCCCATATTCACGTCTTCCTGCGCGTCGGCGCCGTTCACGCGGAAACTGTTGGCGGTCTCGCGCTGGCCGCCAATCGAGAGAGCACCGGAATCGAGCTCGCCCGAGGGCGGCGTGCTCGCCACGCCGCTCATCACGATGGCATTGGGCGGCGAAGAGGTCGACGGCGTGACCCCCGGCTGCACAGCAATGGCATCGGTGAAGCTGCGCCCGTTCAGCGGCACCGCCTGCATCTGCTTCGCGTCGAGCAGACCGCCGGTGGAAGTGTCGCTGGTCGCCAGCACCGCGCTGGTCGCATTCACAGCCACGGTCTGGCTCGCCTGTCCGATCCCCAGCGTCAGGATCACCGAGCCTGCCTGCGTGCCCAGCAGCACCGTCTTCTCTGCCGTTGCGAAGCCAGGCGCGCTGGCCTTCACGGTGTAATTCCCAGGGGCAAGGCCGGCAAAGCGGAAGGCGCCCTGCCCATCTGCAACAGCATCTGTCTTCTGCTGCTCGCTGCCCACCGGCGAGACGCTGACATGTGCGCCCGGAATCAAGGCGCCGGAGATATCCCTCACCGTGCCGCTCAGAGCTGAGGTCTGCTGAGCCCGGCCTGACGCGCATCCAGGCAGCAAAGTGATGAGCAGGACGCCCCAAAACGAAGTGCCGATTCCGAATTTCCTCAGGGTCCTCCGCACGATAAGACCTCGATATGCGACTGAATGAGTCCTATTTAAGATGGGCGCATGGTTTCCGACTGTGATCTCCATCACCAGAGGCCAGGAAGCGCCAGTCAATATACGACTAAATTGGTCCTTGTTAGGGACGTGCGACGGCCCAAAGCGGAGCAAACTCCGCACCGTCGCAACCGTCGTCTTTTCAAGGAGCCCATGAAAGATGAACGAATTGTCATCTCCCACGGAGCAATATACGACAACTTTAGTCCTGGTTGTCAAGGGCCCGAAGACCGAGGCTGATGTAAAGCTTTTGTCGCTGCGGTCGTCTACTTCCCCGGATCAACCAGCGCGCCGTACACCGCGGCGTGGCTCTTGTAGAGCAGGGTATGGTTGTCGTGACCGCCCATGCGCTGGATCATCCCCACGAACACAATGTCATTCGTGGGATCGACCCAGAACCATGTCCCAGCCGCACCGTCCCAGAAAAATGTTCCTTTGCCATCCGGCAGCCCAGCCTCCGGTGGATCGAAAACCACGGCGCAATTGAACCCGTAGCCGAACCCCGGCCGCATGATGTGCTGGCCGATTCCCCACTTCCCCGTCAACAGATCCGCCGGCAGATGATTCGAGGTCATCAGCTTTACCGTCTCGGGCGAGAGAATCCGCTTCCCGTCGAGTTCGCCGCCATTTGCCAGCATCTGCGCGAAGCGGTAGTAGTCCTCGGCCGTCGAGACCAGACCGCCGCCACCCGATGGCTTCGCAGGCTGCTCCGAGTAGTCCGTCGGCGGACCGCCCGACGCCTGCGTGGGTACCAGCATTCCTTTGTCATCCACCCTGTAATTCGCCGCAAACCGCGCCCGCTTGTCGGCCGGAACGTAAAAACCGGCATCTTTCATTCCCAGCGGTTCGAAAATGTGCGAACGCATGAAGTCGGGCAGCGACTGGCCGGAGAGCTGCTCGATGATGTAGCCCTCCACGTCCATCGAAACCGAATACATCCATGCCCTGCCCGGCTGGTAGTTCAGCGGGAGCCGGCCCAGCCGGTCGACGAACTCCCCAAGGTTCTCCGCCTGCATCAGGTGCGCCTGCTCATACATTGCATCGACGACGGTTTTGCCATTGCCGTAGGAGAACCCGGCGGTGTGCGTCATCAGCTCCGCCATAGTCGGGGGATGAATGGGTTCGACCAGGATCGGCTTACCCTCGTTATTCACGCCCTGAAAGACCTTGAGGTGCGCGAGTGCCGGCGCGTATTTGTCGATCGGGTCCGACGGCAGCCATTTGCCCTGCTCGTACAGGATCATCATGGAGACGCCTGTCATCGGCTTCGTCATTGAGTAATCGCGGAAGATGGTGTCCTTCGTCATGGGCGCGCCGGTCGCGAGATCCTTCACGCCGTAGGTCCTGTAATCGACGATCTTACCGTGGCGGGCGAGAATCGTCACCGCTCCGGCGAGCGCCTTCTCATCGATTTCGCCCTGGATCAGCCTGTGCAGGTTCTCGAGCCGCTCGCTGGAAAAGCCTTCGCTCTCGGGGCTGACTACGGCCATCTCGTCGGCCGGCGCGGCAGTCTTCGCATGCCTGGTCTTCGCTGCATCCACAGGAAAAGCCGCCGCCACGAACATCAGCAGGCCCGCCAGAACAACCATCCAACCGGGTCTCATGAAGCTTCTCGCAACCTCACTCAAAATTCCGCACCTTTATATCAGAGAGGACGGGCGCGGCTCGCAGACTGACTGCGCTCGCTTCCGGCGTCCGCGATTGCCCTACCGATCAGGTAGCGGATGGGCACGCGTCCGCCGGTTTGGTCGCCGATCTGCCACTCGTAGTCCGGAGCCGACAGATCTGCCGTTAGTTCGCGCAGGTCGTCGAGCGAATAGCTGCGCAGGCAAGAGAGGAGGCCGTCAATCCACAGCATCACCGGGACTACGGGAACCAGGCAGTTCCAGAAGAAGCGATCCCATCGGAACGGCCGTGCCTGCAGCGCGGCCCGAAATCCCAGGAAGGGGACCGCTGTGACCGCCAGCATCGTCCACCCCTCGCGGCGTGCGCTTTCGAAAACCGCGATGCCCTCCCGATCCTCGAAAGCATCGGCCAGGATGGCACGCGCAGCGTCCGGGTCGAAGTGGTGAAAGGAGGAGAAAATCGTCCGGAAACCGCGCAGCTCCGGCGGAACGTGGCGGGCATCCACGGACTCCGGACACAGCGTGAAGGAAGTGCCGGCTGCGGCCCGACGCAGCCGTGCGTTGGGATAGAAATCGGTGAGGCAAAGGGCAATCCGGGTTCCCGCCGCTACGTCATCGTACAGGCCGGCCCAGGGACCGCCGCTACCCGAGCAGAGATCGACAATGCGTTCCGCACCCGAGCGCCCCACCGCCTCACGCAGCCGCACCGCGATGGGGCGATACGTGTGGTTCTGGTTCCAGATCGCCTCCAGCGCCTCTGTCACCAGGTCGCGAAAGTACGCCGGAAACCAGGGTTGGTCGTGAATCTCGAACCATCGCTGCCGTTGCATGCGTGCCTTTCGCCCCAACCCATTCTCGCCGAATCGCAAAGGATCGGCCCTTTCTCTCACCGCCCGGGTAGCGCCGGGAAAACCCCTGAGCGAAAACGAGGTATCCTCCGTCTTTAGGGCAGACGTATGGATCTTCCCCGAACCCGGATCGAGCCCGGCGCGGGGATGCCAGGAAGAGTCGGGATGAGTTGTTTTGAAGGCCAGCTTGCCTCCTGGGTGGCGCCTGCTCCGATTGCGAAGCCCTTGGATAACGCCCGGACGATCGCACAGCTGGTGGCCGAATATTCGACCGCGCTCTATCGCGTGGCTTTCTCGGTCACGCGCAACGCTGCCGAAGCCGAGGATGCCGTGCAGGAAACCTTCCTGCGCGTGCTGCGCCACGAGTCGCGTCTGGGCGAGATTCGCGATTACCGCGTCTGGCTGGTGCGCATTGTGTGGAACATCGTGCTGGACCGGAAGCGACGCGCCAAAACGCGGCCCGAAGGGGAAGATATCGCCGATCACGCCCGCACCCTGCATTCGAGCGACCGTGCTGCCGACCAGACGGTCATCTCTTCGCAGGAACATGCGCGCATCCTGGCCCTGATCGACCGCCTGCCGGCCCGCGAACGGGAAGCCCTCCTCCTCTCGGCCGTCGAAGAGCTGACCACGGCCGAAATTGCCGCAGCGCTGGAAACGACGGAATCCTCGATTCGTTCGCGCATCTTTCGCGCCCGTCGCGAGCTGGCCGTTTTGCTCGAGAAAGAAGGGATCCCGCGATGAGCGGCGATATGCATTCCGGATCGGATTCTCGTATCGAAGCAGCCATTGACACCGCTCTGCGCGGCATGGGCTCCGCCCTGCCCGAGCCCGGCATCGAAGGCCGCATCCTCAACCGCGTGGCCGCCGAGCGCATGGCAATGGAAGCTGAACCCGCGCGAAATGGCTGGCTCGCCGCCCTGCGGCACACCCCGCGCTTCGCACGGCAGGCGCTCGGACTGGCAACCACTGGCCTGCTCGGATTCCTGATTGTCGCGGGCTCGGTAAACCACTCGCGCAGAGTTGGCCCCGGCCGGGTTACGCCACCTGCGCTGGATTTGCCGGGCCATGGTATCGGCGCGGCGTCGGCCGAGCATCCGGCCGCGCCCGCGTCCACTCCGGCGCCGGAGGGTGAATCCGGACGCGCCTCGCGCCATCCGCAGCACGGTCGCGCGCGCATCGCGCCGCATGCGCGCAAAGCGCCCGGGGTTGCCCTTCCGGCTCCGTCTTCCCACAAATCCTCTTCCCCCGATTCTCAGGAGTAAGTGCCACGCGGTACTCTGGGTTCGTGCGCACGGTACTCACCGCCACTCGCCTCTTTACTCCCGATCGTCTTCTGGACCGGCCGGTTGTCGTTATCGACGACGGCGTCATCGTCGATGTTTTCTCGCAGTCGGCGGCGGAACTGCCGCCCGGGCGCCACGTCGAGCTGCCCGAGTCGACCCTCATCCCGGCGCTCTTCGACGTGCATATCCACGGTTCCGGCGGCCATGATGTGATGGAGGCAACGGATTCCGCGCTCAGCCACATCGGCACCTTCCTGGCGCGGCACGGTGTCGGCACGTATTGCGCGACAACGGTTACGGCGCCTCTCGATTCTCTCCTGCGCTCGCTGAACGGCATCGCGAAGCTGATCGACGAGCCCCTCGATGGCGCCCGTCCGGTCGGCATTCATCTCGAGGGTCCGTTTCTCTCGCCCCACAAACGCGGCGCGCATACGGAAAGCCAGCTGCTCACGCCCTCCATCGCTCTGTTCGACCGCATGTGGGAAGCCGCCGAAGGAAAGATCCGCGTGATGACCATCGCGCCGGAGTTGCCCAACGCCGAGGAAACCATCGCCCACGCCGCGCAATTGGGCGTCCGCGTCAGCCTTGGCCACAGCGATGCCGACGGTGTGGCGGCGCGCGCGGGCGTCATGGCCGGCGCCGTGACGGCGACGCATACCTTTAACGCGATGCGCCGCTTCGATCACCGCGCCCCGGGGCTGGTCGGCGAGGTTCTGGGCAACGACCAGCTCTTCGCGGAGATCATCTGCGACGGACTCCACGTCGATCCTGCCGTTGTGCGGCTGTTCTGGAAAACCAAGGGGTCGGAGCGCGCCATGCTGGTGACCGACGCGATGGCGGGCGCCGGGATGCCCGACGGCCCGTACCGTCTGGGCGAAATGGAAGTCCGTGTGGAGAACGGCCGTTGCGTCGTCGGCGACGATACCCTGGCCGGCAGCACGCTTACCCTGGATCGCGCTCTGCGCAACTTTTCGGAATTCAGCGGAGCCAGTTTGAGCGAAACCCTGCCGCTGGCGACGCGCAATCCGGCCCGCATGACGGGCCTCGACTCCGAGATCGGCGCTCTCGCTCCGGGCCGCTCCGCCGACATTGCTGTCCTCTCCGCCCGCGACGAGGTAATCGGCACGATCCTCCGCGGCATTCCGCAGATCGCACCGTCGAGCGGCGGCTATCTCGAAGGGTGAAGCCACCCCTCCGTCACGGCTCCGCCTGCTCCGTCAGCACACCCGACAACACGCCGAGGCTGCCATCGACCGGCGGTGCATCGAGCCCCAGTATTTTCGCCAGCAGCGGATACACATTCACGTTTTCGAAGGCCTTCAGCTTCACCCCCGCGCGAATATCCGGTCCCTCTGCGTAAAACACCGCCTTCATCTCAGGCATCATGAAGGGATCGAAGCCGTGATTGCCCGCAGTTGGAGCCCTGTCCTCGCGATCCGGAGGCGGCGCCTCGGCGCGAATGGCATACGGCCCGCGCGCCACAATCACCGGGTCGCCCTCGCGCGGATTGCTGTTGTAATGCAGCTCGGCAGGCACCTTGGCGCGGCGATACACCATGAAAGCCGCATCCGCCGCCTTCAGCTTCTGATACACCGCATTCGCCGCTGCCTCATTCGGCGCATACAGGTAGTCGCCCACCGCATTGACTCCGTCAAGCGACGCGTATTTGTCCAGGTCGATCCAGCCGCCCTGAATCTTCGTCATGCCGTGATCGGAGACGATCACCAGGTCGATGGGCAGAGGCAGCGCCTTCAGATCTTCTTCGAGCGTGCCCATCAACTCGTCGACGTGCTTTACGGCCTCGGCCGTTTGCGGACTGTCCGGACCATACTCATGCCCGGCGTGGTCGACGTTCGCGTAGTACAACGTGATGAAATGGGGGCGCTCTTCCGCCGGCAGTTTCAGCCACGCAATCACCTGGTCGATCCGCTTCTCGTCGGGAAATTTGTTGTCGAAGTGCAGATAGTAACTGGGACGCTCTCCCGCAATCTCAGCCTCCGATCCCGGCCAGAAAAAGCAGGCCGTCCGCATGCCCTGCTTTTCTGCCAGCGACCAAAGCGGCGTTCCCCCATACCAGGTGCCGTCGCTGTTCGTCTTCGGATCGGTGTATGAATACCGCGCTTTGCGCGCCGGGTCGTAGAACGAGTTGCCCACGATGCCGTGATGCTCCGGGTAGAGCCCGGTAACCAGCGTGTAATGGTTCGGGAAGGTCAGCGACGGATACGCCGGAATCATCCCCTCGGGGGCGCTGGCGCCGTGCGCCGCAATCGCCAGCAGGTGCCTGGCGCCATATTTCTTCGCGTAGTCGTAGCGGAAGCCGTCCAGCGAAACCAGCACGAGGTAGTGTTTGTTCTGTTGCGTGGCCGCATTCGGCCCGTGATCGACGACGATGACGTTGTCCTGGGCCCAGGCCCCGCACAACAGACAAAGAACAACCAGCGGCAACCACCACAATCTTCGTGCCATGCGCAGACCCTCGTCTTGTTCGCGATTCAGCTTACCTGATGGACGCGCGACCGGCGTCGGAGGTTATGCGCCGGCTGCGCTCGCCTGCTGGAATTCCTCGCCCACCCAGTTCGTGAAGGCATCGCTGGACTGGCTGCGCCCCAGGAACCGCTGCACGATCTCCCTGCCGGGCATAGATCCGCCGGGCTCCAGCACGGTTCTGCGATACCGCATCGATTCCGGAGAATCGAGCAGCGCCTGGCGCGGGAACTGGGAAAAGAAGTCCAGGGCAATCACCTTGTCGTAGAGATACGTGTAGTAGTTCGACGAGTAGCCGGTCAGGTGCGTGAAACTCGCATACATGCGGTTCCCGTCAATCCACTCGTACGGCAGGAAACGCGCGTAGAGGGTGCGGAACAAAGCATCGGGATCGAGCGCTGCCGGGTCCTGCCTGTGGGTTTCCAGCGAATACGTGGTGTACAGGAGCTGCGTCCGCACCCAGTCCGCACGGCCAAAGGCTCCGGCGCGATTCATGCGCAGGACGAGCTCCGCGGGGATCGGCTCATCCGTCTCGAAGTGGCGCGCGAAGCTGGCCAGCAACGGCGGATCGCGGAAAAATTCCTCCAGCATCTGCGAGGGAACCTCGACGAAATCTCCCTCCGTCGCGATGCCGCTGATGCCTGCCCACGCCTGGCGTCCGCCCAGCAGGGCGTGCATCAGATGCCCGAACTCGTGGAAGAACGTCACCACATCGGAGTACTGCATCAGCCCGGGATTGCCCTCCTTCGGCTCGGGGAAATTGCAGATCAGCGCCGCCTCCGGCAGTTGCCGACCGCGAATGCCGGGGATGAGCGGATGCGCGGAGAACCATTTGTCCTTGCCCTCGCGCGGATGCATGTCGAGATAGAAGCGACCGGCCAGTTC
>Ga0335074_10011503_pt1 | contig 12370 bp, 6 predicted proteins | sample Lox_Sample_23_FD_206715 | JGI IMG/M metagenome (GOLD analysis project Ga0335074, IMG submission 206715) | Soil microbial communities from Loxahatchee National Wildlife Refuge, Florida, United States - Lox_Sample_2.3 | ecosystem: Environmental > Terrestrial > Soil > Wetlands | place: USA: Florida...
TTGAGCAGGATGACGCTTTGGGAGTGGATCTTACTGACGATTCCACTCATCCTATTGAGCTCCTCGTCGAGCTTTCCACTCTTCATGGTGGCGTCTTCCTCGCGTTTGTAGTGCGTAAAGACGCCATCGCATAGATTCGCGCGGAAAGAGCTCGCCGGTACGAACATTCCGCATTGCATCATCAAATGAGCTAATCCAACGCTTCGCAGGAATGTTGATTTGCCCCCTCGGTTCGCGCCGGTGACCATTACCAGTGCCCTGCCATCGGCATATACTTCGTTTCCGACAGCACGGCCTTTGATCGTCAGGCTCAGGCAGACATCATACAAGCCTTTTGTGGAAAACACCGTGCTGCCGATTGAAACGGGTTCGGGCAGACAAAATGGTTCCTTTTTGCGGGCGAGTTCGTCTCGCAAGTTTAGACACCCGATGTAGAATCCCAGTTCCTGACGCAGCATGGCGAAAAAGCTGAGAATGTGATCTGTGGATTGACCAAGCGCAGCAGCAACATTGGCAATACCCCGACCGCTCAATTCCCTCAGGGCATTGAAACCAGCTTCATCACGGTCGGCGATTTCGTAAAAATAGCTCGACGGCTCTTTGAGTCCCAGACGCTGCTCGACCCAGCCCTGAAACCGCTCGGTCCATCGTTGATTCGTTTGCGCAGGCTTTCGAAGCACATAGTTTATCCCGATGTTGCCTTTCCCAAGCGTGGCGCTCATCAGGAGGCCGTCGCGGAGTTCCAGGCGCCGCAGATGATCCTCGACTCTCATCAGGTACTCGTCGTCGAGCTCCCGTGCGATCATGGCAAAAAATCGGGAGAGGCCTTCGGACTGGAACCTGCCGCCGTCTTCGTCGGCAATGTGCCTCAGTTCTTTGAGCAGCTCGATGAAAATCTGGAGGACCTCTACGGAACGATGTAAGGTCGCTTCCGGATACCTCGTCGAGGTCCCCCAGTTCCAGACTTTCCGTTCCCGATCGAGGGCCTCCACGGCGATGCGGTACATCTCCCGGATGACATCCGGCCGCTCCAGGCAGTCGGCCAGGATGTGCTGGCGGTAGAAAATCGCCTCCTGGGTATGCAGGCTCGCTAAAACGGCCTTTCTCGCTACCTCCAGTAAGAACTTGTCCTCGACCGACATCGCTCGGAGGAGGGTTTCGAGTTCCAAATCCTGGATCAAGTCGGCGGCATTCGGAGGCATCTCCTCGTTGCCGAAGTCGCGGTCCTGGTACATCAATAACGCTTTCATGATGCTACCCGCTCCTTCGCGCCAGCAGCGATCCGTTCCTTTACACCGTCGTACGTGAGGTGATATTTCTCCGCGATCGCGACGGCATAGGCGAGCCCGTCGGCACGCTTTCGGACTACTTTGAATGTCCGTTGCGCCGGATCCGTGGGATTGACGGTGCTCACCATGCTGACGGTTGTTCGACCGAAAGATGCCATTTCGTCCAGGAATGTGACCGAGACGCACAACATATCAAGCTCAATGACACGCTCCATGATTTGCTTGCTGAGAAATAGCGCATCGTTCAGTGTGGTGGACAGGAAGCTTTCGTTCATGATAAGAACGCTCCGGGGGGTGGCGCTTTCAAGGATGCGGTGAATCCTGAGGAGATCGTCCTCCAGCTTCCCGCTCAGGTTCTGAATGTCCTCCTCCCGCTCGAAATGCGTGAACATCTCGTCAAATAGGAAGAGCCGTGCTTCTGACCCAGGGACTGGGCAACCGATCGCTGCAAGGTAGTGAAGCTGACCAAAAACCCGCGCGAAGGTGGTTTTGCCACCCTGATTGGGTCCGGACACGACGATGATACGTTCCGGGTCCTGCAAGAAAAAATCGTTTTGGACTACGGGTCGATTCTCGCGGATCAACCGATTCGCCAGGGCCAGGTCGAAGACGTCGTTACCATTGATTTCCTTCGAACGATCGGTGACGGTCGGATGGCAAACTGGCAGGCCAGCTCGTTTGATGCCCCCGAGGTGTTCCAGACAGGCCACGTAGAACTGGACTTCCCGGTCGAACCGTGCAACGGTGCTATCGATGTAGTCGCGATGGTGGACGTAGTGCGCTTCTAGAGCAGAAAAGACCTCCGGATACCATCGGGCGACCAAATCGAGGATCGCCGCCTCAACATGGTTCATGTCCACCGTGGACGGAAACTTGAAGGAATATTCCTTGGGTGCTCCCTGTTTGAACTTCTCAAAAGTGTCGAGCACGTCCGCGCCGTAGTCCGGTTCCCCCCCGTAACGGCTGACATGGATGCGTTTGCCCTCAATGAAGAGGCTGTACATGATTCCGGAAAGGTCTTCCTTCAACTTCTGCGTTTCGGAGGCAAGGGAGTTGAAGTCTGATGATTCGACGTAGCCCGATAGATAGCTCTGAATGCCGAGTAGGCCGCGCGACGTGAGATTTGCAGATGCGAATTGAGCGGCCAAACGCCGGACAGCCCCGCAGTACATCTCCACTGCGTCTAGGAACCAGCTTTGCTTCTGACGCGCGTAATACAATTTCCCGACCTGCGTGAGGTGTCCGCGCACTGTTCGCATGTCTTGAGCAAACGCTTGGACATATCCGAATATGGACTCGTTCTCAAGGTCCCGGAAAACATCGTAGCGGTAATTGATCGACTCTACGCGCCGGAGTGGTGTGTGGAAAAAAGGTTTGAGATTGTATTCGTCGCGGCCGGCCGTTATGGACTCGACGATCTGATCGAGGTTCAGATCGCTGAAAAATTCAGGCGCACCTCGGGCTTCGAAATCCGAATCAAGTTCCGAATCCTCTGCGAATAGGATGCTGTGGCGATCCAGCGCGGTCTCGCGCTCAGGGGCCCCCATTGGCATGGCTTACTCCTAGCGACTTAAATCGTCACAGGAGTCATCTTCCCCCTCAAGTAGGGACAGGGGCGGTTTGCGGTGGACTCCAACACCCACCTTTTTCCCCAGTATCCCAGGGGGTAGATGCCATGTCAAACAGGCTGCGGTATGCAGTAGGGTAGCGGCCTTTCGCGCCGCCGACGTCCGTCCGAAATCGGAGTTTGACGTCTTCTGTGCATCCGGAGATAATAGAGTGGGTGTTGGAGTTCACCTTCAACCGCCGCTAAGGCAAATGACTCCTGTCGGGGAAATATCCCTGGAGGAGTGATTTGCGCCAGCGAAGACACCGCCGAATCGCACGGGGACAGCTGAACCAGAATTCTGCTGCTCTTGCTACGCGCCGCAAACTCCATTCCTCTCCGCATCACCACCACATCAAGGAGATGAATACGGCACTATGAGCAAATTTGTTTATTCCTTCGCCGCCGGCAACGCGGATGGCGACGGACAGATGAAAGATGTCCTGGGTGGCAAAGGCGCAGGCCTTGCCGAAATGTCGCGTGCTGGTGTACCGGTCCCCCCTGGCTTTACGATCTCGACGGATGCCTGCCGCGTTTACACTGCCAACGGTAATCGGTTGACCACCGAGATCGAGGAAGAAATCCGGCATGCGCTTTCCCTCCTCGAAGAGCGGATGGGCCAAAGGCTCGGCGACGCGAATGACCCCCTGTTGGTGAGCGTACGTTCAGGCGCAAAATTCTCGATGCCCGGCATGATGGACACTGTGCTGAACCTCGGGTTGAATGACGAGACTGTCAAGGCCTTGGAAGCGCGCAGCGGGAATGCGCGCTTCGCTTACGACTGTTACCGACGGTTCATTCAAATGTTTGGAACGGTAGTGCTGGAGGTGCCGAAGGGCGATTTTGACCGCATCTTCGACGGTCAGAAGCGCAAAGCGAAAGCGAAACTCGATACGGACCTAACGGCTGACGACCTCAAAGGCGTCATCGCGGACTATAAGAGGCTGATCGAGAAAAAGACCGGAGACCCTTTCCCCCAGGACGCGTACCAGCAGCTCGCGCTAGCGCGTGACGCCGTCTTCCGCTCATGGAATGGCGCTAGGGCCGTGCATTATCGGCGGATTAACAAGATTCCTGACGATCTCGGTACGGCCGTCAATGTGGTTTCGATGGTTTTCGGAAACCTCGGGGAGACGTCTGGCACCGGGGTCGGCTTCACGCGGAACCCCGCGACCGGCGCCAAGGAGTTCTACGGCGAGTTTCTGGTAAACGCGCAGGGCGAGGATGTAGTCGCCGGCATCCGCACTCCTACTCCAATCGCAGAACTCAAGAACGCGATGCCAGCAGTCTACGAGCAACTGCGCGAGATCACTTCCAATCTTGAAAAGCACTACCGCGACGTTCAAGATTTCGAGTTCACGATTCAAGACCAAAAGCTGTACATGCTTCAGACGCGAAACGGAAAACGCACCGGTCCGGCTGCTGTGAAAATCGCGGTTGACATGGTCAACGAGGGCCTGATCTCAAAGAAGGAGGCCGTGCTGCGGGTTGACCCGATGCAGCTTGATCAGCTGCTCCATCCGGTGATCGTGCCCGAATCCCGGAAAACCCTCCAGAAGATTGCGGCGGGGCTTCCCGCCTCACCGGGAGCCGCGGTTGGGAGGATCGTCTTCACCGCTGACGAAGCGGTCGAAACTGCCAAGAAGACTCCTGTAATTCTGGTCCGTGCGGAAACGGTTCCTGACGACATCCACGGGATGGACGCGGCAAAGGGCATTCTGACCTCCCGCGGCGGCATGACAAGTCATGCTGCCGTGGTGGCGCGTGGCATGGGAACTCCCTGCGTCGCCGGAGCGGGGGCAATCAACGTGGATGAGCACAGAAAGCAGATCACAGTGGCGATCGCCGATGGCGAGTCCGTGTCGCTGCAGGAAGGCGACTGGATCTCCCTCGACGGTTCGACTGGAGATGTGTTTGCCGGCCAGGCTGACACTGCCGAACCTGACCCGAAATCGGGTGAATTCGCGGAGTTCATGGGTTGGGTGGACGAATTTCGCGGCGAATTCGGCGTACGGGCGAATGCCGATATTCCGCGCGATGCGAAAGTCGCGCGCAAATTCGGCGCTGAGGGCATCGGTCTTTGCCGAACCGAGCACATGTTCTTTGCCCCGGACCGAATCCAGCACATGCAGGCCATGATCATGGCGCGGGATGAGAAGGCGCGGCGCAGGTCCATCCTGAAGCTTTTGCCGATGCAGCGTAGGGACTTTGCCGGTTTGTTCGAAGCTATGGATGGTTTTCCGGTCGTGATCCGCACACTCGATCCGCCGCTTCACGAATTTCTGCCGAAGCGCGAACAGTTGATGGTCGACCTAGCCAAGCTGCCAAGCGCCGATGCCAAGGCGAAAGCCGAGATGGCGACGCGCTACAACACCACGCCGGGCGATCTCAAAGAACTTCTGCCGGTGTTGCTGCAGCGAGTCGAAGAATTGCATGAGTTCAACCCCATGCTGGGACTGCGTGGATGTCGCCTCGGGATTCTCTATCCGGAGATCACGGAGATGCAGGCACGCGCGATCTTCGAGGCGGTTGTCCAGGTTGCCAAGAAAGGCGTGCACGTCATTCCCGAGGTGATGATCCCGCTGATTGGGAGTGTAACGGAACTGGTCCATCAAAAGCAGATTGTCGTAAAGACCGCCGACGCAGTATTGGGGAACGCGGGTCTCGAGGATCAGAAGTACATGGTTGGCACGATGATCGAGATCCCCAGGGCAGCGTTGACGGCCGACGAAGTGGCCACGGAAGCCGAATTCTTTAGCTTCGGCACGAATGACCTGACCCAGACCGTGCTGGGTATCTCGCGTGACGATTATGTGAAGTTCTCAAAATCCTACGAGGATTTGAAGTTGTTTAAAGCCGACCCGTTTGCAGTGCTCGACCAGAACGGCGTGGGCAAGTTGATCCGGCAAGCCGTCGAACTTGGCCGGCGAGCGCGGCCCAACCTCGAAGTCGGAATATGCGGCGAACATGGAGGGGAGCCAAGCTCGGTGGAGTTCTGTTACCGGGTTGGCATGAACTACGTTTCGTGCTCGCCTTACCGCTTGCCAATTGCCCGTTTGGCGGCGGCGCAGGCCGCGATAAGCGGTGGGGACAAAGCGGAAGCAATGCGAACGGCGTAGGCCGTATGTAGAGGGCCAGGCCACGGCGCCTCGGAAGGGACTCTTAAACATGTCAGTACCTCTCCCAGCTTTTCTACTTCGAGCCGGATGGCAGACAGACGAAGGCCATGGATACATGGCCCTCATTCTCGGAATCAGCGTGCTCTGCCTCATCGTGGCATTTCTCTTCGCCCGTTATGTCTTGAGCCAGGATGCAGGAACGAAGGAGATGCAGAAGATCTCGAACGCCATCAAAGCTGGCGCCGAAGCGTTCCTGAACCGTCAGTATAAGACGATCGTCGCTCTGGCCGCTGGGTTGGCGGTTATCATTTTTCTGGGCTATTTCTTCGGGAAGAATGATGGAGCACTGGCGTTCCGCATGACGTTCTCGTTCGTACTTGGCGCAATCTGCTCGCTGGCCGCCGGTTTCTGTGGGATGTTTGTCTCCATTCGGACGAACATCCGGGCCGCATCCGCTTGCCGCAGCAGCCTGAACAGGGGCCTCCAGATTGCCCTTCGCGGCGGAGCGGTGACCGGCCTCAGCGTAGTGGCACTCTCGCTCCTCGGAGTGGGTATCTTGTTTCTGATCTTCGGCGGCCTCGATCCGGCCCACACCAAGGAAGTGCCAACACAGATTGTGGCTTTCGGATTTGGGGCGAGCTTCGTAGCGCTGTTTGCGCAACTTGGCGGCGGGATTTACACCAAGGCAGCCGATGTTGGCGCTGACCTGGTAGGGAAGGTGGAGGCGGGCATTCCGGAGGATGATCCCCGCAATCCGGCCGTGATCGCCGACTTGGTGGGCGACAATGTGGGCGATTGCGCCGGCCGTGGCGCGGACCTTTTCGAATCTACCGCCGCCGAGAACATTGGCGCCATGATTCTCGGCGTAGGGCTCTATCCGGTGTTCGGAATCAAGGGCATCTTGTTTCCCCTACTAGCTCGCGCCTTTGGTCTTATCGCATCCATTGCAGGCGTCATGACGGTAAAGACGAAAGAAGACGGCGATCCGATGAGGGCGCTCAATCGCGGCTATTACGTCACAACCGTTCTGGCGGTGATCGGCTTTTTCCTGGCGGTCGAGCTGCTGTTGGGTGGAAACCTGTACCTGTTCGGCGCCGGCGTGATCGGCATCGTCATGAGCTTCCTGTTCGTGTTTATCACACAGTACTACACTGAATACAAATATCGTCCGGTCTTATCCATCGCCGAGTCTTGCAAGACCGGCGCCGCGACGACCATGATTACGGGGCTGTCGGTGGGGCTCGAGTGCCCAGCCATTCCGGTACTGGTGATCTCAGGAGCCATCCTGGGATCGTACTATCTTGGCAAAATCGGACTGCCGGGGCTCTCGGAGCAGGTTGCCGGCCTATATGGAACGGCAATCGCCACCATGGGAATGCTCTCCACGTGCGCCTATATTCTCGCAATGGACACGTTCGGACCGATCACCGACAACGCGGGCGGCATTATCGAAATGTCGCAGCAGCCTGAGGAGATTCGGCGGCGGACGGACCGTTTGGACGCGGTGGGCAATACGACCAAAGCCCTGACCAAGGGCTATGCGATCGGCAGCGCCGCGCTGGCTGCATTTCTCCTGTTTTCCGCCTACATCGATGAAGTGAAGATGGCGCTGCAAAAGACCGGCAGGGCCATTGAGAACTTCTCCATCGATATCGGGCACGTACCAGTGTTCGCCGCGGCGCTGATCGGAGCAATGGTCGTTTTTCTGTTTGCCTCGCTCGCCATCCGTGCCGTTGGACGGACCGCCCAAACTGTCATCACCGAGGTCCGGCGGCAGTTCAAGGCGAACCCTGGAATAATGAAGGGCACATCCGATCCGGACTACTGCACGTGCGTGGATATCGTTACGAAGTCGGCATTGAAGGCGATGGTGGTTCCTGGCATTCTGCCCGTGGTTAGCCCCGTTGCTGTTGGCTTGATCTTCCGGCACTTCACTCAGGTGCCTGGGGGAACGCCCGTCGGGGCCGCTTCGGTTGCCGCGTTCCTGATGGTCGGGACCATGACCGGCGTCCTGCTTGCTCTGATGATGAACAATGGCGGCGCAGCTTGGGACAACGCCAAGAAATATATCGAAACCGGCGTGTTCGGCGGCAAAGGGTCGGATGCCCACAAGGCCGCGGTGGTCGGCGACACAGTTGGCGACCCGTTCAAGGACACCGCGGGGCCATCGTTGCACGTGCTCATCAAACTCCTGAGCACAATCACGCTCGTGGCGGCGCCTCTCTTTTTCTGAGCGCATGATCCAGTGGGCTTGGCCTCGACGGCGCGCCAGCATCTAGAGCCTCCGCAGGTTTCGAAGCTCGGGGTGGTCGGTCCTTCACTGACGTGAGATTAGCTCGCTCAATGAGCCTCTTCGTTGCGATCGGGGCCCTTTGGTCAGCCGCTATTTTGATGGCGGCGGCTGTCCTAGCGGCCCCTTTTCCGAGTACCGCGGCAATGGTTCGGGGTGCAGGACTCGCAGTCTGTACGGCGCTTGCGGCAAACAAGATGTTCGAGGCCAGCCAGGCTTTTAGGTGCCCTAATAGCGAGGAACTCTTTCGGAAGGCGCTTGCTCAGGGAGTGGGGGCTTTTCTGGTGATCGTTGTTGGCACCCTAATCTCGTTTCATTGAAATTGATTCCGTACCTGCGTGGCGCGAAGAAACTTCAGCATACCGGAGGGATCGGACTAACCCGATTCGCCGACCATCGATTCAGCTATCCGCGTGCAGGTGGATCGTCGTTCTGGAGGACAATGACTGTAATATTGTCGGGTCCACCTGCTTTGCGCGCTGCTTCGACCATCAGATGACACTTCCAGTCTGGCGGGTGACTTCCCATCATGATCTCTGCAATCTCGCTATCCGAAACGACGTCGTGCAAACCATCGGTGCAAAGCAGTATGCGAGTATCTGCATTAAGCGGCAGCTTTACGGAATTCACTCGAAAGTGTCCTTCCGAACCGACAGCCACGGTTAATACGTGACGCCACGGATGCCCTTTTAATTGCGTCGCGGACAACCCGAGATTTCTGCCCATCTCGTTCACCCACGTTTGGTCCACACTCATGTACTGGCACCCTTCTCTGTTAAAAACATAAGCTCGGCTATCTCCGACGTTGGCGAGGCAAACTGCATCTTGGTCGCACAAGGCTGCCACGAGTGTGGAACCCATTCCACTCAAAGCACTGTCGTGTGCAGCCACGGTTAGCACATTCGAATGTGCTCGTCCAAATGCCTGACACAACGCTGAAAGTTCTTTTCCGGAATTCTGGCGGAAGTAGTCGACAACCGATTCTGTAGCGAGACTGGCGGCAACTTCACCGGCTTGAGCGCCGCCCATTCCGTCGGCAACCATATACAGACCGATATCATCCGCAAGTTTGAAAACGTCTTCGTTGTTGCGCCTAACGCAACCGATATTCGACAGGCCAAATGCGCGCAGCATAAGAGAAGATGCCTTCCAATAGGAGTCATCTTCCCTTTCGGGCGGTTGTTCACGGCGAACTCCAACGCCTGCGTGCTCAATCAAGTATACTGCAACGGCCGGCAGATGCGCGGCCCGGGATGATGGGCGACGCACCCAATCCCAGCAAATCTTCGGCCTATGAAGTCGACCTGAACGGGAGTGCCGACATCTTCCCGCCAAATTATTAGGGCGTGATGTCAGCTCGCCCAGTCGATAAACTGTGTGTGAGATAGCGCGGCTCCGGCTGTTTGCGCCGATTTCGGATGAGTCCGTCTTCTCCGCTAAACAGTACTTCGCCAGGGAGGGTCTATCCCCAGGGGAGCCACTTCTCAGGGTCGGGCCCGGTTTTTAGGCGTTATACATCCATGTGCCATGAACCATGTTTCTTACTAGGCGACAACATACTTTATCGTCTGGTAAAAGACGGCCGGGTCGCCGACGTTATAACGAGCGGACATACCTCGATTCATCCCTTCGGCTGCGATATCGGCTTGGACTATTTCAGGTAGGCTCTCAGGGCGTGGATCAGGTCGTCGGCCGCCTGGGTCTGCTCATCGGTCGCTGTCTTCTTCGGATCAAGAACGTGAAAGCGGATGTGTCCCTCGATCACCTCGGCCATAAGGGCGTCCATAGCACCCCGGCAAGCGGAGATGTTATGCAACACCTCGGAGCATTCGGCCTCCTGGTCGAGTGCCTTTTCGACGGCCTCAACCTGCCCTCGGATTCGTCGTACGCGATTGAGTCGTTTCTTCTTCTCCTCGGTCGTGTGAGCCATGAAAAAACCTCGTTTCGGATCTTGACAAGTATACCCCGCCGGGTATACCCTCATCAAGGATTACGAAAATTCCTGAAGAAAGGAGACCCGTTAATGTCTGATGGCAGTGACAGTCAGCAGCGGTGCGAGGAAATATCCGGTACCGAGTCAGCGGAGCCTCCGTCTTCCTATGGCCTTAGCCGGCCGCAGCTTTCAGAGCACGAGTCCGAGCGCGCTCGGAAGGCTTGAAAGCTCCCTGATCCCCGTTTGGACTTGCCGAAGGCTAGTCTGAAAAACGCCCTCCGCCGCTGATTATCGACTGTGATCGGCTTGCGATCCCGAACTGGCGGGCGCAGCACAAGGGCATCCTCTGCCCAGGTGTCGCGCCTCGCCTAAAAGAGGATACGTGTGCCCGCTGTTGTCGGTTGCGGGAAGTCCTATGAACCGCGCTCGCATAACATTCGTCCACGATTTTCGCAACCTCAGCACGCAGCGTAATTCGGAATTCCTGGACGTGTGCTCACGTTCCGCATGGTCTTCGGGCCAAACCTCAGTGTGATGACGCAGAAAGGAGAAAGATCGTGAACTGGATTGATTTTGGAATTCGGATGTTTGCCGCGCTTTTCCTTGGCGGAGTAATCGGGCTGGAACGCCAGTGGCGGCAGCGCATGACTGGGCTAAGAACGAACGGGCTGGTTGCTGTCGGCTCCGCGATGTTCATCATGATGGGTGGCTTGATCGCCGGAGACGGCAGCCAGGGCAGAGTCGCCGCCTACGTCGTCTCAGGCATCGGCTTTCTCGGTGGCGGAGTCATCCTGAAAGACGGTTTCAACATCCGGGGAATGAATACCGCCGCTACACTGTGGTGCACGGCAGCGGTGGGGACCCTGGCGGGGCTGGGACACCTTGGCCTCGCCGCAATGGGAGCTGCCGGTGTCCTTTCGGCCAACTTGATTCTTCGCCCGGTCGCTTTTCGGATTAATCGTACACCCACCCAGAAGGAAGAACACGAGATTCTATACCGGCTCCGTTGTACCTGCCGCACCTCGGATGAAGCAAACATTCGCACCATGCTGATTCAGAATGTTGGGCGAACGCCATTGGCGCTCATCGCTCTGCATAGCTTTGATGACGAGCTATTAGCTCGCGTGAACGTGAAAGCGTATCTGAAGACTATCGGTCCGAAAGAGGAAGCCCTAGAGCAGATTGTAACCAGGCTCTCTCTCGAAGCCGGAGTCACAGCCATTTCCTGGGAAGTGGTAGCTGCCGTTGATGCCGAGGATGCGTCGATTACGGCAACCGAAGAACTAGTCAGAGCCAGTTAGAACCAGGCCGAAGGTGGAGATACGACCTAGTGTCCTGAGTCAGAAATGCGTTGAATAATAGACGCGATACCCTCATACTGGAGGCATGGGTATCGGACGCCCTACCAAGCCCCTCAACGTGACATCGGAAGAGCGGGAGAAACTCGCGATGTTGGCTCGTCGCCCGAAGACCGGGCAGGCCATGGCCATGCGAGCCAGGATTGTGCTCGGCTGCGACGAAGGGCTGACGAATGGCGCAGTCGCCAAGAGGTTGCAAATTACCGGAGCTACCGTTTGCAAGTGGCGCGAACGATTCCGTGTCAATCGACTGGAAGGCCTGCTCGATGAACCCCGACCGGGCGCTCCGCGGTCGATCACCGATAAACGGGTCGAGGCTGTAGTGACCAAGACCCTGGAGTCGATGCCGGCCAATAGCACCCATTGGAGTACGCGGCTGATGGCACAGAAGGCTGGGTTGTCGCAGACGGCCATCGTGCGCATCTGGCATGCCTTTGGCTTGCAGCCACACCGGGTGGAGAACTTCAAATTCTCCAAAGACCCTCAATTCATTGAAAAGGTGCGAGATATCGTGGGGCTATACATGAACCCACCGGATCGCGCCATCATCCTGTGTGTGGACGAAAAGAGTCAGGTGCAAGCGCTGAACCGGACGCAGCCGATTCTGCCGCTGGCGCCTGGCGTGCCAGCCAGACAATCGCATGATTACGAACGGCACGGAGTCACATCATTGTTTGCCGCCATGGACGTGGCTAGCGGGGTGACGATCAGCAACTGCTATCGCCGACATCGCCATCAGGAATTCCTGCGATTTCTGAACGATGTCGATGCGAAT
>Ga0335074_10011504_pt1 | contig 12370 bp, 9 predicted proteins | sample Lox_Sample_23_FD_206715 | JGI IMG/M metagenome (GOLD analysis project Ga0335074, IMG submission 206715) | Soil microbial communities from Loxahatchee National Wildlife Refuge, Florida, United States - Lox_Sample_2.3 | ecosystem: Environmental > Terrestrial > Soil > Wetlands | place: USA: Florida...
CGTGGCGCAGTCGGTCCGATCGACCGTCGGTGCGCTGACCAGCGCCAACCAGCAGCTCGGCGGCGTGCAGGGATTGCTCTCCACCACCGAATCGGGCCTGAACGACATCTCGAACACCATGGCCAGCATGCGCGACGTGCTGATCAAGCTGGCGGACGGCACGGTGCAGGGCGATGAGCGCACACAGTATGAGCAGCAGTACCAGTCCCTGCTGGGCAACGTGCAAAGCTTTATCGAGGATGCCAATTACGGCGGCAAGACGCTGATCGGAAACATCACCGGCAGCAGCGGCACGTTTGGTGCCGTGGCGGTGGTACGGAATGAGAATGCCGCCACCTATGGCATTGCCACGTTCGGCGGGTCGGAGCTGTATGGTTCGATCGCCTTCACCTCCACGCAGTTGAGCGGCGCCAGCACGGTCGCCGCGCTGATCAGCGCCACCGGCACGTTCATCAACCAGCAGAACGCGGTGGGCACCGCGCTGAACTCGATCGGCTCGTCGACCAACTACGTGAACAATCAGATCAGCTACAACAACGACAAGATCGACGCGCTGAACAGTGGCCTTGGTTCGCTGGTTGACGCTGACCTGGCGAAGGAATCGGCGTTGCTGCAATCGCTGCAGATCCAGCAGCAGCTTGGCACGCAGGCGCTGACCCTGGCCAACCAGGCGCCGCAGACGCTGCTGAGCCTTTTCAAGTAGGCGCGTGACGGGACGGGCGTTCGGCCCGTCGCGTAACGCGCACCGGCCGCGGGGCTTCGCACGATGCCCCTCGGCGCGGCGGAGTACGGGGTCGATTCCGACGGCTGTCAGAGCCGGGCGCGCGCGCGTTCTTCGGAACGAAGACGCGCGGCCGCCGCTTGATCGAACGCGAACCAGGAAGGGGCGCATGTCTAATTTGGTTTTGGAATTGCGCCAGGGCGAAGTCATGATCGTCAACGGCGCACCGATCCGTTTCCGGACAAAGTCTCGCATCGAGCTTACCGCCAAGGCGCGTTTTCTGTTCGGCAAGCAGATCATGCCGCCGGACCAGGCGGACACGCCGGCGCGGCGCATCTATTTTGCGTTGCAGACGGCATATATCGGCGACGAGGCGGAACGCCCGCGCGGCCTGGCGGCGGCGCGCCAGCTTATCACGGCGTTCAAGGGCGCGACCACGTCGGCTTTGGCCCGCGACATCCTGGACGATGCGCTGGCCGCGGCCGAAGCCGACGATTGCTACCAGGCCCTGAAGCTGACCCGCCGGATCATCAGCCACGAGGATGCCGTGCTGGGACGCCCTGCCGCGGAGACGCGCGCCGCCGCGCCACGCATCCACGACGCACGAAACGTTGCCACCAAAGAACTGGAGCCCTGCCCATGATGTTGAATGAGGCGATGCGCGCCTATGAGGCCGCTGCCATGCACCGCAGCCAGCGCGAGCAGGAGGCGGACGTGTTCCGGCGCGCGATCGGCGCATTGAAGGCGGCGCGCGAAGGCAATGCGATCCAGCGCGTGCGTGCGCTGGCCGATAACCGGCGCCTGTGGATGACGGTGCACGACCTGATGCGCGACCCGGACAGCGGCCTGCCGCCGGAGCTGCGTGCCTCGATCATATCCGTCGGCCTGACGGTGCAGCGCGAGATGGATCGCGACCAGCCGGATTTCGGGTTCCTGATCGCGGTGAATGAGAATTTCGCCGCGGGGCTGTCGGGGAGTTTGTGAGTCCGGAGCCGGAGACGAGTCGCTTTTCCGCCTGGCGGGAGAACGTTGCGACAGGAAGGCATGGCGAAGCTGCCTGTTGTCCGCACGGTCTCATCCGCATCCTTGGTCCGCTATGCGGCCCGGGACCACAACGGGAGAGCGGCGATCGGAATTCGGACGTTTCAAGCCCAGGAGGGGCCGGTCATGCAAAGACTGCAGTCTGCCGTCGATCTCGAATCGCTGAGCACGCGCGCCGCGCAACTGGTGGCTGCCGGGCGCACCGGTGCCGCGCGTCCATTGCTGGCCGCGGCCAAGCGGCTGGCCCCTGGGTCGGCGGCGCTTGCCGAGCTCAGTGCGCAGCTTGCGTTGCGCGCCAACGCACCCGACGCCGTGGCGCTGGAACTCGATGCCGCGATTGAGGCGGCACCAGAGCACCCCGGCCTGCGCAAGCGTCGCGCGGAGCTGCGGCGGCATGCGGGCGATATCGAGGGCGCGGCGCGGGACGCTGCGGAGGCGGTGGTGCTCGACCGCTACGACCCGACCGCCAAGGCGATGCTGGGCGTGCTGATGCTGGAGCTTGGGCGCAGCGGCGATGCGATTGCCTGCCTTGCGGAAGCCGTGAGGGCCGAGCCGGGCAATCCGGGCTTCGCCGCGGGCCTGGCGACCGCATACGAGGCGGCAGGCGACACCGATGCGGCGCTCGGGGTGCTGCTGCGCAATATCGAGGCGGCGCCTAATCTGACGGAGCAACGCAACGCGGCGATGCTGCTGTGCGTGCGGCGCCGGGATTTCCGCCAGGCGGTTCAACTGGCGGAGGATACCCGCCGCGCCGGCATCGCCGACGCATGCAGTTTCGGCCTGATGGGCCACGCGCTGTCCAGCCTCGGCCGTCATGTGGAGGCGGCGGACGCTTATGCCGAGGCGCTGAAACTGGGTCCGGACGACGCCTATGTGCGGCACCTGGTGGCGGCGGCGGGTGTGGTTCCGGGTGCCGAGCGGGCGCCGGCCGAGTACCTGCGTGCCGTGTTCGACGGCTATGCCGAGCGGTTCGAGGCGCATCTGCTGTCGCTCGGCTACCGCGTGCCGGGCCTGTTTCGCGCGGCGTTGCTGCAGCATCCCGGGATCGCGGCGGGCGAGCATGTCGGGCCGGTGCTGGATATCGGCTGCGGCACGGGGCTGGTGGGGCTGGCGATCGCGGATTTGCCGGTTGGTCCGCTGGTGGGCGTCGATGTGTCGCCGCGGATGCTGGCGGAGGCGCGGAAGAAGGGCGTGTATGCGGCGCTGGTGGAGGCGGACGTCATGGAGCCTCGGCCGGCCGCGGGGGTGGGCGGCGGAGCGGTTGGCGCGGAGGCCGGTGGGGCGTTGCGTGATGCGGCTTTGCGGCCCGATCGCCCTGATCCGGAGTTGCGCGCCGGCCTCTCGCGCTTCGCGGGCGAGGTCCCGGTGATACTGGCTGCGGACGTTCTATGCTATTTCGGGGCGCTCGATGCGTTCTTTGCGGCTGCGCATCGGGCGCTCGTGCCGGACGGGTGGCTGGTTTGCTCGCTGGAGGAGCTTCTGCCGGACCATGACGGCGTTCTGCCCGGCAACGGGGAGTGGGCGCTGCAACGGCAGGGGCGGTATGCACACGCGCTGAGCTATCTGCGCCGGGCCGCGACCGCCGGCGGTTTCCGTGTCCTGCGCCTTGATCGCGAAACGATCCGCTATGAAGCGAGCGCCCCGGTGTGCGGGGTGTTGCTTGTGCTGCAGCGGCCCAAGGCATGACGACCACAGCAGCGCTCGCACGGTTGCGTGCCGGAGACGCGACGGGGGCGCTGGTTCTGCTGGATTCCGCGGGGGACGACGCGCCGAACCCGGCGCCCTTCGCGGCGCGCGGCATGGCGCTGCTGGAGGTGAACGATCCCGCTGCCGCCTGCGTCGCGTTCAGGGCCGCGGTGGCATTGGGGGATACGTCGCCCGCGACGCTGCTGAACCTGGCGATTGCCGAAGACCGCGGCGGCGAGATCGGACGTGCCCGCGGGCTGATGCAGACCGTCGCAGAGGTGCTGCCGCAGTGGGACGAACCGGTGCTGCGCCTGGCGGAAAGCCTGCGCGCGACCGGGGAAGCCGCCGACGCCGAAGCGGCGTATCGCCGGGTGCTGGAGCTCAATCCCAGGCGTGTCGAAGCGCTGATCGCGCTGTCCGGCCTGCTGATCGCGCGGGCCGACGGGATGGAGGCGCGGATTCTGCTGCTGCGCTGCCTCGGGCTGGCGCCGGACCGGGCCGAGGCGTGGGGCGCGCTGGGCCTCGCACTGGTGCTGACCGCGGATCATGCGCTCGCCCATAGCGCGTTCGTGGAGGCGCAGCGGCTGGAACCGGCGGTGCCGGAGTATGCGCTGCACGGCATCGAGGCAGCGCGCATAGCGGGACAGGCGGAGGCGGAGCTGGCGCGGCTGGCGGTCACGGCCGACGCCGATCCGCTGAACCCGGTGCCGCTGCTGGCCATCGGCATGCTGCTGGAACGGCTTGGGCGGCGGCGCGAGGCGGCCGATGCGCTGGATGCCGCCGCGACACTGGCGCCGGATGAATTGCTGCCGATGAAGCTGCTGGGCAGCGTGCTGGCGCGGTCGCACCGGCTGCGCGAGGCGGAAGCGGCGCTGCGGCGGGCCGCGGAACTGGATCCGGACGATCCGCGGTTGCGCAACGACCGTGGCACGGTGCTGATGCGCATGCACCGGCATGCAGACGCGCACGCGGTGCTGTCCGACGTGATCGCGCGGCATGGCGAGGAGCCGCTGGTGCTGTGCAATCTGGCCAACGCCACGGCGTGCCTGGGCCGGCAGCAGGAAGCGGTGGATCTGGCGCGGCGCGCGATCGAACTGGATCCGGACGCGGTGCTGCCACGGCGCGCGTTGTGCAACACGCTGCCGTATCGCGATGGCACCAGCGGCGGCGAATTGCTTGCCGCGCTGCGCGACTGCGCTGCGCTGCTGCCGCGGTCGCACTCTGGGCCGTTTGCCAATACAAAGGATCCGCAACGCCGGCTGACCGTGGGGCTGCTGTCGGGCACGCTGAAGACGCATCCGGTGGGCTGGTTGACGGTGGCCGGGATCGAGACGCTCGATCCGGCGGGGTTCGCCATCGTTTGCCTGGTGCAGAACGCGGCGCCGCAGGACCCGATCGCACGACGCTACCGGGCGGTGGCGCGCGACTGGGTGGAGATCGACGCGCTGGACGACGTGACGCTGACGCAGCGCGCACGGGAGATCGGGGTCGACGTGCTGATCGACCTGGGCGGCTACGGCGATGCGGCGCGCATGCCGGCCTGCGCGCATCGCCTGGCGCCGGTGCAGGTGAAATGGGTGGGCATGCAGAACCACAGCACCGGCCTGCCGGAGATGGACTGGTTCATCACCGATCGCTGGGAGACGCCGCCCGAGCACGCGGCGACCTACAGCGAAAGGCTGCTGTATCTGCCGGACGGTTATGCGATCTACAGCCCGCCGCCCTATGCGCCTGACGTTGGGCCGCTGCCGGCGGCGGTCAACGGCGCGATCACGTTCGGCTGTTTCAACAACCTGGCGAAGGTGACGCCACGGGTGATCGCGACCTGGTCGGCGGTGCTGCATCGCGTGCCGGGTTCGCGGCTGGTGCTGAAGACGCACCAGTTCAGCGACCGCGCCACGGCGGAGTGTATCCGCTGCGCCTTCGCGGCGCATGGCATTGCCGGGGAGCGGCTGGCGTTGCGCGGGTCTTCGCCGCATCGCGCCTTCATGGGCGAGTATGGCGAGATCGACCTGGTGCTGGACCCGTTCCCGTATTCCGGCGGCCTGACCACGTGCGAGGCGCTGTGGATGGGCGTGCCCACGGTGACGCTGCCGGGCGAGACCTTCGCCTCGCGGCATTCGACGAGCCACCTGAGCAATGTCGGGCTGACGGATTGGGTGGCGCGCGATGCGGCTGACTATGTGGACCTTGCGGTGGCGAAGGCGTCGGACGTGGCGGCACTGGCGGCGTTGCGCGCGCGCCTGCGGGCGCAGGTCAAGGCGAGCCCGCTGTGCGATGCGCCGCGCTTCGGACGCAACCTGGGGGCCGCTCTGCGGCATGCCTGGATGGAGTGGTGCCGGTCATGAATGCGTTTTCCTCGAGTGCCTATTGGGAGCAACGCTATCGCGCCGGCGGCACGTCCGGGGCGGGGTCGTATGGGCACATGGCGGCGTTCAAGGCGGGCGTGATCAACGGGTTCGTGGCCGATAACGCGATTGCCAGCGTGCTGGACCTGGGGTGCGGCGACGGCAACCTGCTGTCGCTGCTACAGGTGCCGCACTATGTGGGCGTCGATGTGGCGCCGACCGCGCTGGCAGGCTGCATGGCGAGATTTCCGCAGCACCGGTTCCTGCCGTTCAGCGCGCTGGAGGCTCCGGAGCGGATGGAGCTGGCGCTGTCGATCGATGTGGTGTTCCACCTGGTGGAGGACGGCGCGTTCGCGCGCTACATGCACGCGTTGTTCGCGCATGCGACGCGGTTCGTGCTGATCCATTCGAGCAATGCGGAGCAGACTTGGTCGTCGCCGCATGTGCGGCACCGGCGGTTCACGGATCATGTGGCCGATTGCCGGCCGGAATGGCGGCTGCTGGCGCATTTGCCGAGTCCGTATCCGTTCGACCCGGGGCGGCCGGAGGAGACGACCTTCGCGGATTTCTTCGTCTATGGGCGCCAGGGTGGCGGGTGCGCGTTGCGGATTCCCGCGATCGGCTGAACGGTTCGGGCGCGTGGGCCGGAGTGGCCGGGGTTCCGTTTCGCTTGGCGCCGGTGCGATGGGACGCGCGTGGGTGCGCCCGGTTGCTCTCTCCTGCTGGCCGCCTCCTCCGGGCGCGCATTCCCGGATCCGTTCGGTACCGCGCCCGGGGAGCTGCGTGCGGCGTCGGGACGCGCGCCCTTCGCCTGACATTTTGCGCGCAGATGGAAACGTTGCTGCGTCCTGGTGGAAGCAGCGGACGGACGCTTGCAGGAAAACCGATCGTCGAGGCGTGGCTCGGGCCGCGAGGGGGAAAAACCTTCCGTGGGAAGACGACGGCCGCGCGTGTGAGGTTTTGGGGGGATGGCATGACGAGGCAACAGGATACGGGCGCCGTGGGCCGGGTGGCACGCGGCACGGGAGGGGGCGCGCGGTCCTCCAGGGTCGGGTTGCTGCTCGGGCTGGCGGCGGCGAGTGCCGCCTATGCGACCACGGCACGCGCACTGCCGAGCGAGCAAACGGTCGGGCCGACCGGGTCGCTGGCCGCGGTTTGCGTTGGCAACGATTTTGGCACCACCGACATACCTGGGTATCTGATGCCGTACGGGACATCCTTCACGGCTGGATCGGCGCCGCTCCTCGATCAGCAGGACTGCAGCTACAAGACCGGTGGTGTCACGGGCACAGGGTCAGGCCTGCAGTTGAATTTCAGCGGGTCCTACGGTGGGTCGCCTTCGGCCGTGCCGCTGGGCACGTATTCCAATGTGGCGTCGGCCCAGGCGTCCGTGGCCGCGGTGCATCTGGTGGCGACCAGCCAGGGCTCCAACGACACCAGTTTCGCCGGGGCCGAGGCCCAGGGCGGGTTCAACATCACCACCACGCCCGCCGGCGGGGCAACCGGTACACAGGGCATCTGGACGGTGCCCATCGTGGTCGACGGGAATCTCTCGACCAGTGGGCCATGGGCGCTGGCGCTGGCCGAGGTGGCTGTGTTTGCCAATGGCCAGGAGGTCACGACCGGCACGCCGGTCTCGTCGGCGGCGTATAATAAATGGGTGGCGACGAACTCCGCATTCGATCCATCCGACAACACGACGCAGACCTCGGTGGGCAATATTACCGGGACGCCCGGCTACGAACTGAAAGTGTTCCGGGCGGACAGCGGTACCAACCTGCTGGGCGGGTACGGGCCGGATTCGCTGAGCGTCAGCACGACGATCCTGTTTCAGATTCCGGTTACGTTTGGTACGCCGATCACACTCGGCGTTTACGGACTGGTCGAGGCGACCGAGGCTTCGAGTGACCTCGACACGACGGCAAACGCGCCGCAGGCATTGTTCCAGGATACGTTCGCCTGGGGCGGCGAGGGCTATATCACGCCGGTGGACAGCAACGGCGTTGCGGATGGGTCGCCGATCACCGATTTCCCGCTAGTGGTGGGCGGTATCGATTTCAACCAGTCGTTCGCGGCGCCTGAGCCTGCCGGGACGGCGGTACTGAGCTGTGCGCTGGCCGCGCTGGGTTGGCTGCGGCGCGGGCGGCGGCGTGTGCGTACGGGTTGACTGAACGGTCTTGGGGTGCCCCGCCGGCAGGTTGGGTGCCGTGACGGGGCGATCAAAGAACGCGCGGCGTTCCGGCGGTGGACGGCATCGCGTGCTGGGATCGGTTGGATCCGGGTCCTGGTCCTCGCCGAGCGCGATCGTGCCCGGATGGAGCCGCCGCCGGGTTGCGTGATGGAGGCCGGGTGGCGCGCGCGGGGGCCGTCAGGGGCGATACCAGCTCGGCTTGCGCTTGTCGCGGAAGGCCGCGGTGCCTTCGTGGCCCTCGGACGAGAAGCGCTGGGTCCAGCTTTCGTGGGCCAGCATCGCCATCTGGCGCTGGTCGAGCAATAGCCCGTTGGCGCCGAGGAACGACCGCTTGGTCATGGCGATCGCCCCCGGCGCGCCGAGGAAGACCGCGTCCAGCACCTCGGCCAGCTTTGCTTCCATCGCGTCGGCCGGTATCACCTCGTGCACCAGGCCGATGCGCAGTGCCTCCTGCGCGCCGAAGCGTTCGCCGGTCAGCGCATAGCGCCGCGTGTGGCGCAGGCCCATCGCGTGCACCATGTGCGTGGAGATCGGCGTCGGCGCGACCCCGACCCTTACTTCGGTCAATCCGAACATCGCATCCGGCGTTGCCAGAGCCACATCGACGCAGCACACCATGCCCGCACCGCCGCCGAAACAGGCGCCTTGCACGACGGCGATCGTCGGCTTGGGAAACTCGTTCAACAATTGCATGGCCCGCGTGGTCGCCATCGACGCGGCGTAGTTTTGCTCGGGCGGGTAGTTGGCTGCGCGGCCGAGCCAGTTGATGTCGGCGCCGGCCTGGAAATGCCGTCCCGCGCCGCGCAGCACCAGGCAGCGCACCGCGGGATCGGGCGCCAGGGCCTGCAAGCCGGAGATCAGTTCGTCCAGCAGGTCCTCGTTATAGGCGTTGCCCAGTTCCGGACGGTTCAGCGTTGCGGTGGCAACGCCGCGCGCGTCCACGTCCAGCAGCACAAGGCCCTTCGACGGTTCGTTGCTCATGATGCCACCTTTGCCGGATCGGTGTTGCCGCCGCATACCAGCACGCCGACCTGGGCCTTGTCAGGCGGCACGAAGGCGCCCGACAGCAGCGCCGCCAGCGCCGTTGCGCCGCCGGGTTCGGCGACCAGCCGGAAGCGGTCCCACAGCAACCGCTGAGCTGCGATGATGGCCTCGTCCGTCACCAGAACAACCGCGCTGACGCAGCGCTGCGCGATCGGGAACATCAGCGCACCGACGCGGCGTGCGCCCAGGCTGTCGGCCGCGGCGCCGCCGACCGGCGCATCGACCGGCCGTCCGGCCTGCAGCGCATCGTGCAGCGCGGGGCAGCCCTGCGGCTCGACGCCGATCACCTGAACGCTGCCGGCATACCAGGCGGCCATGCCGCCAATCAGCCCGCCGCCGCCCGCTGCCACCAGCGCATGCGTCAGGTCAGGCGCATCCTGCTGCCATTCCCGCGCGACGGTGCCCTGGCCGGAGAGGACGGCTTCGTGGTCGTAGGCATGGATTTCCAGGGCGCCGGTTTCGGCCTGGCGCTGGCGGGACGCGGCGAGGGCCTCGGCATAGGTTGCGCCGGTCTGCACCACGCGCGCGCCGTACCCGGCGATGCGAGCCACCTTGGCTTGCGGGGTGAGGTCAGGCACGAAAATTTCGGCCGAAACCGACAAGGCGCGGGCGGCATAGGCCACCGCCGCGCCGTGGTTGCCGCCGGATGCCGCGATCACGCCGGCCGCGGGCGGCGGTTCCGATAACAGCCGGTTGAACGCGCCACGCGGCTTGAAGCTGCCGCTGTGCTGCAATTGCTCGAGCTTCAACGTGACGGGGCAGGCGACGCCGAATTCCTCGCCCGCGAGGCGCAGGATGGGCGTGTGGCGGATGTAGAGGGCGATGCGGCTGGCGGCGGCAGCAATATCGGTACGGCTGACCATGGCGGGGACGCTGGCATGCCGCGCGGTGTTGAGCAAGGCGGTACGCGGTGCGGTCGCGGCCAAGGCCCACGTCGAACTGGAACAATTATGCCATGACCCTGGGTAGCCCGGGGTTTGTCCTTTGCAGGACACGGAGCAGGTTCACCACAGAGGCATACAAGGATTTGGATAAAGGTCATCGACCAGCTTGGCGCCGTCGGTGTCCTGGCGGTGAATCTCTAATGCCGGAACGAGCCGCGCGGGCCCCGCAGCGATAACGGCACGTGGCGACAGGCAGGAAAGACGCGCTGTTGCCTTGATGAAAATCAACCACGGTCAGGCGCGGGCGCATAGCGTTGGTGCGTTGCGCTGCCTCCCGAAATGCGCCAAAGCCCGCGCGGCCATGATGAGCTTCCGACATCGGCAGCCCTGACGGTCTCCAGCCTGATTTTATCAACTGCAAAAGCCGATCACCGTGGCAGATCAGACCAAGACCAAGCGTCGTCGCCGCTTCACCATTTCCGAGGTCTGGCATCAGCGGGTATTGTTCTGCATCAGCGCCCTCATCGTCGGTGCCATCTCGGTGGGCTTCGGGCTTGGCACCACGACTGCGATCGGCGTGTTCTATGACATCATCGGCCCGCATCCGCTGATCGTGTTCGCGCTATGCCCGCTGGGGCTCGGCGGCGTGGCGTATCTGACGCGCAAGGTGTTCCCGGGGTCGCAGGGCAGCGGCATTCCGCAGGCGATGGCGGCGATCGAGATGGAGGGGATGGAATTCGCCAACACCATGCTGTCATGGCGCATTGCCGTCGGTAAATTTGTGCTGACCCTGGCGGGGTTCGTCTGTGGCGCGTCGATCGGCAAGGAGGGGCCCACCGTCCAGATTGCCTGTAGTGTCATGAACAGTGTGGGGCGGTGGGGACTGAAGCCGTCGCATGATCTGCTGCGGCTGCTGGTGCTGTGCGGCGGCGCGGCGGGAATCGCGAGCGCGTTCAACACGCCGGTCGCCGGCGCAGTGTTCGCGATCGAGGAAATGGCGCACTACCACGTCGACAGCTTTATCGGCCGGCGGCTGCTGGTGGTGACCGCGCTGAGCGGCATGGCGATGCTGGCGCTGGTCGGCAACTACACGTATTTTGGCTCGGTGCGCGTGGTGATGCCATGGGGCACCACGTGGGCGGCGCTGCTGCCGGTGGGAATCGTCGGGGGCCTGCTGGGCGGCGCGTTCGCGCGGGTACTGACGATTCCGGTGGCGAAATTCCCGCGCTGGCTCGCCTGGATGGTGCAGCGCCAGCCGGTTGGATTCGCCATGCTGTGCGGGCTGTTGCTCGCCGTGTTCGGCCATCTTTCCGGCGGCCTGGCCTTCTGCTCCAGCCACGACCAGGCGCAGGGTGCGCTGCATGGCACGCTGCTGCTGCCGCCGTCTTTCCCGCTGCTGAAATGGGCGGCGACCGTGATTTCCTACATGTCGGGCATTCCCGGCGGAATTTTTGCGCCGTCGCTGTCGGTGGGCGCTGGACTTGCGTACTGGTTCGTGCCGTTTTTTCCGCATCTGCCGATCAGCGCGCTGGCGATGCTGGGCATGGCGGCGTATTTCTCCGGCGTGGTGCAGTCGCCGATCACCGCGGCGGTGATCGTGCTGGAGATGACCAACAATATCGAAATGACGGTGGCCGTGGCGGCGGCGTCCGCGCTGGGCACGGTGTTCTCGCGAATCGTCTGCCCGAAGCCGATCTATGCCGCGATGGCGGAGCAATTCATCGCGGCAGTGGAGAAGCGGTAGGGTCCCGGCGTGACGCGCGCGCTTCGTTGCGGGGAGCGAAGTGACGCGGGGATTTTGGCCGACGAGGACCCTTTGGGGCGTGGGTGCGCCTGCTTGCGGTTGCTTGGTCGCTGCGCTGCTCGCAATGACACGGGGTGCGTGGGGCGAGGGTGTCGCGCTTCGGCGATTCTGTGTACCAGACCGGGCGTGCATCCGTCACCGAGTCGCATATCCCATGCTTCGTCTTATCGGCATCGATCCCGGCCTGCGCTTTACCGGTTGGGGCCTCATCGAGGCCGACGGCAACCGGTTGCGCCACCGCGCCGACGGCGTGATCAGCACCGATTCGGCTGCCTCGGTTCCCGACCGGCTGCGCGCGCTGCACGATGCGCTGGCCGCGCTGCTGGCGGAGTACCGCCCGCATGAGGCCGCGATCGAGGAGACCTATGTCAACCGCAACGGCAGCGCGACGCTGAAACTGGGATATGCGCGGGGCGTGGCGCTGCTGGCGCCGGCGCTGGTGGGGATTCCGGTGATCGAATACGCGGCGAAATCTGTGAAGATGGCGGTTGTGGGCACCGGCGGTGCCGACAAGACGCAGGTGCAGATGATGGTGCGGCGCCTGCTGCCCGGTGCCTCGATCCGGCGGCCCGACGCCGCGGATGCTTTAGCGGTGGCGATCTGCCACGCACACCACCGCGCCAGCCGCGGCGTGTGGACCGCGGCGGCGCG
>Ga0335074_10011505_pt1 | contig 12369 bp, 6 predicted proteins | sample Lox_Sample_23_FD_206715 | JGI IMG/M metagenome (GOLD analysis project Ga0335074, IMG submission 206715) | Soil microbial communities from Loxahatchee National Wildlife Refuge, Florida, United States - Lox_Sample_2.3 | ecosystem: Environmental > Terrestrial > Soil > Wetlands | place: USA: Florida...
CCTCGGCGTGGACACCGGCCAGCTTGAGGACCTGTTCGTCACCCGCGGGATCTACCTCTACTATGCCGGGCGATACTCCGAAGCAATCGCCTACTTCCGCGAAGGCGGGCGGCTGGCTGGCGAGGCCGGCGACAACTTCCGCCTGGGCCGGGTCCTTCTGAACCTGGCGAATGCTCTCGTAGTTACCGATCCCGCGGCGGCCGCGGAAGCCGCCCGGGCAGCCGCCGGGCATCTGCGCGGGGCCGGCGACCGGGACTTCCTGGCCTTTGCGATCATCAACCTGGTCCAGGCGCTACTGATGCTCGGTGACTGGGACACCGCGGAAGACGAACTCACCCAGGCCGCGGATTCAGACCGGCTGGCGGATCACGAGGTCCTTGCCTGCCACCGCGGCTGGCTGGCGGCGCTGCGCGGCGACGCCGCCACCGCCGAGACCATTCTCGCCACGCTGCATGACCTGCGGGCAAGCGAAGATCCCCAGGACAAGGCGATGGTCAGCCTAGTCGAGGCCTTCACCGCCGCCGCGCACGGCCATCCACCGGACGCGCTGCGCCACGCCCGGGCCGCGCTCGACCAGGCCAACGCCATCGGGATCGGCCACGACCTCCTGCGCTGGGCCTGGCCGCTGGCCGCCCGCTCCGCCCACGAGCTTAACGACACCGGCGCCGCCGGCGAGCTGCTCGCCCTGCTCGACGCCCAGAAACCTGGACGCCTAGCCCCGATGCAGCGAGCCGAACGCGACCTGACCCGGGTCCGCCTCGCCGCCCGCGACGGCGACCCGGCCGCTGTCGCATCCTTCACGGCCGCCATCACCAGCCTGCGCGAGCTCAGCACTCCCTACCACCTCGCCCACGGCCTGCTCGACCACGGCCAGTTCCTCATCCGCCTGCATGATGCCCAAGCTGCCGAGGCTGCTATCGGCGAAGCCCGCGACATCGCCCGTAACCTGCGCTGTCAGCCACTGCTGGACCGGGCTGCTCACGTCACGTCCGCAAAATCCCCTGCAGAGGCTTAGGCCGGCTTCGGCCGGGGCGCTAGCCGGCCCAGAGCAATCCTGAGCAGCAGCCCAAGTCATTCCGGCCTCAGCGTCCCCAACGCAGCCGCCCAAGCACGCCCAGAATATCCCGATCTGCTCGCTCGCCGCTCCACATGGACCCGATGCTGCAGCGGATGCAGGTAAGGCGGATCTCGCGCGGTGTGTGGTGACGCTCCGTAGTTGACGTCAGGCGCTCGCTGTGGTGGTCGTGGACCGGTTCGTGGACCGAGCCATCCATGCATACAGTGCAATGAGGGCCATCGGTGGCACGGCGCCGTGGTATCCGTGCAGGTAGAGCGTCGGGAGCGCCGGGCCGTAGTTCTCATAATCCGCCGGTCGTGGGTTCGAGCCCCACCCGCCCCACGGCCCTTCTTGCACTGACCGGCCGTGTCCCTGCCCGCCAGCCGGCCAGGGACGACGACTGGTCAGCGCGCTAGCCAGGTAGCCGATACGACCGCACCCCGGCAGGCATGAGGATGCGATCACCGTCGGCTGATGTGATCGGGAGCTAGTGGCAGGATGGCGCTCGGAAACGGGATTGCGCGGGTGCCGGCCTTCTTCGTCCTGGCGCTGGGGTACACCGCGAGCAAGACCCGTCTCATCGAGAGTCGCGCTGCCTGTCTCGCTCTTGACCGGCCTGGCATCCAGCAGCCTCGCCCAGATAACCGCCCGCTGGCCGCTGGCCGCCATTCCTGCCGTCGTCATGGGCCGGTACCCAACACCTGAAAGGGAGCATGCCATGTTCATGTCTTCGCGCACCTCGGTGCGGATACGGCGAACCGCGTGGTTCGCGGCCGCGGCGGCAGCCATTGCGCTGCTGGCAGCCTGCGGTTCAGCGGGGCCGGGCCAGTCCGCGTCGCCGCCGGCAACCTCGGCACCAGCCACCTCAGCACCGGTGACCTCGACACCGGCTGCCACACGCCCGGCCTCGCCATCGGCCCCGGCCTCAGGCGGCACAGCCCTGTCCGCATGCCGGACTGCGACGCTGCGGATCACCCTGGACGCCAGCCAGGCCAGCGGCACCGCCGGCAGCACGTACTACCCGCTGAGCTTCACCAACACCTCGGCGGCCACCTGCCAGCTGTACGGCTACCCGGGCGTCTCATTCACCGCCGCGCCCTCCGCGGCCGCCCAGCAGATCGGCGCGGCAGCCCAGCGCAGCCGCACATTCGGCAAGGTGAAGGTCCGTCTCGTTCCCGGCGCCACGGCGCACGCCTGGGTGCAGGTCGCGGTGGCCGGCAACTACCCGGCCTCGGACTGCCAGCCGGTCACGGCCCACTGGCTGCGGGTCTATCCGCCAGGCGAGACCGTGGCCGGCTACGTTGCCCATACCTTCAATGCCTGCTCCTCGACGAGCACGGCGCTGCTCACCGTGCTGCCCGTCCGGGTCGGCCAGGCACTCGCGGGCGTAACGCCCTGACGGACAGCAGCAGGCCACTCCGGGTGGGGCCACACCCGAGCGGGCTGGCCCCCGATGGAGGAGACACGCGTCTGCACGGTGGGCAAGGCCGCGTTCGACGTCCGCGACCTCGTTGTTCTCGGCGGCCCGCGACCTGAATCTGCCCTTTACGGCACGTTAGTCGACATCCTGACCGGCATGCTCCTCGGCCGGTAGCGATCGAGTGCCGATGATCCTTATCGTTTGGTATGTGACCGAGCTGGCTGGGCGTCGGGCTGACTGCGACGTGCTTGACCAGTTCATCGCGGCGGTCCGCGGTGGCGCAAGCCGTGCCCTTGTCGTGCACGGCGAGGCCGGGGTGGGCAAGACGGCACTGCTGGATTACGTGGCCGATTACGCCGAAGGCTGCCGATTGGTCCGTGCCGTCGGCGTCCAGACGGAGATGGAGCTGGCGTTCGCCACGTTGCATCAGCTCTGTGTTCCGCTGCTGGATCACCTGGAGCGTCTTCCCGGTCCGCAGCACGAGGCGCTGCGGACCGTTTTCGGCCTGAGCGTGGGACCGCCGCCAGACCGGTTCCTTACGGGCTTGGCCGTGCTGAGCCTGCTAGCCGAGGCCGCCGAACACAAGCCACTGCTGTGTCTGGTCGATGACCTGCAGTGGGCCGATCGCGCCTCGGCCCAGGCGCTGACGTTCGCCGCCCGCCGCCTGGGGACCGAATCGGTAGGCCTGGTACTGGCGACGCGTGCCCTGAGCGATGACCTGGCTGGCCTGCCAGAGCTTGCCGTCGCGGGATTGCGGGAGGCCGATGCGCGGGCGCTGCTGGAGGCAGTACTGACCGTGCCGATCGATACTCAGGTCCGTGACCAGATCGTCGCCGAAGCGCACGGCAACCCGCTGGCGCTGCTAGAACTGCCCCGAGCCTTGACCGCGGCGGAACTCGCGGGCGGCTTTGGACTGCCCGGCGTGCTTCATCTGCCTGGCAATGTCGAGGAAAGCTTCCAGCGGCGGGTCTGCGCTCTCCCCGCCGAGACCCGGCGCCTGCTCGTGCTCGCGGCAGCCGACCCGGCGGGCGACGCGGCCCTGGTATGGCAGGCAGCCGGGCGGCTCGGCATCGGCACCGAGGCAGCGGAGCCCGCAGCCGAGGCTGGCCTGGTCGAGTTCGGGATCCGGGTACGGTTCCGTCACCCGCTGGTGCGGTCGGTGGCCTACCGGTCGGTGCCAGTCACGGAGAGACGGCAGGCGCACGCGGCACTGGCAGCGGCCACCGACCCGCGGCTAGATCCCGACCGCAATGCCTGGCACCGGGCGCAGGCCGCGCCCACGCCGGATGAGGAGATCGCTGCGGAGCTGGAGCGTTCAGCCGACCGGGCGCGGGCACGCGGCGGGCTGGCCGCAGCGGCCGCGTTCCTCGAAAGGGCGGCGATGCTGACCTCCGACCCGGCTCGCCGCACTGGGCGGGCACTCGACGCCGCCCACGCCAAGTTCCAGGCGGGAGCCTTCGAGGTGGCACAGAACCTCCTGGTCATGGCCGAAGCCGGGCCGATCGCAGAACTCGAACAGATCCGCGCCGACCTGCTGCGGGCCCGGATCGCGTTCGCCAAGAGCCGCGGCACCGACGCCGCGCCGCTGCTGCTGGACGTAGCCGGCCGGCTCGAACGCATCGACGCGGGTCTTTCCCGCGCGACCTACCTGGACGCGATGAAGGCCGCGATGTTCGCAGGCCGCCTGGCCGGGCTCGGTGGCGGCCTGCGGGACGTGGCGCGTGCGGTTGGCGCGGTAGCGCGGTCGCCGGCGTCCCCCCGGGCACCCGATCTCCTCCTGGCTGGGCTAACAGCGAACTTCAACGAGGGGTACGCGGCCGCGGTGCCGATCCTGCGGCGAGCGCTGGCCGCCTGGGCCGCCTGGGCCAGCGGCGTGTCCGAGGACGAGGAGATGCGCTCGCTGTGGTTGGCAGGCATCGCCGCCCATCACATCTGGGACGATGAAGGCTATCAGCGAACAGCGGCCCGGTACGTCCAGCTTGCCCGCGGCACCGGTTCGCTCAGCGAGCTTCCGCTAGCCCTCCTCCACAGCGCTCATGTGCATCTGTTCTCCGGCGAGCTGAGCGCCGCGGCGTCGGCGCTCGGGGAGCTGCACGCGGTCGCGGATGTGACGGGGACCCATTTCGGGCCCTACGTCACCTGGGCCATCGCCGCCTGGCGTGGCAGGGAAGCCGAGGTATCGCCGCGGCTCGAGGCCACCCTCACCGATGCGATCCAGCACGGCCAGGGGCTGGCGATTGCCGTCCCCAGCTGGGCGGAAGCGGTGCTGCGCAACGGCCTGGGCCAGTATCAGCAGGCGATGGCCGCCGCCCAACGTGCCAGCTGCTACGACGGCGAACTGACTCCGAAGGAGTGGGCCCTGGTCGAGCTGATCGAGGCAGCCGTGCGAAGCAACATGACCGATACCGCGGCCGACGCGCTGGCCTTGCTGGCCGAGCAGGCCGACGCGAGTAGCACTGACTGGGCGCTCGGTATTTTCGCGCGGTGCCGCGCGCTGCTGAGCCAGGGCGATGCCGCAGAGAGCCTTTACCGCCAGGCGCTCGCCCACCTTGCCCGCACCAGAATGCGCCCCGACCTCGCCCGCGCCCACCTGCTGTACGGGGAATGGCTGCGCCGGGAGCACCGCCGGGCCGAGGCGCGCGAGCAGCTGCGCACTGCCCACGGTTTGCTGGAAGCGATGGGGATGGAGGCGTTCGCCGAGCGGGCCAGACACGAGCTACGGGCCGCCGGGGAAACCGCGCACAAGCGAGCCGCCGTGGCCGCCGACCAGCAGCTCACGGCGCAGGAAAGCCAGATCGCGTGGCTGGCACACGACGGTATGTCCAACCGGGAGATTGGTGCCCGCCTGTTTCTCAGCCCTCGCACGATCCAGTACCACCTGGGGAATGTCTTCGCCAAGCTCGGCATAAGCTCCCGCAACCAGCTCGCCCTGGTACTGCCCGCGGACGCGGTCACCGGCTTACAAGGGCTTTATTCCGAACGGCCGGGGCTTACTCGAGCCGGGCACTGGCATCCGCCTTGAGTGAGTCAGCGCCATAGCCGGGCCCGTAGTGAAATCAGGAGTGGACCAACTCGTTCTCAGGCCAGGCTTTCTCCCGGGTTATCAGCCAGAACGGTGTGGAGCTGGCCTCGCGAGCTGATGTCGAGCTTGGCGAAGATCTTGCTGAGGTGATATTGGACCGTGCGCGGGCTGAGAAACAGGCGGGCGCCGATCTCTGGGTTCGAGAGCCCGTCTCGTGCCAGCCGCGCGATCTGAGCCTCCTGCCCGGTCAGCTCCTCAACCTTGGAACCGACAGTACGCCTGCGGGCGGTCTCCCCGGTGGCCTGCAGTTCGCGCCTGGCCCGCTCGGCGAAAACATTCATGCCTATCGCCTCCAACATGGTATGGGCGGTGCGCAGCTCCTCGCGCGCGTCGGTCCGGCGACGCTCCCGGCGCAGCCATTCCCCGTACAGCAGGTGGGCGCGAGCCAGGTCGGGGCGCAGCCGGGTACGGCCAAGCCGAGTGATCGACTCACGGTACAGACTCTCTGCGGTCTCACCATCGCTCAGCAGAGCGCGCGAACGCGACTCAACTCCGAGCGCCCAGTCGGTGCCGGTCGCGTCGGCCTGCTCGGCAAGCCGATCGAGCGCGCCGACCACGGCGTCGGCCATCCCGCTGTGCGCGGCCGCCTCGACCAGCTCGACGCGGGCCCAGCTCGATACCCCTACGTCCCCGTCGTAGCTGCTGGCGTGCTGCGCCGCGGTCATTGCTTCCGGGTAGCGGCCCTGGCCATTGTGGAGCATCGCTTCGGCCCAGCCGATCACGGCTATCCCGACGCCCTCACCGCGAAGCTTGGCATCCCGGGTCGCGCCCTCGATCAGCGCGGAGGCTCCATCCACGTCACCGCTCAGCGCGGCGTGGAACAGCGCACTGTAGGGCGTGATGTGGCTACCGGTCACCGCCGCGACCTCCTGTAGCTCTCTGATCAGCGACGCTGCGGCACTGAATTCGCCTGAGAAAAGGTGCAGGTGAGCGCGCATGGTGAGGGCGAGCGGAAGATCGCTGAGCGAACCACTGCCGCGGGCGAGCTGGACGAACCTGTCCGCGGTCGACCGGCAGGCTTCGTCGTCCCATATATCCAAGGCGGCGATGCACGCCACCCACAGCGTACGCAGCTCCTCATCGGCGGACATGTTACGGCCAAAGCAGTCCAGGGCTTCCCGCAAAACCGGCACCGCCGCCGCATATCCGTCGGTGAAATGCTTCGCCAGGCCGTCTAGCAGCAGATCCGGTGCCCGCGGCACGTGCCGCGAACTCGACGCCTTGCCGACCTCACGCGCCACCTCCCGAAGGCTGCCGCCCGGGCCAGCCAGGCGGCCGGCGAACATCGCGGCCGACAACGCGTCCAGGTAGGTTACGCGGGCAAGGTCGGCATCGATCGGTTCGAGCCGCCTGGCGGCGTCCAGCAGCAGCGGCGGGGCATCGCTGCCCCGGTTGGCGACAAACGCGAGCTCGGCCCGGACAAGATTCGCCTGCGCGTGCTGAAACTCGTCGAGCGGGCCGGCTTCGGCCGTGGCCAGCAGGTCAAGCGCCGCACCGAAAGCGCCGGCCTGTGTCTTGACCCGCGCTGCTGCCAGCGCCCGTCCGGCGCGCATCGCAGGGTCAGGGGTCAGCATGGTCGCGCGCTCCAGGAACGCGGCCGCCGCGGCCAGCCCGCCGCGCGACCGGGCTCGCCCGGCTGAGCGCTCCAGCTCCGCGGCTACGTCCTCATCAGGCCCGGAGGCGGCCTGGGCTCGGTGCCAGGCCCGGCGCTCCGGGTCGAGATCCTGGTCGGTGGCCTCCGCCAGGGCTGCGTGCGCCTTCCGCCTGTCCTGCGCCGACGCCGACCGGTACGCTGCCGACCGGACCAGCGGATGACGGAACCGCACCCCGGTCCCGAACTCGGCCAGGCCCGCCTGCACCGCCTGATCCGCCGCGTCAGCGCCGATCCCGAGCCGCCCGGCCGCCCGCCACACCAGCACCGGATCACCCGACGAGTCGGCCGCCGCCAGGACAAGTAGCCGCTGCGTCTCAGCGGACAGGGCACCTATCTGCCGCCGGAAGCTCTGCTCGATCCAGCCCGATGGTGGCGACGCGCTGGGAACACCGAACCCGCCGGCCAGCTCCACGGCCGTCAGCCCGCGCGGCAGCTCCAGCAACGCCAGCGGGTTCCCCCGCGCCTCAGCGATGAACTGGTCCCGGACCCGCGCATCCACGGGCACGGTCAGCACCAAATCCAGCAGCTTCCGCGCATCCGGCTCCCGCAGCCCTCGCACGGCCAGCCGCGGTAGCCCCGCAACCTCATCCCCCGGAACCCGGGCAGCGAATACCAGTCCCACCGGGTCAGCCGCCAGCCGCCGCGCCGCGAACCCCAGTGCCTGCGCCGAGGCCCGGTCGAGCCACTGCGCGTCATCCACGATGGCGATCAGCGGTCGGTCCTCCGCCGCCGCCGACAGCAGGCTCAGCACCGCCAGCCCCACCATGAACCGGTCCGGCGGCGTACCCGCGCTCATACCGAACGCGATCAGCAGCGCGTCCCGCTGCGGAACCGGCAGACGCTCCAGGTAACCCAGTAGCGGGGCACACAGCTGATGCATCCCGGCGAACGCCAGCTCCATCTCCGACTGGACGCCCGTGGCACGCACTGCTCGGCACCCTGCTGCCTGCTCAGCCAGGTAACGCAGCAGCGCCGTCTTGCCGACCCCCGCCTCGCCGTGCATCACCAGCGCCTGGCTCCGGCCCGCTCGCACCATACTGAGCAACCGGTCGATGACGAACCGTTCATGCATGCGATCGATCAAAGTCGTGGCGTGCCGTTCCCCGGCCATCCGCCTTGCCTCCTCAACCGGCTGATCATCGCGCAAGCGGCCGCTGGCATGCAGGATAACGGAAAGTGTCGGATCACGACCTGCGGCGTCCTTTAGCCGTAAACCTTGAACCTTGTGTCAGCGGGCGTCGGCTGGCTGTCGGTCTTCCAGGATCGGCAGGGCCGCGGCGAGTGCCTGGTCGAGGTTCTGGCTGCGGCCAGCGGCCAGTTGGGCGGCGTACTCGCCGCCGCGCAGCAGCGTCGCGACCCGCTTGATGGTACGGCCTTCTGCCTGGACTACCCACGGCCAGGGCTTGAGCCCGAAGCGGTCGCGTACCGCGGCCGCCGCGCCCATGATGCGCGCGGCAAGGTACGGGTCGCCACGCTCCAGGGCAAGTGCGCCAAGCGCGCCCAGGCAGCGGGTCAGGCCCTCGTAATGACCAAGGTTCTGGTAGTGACGCACCGCGGCAGCCAGTTCGAGCGCCGCGGATCCGGCGTCGCCGGCGGCAATGGCGTCCATCGCCAGTGTGTGGTGTGCCTCGCCGCGGAGGTTCTCATCACCGATCGAGCGGGCGATGATGAGCGCTTCCTGGTGCAGCGCGCGTGCCTGGCCGAGATCGCCGTCGAGGCACAGCAGAGCGCCATAGTGCGACTGGACGTAACCGAGGGCAAGCGGGTCGTCGGCGGCCCGCGCTACTGACAACGCCTCGGCGAATCCGGCGCGGGCCTGTCCATGTTCCGAATACACGCACACGACGCCGCGCAGCATGAGCAGGAGGGCGGTGCGTGACGGCTGTTCAACCGAGCGGGCATCCGGCAGGACCTCATCGAGGAGATCGGCTGCCTTGGTGAACTCGCCCTGATTCGCCCACCCGTTGGCCAGCAGCCAGGCACGCGCCACCCGGCCGCTGCCGCCGCTGCGCGGCTCTTGTGCCAGTAGCGGGGCGATCTGTTGCCACAGCGGGGCGGACTGGCGCAGGTGCCCGCGGACCATCAGCCAGACCCAGGCGTCTCCGACAGCGCGCGACAACTCGTCCCATGGCCGCCCATCGCGGGCGATCCACCTGAGCACCACGCGCAGATTCGGCTGCTCGCTGTCGAGCTGGCGCATATCCCGGTCCCGCGAGCCATGCTGGCGGCCGGCGATGTCCAGGACGCCGAGCAGATAACGCTCCAGGTGACCAAGTGTCTCGCTGGCGTCTTCCAGCCGCGCAGCCGCGAACTGGCGGATCGGGTCGAGCAGCCGGAACGCTCGTTGCCCATCCGGACGTTCCGCCGGGCTGACCATGCTGTGGTCGAGCAGCGTGGAAAGGACCTCCACCGGGTCGCCGGCGTCCCCGGCGTCGAGCGCCTCGGCGGCGTCAGCGGTGAACGGGGCGGCGAAGGCCGACAGGCGTGCCAGCGTGACCTGCGCCGGTGAGGGCAGCAGATCGTAACTCCACTGGATGGTGCCGGTCAGCGTCTGCTGCCGACCGGGCAGGTCAGCCAGGGCGCCGGGGCGTTCCAGCTGGCCGGACAGCCGGTTCAGCAGCTGTTCTGGCGTCAGCAGCCGCGTCCACGCGGCCGCGAGCTCCAGCGCCAGTGGCAGGCCGTCCAGCCGACGGCACAACTCGGCCACCGCCGCGGCGTTCCCGCTGTCCAGCCTGAAGCCGGGCTGGACATCGCGTACCCGGTCGACGAACAGCCGCACGGCGGGATTGTCCGCGAGTGCGGCCGAAGTGGTGGACTCGGGCGCGGGAACACCGAGCGGGTCCACCCGCCATTCCTGTTCGCCGCGCACCCGCAGCGCCACCCGGCTGGTCACCAGCATGCGCAAGCCTGGCACGCGCTGCAGCAGGTCCTCGACCAGCGGCGCGGCTCCGGCCACCTGCTCGAAATTATCCAGGACGATCAGAACGGTCCGCCTAGCCAGGCCACGCTCCAGGGTCTCCAGCGGCCGCTCCCGGCCCTGCCCCACCAGTCCGAGCGTCGAGGCTATAGCGTCGGGCACCAGCGCCGGATCGGTTAGCGGGGCCAGGTCGACGAACGCGGCGCCATCTGGCCACTGCCGCCTGGTGCGCTCGGCCACGGCCAGCGCCAGCCTGGTCTTGCCGGCCCCGCCCGGTCCGGTCAGCACGACCAGGCGGCGATCGGGCGCGGTCAGCATCCGCGTCACCGCATCCATGTCGTCGTCGCGGCCGATCATCGTCGTGACGGGCGCCGGGATGACCGACCGGAGGCCGTCGCGGGCCGGGCCGCTGAACCGTTCCGCGAGCACGGTCGCCAGATCGCCGGCGATGAGTTCGCTCAACTCTCCGGCATCCGTGAACCTTTTGTAGGACGCGCCGCCCTCAGCCCTGATGCCGTCGAGCATCCGCTCTAGGCCGGGCTCCAGGCCGGGGGCCGGGACCTTGACATACAGCAGCCGCGGTATCCCTGCGGCCAGCCGCAGCTCGTCCTCGAGGCCGGAAATGGTCATACCGGGACCGACCCAGCCGTAACGCTGCCAGTAGATCCCGACGAAGATGTCAGACTGCTCCAGGTAGGCCCGGTACACCGCCTGTGGCGGGTGGACTCGCGCCCCGGACTCGAACATCACCGGCGCCAGCCGCAACTGCTCGATCGCCGCTCGCGCGGCGGCGCGCTCGGCTGGCAGTTCGTGCAGTGTCGACGACACGAACACCCGTAGCCGCTGGTCAGGTGTCCTGATCGCAGTCCGCGGCGGGTCGCCGCCGGATCTCGGCATTCCCCGCTCCCCAACATCTCGAGAGGTCATGGGTCCTTCCTCGCGGCCGCGGCGAAGGGCCAGCGGAGCCCGATGGCGACGTGCAGGATGATCCCGGCTCCGGCGAAGCTGAGCGACGCGGTAGTCACCCAGTCGTCGGGGCCCGCTCTGATCCAGGGCACGCCGTCGGCGTAGGCGGCCAGGACACGGTCGAGCACGAGCGCGACCACGGCGATGAGGCCGAGAGTGAGAGCCCGGCCGGCGGCGGGGCGCAGCAGCGCGGCTGGCCATCCTTCGAAGAGCATGGCCACCACGAGGACGGCGCTGATGACGCACCCGCAGACGGCACCGATAATGCCCGGCGACAGGCCCGCCGCGTCGCGCAGGACCGCATAGGTGCCCGCGCCGAGCCCGATGACGAGCGCGTTGCTGGCGAGCAGGCGCACCGGACGCCTGGTGATGGTGTTCACGGGCCAGCCGCGCAGGGCGATGAATCCCACCGCCTGCCAGACCCCGACGGCGATGAGCGCGGCCCCGAAGTCTGCCCTGGTGACCGGGCCGCCGGGGTTGCGCAGTCCCGCGGCGACGCGCCCGGCGGCCGGCAGGTAGCTGATGTTGACGAATAGGAAGTAGGCGCCCGCCCCGATGGCCCAGGACACGGCGAGCGCGGCGATACCCGACCGGAGCCGCCCGAGCCTGCCCAGCGGCCAGCGCTCGCAGACCAGGGAGAGCTGGAGCATGGCGGCGAAGGTGGCGCCGGCCAGCGTCATTGTCGCCGGGAACGTCGTGGGGGCCGCCGGGCCCGGGGTGGCCTCGAACACCGCACGGATATCGGGCCGCTCGATGACGGCCTGGCCCGCGATCGTCAGCACCACCGCGATTGCGGCCGCCAGCACCGTGTCGAGTACGCCGGTCCAGGGCGTGGCGAGGCGAGAGCCGGGCCAGCCGTTCCACCAGAACGCGATCATCGCCACGCCGGCCAGTCCGAACGTCGATATCGGCCCGAGGATCAGCAAGCCGGTCGCGGTGCTGCCGGTGCCGAGTGCGAGGGCGAAGAAGGCGACCGCGGTGAGCAGCAGGCCGCCTAGCCCGGGCCAGGGCTGGGCAGCAAGCCGCTGCCGCTGCGTTCTGCCCACCTCAGAGGGCTGAAGGTGCGGCGGGGCAGTCACCACGGGCCGTTCGGAAAAAGAGCTTTGAGGCCGGTGCCCCGGGCGGTCAGCCGACAGCGGGCGATCTCTTGCCATGTCAGTCACCGGACATCCGACCGTGACCCGCCCGCGGCGGCCGTCGAGCTCACGGGCAGGTGTGGCAGCAGGTGTTCGATGGCGATAGGCAGTTCCCGGACCCGGTACCCGGTGGCGTG
>Ga0335074_10011508_pt1 | contig 12368 bp, 13 predicted proteins | sample Lox_Sample_23_FD_206715 | JGI IMG/M metagenome (GOLD analysis project Ga0335074, IMG submission 206715) | Soil microbial communities from Loxahatchee National Wildlife Refuge, Florida, United States - Lox_Sample_2.3 | ecosystem: Environmental > Terrestrial > Soil > Wetlands | place: USA...
TGTGGTCCCGCGAGTGAAAATAATTTCGTGTGGATCGGCCGCGCCGATGAAGCGCTGAATTTTGATGCGGCCTTCCTCATAAAGCCGCGTCGAGCGCTCGCTCAGCGCGTGAACTCCGCGATGAATATTCGAATAATCGGAAAGATAAAACCGGCTGATCGCGTCGATCACCGCGCGCGGTTTCTGCGCGCTGGCCGCGTTATCCAGATACGCCAGCGGATGGCCGTGAACCGTCTGCTGCAAAATCGGAAAATCCGCCCGCAACGCCGCGGCGTCGAAACCTTTCATTGCGGTAGTCACACAAATCTCCCCAGATATTCACGCAGCTCGTCGATCTTCACGCCGTCAATGATTTCCCGCGCGAAAGCTTCAATCAGCATGCGCCGCGCTTCTGCAAGTCCGATGCCGCGCGAGCGCAGGTAAAAAATCGACTCCGCGTCAAGCTGTCCGACGGTCGCGCCATGCGTACAGCGAACGTCGTCGGCGAAAATCTCAAGCTGCGGCTTGGTGTTGATAGTCGCGTCTTCCGACAAAACCAGGTTTTTGTTGGTCTGCTTGGCGTCGGTCTTCTGAGCGTCTTTTCGAACGATAATCTTCCCGTTGAACACCGCGCTCGAATTGCCGTCGAGAATGCCTTTATAAAGTTCGTGACTGGTCGCGTGCGGTTTGGCGTGATCGATGGTGGTGCGCGTATCCACGTGGCGTCGTCCGTTGACCAGATATAAGCCGTTCAGCGTCGCTTCCGAACCTTCATCGAGCGTGACGTTGATCTCCGTGCGCGCCAGCGCGCCGCCAAACGCGAAGTTCCGCGAACTGACCACGGAGCCACGCCCTTGCGCGATCTGCACCGTGGAAATATGAAAGGCCTGCTCGGATTCTCGCTGGACCTTATAATGATTCACCAGCGCGCCATCGCCCGCGATGATTTCGGTCAGCGCATTCGTGAAATATTCACCCTCGCCCAGGTAAATTTCGACGATCGAAGCGTGCGCGCCCTTCTCCACCATCACCAGGTTGTGCGGATTTGAAAACGCCGGACGCGAACCGGGACGCGAAACATGAATCAGATAAATCGGATCCTGGACTACGGCGCCGGCAGGAACGCGGAGGATGGGGGTATCGACGGCGAACGCGTTGTTCAGCGCCACGAAGGTCTTCTTCTCATCCGCGATGGTCGACGGCCTATCGCGCGTGCTTTCGAGCATTCGATCTTTCGTCGACGCCAATGCAGCGAAGAATCCGTTAACGAAAACCATCCGCGGACCATCCGCCGGCAGCTCCTCAAGAAACGCAGGATCGGCGGGCTGAGCCGGATCGAAGCTCATTCGCGCCAGCCGGCTCAGATTGGTGAATTTCCAATCCTCATCGCGCGAGGTAGGGAAGCCGGCCGCCAGGAATCGTTCGAACGCGGCTTGCTTGAGCACGTGTTCGGGCATTCTCTCGAACGCCTCGATATACGGAGCAAGCTCCAGCGCGACGGCTTCAACGGGCATTGGCCGTCTCCATGCCGACATACCCCGTCTCTTCCAGTTCCAGCGCCAGTTCTTTTCCGCCGCTGCGAACCATCCTTCCTTCCGACAAAACATGCACGAAATCGGGCTGAATGTAATTCAGCAGACGCTGATAGTGCGTGACCAGAATGATCGACCGCTCCGGCGAGCGCAGCGCGTTCACTCCGTTCGACACGACCTTCAGCGCGTCGATATCCAGGCCCGAGTCGGTCTCATCGAGAATCGCCAGCTTCGGCTCCAGCACCGCCATCTGAAAAATTTCGTTGCGCTTCTTTTCGCCGCCCGAAAATCCCGCATTCACCGGACGATTTAAAAGCGCCTGATCCATTTCCATCAGCTTCATCCGGTCCTTGACGACTTGCAGAAAATCCATTGCATCCAGTTCCGGCAAGTCGCGGCTCTTGCGGATGGTGTTCAGCGCGGCCTTCAAAAAATAAAGATTGCTGACGCCGGGAATTTCGACGGGGTATTGAAACGCCATGAAAACGCCATCGCGAGCGCGATCTTCCGGAGACATTGCCAGTAAATCTTTTCCGTCAAAGGTGACCGAGCCGGCGGTGACTTCATAAGAATCGCGCCCGGCCAGCACCTGCGCGAGCGTGCTCTTGCCGCTGCCGTTCGGCCCCATGATCGCGTGCACCTCGCCCGTCCGGACCGTCAGGTCGATGCCCTTCAAAATTTCCTTTTCTTTCACCCGCGCATGCAAGTTTCGAATTTCCAGCACTTATCCAACGCTCCCCTCTAAACTCACTCCCAGCAGTTTCTGCGCTTCCACCGCGAACTCCATCGGCAGCTCGCGAAAAACTTCCTTGCAGAATCCGTTGACGATCATGCCCACCGCGTCTTCGGTCGAAATGCCGCGCTGGCGGCAATAAAAAATCTGGTCTTCGCCGATTTTCGAAGTCGAAGCCTCATGCTCCACCTGCGACGACGTGTTTTTCACCTCCAGATACGGAAACGTGTGCGCGCCGCACTTATCGCCCAGCAGCAGCGAATCGCATTGCGAATAATTCCGCGCACCCGCCGCGCTTTTCTGGATTTTCACCATGCCGCGATAAGTGTTCTGCCCGTGCCCCGCGGAGATCCCTTTCGAAACAATAGTGCTCTTCGTGTTTTTTCCGACGTGAATCATCTTGGTGCCGGTATCGGCCTGCTGATAATTGTTGGTCAGCGCGACGGAATAAAATTCGCCCACCGAATTTTCGCCGAGCAGCAGACAGCTCGGATATTTCCAGGTGATCGCCGATCCGGTCTCCACCTGCGTCCAGGAGATTTTGGAATTGACGCCCGCGCATTTGCCGCGCTTGGTCACGAAATTATAAATTCCGCCCTTACCTTCTTTATCTCCCGGATACCAGTTCTGCACCGTCGAGTATTTGATCTGCGCGTTGTCCAGCGCCACCAGTTCCACCACCGCCGCGTGAAGCTGATTCGAATCGCGCATCGGCGCGGTGCAGCCTTCAAGATAACTGACATACGCGTTTTCATCCGCGATAATCAGCGTGCGTTCGAACTGGCCGGTGTTCTGCGCGTTGATGCGGAAATACGTCGACAACTCCATCGGGCAGCGGACGCCCTTGGGGATGTAGCAGAACGACCCATCGCTGAACACCGCGGAATTGAGCGTCGCGAAGAAATTATCGGTGTACGGAACCACGGAGCCCAGATATTTTTGCACCAAATCCGGATGTTCGCGCACCGCTTCGGAAAAAGAACAGAAAATAATTCCCAGTTCCCCGAGCTTCTCCTTGAACGTAGTCGCCACCGAGACGCTATCGAACACCGCATCCACGGCGACCCCGGCCAGCAACTCGCGCTCGCGCAGCGGGATGCCGAGCTTGTCATAAGTCTTGAGCAGCTCCGGATCGACCTCGTCCACGCTTTTCGGCGCGTCTTTTTTCGATTTGGGCGCCGAATAATAAACGATGCTCTGATAATCGATGGGCGGGTAATGAATGTTGGGCCAGGTCGGCTCGGTCATCGTCAGCCAGTGGCGATAAGCCCTCAGCCGCCATTCGAGCATGAATTCGGGTTCCTGCTTCTTCGCCGAAATCAGGCGGATAATGTCTTCATTCAAACCGGCCGGCACCTCGTCCGCGCCGATATCGGTGACAAAGCCCCATTTGTACTCGCGTGAGGCGAGTTCTTCAATCGTGCTGGTCTGCGTGCTCATTAGTTCCCTTGCACCTTCAACTTTATCGAATCTATACTTATGAGTCAAGATTGGGGTAAGATGTTGGTGATGGCGGACCAGAACAAGTGGCCGGAGAATGTTCCCGGCAAATATTACGTCAACGAAAACTGCATTGCCTCGGATTTTTGCGTCGCCGTGGCGCCGGCGAACTTCAAAATGGATGAGAGTGGGCACGCTTACGTTTTTAAGCAGCCGGAGACGCCTGAAGAGGAGCGGCAATGCCAGGAAGCGCTGGCCGGTTGTCCGGTTTCCGCGATTTGCGAGGATAGGCAATGATTGAGAATGCAATGATTGACGTTACACCGCAGGCGGTCGCGCGGATTCGCACGCTGCTCGAGAAAAACCATTGCGAAGGTGGGTTACGTCTAGGCGTGGTCGGAGGAGGATGTTCCGGGTTGAGCTACAAATTCAAGCTGGAGCCGAAGCCCAAGCCCACCGACAACATCTTTGAATACAGTGGAGTGCAGGTTTTCGTCGATCCCAAAAGCTACGAATATTTAAAAGGTCTTACGCTCGATTACACCGAATCGCTGATGGAAAATGCGTTCGTGTTCCGCAATCCCAATGCGAAGCGTCATTGTAGCTGCGGAAAGTCGTTCCTGACCTGAAATCAACGCCACCAGCGCGTGACCACCGGCGTCTGGTGCGCCCGTGGCCGTGGCACTGGTTGTGAACGGATCTGCGTTCGCTGGTCGAGCGCTCGCGCGGACGATTCGAGATGAGCGATCCGCTCGTCCTCGCGGACGATCGTGGTGTGTAGCGCATAGGCCTCGGCGAGCGCCGCGGCGAACTGCGCCTGTAAAATTGCAAGCGGCTGTTCCTGAACCAGATAGCGCGCAGTTTCCACCTGACCGTCGCCGGCCGGCGTCAGGCGGATCTGCACGTCGTTGCTGTCGGCAGCGTAGGTGATGCCCGCAAGCGGCCGGGCCACCGAAAGCGTCATCTGGTGGCCGCCATCGAGAATTTCGAGTTTTGCGCCCCGCGCGGCGACGACCGGACTCCAGGCGATGGTCAATTGTCCCGCTTTTTCATGAAGAGACAACGAGGACGCGCTGCCGATGTTGTTTGTCTGATTGAGAAAGTACGCAGCCCAGGTTAACGCGGCTCCCATGATGACGCCGGCCGTAAGCGCGAGCAGCGACAGCCATTGCCATCGCGCCTGGGGCAGAGACGCGGCGTAGGTCACTTCGATGGACGCGGAACCCAATCCACGCCCCGCCAGCAATTTTTCTGCCGCCCGCCAAAGTTAATTTTTTCTGCCGCCTAAGCCGATGGAAAGGTGACCGGGACTCTCAAAAATGGAATCACCATGCCCTCAGGTACAATGAAAGCAGGCGTGCGCGGTTGTTTTTTGGTCATTTTCGTCGCGTTACCGGCGCTGGCGCAACGCGCTGAGCCACGCGTCATCGATCGCACTGCTCCCGAATACACCACCGAGGCGCGAACCGCGCGCCTGGAAGGATCGGCGCTGGTTACGGTGGTGGTCGATGGCGACGGCACGCTGCGCGACGTCCACATTTCCCGGCCGCTCGGTTTGGGCCTGGATAAAAACGCCGTTGAAACCGTAAGACAATGGCAGTTCGCGCCGGCCTACGAAGGCGAAAAACCGGTGGAGGCCGTGGCCCACGTCGAAGTGAATTTCCGGATGCTGATCGGGCGTGATGACTGGTACCTGTCCGGAGTTCAGTTCGAGACGCCGGCCAACGCCACCCGCCCCGTCATTCAAAGCGCACCGTATGCGGATCGCGATAAAACCGCGGGTCCGGCGGCGATCACCGCGTCCTTCACCATCGATCCGCGCGGTGAACCCGGCGACATTCAAATTGAGAAATCGAGCGGCGAGAGCGCGGCGCGCGAAGTCGCGCAATTTCTGAGCGGCTGGCGATTCCGGCCGGCGATGGCGGACGGGCATCCGGTCGCGGCGCACTGCGTCATGAACTTCGCCGCGGGCGCCGCCCTGCTGTCTGAATCGTTACCTGGAATACACTGAAAGTGTATGGGCGCGGAGCTGGAAAGCCTGGAAAAAAAGCTCGGCTATACCTTCCGGGACCGGGCGCTGCTCGAACGCGCGCTGACCCATAAATCCAGGGTGTACGAAAGAACCGCGGGTCAACCGGCGTCCGATAACGAGCAGTTGGAATTTTTGGGCGATGCGATTCTCGGTTTTGTGGTCAGCGAATCGCTGGTGCGGCGCTTTCCATCCTATCCGGAAGGCCGCTTGTCGAAATTGAAAGCGCACCTGGTGAGCGCGGCGCGTCTGCACGAAGTGGCGCAGGAGATTTCCCTCGGTGAGCACCTGTTTCTGGGCCGCGGCGAGGAAATGAGCGGCGGCCGCGAGAAAAAAGCGCTGCTTTCCGACGCCGTCGAAGCGCTGATTGCGGCGCTGTATCAGGATGCGGGGCTGGACGCCGCGCAGGATTTCATCGAAAAGCATGTGGTCGGCGCGCTGCATTCCGAAGAAGAGGGCTCCGATCCCACGGTGACCGATTATAAGAGCGCGCTCCAGGAGATGGCCCAGGCGCTGAAGCTTCCGCCGCCGCGCTACGTGATTATCGGCGAGGATGGTCCGGAGCATTCGAAAACGTTCACCGTGCAGGTGCAGCTCGGCAAGGAGTGGATCAGCCAGGCGCAGGGTCTTTCGAAGAAAAGCGCCGGACAACGCGCCGCGCAGCAGATCCTGCAACAATTGACCGAGTGGGGCCGGTGAATTATGAAAAATTTTGTTCTCGGATTCGTCATCGGACTGCTGTTTGTAATCGTGGGGGCGGGAATCCTCGCCTACGCGGCCATGCATGCGGGCGAGCGCGCGCCCAGTATCCCCAACGGCGCCACGCTGGTTTTGCATCTCCAGGGCGACGTACCGGAACAGCCTCCGGTGGAATTGCCGCCGATCCCGTTGTTATCCCAGCAGCAGCCGTTGACCATGCTCGAAACCTGGCAAATGCTGCGCAAGGCCGCGGTCGACACGCGCATCAAAGCGCTGGTTATCGAGCCGAGCGACCTGACCGCGGGATGGGCCAAGCTTCAGGAATTGCACGACGACATTGAGCAGTTCAAGAAATCGGGCAAACCGGTTTACGCCTATCTGCGCGGGGCCAGCGCGCACGAATATTATGTGGCCACCGCGGCCGACAACATTTACATGTCGCCCGAAGACGAGCTGGACGTGAAGGGCATCCGTGTGGAGCTCATGTTCTTCAAGGGCCTGCTCGACAAATTCGGCGTCGACATGGAATTCGAGCACATCGGCAAATATAAGGACGCACCCGACGAATTCACGCGCACCACGCCGACGCCCGAAACCGTCCAGGTGATGAACGACGTTCTCGACCAGTATTACGGCAATCTGGTCAGCGTGATCGCGCAGGGGCGCAAGCGCACACCGGACCAGGTTCGCGCCGCGATCGATACCGGACCCTTCGTCGGAAAAGAAACCGTCAACAACGGCCTGGTGGACGATCTGATTTTCGAAGATCAGATGTATGGCAAGTTGAAGGACCAGATCCACGCCGATATCAAGCGCGTCAGCGACCAGGATTACGTGCACGCGTCGGTGGCTGGAACCGAAGGCCCAACTAAAATCGCGTGGCTGGTTGGCGAGGGCGATATCACCCGCGGCGGCCCCGACGAGACCGACACCGGCGACGGGATCACGGCTTATAACATGGTCCGCCGGATGCGCCAGATCGAAAATGATTCATCGATTAAAGGCGTGATTTTCCGCATCGATTCGCCGGGCGGCGACGGTATCGCCTCCGACGATATTCTGAACGCGGCAAAAGAGCTGTCGTCGAAAAAGCCGATGATCATTTCGATGTCGGACCTGGCGGCGTCGGGCGGATATTTCATCGCCGTGACCGGCGACCCGATGATCGCCTATCCCAACACGCTCACCGGCTCGATTGGCGTGTTTTTCGGCAAAGCGGATTTGCAGGGGCTGTATCAGAAGCTGGGCATCACCACCACGATCCTGAAGCGCGGAACCTTCGCCGATATCGACTCGATGACCCGTCCGCTCAACGACGCCGAGCAGGCCAAGCTGCACACGGAGCTGGAAGTTTTTTATCACGGCTTCGTCGAGCGCGTGGCGGCCGCGCGGAAAAAACCGTACGGCCAGATCGAGCCGCTGGCGCAGGGCCGCGTGTGGCTGGGCGAGCAGGCCAAACAGAACGGGCTGGTGGATGATCTCGGCGGCATCGATCGCGCCGTGGAAATGATCAAGCAGCGGCTGCGGATTCCGGCCTCGGAAAAGATCACGCTGGTGACCTATCCGCCGCGGCGCAGCTGGCTCGATCTGCTGCTCAACCGCGGCGGCGATTCGGCGGACGTCGACGCGGCGATTCGCAGGAGGGCGCAGGCGATCGCGCCGGGCGTGCCCCTTGACGCGCTGCTGCACGGCGGAATTTTACGGCTGATGCCGTACGGGATCAACGTGCGCTGAAACACGCGACGGAAAATTCGGCTGTTGCCGCAGTCCGCTCCACTCCTCGCAGATCAGGATCGAATTGGCGGGATTTTTCGGCGTGTATTTCAGGCTGGCCACGCCGCCGATCAGGCGGTCGGGCTCCACGGGCAGGCGCTCGCGCAACGCGCGAATGTCCTGCGAAGCCGCGTATTGCACGCCGCGCACGGAATAGGTGTAATAGATCGCCGTGTCGGAAGCTTCCGTAATCATCGCGTCGCCCAGCCGGCCCAGGCGGTTCACGCTCAGCCGCCGTTTCTGTTCGCGTTTCTCCGGACTGGACCGGGCGCGCCTGGCCAGATAGATCGCCAGTGCGATCAGGCCGGCCGTGAGGCCGCACAAAGCCGCTATCTCAACTCCTGCGGTCATGCCTTCGGTGCGCACGCGAGCCGTGCGCGATTTTCCGTACATCACTATTATGCGCGGAAGCGTCCCCTTGCGCCATTGTGGGGCAGGCGTTCGGCCTGCGGCGATTCTTGATCCGCCGGTTTCGCCTGCTACGCATTTGCGCCGTTTAAAAAACCGGCGGGCAGACCGTCGCCGCTTCACGCGCATTGTAGAATGAGGTATCTCTTATGACTGAGCAGCAACGAATGGCGCGTCCGCTGGCCCAGGTGGATCCGGAAATCGCCGAGCTGATCCACAAGGAAACCGAGCGCCAGAATTCGCGCCTGGAACTGATCGCCAGCGAGAATTTCACCTCCGAAGCCGTGCTCGAAGCGTCTGGCAGCGTGTTCACCAATAAATACGCGGAAGGTTATCCGGGCCGGCGATACTACGGCGGCTGCGAATGGACCGATCAGGTGGAAAACCTGGCGCGCGATCGCGCCAAAAAATTATTTTCCGCCGAATACGCCAACGTTCAGCCGCACTCCGGCTCGCAGGCGAATCAGGCGGCCTATGGGAGCGTGTTGAATCCGGGCGACACCGTGCTCGGCATGAATCTTTCGCATGGCGGTCATCTGACGCACGGCCATCATCTGAATTTTTCGGGAAAAACGTACAAAATCGTTCCTTACGGCGTGCGCCGCGACGACGAGCGCATCGATTACGAGGAGCTGGCGCGGCTGGCGGAAGAGCATAAGCCGAAAATGATCATCGCCGGCGGCAGCGCTTATCCGCGGATTATCGATTTCGCGAAATTTCGCGAAATTGCCGATTCGGTGGGCGCCATTTTTCTGGTCGATATGGCGCATTTTTCGGGATTGGTCGCCGGCGGCGTGCATCCCAATCCGTGCCACTGGGCCGATATTGTCACTTCGACCACGCACAAAACCCTGCGCGGCCCGCGCAGCGGAATGATTCTGGCCAAGGAGAAATTCGGCGCGGCCATCGATAAAGTGGTTTTTCCGGGAACGCAGGGTGGTCCGCTGGTGCATATTATCGCGGCCAAAGCGGTGTGCTTCCGCGAAGCGGCGACGCCCGAATTTGCCGCCTATTCGCGGCAGGTGGTGGCCAACGCCAAGGCGCTCGCCGCGGGACTTGAGCAAGCCGGATGCCGCGTGGTTTCCGGCGGCACCGATACCCATTTGATGCTGGTGGACGTGTTCGCCAAAGGCGTCCGCGGCAAGGAAGCCGAAGCGGCGCTCGACCGCGCCTATATCACCGCGAACAAAAATACGATTCCCTTCGACGTGAACCCGCCGCTCAATCCGAGCGGCATGCGTTTCGGCAGCCCGGCAGTGACCACGCGCGGCTTCGGCGAAACGGAAATGGCTGAAATCGCCCGGCTGATCGCGCGCGTGCTTGAAAACATTTCGAACGAAGATGTTCTGGCCGAGGTGCGGCGCGCCGTGGGCCTGCTCACCGGGCGTTTTCCGCTGTACGCCTGGAAGCTCGCCTCCGCCGCCGTGCGCTGAACAACACGGACGCCGATGTTGCACATTGTCATCGACGTCCGCCGCATCCGCGATTTCGGCATCGGCACCTATATCCGCAACCTGGTGCGGTCGCTCGCCCGGCTGGATTCGGAGAACCGCTACACCCTGATCGCGCGGCCGCACGAACAGGAGGATCTGGCCGGCATTGGCGCCAATTTTTCCACGGCCGCCTATCTCCACGCCGATACGGAGCTGATTCATCATTTTACTTTTCCCCGATTTTTGCGAAGATTTCGCGCGGATTTGTATCATATTCCGCTGAATTCCATCGCCTGGTGGATGCCCCGGCCGTACGTGGTGACCATCCACGATATGAGCACCCTGCTGTTTCCGGACCGCCGCGATTTCCGTCACACCCTTCGTGAAGAGCGCTATCGGCGCGGCGCCTTGCGGGCCGAGCGCATTATCACCGTGTCCCAAGCGACGCGGCGCGACATCGAAAGCGTCCTGCACGTGCCCAGCGGCCGCATCCACACCATCTATAGCGCGCCCGATCCGTCCTTTACCGCCTCCTGCCATCCCGGCGAACACGATCGCCAGACGCTCGAACGCTACTCCATCAACTACCCCTTCATTTTGTACGCGGGCACCATTCGCGCCCAGAAAAACGTGCCGCGCCTGATCGAGGCTTTTGCCGTGCTGCGCGCCGAATTCGAACGGCATGAGGAATATCGTGACCTGCATTTAATCGTAATTGGCGATGAAATATCGAAAAATCCGGCGGTGCGGCGGGCCGTGGCCCAGGCGCGCATGGATTCCTCGGTGCGTTTTTTGGGATTCGTTCCGCTCGAAACCCTGCGTGTTTTTTATCGCGCCGCGACGGTTTTCGCCTTTCCCTCGCTGTATGAAGGCTTCGGATTGGCGCCGCTCGAAGCCATGGCGTGCGGCACGCCGGTGGTCGCTTCGGCTATTCCGGCGCTGGTCGAAGCGGTGGGAGACGCGGCGGAATTAGTCAGTCCGGACAATGTTTTCGATATCGCGCGCGGCTTGCGCGCGGTGCTGCTCGATCCCCGGCGCCGCCGCGATCTGGCGGATGCCGGCCCGCGGCAGGCGCGCCGCTTCCACTGGGACCGCACCGCCCGCGAAGTCCTGGATATTTATCGGGAAATTCTAACCAATTAAGTAGAAATAAAATTGACAGTATTGCGATAATCGAAGTACCATACCTACATCACTAGCCCGGCAGTAGAAAAGGTTTAGGAGGAAGTCGGTATGGAATGGACTCGATCGGAAACTCTCGCGCTGGCCATGCACAACTGCACGCAATGCCACGGATCTGGATTGCGTTTGAACAAGAGGGGCGCGCCGTCGCCCTGCAATTGCGTTTTACGGACGATTTTTCGCATCTGCCTGGATCGCTTCGTGCGCTGCATCACCCAGGAGCGGCACCTGAGCCGCGTTTCGCTGGAGCCGCACGCCGGACGCGCGCGGCCTTCCACCTGGGGCCGCAAAGACGAGGAATATATCGCCGATTTTTGCCTGATTTCGCGCCGTGTTTTGGACGAATTCGAGCATCGTTTGTTCCGCTATCATTTTCTGCTGGGCGCGGACTGGCGGTTGTGCTCCCGCCGCCTGGGAATCGACCGCGGAAATTTTTTCCACGCGGTTTATCGCATCGAGCAAAAACTGGGCCGCGTGTTCCGGGAGTTGGAGCCCTATCCGCTGTTCCCCTTGGATGAGTATTTCCAGGGTCCCTCGCGGATGGCGCCGGCGCGCGCGCTGACCATCAGCGGCCGCGCCGCCGATCCGCCGCGGCATCTGCAATTTCCGCGTCCGCTGCGGAAAACGGCTTAACGTTTATCACCGAAAAAATCGCGGATCAGTTCGGCGCACTCCGCGCCGAGCACGCCCTCGGCAATTTCGACGCGATGGTTCAATACGGCGGCGTCCGCAAGGTGAAATTTACTGCGGACGCCGCCGAAGCGCAGATCGCGTGCGCCGAAAACCAGCCGCGCCACGCGAGCCGCGACCAGCGCGCCGGCGCACATCACGCAAGGTTCTAAAGTGGCGTACATCACCGCGCCTTCCAGCCGGTAATTTCCGAGCGCCGCCGCGGCTTCGCGCAGCGCCAGAATTTCCGCGTGCGCCGTGGGATCGCTCCGCGCAATGGGCGAATTGCGTCCCCGCCCGATCACCTGGCCCGCGAGCACCACCACCGCGCCCACCGGTACTTCACCGGCATCGGCGGCTTCGCGCGCCAGCTCCAGCGCCATGGTCATGTACGATTCGGAATCGTGCACCCCTCCAGCATATAGAGGAACGCGGGAACCAACGGGGCCGGCGCGGTGTCCAATTCGCATGCTCGCGGCGCGGGAAACCAT
>Ga0335074_10011509_pt1 | contig 12367 bp, 12 predicted proteins | sample Lox_Sample_23_FD_206715 | JGI IMG/M metagenome (GOLD analysis project Ga0335074, IMG submission 206715) | Soil microbial communities from Loxahatchee National Wildlife Refuge, Florida, United States - Lox_Sample_2.3 | ecosystem: Environmental > Terrestrial > Soil > Wetlands | place: USA...
CCTGCGGCAACGCCGATCTCGGCTATCGTCCGACTTGGTGCTATGCCGGGCCGCCACCCAAGCATGATCCGCAGCCTGATCAAGAAATCCGCTCCGGGATTTCCCTCGGCACAGCCATGGCGATCTCAGGTGCGGCGGTCAGCTCGAATATGGGCTACCATTCATCGATGTCGCTGTCGTTCTTGCTGACGTTCTTCAACGTTCGGCTGGGCGTGTGGCTCGGGAACCCCGGCAAAGCAGGGCAAAGGTCCTTTGTTTCGTTGGCCCCCCAGCCTTACGAGGCAGAGGGCCCCCCTTTCGCCGTTCGACCGCTCGTAAGCGAGTTGTTTGGGCTGACATCGGGTGACAGCCAATTTGTCTACCTCTCCGATGGCGGACATTTCGAGAATTTGGGTCTTTACGAGATGGTCCGGCGGCGGTGCCGGTGGATTGTCGTCGTCGATGCCGGCCAAGATGCGTCGCGTGGGTACGCCGACTTGGGCAATGCGGTGCGCAAGATCTGGATCGACCTCGGTATCCGGGTGACCTTTGATAATTCGCCGCTGTTGAAAGCCGACAAGGATGCCAAGCCCGATGGTGTGCCCTATTTTGCGATCGGCACGGTGAACTATCTCAGCGACCCGCCAGTCGATATCCGGCAGGCGGACGGGAGTGTCGTGCAGGGGTTGGCAAAGGGAAAAATCCTCTATCTGAAGGCTGTAGTGCGCGGCGATGAGGGCGCGGCCGATGTGATCGCCTATAAGCGGGCCAATAAACCGTTCCCCGACCAATCGACCGCCGATCAATGGTTCGACGAGTCGCAATTCGAAGCGTATCGCCGGCTCGGACAACTGATGGTCGAGCGCATCGTCGGCGCTGCGACCAGTCCGGTGCGCGATTTCTCATCGCTGTTCGGCGGGCTTAAGGGCGTCGACCCGAGCAAGGTGCCGCCACCATCGGCTGGCGCCGGGGTATCTGGAGCCACCTGATGAGCGAAGTTCGCGTGCAGGCGGGCGAATAATGGCCGGGCGAGCGTGACCGCCGGAGTAAGCCTGCCAACGACGCCTTCCGACTACGCCAACAAATACAAGACCGTGCGCTTCGAGCGGTCGAACGGCCTCCTGTAGATGACGCTGCGTACCGATGGCGGCTCGCTGCGCCGGGGTTTCTGCCGCATGGCGAGTTGCCCGACGCGTTCTACGATGTCGGCGACGACCGCGAGAACCGGGTCGTCATCATCACCGGCATGGGCGCTGAATTCGCCGGGCCGCGCGCCAATCCCGGCACATGGTTCTTCCCGACGCGGCCGACGATCGAGACGGTCGATCGCATCCACTGGGAAGGCATCTCTTGATAAAGCTTCTCGATATCGACGCGCGGAAGCCGGAAGCGTCGACCTAAGGACAGGCACTGCGGCTCAGATGCAACCGGGATCGGCTGATCGTCATTCCGTCGGCGGCCGCACTAGCGGACATTTCGACTGGGCCAGGGGCTCGAAGGCCTCGTCGCCGGGAATCGTCGAAACGAGTTGTAGGTCATCCCAGTCGCCATGGGATTCAGCCGGCGTCTTGACGCGGAACAGATACATGTCGTGGACCATCAGCCCGTCGGCGCGGATGACGCCGTTATGTGCGAAAAAGTCGTTGATCGGCGCGGTACGCATCGCCTTCATCACGGGTACCGTCGCGTCGGTGCCGGCCTTCGCCACGGCCTGGAGATAATGCATCGTCGACGAATACGTTCCGGCCTGCAGCGCGTTCGGCATTGCTCCTGTGCGGGCGAAAAACCGCTTCGACCAATCGCGCGCTGCGTCACTTTGATCCCAGTAGAAAGATTCGCTCAGCATCATGCCTTGCGTCGTCCCGAGGCCCAAATCATGCACCTGATTGATGCGCATCGACAGGCCGGCAAAGGTTTGCGGGCCGGGGATCATCTTCAGCTCCGCGGCCTTCCTGACCGCGTTGGTCGTATCGGCGCCGCCATCCGCGAGACCGACGACTTCGGCGCCCGATTGCTGTGCCTGCAGCAGGTATGACGAGAAATCCTCAGCGCCGAGCGGGTGGCGCGCATGGCCGACCACCGTGCCGCCGCTGGCCTTGACGACGGCCGCAGTTTCGTCTTCGAGGTCATAACCGTAGCTGTAGTCGACGGTCACGAAAAACCAGCTTTTGCCGCCATTGGCGACGATCGCCTTGCCGAGCGTGTGGGCGATTGCGTAGGTGTCGTTGGTGTAGTGTACCGAGGTCGCGGTGCAGCCCTCCTGCGTCAGCCGGTTCGCGCCCGGCGCGTTGAGGATGACGATCTTGTTGCGCGTATCGGCGATGCGCTGGACGAAGAGCGCCTCCGAGGAGCCGGCGACATCCATGATCGCATCGACATGCTGGTGGTCGAACCAGTCGCGCGCGATCGTCGCGGCCTGGTCGGGGTTGTCGTGATGGTCGGCGACGACGACCTGTATCGGTGCCCCGAGCACTTTACCGCCAAAATCCTCGACCGCCATCTTGGCCGCGGTCTCGCTGCCCTTGCCGGTGAGCTCTGCATAGGGGCCGCTCATGTCGAGGATGAGGCCGAGCTTGACGACGTCGTCCGAGACCGCGCCTGGCGCAGGCGGTTGCGCGCCGGCGCCGGCGACGCAAAGCGCCGCGGTGAGCGCCAAGCTGCCACCCAGGATATGAGCTCTTATTCGCATGATGCCGTGTATGGCTCTTCGTAGATCGCGGTGTACACGATTCCGTCGTCTTTGACATAGCCGCGATACATGCCAGCGCAATTGAACGGCAGCGCCAGCGTGCCGTCATGCCCAACGGCGACAAGGCCGCCGGAGCCGCCGACCGCACGAAGCTCGACGACAACCGCCCGCGCTGCGTCGACGAGTCCCAGCCCGCCATGCGCGATCCGCGCCGCGAGCTCGTGCGCGGCGCTGTAGCGGATGAAGAGTTCGCCATGTCCGGTGGCGGACACCGCGCAGGTCGCATTGTCGGCAAAGGTGCCGGCGCCGATGATCGGACTGTCACCGACCCGCCCGGGCAGCTTGCCGGTCATCCCGCCCGTCGAGGTCGCCGCCGCGAGATTGCCGGCCCGGTCTCGGGCTACCGCGCCGACCGTGCCGTGACGACGCGATTCGTCCGCATCGACCCGCCCGGCGCGCTCCTGCTCGAGCGTCTCGGTAAGCGCTCGCCAGCGCGCCTCGGTGAAGAAATAATCTTGGTCTGCAAAGGCGAGCCCGGCTTCGCGGCAGAACGCCGTCGCGCCCTCGCCGGTCAGCAACACGTGCGGCGATCGTTCCATGACCGCGCGTGCCGCCAACACCGGGTTTTTCGGCCCGAAAATCCCGGCGACCGCACCGGCGCGGCGGTCGTGCCCGTCCATCACCGCAGCGTCCATCTCTTGGCCGCCGGCGCGGGTGAAGACGGCGCCGCGCCCCGCGTTGAACAGCTCGTCGTCCTCGAGCGCACAGACTGCCTGGGTCACCGCATCGAGCGCGCCGCCGTCGCGTGCAAGGACATCGCGGCCGGCGGCAAGCGCGCGGGCGAGGCCGGCGCGGTAAAGCGCATCGCGCTCGGCGCTCATCTCGGCATGCTTCAGCGTTCCGGCGCCGCCGTGAATGGCGAGGGCGTAGCCGTTGCCGCCGCTAATCGCGCTGTCGTGCATATCTTCCCTCAAGCGCCCGACGTGAAATGGGGCGCAGGCCTGTTTTCGGCAATCAACTTTCCGCGATTACGGGTATGGCGGTATTGTTGGGGGATGGCTGAGACCTCCTCGCCGCTAGCGGCGCACGATGTTGCCGGGCGCCAAGCGGTGGCAGCGGGTCACGGCTTCCGACTAGTGATGCTCGGGCTCGGCATGTCGATCGTGCCGCTCGACACCGCGGTCAATATCAGCTTTCCCGACATCACGGGCAGCTTCGGCCTGCCGCTGTCTATGATTCAATGGGTAGTGATCTGCTACACCCTGACCTATGCGGCGCTGATGCTGGCTTGCGGCCGTATCGGCGATATCTGGGGGCATGCGCGCGTGTTCCGCGCCGGCCTGGCATGGAGCGTTGTCGCCTATTTGCTCTGCGCCGCCGCGCCGGGGTTCGGTTGGCTCCTGTTTTTCCGCTTTCTGCAGGGTATCGGCGCGGGATTGGTGATCAGCTGCGCGCCGGCGCTCGTCACCGGGCTCTACCCCGAGGAACGGCGCAGCCACGCGGTCGGCGTGTTCACCCTGATCTTCGCGCTGAGCTCCGCGTCGGGGCCGCTGATCGGCGGCGCGCTGGTGGCGCGTTGGGGCTGGCCGGCGGTATTCTGGTTCCGCGCGCCGATCGCGCTCGCGAGCCTGTTGTTTCTTCGCGGACTGCCGCCGAGCCCGACCAGCGCCGGTGAGCGGTTCGATATTGCCGGCGCGCTGCTGCTGGCGTTCGGGCTCACGATACTGTTGCTGGGGATCAACGCCGGCTCGCGGCTCGGGCCCGGTATTCAGATGGTGGCGCTGCTGGCCACGGCAGTCGTGACGCTGGGTCTCTTTGCCTGGTGGGAGGGTCAAGCGCCGCGGCCGATGATCCGCATCGCCCTCTTCCGCGATCCCAGCTTCGCGGTCATCAACGCGGTCTATGTGCTGATGAACCTGGCGGCGTTCTCGGTACTGCTGTTCGTACCGTATTTCTTCGTCCGGTTCAGTTCGATGCCGCTCTGGTTGGCGGGAATGGTGCTGGCGTCCGGCTCGACGGCGATGGCGCTGACCTCGCCACTCGCCGGCCGACTGATCGTGCGCGTCGCCGCCGAGAAGATCGGCGCGCTCGGCATTCTGATCGTCGGGGGCGGGCTGTTCCTGATCGGCTTGTGGCCGCCCGACATTTCTCCCGGCGCGATGGCGCTGATCCTGTCGGTGCAGGGGATCGGCGTCGGGTTGTTCCAGGTGGCCTACACGGACATTGTGATCCGCTCGTCGCCGCTCGCCGATCGCGGCGTCGCCGGCAGCCTGTCGATCCTCACACGCACCATGGGTACGGTGACCGGCGCGGCCCTCCTGACGCTGATCTTCAACCGCGTCGGACGCGGCGCGACAAGCGAGCCAGCCGTGTTCCTCACCGCATTCGCCGCGGTCTTCAAGATCGCCGGGGCAGCGGTCGCGCTGAGCGTCGTAGCGATCCCGTGGTGGCGCCGGTCGAACTCCGATTGACGTGCGCCAGGCACAATCGCACCGCGGCGAGAAGCTGGCTCGGCGTAAACGGCTTTTGCAGCCCATTGTCGCCGCCCGTGGTTAGCACGTGCGCGGCGGGATGATGGCGTTGCAGTCCGGCAGCGCTGGTTGCGGTAAGGTCGGCGATGACGAGATCGGGGCGGGACGATATTTCATTCGCCGCGTCTTCGGCGTCGCTTACGGCGAACCCCGCCGCTTCCAGCGCGCGCCGGGCGGCCAGCCGCATCGCGGGGTCGCGGTCGATGATGTGGATCGTGACCATGGCCGACCCTAGCCGGCCATTACGCGCGATGCAGCGCGTTACCCCCTAGCCGAAGGGCTGCGGATTAGACCTTTGGTATGGGGTACTGTCGTTTTTTTCGGCTGTCGCGGGATGGTCGCTAAGCTGCCAGACAGCGTTTCACAGCCGCCAGCAGGGCCACCGGCTCGAATGGCTTTTTGAGGCTGTTGTCGGCGCCCAGCAACTCGGCGATGCGCAGCACGTCGTGCGCGGCGAAGTTGCCGCCGCCGGTGATCGCCAGGATACGTGCCTCGGGGCTCGACTCGCGCAGTTCGAGGATTGTCGCCATGCCCTCCTTGCCAGGCATCAAGATGTCGACGATGACGAGATCGGGCCTCAACTCGCCGAACCGGCTGATGCCGGTCTGCGCGTCGCCGGCCGTCATCACCTCGTACCCGTCCCTTTCGAGGACGCCTTCGACGATCGTGCAAAACACGGGATCGTCGTCGATCACCAGAACCGAGTTCATCTGTCGAACCTCCGAGGTTCCATTCATAGCCCGCTCATCCCTTGCAGCATTGCGATCCGCACCGCGTCCGAGCGGTTGCGTGCCCCCATCTTCTTGAACGCGCTGTTGAGGTGCAGCTTGACGGTGATTTCCGAGATCGCCAGCCGATCCGCTATTTCACGGTTTGGCGAGCCGCGCACCAGATGCTCAATGCAATCGAGCTCCCGCGGAGTCAGATCGCCGAAGGACGGACGCGTCGCGTGGCGTCCAGACCGTGCGTTGACCACCGAGCGCGGTACATAGGTCTCGCCCGCCGCCATCAGCCGCAGCGCGGTCAGTAGCGCCGTGCCACGCAGATTCTTCATGATCACCCCCGCCGCGCCGCGCTCCAGCGCGCGCTCGGCTTCGCCTGCGTCCATCGCACCTGACAGCACCGCGACCGGCGTTTGCGGCAGGCTTGCCCTGACCTCGTCGAGGCCGGTCAACCCGTTCATCCCCGGCATCCGGTAATCGAGGATCACGAGGTCGAAGGCGCCGCTGTCTTCCAGTCGCTCGCGGACCTGCTGAAAATCTGCCGCTTCGATGCAGATGATGTCCGCCGCCACACGCGTCAGATAACTGGCGATCGCCTCGCGCACCAGATGATGATCGTCGGCGAGCAATATTCTCATGCGTCGTCCGCGGTCACGAGCCGGTCCGGCACGGCAAAGCGCCGCGCGTCGCGGTTCGATCGTCGGGACGGTAGTGAGTTTAGGTTAATAAGTGGCAAAGAGCCTCAGGCGTTACATGCCCGGGCGGATAACCAATTTTTCAGTGATACATCTTTAAGGTCATAAATACTCGTATTTAGTGTGTCAGAGACGCATGTGGTGAGCGATGCGGATGTGATCGCGTTGGCCTTGGCGGCGCGACCCCCGAACCGAGGCATACCCGAGCCGCCGCCCGGTCCCCGCTTTGAGGATCGGCTGCGCCATGCTCAGAAGATGGATGCGCTGGGTCAGATCACCGGCGGGATCGCGCACGATTTCAATAATCTGCTGCTGGCCATCAACTTCAACCTCGAGTCGCTCGCCGAGGAGGTGCCGTCGACCGGCGCTACCGAGCCGCTCTTTGAGGGCGCAAGGCAGGCGATCGACCAGGCGCACAGCCTTATCGGCCATCTGCTTGCGTTTGCGCGGCGCCAGCCGCTGAAGCCGACCGGTGTCGATATCAACGAGAGCGTGCGGCAGACGCAGCTGATGCTCCGCCGGGCAATCCCCGCCGGAATCGAGATCGAGACCCGGCTCGCCCGCAATGCCGGCCTTGTGCTGGCCGACCGCAATCAATTTGAGACCGCTCTCCTGAACCTCGCGCTCAACGCCCGCGATGCGATGCCCGAGGGCGGCCGGCTCACCGTCGGCACGCTCGACGTTACGCTGGACGATGCCTATGCGGCGCTGCACCCTGGCGAGCCGGCGGGCCGCTATGTGATGGTCGCGGTCAGCGACACCGGGTCGGGGATGCGCCGCGACATCGCCGAGCGCGCTTTCGAACCGTTTTTCACCACCAAGTCCGGCGCGGAGCATAGCGGGCTGGGATTGAGCCAGGTTTATGGCTACGCCAAGCAGTCGGGCGGTCACGCGCGCATCGACAGCGAGCCGGAGCGCGGTACAACCGTGCAATTGTTCCTGCCGCGCTTCGGCGATGTCGCGCCGGCCGAGCATCACAGCACGGCGCCAAACCGCGGCCGCGGCGAAACAATCCTCGTCGTTGAGGACGCGATGCTCGTGCGCAATGCGGTGGCGAAGATGCTCGCCGATCTCGGCTACAAGCCGGTGCTGGCGGCCGGCTCCGACGAAGCGCTGGCGCTCCTCGAAAGCGGCGGCACGATCGACCTGTTGCTTGCCGATCTCGTGCTGCCCGGCGGACTCGGGGGCGAGGAACTTGCGGCGCTGGCGCAACGCCTCCGGCCCGATCTCGCGATCCTCTACATGTCGGGTTATGCCGAGCTCTCGCCGGCGGGCGCTGCCTTTATTGGGAAGCCTTTCACCAAGGCCCAGCTCGCTGAGCAGCTGCGGACAGTGCTCCGTCGCGAGACCGCAAACGCCTGACGGCGCGTACAAAACCGGATCGTTCTCGCCCGCTCGGTTGTTCGCTCGTATTGTCGTGCCTGCGTCGCGCAATGTGGGCGCTCACGGCGAGCGAGGCACATAGGGAGGCAGGTATGGAAGACCACGTCTACCGCGTCATTCAAATCGTCGGTTCGTCAGAAAAAAGTATCGATGATGCGATCCACTCGGCGATTTCCCGTGCGTCGAAGACCCTGCGTGAATTGCGCTGGTTTGAGGTCCTCGAGACGCGGGGCCATATCGAGAATGGCAAGGTTCACCATTTTCAGGTGACGCTGAAGGTCGGGTTCACGCTCGAAGGGGCGTGAGCCTCAGGGGGATAAAGAATGGCCAAGGCCTATCTCGCGGTGCGCGCAGAGGTTCCGGAGGCGGATCGCGCGCAATTCGATCATTGGTACGAGACCGACCATCTGCCCTGGGCGTTACGCGTCTTCAAGGCGCGCCGCGCCTGGCGCTGCTGGAGCAAAAGCGATGTCTCGAATGGCGTTGGGGTGCACGTCGCGTTCTACGAGTTCGACTCGGTCGCAGCCGCCGAGGCGATCTCCAAATCCGAGGCGATCAAGCCGCTCGTCGAGGATTTCGATCGGGTCTGGCAGAACAGCGTCACGCGTCGCCGCGCGGTGCTCGATGTGGTGCAGGTGATCGAGGGCTGACCCACGTTTCAGCCGTCACGGGCTGCGGATAAGTCAATACCGGCCTCTGCCGGTCCGACATATGCTCGCCTTAAATTCGAGGGGAGCACGCCTGCCATGAGCCTCAACGGCGTCGTCAACATCGAAGATCTGCATCAACTCGCCAAGAAGCGGCTGCCCGAGATCGCCTTCGACTTTATCGAGGGTGGGGTCGAGGACGAGCGCGCGCTCGAAACCAACCGCGCCGCGTTCCACAAGCACCAATTGCTGCCGCGCTATCTGGTCGACGTCTCAAAGCGCGACCAATCGCAGACCCTCTTCGGCCGTAAGTTCAGCTCGCCATTCGGCATCTCGCCGACCGGTACGGCCGGCCTTTTCCGGCGCGGCGCCGATCTGATGCTGGCCGAGGCGGCGCGCGACGCCAATGTGCCCTACATCCAGTCGGGCGGCAGCAACGATTCCATGGAGGCGGCCGCCAAGATCGCGCCGCACAACACCTGGTATCAGCTTTACGCCGCGCGCGACAAAGCGATCTCCGAGGATTTGGTGCGCCGGGCCGCCGATTGCGGGATCGAGACGCTGGTGCTGACCGTCGATGTGCCGGTACGGCCACGCCGCGAGCGGAACATCCGCAACGGTTTCGCGGCCATCCGCGGCACCTGGCTCAAGGCGGCGTTGCGCCTCAAGCCGGCGATCCTCGCCGAGGCGATGCAGCACCCTGGCTGGGTCTGGGAATACATCAGCCACGGCGGCACGCCCAATCTCGACAACTGGAAGCCGTATGCGGCAACGGACGCCACCGTTGACGACGTCGTCGATTTGTTCAGCACCAATACGCCCGCGCATTCGCAGACCTGGAAGGAGCTCGAGACCTACCGCAAGCTCTTCCCGCGCAACATCGTCATCAAAGGGCTGATGAACCCGGCCGATGCGATCCGCGCCGCCGATATCGGTTGCGAGGGCGTGCTGGTGTCGAACCATGGCGGGCGGCAGCTCGATCAGGCGCCGGGATCGCTCGATGTGCTGCCGGCGATGAAGGCCGCGGTGGGCGACCGTATGACCTTGCTGCTCGACAGCGGGGTGCGCCGCGGCGCCGACATCATCATCGCGCTGTGCCTTGGCGCGAAGATGTGTACCTTCGGCCGGCCGACGCTCTACGGCGCGGTTGCCGGAGGCCTCGACGGCGTCAAGCTGGCGATCGACATCTTTCGCACCGAGATCGACCTCGTGATGGGCCAGATCGGCTGCCCGAGCCTCGACCAGCTCGGCCCCGATTTCCTGTGGCGGGACGATTACCAAAGGAACCGCTGAGCTCTCCTTTCTTCCCGCGGGCCCGCGGGAAGAAAGGAGAGCTGAAAAGGCGCAGGGCCAATTACGCAAGCACGATATCGGGAACCAGCTCCTTGCCGCGCGTTTCCGGGCTGAACAGCATGGCGACGACGAGACAGGCCGCCGACATCGTCGTTCCGACGAGCATCGGAATGGCAAAGCCCAGGTGCCAACTCGTCGCGAAATAAGCGAGCACCGGACCGACAAGGCCGCCGAAAATCGCTCCCTGGTGATAGCAAAACCCCGCCGCGGTCGCGCGTACCTCGGTCGGAAATCGCTCCGACAAGTAGTGCGGGTATTGCACATGCATGCCGCCGCCGCCAAAGCAGCCCTGCAAGGTGAAGAACAATACGATCATCGTGTAATTGGTCGTCAGCAGATAAAGCGGCGCCACCGGGATCGTCAGCAAGGCGGTGACGATGATCGCCCCGCGCCGACCGAAGCGATCGGCGTACCAGCCCCAAAACGCCGCCGAGAGGAAGAACATCAGGCTCGACAGCATGACCGGCAGGGCGACGAGCCCGGGGGTGAAGCCGAGATCCTTCTGCAGATACGACGGGAACATCCCGCCGACCGAGTAGCCGACGACAAAGGCGCTGGCCATCATCCAGCATGCCGTCAGCGTGTTGCCCAGCACCTGGGGCTTGAAAATGCTGAACAGAGGCGTGCGGACTTCGCGTCTTTGCGTGCGCTGCAGCCGGCGGTTTTCGAGCCAGACCGGCGGCTCCTTAACGAAAATGCGGATGTAGACGATCGACAGCGCCGGCAGCACGCCGATCCATAAAAGGCCGCGCCAGCCGATCGATGTATAGAATGCGCCGTAGGCGGCGCTCGACAGCAACGCGCCGAGTCCCCATGAGCCTTGTAGCACCGCCCCCATAAAGCCGCGCGAGCGCTGCGGCCAGGTCTCCATCGCCAGCGCCGCGCCCGCCGGCCACTCGGCGCCCATGCCGATGCCCAGCAGGGCGCGGAACAGGAACAGAAACCAGAAGCTCGGGGAAAAGCCGGCGGCGAAGTTGCACACCGAGTACCAGGCAATCGCGATCATCATCGGCTTTTTGCGGCCGATCCGGTCGGCCAGCCAACCGGAGGCCGTCGCACCCACCAGGCGCATCCACAAGGTGATCGTAAACACCGCCGTCACGGCCGTCAGCGGCACCTTAAAGTCCTGCGAGATCGGCACCATGATCATCAGAAAGATGGTAAAATCGAACGCATCCAGCGTCCAACCCAGCCACGCCGCCACCCAGGCGAGCCACTGCTCCTTGGTCGGCTCCTTCCACCATGGAATCGAATTTGCCGTCGCGACTGCCGTCATCGTCGGTCTCCCTGTCCGTGCCGGCTCTTTGGCGAACCGTGCGCAAGGGAGCGTAGGCCGGACAAACGGCAAACGTCGCAATCAAATGATAGGCATGTCATCGAATGCGAAGGGACGCCCCAACCGATGAAGCGTGCCAATCCCCTGCGAAAAAAGGGGAACGCTCTAGCTATCTACCCTGCCGGCGCAAGAAGTCGATAAAGGTCGCCGCCAACAGCCCCTCCTTCGCATCCCAATCGGCGAACGCCTCGTCGAGGGTCGCCTTCAGCTCGGTGACGACCTCGTGGAATTCGGCGTTTGGCATCAACTGGTGGCAGGCGAAGCCGGCGGGCGGCGGGTGCACCGGGTCCTTGCCGGGGCAGATGCAAGCCGGCATCGTCAGCGAACGCAGTTCCGCCGGGCTGAGGCCGATCACCGGATGCTCGCTGCCGGCGTCGAAGCTGTCGCGCCAGCGCTCCATGCGGCTGATAAAGTCGCTTGGGTTTATCGCCATCAGCGTGTCGCGGCTTGCCGGGTTGGCGGCGATGACCTCTTTCCAATGGTCGAGTTGGCAGACCGCCGCCATGCCGCCCGCCTTCGCCGCCTCGATGTGCGAGGTGTAGTACTGGTTGGCGAGGTGGACGGCCGCATGCCGGCCGCCGGTCACTCGCCACAACAGCAGGCCGCGCACCGCCTCGGGATGGCGCAGCGCCAGGATCAGCGCCAGCCGGCATCCCGAAGAGCTGCCGCCGATATAGGCCGGCAGCGCATCAATCTTTTGCAGCAATTCGAAAAGGTCCTCGGCCCACTCGTCGTTCTCGGATTCGCCGGTGATCGCGATGCCGGAGGCGCCACAATTGCGCCGGTCATAGATGACGACGCGATACCCAGCCTCGGCGATCTTCTGCGCCAGCGGCTTGACCGAAATGCCGGCCCGCCGGCCGCCCGGCTGCAGCGCGATGAACTGCCCCCGCTCACCGAGAATCTCGTAATTGATGTCGATACCGCGGATTTGCGTGACGGGCATGGAGGCGTCTCCCGGAGCCAGCATTTATCTGCGTGATGTTAGCGAGCCGCATGGCACGACGCCATGCTCTCTCGACCACCCCGGCG
>Ga0335074_10011510_pt1 | contig 12367 bp, 17 predicted proteins | sample Lox_Sample_23_FD_206715 | JGI IMG/M metagenome (GOLD analysis project Ga0335074, IMG submission 206715) | Soil microbial communities from Loxahatchee National Wildlife Refuge, Florida, United States - Lox_Sample_2.3 | ecosystem: Environmental > Terrestrial > Soil > Wetlands | place: USA...
TCCCGAAGAATGCCTGCCTTAAGAAAGATCTCGCTCAACGCATCCATGGCTTCGCCAAACCACAAGTGAATGGCGCTCTTCGACGTGTGTAGCATCTCCGCGACCTCCTCATGCGAAAGGTTGTACAGGCCCGCAAGCAACATGATCTCCTGATGTTCCGAGCTGAGCTGGGAGAGACATAGCTCGACGTCATGCACGAACACTGCCTGGTCTTCAAAGCTGGGTACGGAATGGTGTGTGACACGCGAGCGAAAGAATTCGCGGCCGAGCAATGATGGAAGCCGGCCGACTTGTGACGAAAGCTCAAAGAAGTGGCGCACGATCGCCAGGGTTTGTGCGCGAAAGCACACCGTTTCCGGGCGCGGGTCGGGTTGTTCTTCAGCCGCAGCGGTGCAGCCCGAATAAGAACCATTCGTCAGCATGCGCAGCCATTTCGCCTTCTGGGCGGCGAGCCGGGAAATTCTCATTGCAGACCTCCGGTGGCAGCGGCCGCCGGCGGGATGCCCCCGTTCACGGTCTCCCGCGGAACGGCGGTTGAATGCAACCCCGGTCGCGTCAGGAAACACGGTCGAGAAGCCCCCGTCAGCATTCGTCCACACGGTTCGCAATAATTCTCATTCGATCCGGAACGGCGCAATCCCAGTGCTCCGCATCTTTCGCAATACTTCAGTTCGAATCCGATTACTTCCATCTCCGCCCCTTTTCCTGTTGAATAAAAGCGAGCCCTGCGATGCGCCCCTGTTACGATCCAGGAGGCATGCGCAGGGCTCGTTTCAGTTACGATGACCTGCTTGCGGTTATTGGTTTAGTTCAAAACGGGAGCCGGCGCGGCGGAGGACAGAACCTTAGCATAATTGCCGTGAACTACTCATCTGCCGGTGCCGCACCTGCCCGACGTCACACTACGAGCCGGTCGTCCTGACGCCGGGTGAAATAGCCTTCTTCGTACCCGGACTTCAGAATGCTCCCGTTCTGCACAATCACGCTGAGCCTGCCGGAAAAGCGCAAGCTGCGAAGCAACTTTTCCAGCGCCGCCGAGAGCACCTCGGCGTGCCGGATCTTGCGGCGGAACTCAGCGAAAGTTTTGTCCTCCAGATTGGCTTCGTTGTCCTGCATTCTCTCGTACCTCGGCCAGCACCACGGAACCAGGCCGTACCCCGAATCTGCCATGGGGGAATCAGGAGAGTCAATCTAATTATTGCTATAAGGATATTACTAAAGTACATGTATTGCTTTCTGCAAAAATCAAGCACATGACCATCCACGATCTGCAGGACCAGTTGCGCGCCCATATCCGCGCCCGCATCGGACGTGGCGAGCTGACCGGGACCACGCTCGCTCGCGATGCCGGATTTCCGCAGGGACATCTCTCCAACTTCCTGAACGCCCGCCGCGGTCTGAGCGTGGAATCGATGGATCGGCTGCTGGCGGCGCTGGGCATCGGCATTCTTGATCTGCTCGGCGATCGGGAGCGACACGCCCCTGACCCGTCGAGCCGCAAGCGCGGGCGAGTCGAACCGGTCGCCATGGTTTCGCCGCAGCATGCGGCGTTGGCTCGGTTTCGCGACGATCAGATCCTGGGTGCGCGCAATTTCCCCGCCTCTTTCCTGCGAAGGCTCAAGGCGCAGGCCGCCATCGACCGCCACGATTGGCTGCGATTTGTGCTCATCCAACTCAATCAGCGCGCCGCCGAAGAGCTTCTGCCCAGCGCGAGCTGCGCCACCCTGCTGATTGATCGGCATTACAACTCGCTTCAGCCGTACCGACGCCTGCGGCGCAACCTTTACCTGGTCAGAACCAACGGTGGGTGTGTGGTGGCATACCTGTCGGTGTGTGAGAATTGCCTGGTTTTACAGCGCCGCCCGCCCCGCCAGGAGATCGAAATTGTACGTATCGAGAACGGCCGAACCTACAGCGACTACATCATCGGCCGCATCTGTCATGTCGCGCTGGAAGTGTGAAACAACCCAGGCGCCCTCTGGGGCTCTGCTATGATTTTCCCCATCAACCTGGAGGCAATAATATGGAGGAACAGCAGCAGAACGCGCCCAGCCCGGGCTCCCGACGCGATCAGGATATTGCACTCGATATGATGAAGTTTATTGCCGTGACCACCGGTTATGGTAAAGCCAGCTCACCCGCTGCCGGCTTCAAGGCCGTGGCCGACAACAAGGCCGAGGACTATGCTCACCATCTGCTGGATCTGTACGGCCAATGCCTGGCAGCGGTAAAAGGAAGCAAGTAGACGCCAGGTGAAGGAAATAATAGGGATAACCGCGAACGGAAGCGCCATTCAACCGACTTGATTGCAGTGCCCACCCAAATCGAATTTTGGGTGGGCATTTGCGTCTGCCAAGTTTCGGCAGCAGCGCCGGGCTGCCACAGTTCCAATCGTTTTTAGCTAAGCGGGCAGACTCCCATTGGCGAGTACGAGATCCACGACCTCGTTGACGCGGCGAGCCGCCCAGTCGGCGAACGACTCCTGGGGCGGGCGCACAAGCGCGGGCTTTGGCCGGGCCACCCTGTTCTGGACTTTGGGATTAACGATAGCGTTATCAATGTTGGCGTAATTCGCGCAGCTCATAACAATCCTCCCGATCGAGTTCTTGCTTGCGGCCGCGGTCTGCTCGGCCGCCCCCTCGATCACTTCCGATAGTAGGGCTGACCCATGCATGAATCAAATGACTTGTTTTTATACAATCGATGAATATGAGTTATGGATCGCAGGCCACTACCAGGCTGGAGAGGAGCGCGGGGACGAAGCCGACGCGGGAGACGGACACACCGTCCGGGCGAGCCGCAATTCACGTGGCGCCCGCCTGCGGTGCCAGGTTCATTTTTTGTGCGGCTGCTTTTCGGGCTGCGTGACAGTTCGGCTGTGCCCCGCGTTTTTCTCCGTCATTTTGGGTGTGCTGGGAATCGCCGGGCTGGTGGTTTCACGCTGGTTCATATTTCCATTGCTGCCCGAACCAGCCATGTTCGAGGTGACGGGGATCAATCCATTGGGCATGTTTTCGCTGCCCGGTTCGGCTGGGCTGGGCTGCCCGGTTTCGGTTCCCGTGGTGTTGGTCATCTCCTGATTCTGCCGAGGATTGACACTCAGGTAATTGACCGTGCCGTTTTGCGCCATACCCACGCCAGTGAATAGAAGCAGGATCGCAATTGCAGTCCCCAGGGCTTTCATCCTTCCACGCTCCACGAATGAGGCTTCAACTCTGTTTGCTTAGAGCCGATCTCGCGGCCGAAAGTTTTCCCGATTCCCGGACTCCCTTTCTTAGCGCAGGCGGCATCCAACCGCCAGCCCGGGCTAGACCTATGGGAAGCACTTCCGAACAAAGTCTGCGACGCACAGCCCACGAGATTTTCGAGCACGTGGAGCACAGTGCTCATGCTGAGCTGCGACGTTCCACGCGAGCGCTGGCGTTTTCGGGTTTAGCAGGCGGCTTCTCGATGGGACTGAGCGGGCTGGCAGTGGCTGCGGCTACCGTCGCACTGGGGAATGTGCCGGCGCGCGACTTCATCGCCAACATGTTTTACCCGCTAGGATTCATCGCGGTCATCATCGGCCGAGCCCAGCTGTTCACCGAGAACACTCTTTATCCGGTCGCACTGATTCTGGACGAACGCCGTCACTTCGCCGACACCGCGCGGCTCTGGTCGGTGGTCTTCCTGTGCAACGTGACCGGCGCCTCGGGATTTTCGCTCCTTGCCAGCCACACACAGGCTCTCCGCGAACCGGTCCGCGACGTTTTGCTCGAACTGGGAATGGCGGCTGCGCAGGGAACGGTCCTCCACATTTTTTGGAGCGGTGTGATCGGCGGCTGGCTGATCGCCTTAGTCGCGTGGATGGTGACGGCAAGCCACTGGACGATCGGACAAATTGCCGTGATCTGGCTGCTGACCTTCATCGTCGGGGTCGGGCACTTCGCCCACTGCATCGCCGGCACGGGAGAGATCCTGTCGGCAGTTTTTGGCGGAGTTGTGTCTTTCGGCCGCTACGGGCAGTGGTTGGCGCTGGCGACTGCGGGCAATATTCTCGGCGGAGTCATGATCGTCACGGTATTGAACTTCGGGCAAGTAAAGGCGGAAACATAGCTTGAATTCCCAGGTTCCGCAGGAGAGAGATTCCATGCGTATGAAGAGTCGAGCGACGGCGGATCTTCTCGGCGTGGCAAATCGGTGGCTGCCCGGCACCGGAAGCCGCGACCCACAGCGCTTCACCGGCAAGGAGAGCGAAACGGCGATGACGCGCTCTTTCCTTACCAAGCTGGGCCGATTGGCGGGTTATGAGTTGAACCAGCATCCCGAGCGCGGCCCCATCGGCGGCGACCGCGATGTCAGCTCGCGACCGTTGCATCCAAAAGTTGTCAGCGGCCGAGGTGGAGCAGTATTGGCCGATTAAAGAGGCGCTCCAAAGCGGCCAAGCTCGGCGGTAGTTCATCGCATCCTACGCGGCAAGGCTTCGGCGCTGCGGAGCCTTTCGTATCGAGGGAGAAGCTATGTCACCAAGCACGACATCGAGGGTCACGACCGATCATGACGAGATCCGGCACTGGGCAGAAGAGCGTGGCGCGAGACCTGCAGCCGTCGCTCGCGCCGGAAGCCGGAAGGATTCCGTCATTCTTCGCCTGGAATTCCCTGGCGCTCCTGACCCCAAAGAGCAAGCGCCGGAGGAGATCAGCTGGGAGGAATGGTTCGATAGGTTCGACAAGCGCGGCTTGGCTTTGCTGTATCAAGAGGAGACAGCCGGCGGCGACAAAAGCAACTTTAACGAGATCATCAGCAGCGACACTGCCGAACAGGTGAGCAGCTCTGTCGGTGGCAAGGGCCGAAGCGCCACGCCCAAGCCGAGCAGCAAAAGCGTGCAATCAGAATCACGCATTCGTGCGGGGGAGACGCCAGCCTCGCGACCGCGAGGGAGACGATCCGTCATCGCGGAAACCCGTGAGCCGACATTGCGCAAATCGACATCTGCACGAGGACGCTCGTCCACAAGCGGTCGCGCCAGTACCGAGAGCCGTACCAGGGCGAAGCGCTCCGCCAATTCGCGTGCCTCCAGCGCGACCCGCAGCGGCAGCACGCGAGAGTCGCGGACGACTTTCCGCAGCACCAGTGGCACTCGTCAAAGCGCAAGAAGCAGCGGATCGAACTCCCGATCGCGTAAGAGTGTGAGCAATTCGACGGGCAAAACCACCCGACGTAAGTGAAGGGCGCGACACGGCTGTTGCATACCGTCAGCTGAAAGGTTTGATAATTTGGATTGCATGAGGAAATTACGCCAAGAAGAAGAGCCGCCCATTCCGGTTCCGCCGGGCGAAGACCCTCCTCCGCCCGTACAGGAGCCTCCGGATAAGCCGGTGCTGGAGCCCAATTCACCGGTGCGGGAGCCGGGACCTCGGCAACCATGGCGGCTATGAGGCTAGCGTGTAGTCTGCGATGCCACGCACCAGGCCTGCGCCGCGTTTAAGTGCCTCTGGCGCGCCAACAACCGAGCCTGGCAGCTGGCTGCGGAATCCTGCAATGCCGCCAGTGCGCGCCGCAGCTTGATCAGATTCGCGCGATAGATGGCGAGTTCGCTCTGCACTTCTCCATCCTGCGAGTGCTGGACGTCGTGGCGCAGCAGGGCGCCCACCGATTTCAGTGTGCGCTGCAGTTGCAGGATCGCCTCCACCTCTTCCTTTGTCCCCGAAACCGCGGCCGGAGCAAAGCGCATCAGAAAGCGATCCAATTGCTGGTTCGCCCCACGCAAAAGCTCACACTCGTTCCTGCTGTTCATGCGTTCCATTCGTTCTTTCCAGCCTGCACATTGAGGTCTTCGTTTGCCGCGCCGGGTGATTTCGGCTTGAGTAACGCTCGATTGGCTTCCAGCCAGCAGTCACGCACCTCCGAAAAATAGCGCATCTGCTCCTGCATCAGCTCTGGCGAGCAGCGAATCTGAACTTCGAGCAGCTTCGCGCGCACCAGGCTGTAGAACTGTTCGAATTGGCGGGCGGCAGCCCCGCCGCGCTCGAAGTCGAGCGTGCCCTGCAGTTGCTGCAGCACGATTAGGGCGTGGCTGATGTGGTGGGTGCGGCCCTCGATATCTCCCCGCTGCATGGCCGCCAACGCGGATCGCATGTCTTCCAGGGCCGTGTCGTAGAGAATGACGACCAGCTCAACGGGGGTAGCGCCGCGAACGCTGGTTTCGCGATACAGCCGCCGGGCATCCATGGTGTTTCTCATCTTCACCCTTGCGTGCTGCTACTGGTAGTGGGGGCATCCGGCAAACTGGCCAGTTGTGACGCAGCCTCCTGCATTTGCATCGGATATTCGATCAGCAGCGTGTTCAGGTTGTCATACTCATTCGTTAACTGCTGCTGTACCTGGGTCATATTGGCTTGAAAGTCCTGGATTTGGCTGGTGAGGTCGTCGCTGGTCTGGTTCAGTCCGCTGATGTCGGCGGCAATGGGACCATTCACCGGGTCGGTGAGCTGGTTCATCTCCGTGTTGGCAATCTGTCCCCACCCGGATGTGGACTGGAAGAAATTCTGCACATCGGAGTAGTCGTTGCTGAGCGCATTGCTCAAGGTGGAAGTGTCGACCTGCAAGGTCCCGTCGTCCTGCATCTCGATGCCGAGCGACTGCAGGCTGGTGAATTGTCCGGCGCCGCTGGCTGCCGTAGAAATCATATTGAGCAAGCTGCTCTGCAGGGTCTGCAACATGCCGTCGCCCGCCAGCACCCCCTCGTTGCCGCTGGAATTTAACGTGTACTGGCTGTTAATGTCGCCGACCACGGTGTTATAGGCGGTGACAAAATCCTGAACGGCGGTGGCTGCCTGCGTAGCGTCGGGTTCAACCGAGATCAACACCGAAGTATTGGGATCCGCCGCTCCCAGGCTGAGCGTTACTCCCGGAATGGCGCCGGTCACGGTGTTGCTGCCGCTGTCGACGGGAACACCGTCAACCGTAAGCTGCGCGTCAACCCCGGCAGCGGTGGTGAAGTTGGTAGCCGAGCTGCTCACCGTCAGGTTCCCGGCCGCGCCGGAGGTGTTGCTGGTCAGCACCAGGCGCGAGCCTACGGAGTCGGTAACGACACTGGCGGTAACGCCGTAGCTGCCCTGATTGATGGAATCGGCCGCCTCCTGCAAAGTAGTGGCGGTAGAGGGTATGTCGATCGTTGCCTGGCCGGTCGGGTCGTTGGCAGGGCCGAACGCGACATCGATTTCGGCTCCGGCCAGTGACGAGCCGGACGGAATGTAGTTCGAATAGCTGCTCGAAGTGGACGCCAGATGGCTGACGACTACGGTGTGGGTGCCGGCACTGGCGGTATTGTCCGCGGCGGCTGAGACGATGTTCGAGTCGCTGGATCCGGTGGTCAACTGACTCAGCGCGCCGTCGAAGTCCTGCAGGGAGCTGATACTGTTGGCGAGGCTGGTGAGATCACTGCTGAGACTGGTCAGCGCGGTGATCTGCGAGCTGATGCTGGACTGCTCCTGTTGCATCTGCGTCTCCGGCGCGTCTTCCACTTGCATCAGCTCGTCGACTACGCTGCTGACGTCAATGCCCGTCGACTTTCCACTGAACGCGTCATTGACTTGACTAAGGATGTCTCCCAGGGCGCTGCTGTATCCTGCGCTGAATGTTGTGCCCATGAGCTAAGCACGGCTCCTTTCTGAAAGCTCGCGCCCTGCCGTCACCATAAGAGGAGAGAAGGGGGACCCGAAGGCCCCACCTTCTCCCCCGTGCAACCCGTTTCCGGCCGCCTGCCGCGGGGGCATCAACGGCCGGGGGTGGTTACTGGAGCAGCTTGAGCACGTTCTGCTGCATTTGGTTCGCCTGGGCCAAGGCGGAAATGCCCGTCTGGCTCAGGATCTGATACTTCGTCAAGTTCGCTACCGTCTGCGTAATATCGGCAGCCTGAATGCCGTCCTCGGCGGAGGACAGGTTTTGGGTCTGATTACTCATGACATTGCTGGCCGCCTGCAGCCGGTTTACGCCGGCACCGATGTTGCCCCGGAGGGCCGCGACCTGGGCAATCGCATTGTTGATGTCGGTCAAGGCCGTCTGCGATGCCGCCGCCGTCTGCAGGTCGTCATTGGCGAGACTGATGCCGTTCATGTTGCTGGACGAGAACTGTCCCAGCGTGACACCAATGCTGCTGCTGCCGGCGCTGGTGGAGTCACTGAGGAACACGTTCAGGGTGCTGGAATCACTGGTGTTGGTAAACGTCTCGCTGCTATCAGTGCCGATCTTGAAAGTGCCGGTGGCGGCATCGGCTTCCAGTTCGTTGGCAGCGTCTGTGCCGCGATTCTCACTGTCGGTGACCATCAGGTGGCCATTGCTGTCGAGGGCTGCCACCAGTCCGGTGCCGGATGAGTTGATGTCATTGATTACGTCGCCCACCGTAGCGTCGCTGGAGCTGGTGGTGTAAATAGGATCCGCGCCGCCGGTCGATTTAATAATCAAGGTGCCGCTGACCGCAGTGGCTAAACCGGCCGCCGTGCCGGCGGAGGAGATCTGGTTATAGTTGGTTGATCCTCCGGAAAAGATTGGCGAGCCGTTATAGGTGGTGTTGGTGCCGATGCTGTCGATCTCGGCCTTGATCGACTGGAACTCGGCGTCCAGGGCTTGCCGTTGCGAGCCGTCGCTGACCGTGCCATTGGCCGACTCGGTGGCCAGGGTTACGGCGCGGTTGAGCAGAGTGGTGACCTGCGATAGCGCGCCGTCGGCCACCTGCAGCTCGCCCACACCTTCGTTAGCATTGAGCGTTGATTGCGTCAGGGCGGTAACATTAGCCTGCAACCCGTCCGCGATTGCCAGGCCGGCGGGATCGTCGGCGCCACTGTTAATGCGCGAACCGGAAGACAACTGCTCCAGAGTGTTATTCAGGCTGGCTTGCGTGATGGTCAGCTGGTTCTCGGCGGCAAGGGCTGGAATGTTGTTCAATATGCTGATTGCCATGTAGTAGCTCCTCTCACATGGGTTCCACCTTGCCCGAGTTCGACTCGGCTCGTTCCCGCAGGTAAGCTGCCGGGGTGTTCTGACCGGCGGAACCTAGTTGCGTTTCAACCAGCTTATCGGCGGTGTGCGAAGCTGGCTTTAGCTGCAAGCGAAGTACCACGTTGTATGCTGCCCAACCTCCTCTGCCGGGCTGCTTCCGTTAGAGAGTCCTCATCATTGCCGCGCGCCTCCAGCCGCGAGCCACGCAAATTAAAAGTCGCTCCGGAAACAAGGTTCAAGCACTGGGCAACGGTTGCCGATCATTTCTCTGATCCCACCCCCGGCGGAGGAGTCTGAATGATCCAGCTCACCCGCTTGAACAACACTGTTTTTGCGGTTAACTGCGACCTCATTAAGTATGTCGAGGAATCCCCGGACACCGTCATTACCCTGGTCAATGGTGAGAAGCTGGTGGTGCGCGAAACCGCCTGGCAGGTGGTAGAGCGGGTGCGCGAGTTCCGGCGTTCGATCTTTCCCGCGGCGAGCGAGATGATCTCCGCTTCCAGCGAGCAAGAGAACACCTCATTAAAATCCAATTCATCCGCCGCAGCACGAACTGACGAGAAGCCCCGTGGATAAAAGCAGTGTTCTGGGGATCGTGGTTGGACTGGGCGGGATTGTTGCCGGTCTATTGCTGGAAGGCGGCAGGCTGTCGCAGGTCCTGCAACCAACTGCGGCGATCATCGTGTTCGGCGGCACCTTAGGCGCGGTCCTGCTTCAGTTCCCCACGGCAGTGGTGAAAACAGCTTTCCGGCGCCTGATTCAGGTATTTCTCGAGCGCAGGCGTGATCCGCAGGAAATCATCACGCAACTGGTTGGCTTTGCCAACAAGGCCCGGCGGAATGGCATGATTTCGCTCGATGCAGACTTGCCCGGCGTCGGTGACGTATTTCTCAGAAAGTCTCTGATGCTGGCGGTCGACGGAACTGAGCCGCAGGAGTTGCGCAAGATGATGCAACTGGAGATCGAGAACCAGGCCGAACACGAAGAGAATATTCCAAAAGTGTTCGAATCTGCCGGAGGATTTGCTCCCACCATCGGCATCATCGGCGCGGTGCTTGGCCTTATACAGGTGATGCAACACCTGGACAACATCAACGAAGTAGGCAAAGGAATCGCAGTCGCGTTCGTGGCCACGGTGTACGGGGTCGGCTCTGCCAATCTGTTCTTCCTTCCCAGCTCCGGCAAGTTGCGCCTGCGAATACGCGAGGAGCAAATCCTTCGCGAGATGACGCTGGAGGGCGTGATCTCGATTCTGGAGGGCATGAACCCGCGAATGCTGGAAGCCAAGCTGATGGGTTTTCTGCGAGATGAGCTGAGCGAAACCAAGCCAGCCGGCGGCGGGCGGCGATGAAGTTCCGCGGGCGACACGTTGCGCAAGTCAGCCATGATCGCTGGCTCGTCTCCTATGCGGATTTTGTTACCCTGCTGTTCGCGTTCTTCGTCGTGCTGTATGCATCGGCGCAAGTCGACAAGCAGCGAGCCCTGCAACTTTCCGATGCCATACGTTCGGGCTTCCAGAGCATGGGAATTCTCGATAGTCAATCCCGCAGCTCTCTGGGAGCTCCCGGTCAAAGTTCAGCACCGCTGCGGGACGCCGACTCCGGTCAGACCGCCGGAACTCGCGAACCGAATCTGGATCAGATCCAGGCTGAATTGGAGCGTGCCTTGGCAACGGAAATTGTGCGCCGCGAGGTCGGATTACACCGGAATGCCGAGGGTCTGGTTCTCAGCCTGCGTGAAGTTGGATTCTTTGACAGCGGCTCCGCGGTCATCAAGCCCGCCTCGGAGGCCGCCGTCGCCCGCATTGCCGCGATTCTGCGCAACCACGCCTGTTCGACGCGGATCGAAGGCCATACCGACAATGTCCCCATTCACACCGCCCAATTTGCCTCCAACTGGGAGTTGTCTACCGCGCGAGCAACGGGGTTGGTGCGTCTGCTGATTGAGAAATATGAAGTCGCACCCTCGCTGCTATCAGCCGCCGGTTACGCCGAGTTTCGCCCCGCTTCCAGCGACGCCACCGAAGAAGGGCGCCAACGCAACCGGCGCGTAGACCTGATCATTCTCCGATCCGACCGTAAAGCCTTCGACAATCAATCTGCCGGCACATCGGCGAAGCCGGACGCTGACATCGCTATCGCGTCCCCGGAGGCCGAAACACGACGCCCGATCCCAGCAGCCGGCAGGCGTCAGTCGGCAAGGTGACAGTTTGCACCGGTACTCCGAAGGGACACGGTGCCCTGCAACGCTTCCGCCACTCGCGCCAACAGCGTGTCGATCGTAAAAGGCTTTTGGATGTGCATAGCAGAGCCCGACCTGATTTTCTGCAGGACATCGCACTCGGCGTAGCCGGACATCAGAACCGTAATCAGATCAGGCTGAAGGTTTTGCAGGCGGTCGGCGAGCTCAACCCCATTCATCTCCGGCATGACAACGTCGGTCAGCAGCAAATCGATCTTGCCGGGATGTTGATGGGCGACGAGCAACGCCTCACGCGGGCCATTCGACTCCAATACGTCGTAGCCGGCGTGTGTGAGCACCTGGCCCGTAATCTCGCGTACCACAGGCTCGTCTTCGACCAGCAGCACGACGGGCGCATTGTGGGGACCGAGATTGCGTGAATTGGTACACTTCGTGACCTCGTTACTCATGGCCGCCCCTTGCATTTCCCTGCTGTTGAATGCAACGAGGATGCCACTGGAAGACCTAATCTCTAATCATGGGTAAATTCCCGGCCGCCACCAACATACGAAACAAGAAGGAAAAGAGGGACGCCGCATACGCGTGCCTCATCAGGAAAATGTCCCACTTTGGATTTCCACTTTGGGTCGCGGCAATGGCGGAGTCTTTGTTACATCGGCCTCAGCTTTGGCTTCGGGTCTCCACTGAACAGTTCCCCGATCTGCTCCATCAGGGCATCCGGGCCATCGTCCTTCACCACGAAGCGATCAATCGAGCCGATCGAGCCATTGCGGTACACGCGGTAATAGGGGGAGAGCACAACCGTGATTACGTCGGGACAGATATTCTTTACCTCTTGCGCCAGTCGCTCATAGTCCACGGCAGGATCGGAATTATCCATCAACAGCATGTCAGGACATTTGTTCTCCGCCACATGCTTCGCGTCTTCCGCGGAGTTGGCGGGAAACACGCGATAGCCGAAGTGCTCCAGCAACATGCGCCGGATCTCCAGCATATGAATGTCGTGACACAGGCACAGAATGGCTTTGGAATCTGAGTGCATGAATATTTTCGAGACGGATGCGGCCATCATCATGGTGCGGCCCGCTTTCTGCTGCTACAGCGCACCTCACTTTTGTGCAAGGTCGATGCCAACCTTGCAAGCGAGCAAAATGAGGAAGTTACGAGGATGCCGGCTGGTTGC
>Ga0335074_10011513_pt1 | contig 12365 bp, 5 predicted proteins | sample Lox_Sample_23_FD_206715 | JGI IMG/M metagenome (GOLD analysis project Ga0335074, IMG submission 206715) | Soil microbial communities from Loxahatchee National Wildlife Refuge, Florida, United States - Lox_Sample_2.3 | ecosystem: Environmental > Terrestrial > Soil > Wetlands | place: USA: Florida...
ATGTGAGATCACCGATTTTGTTCGCGGCATCGAACGCGCGGCGCACCAAATCCCGGCCGGTCTGAACATGTTTCGTCCACGGCATGATGAGACCTGCGAATGTCATATAGGTGCGCGCCTGGAAGCGATGCCATCCAACCTTTTCCACCAGATCGTAGCCGAGCTTGCCGAATCCGAATCCCGCATCATAGTTGTGAAAAGATGCTCCCGCGATCATGCCGAACGTCTCATACAGAAAGCATGACCCGTCGCTGTTGCCATACTCGAGACAGAGGTTGACCGCTCGGCAGGCGACCAGCGCAAATAGGTTGCGATCCGTAAATATCGCTGGCACTACCGCCTTCGTCAGGACATCCATCGTGGCGAGTGCAATCGGGTCGGTCATCATCGGCAGATCGATTAGATCCTCGATCGCACGGTCTCCGAGCTGCACCCAGATCCGCTCGTATTCGCGGCGCGCTTCTTCTTCTGTGGGGTGCGGTGACCATTGCACCCCGCGGCGCCGAAGATACTCGAGACACAGCGCTATTGAGCGGTCGGTTTGATCGAGTGTTGTACACACCTCCATGTGCAAAGAGGCCACCGTCGCCAAATCGACGATCTGGGCGACACGTGCCGAAAGCGCAGTTAATCGATCAGATGCCTGCGTCAATTCGCCGGTCAAAAACTCGCACTCGGCCCGAAGCAGCTCCAACGCGAAGGCTAGTTTGCCTTGACGGGCCCAGCAATCCTCGGCCAGCAGACCTGCTCCTATAACCAGATATTTGAGCGCCGAGGCGTAAGCTGTGGAAGCCTTGGCCCGGCCGCCGGCGATCAGATTGAACTCGGCCAACTGGTCACGCTCGCCTTGTGAATCGATCAAAGCCGCGCCACGGTTGAGCTGATTGACGATGTCGAAGATCGCCTCCTCCCGATTCTCGGGAGGGATCGCCGCCGCGAGAAGTCTTCCAATTCGAAGGTGCGCCTCGCCGCGCAGCTCCTCCGGGAGCATCGTATAGGCGGCTTCCTGAATGCGATCGTGAACGAACCGGTAAGCGCTGCGCAAGCGCTCTACTAATTCCTGGTCCACGGCCGGCCATAGGGTCGTGTGGATCTGTTCCTCCGAAATCGCGAGTACGATCGAAATTGTCCTGATCGCGGCGACGTTTCCCAGACAAGCCAGCTGGCGCAAGGCATTTTGCGTTTCGGCTGGCAAACGCGTGACCTTCGCGACCATAAGGTCCACTATGTTATCGGTGTATCCCTTGGCGCGAATGCGGTCGATTTCCCAGGTCCAGCGCGCAGCACCATGATCGAAGGTGAGCATCCCCTCCTCCACGAGCGCAGACATGAATTGAATGGCAAAGAACGGGTTCCCACCCGTCTTCTCGTGGATCAGTTGCGCGAGTGGTTCGGCGCGGTCTCGCTCGCAGCGAAGAGCGTCCACGATCAACTGTCCGAGATGCCTTCGAGCCAGTGGCGCAAGCTTAATCTCCGTTACCTTGCCGCCTGCCGTCCTGATAGCCTCGAGCTTCCGCATCAGCGGATGCGTGGGAGTAACTTCGTTATCGCGATAAGCGCCGACCAGAATGAGGTGCCGAAGCTCCGACCTGGTCAGCAGATCCTCCAGCAAATCGAGCGTCGCCGAGTCGATCCATTGCAGGTCGTCGAGGAAGAGCGCCAGTGGGTGTTCCGGTCGAGCGAAGACGCTTATGAACCGGCGAAACACCAGTTGAAAACGGTTTTGTGCTTGCTGCGGCTCAAGCTCCGGGACAGGGGGCTGGTCCCCGATGATGAGATTCAGCTCAGGAACCAGGTCGACGATGAGCTGCGCGTTCGGGTCCAGGGCCTCCAAAAGCATCTCGCGCCAGCGGGCGAGCTCGGCGTCGCTCTTGAACAGAAGCGCGCGGATAAGGGTCTGAAAGGCTTGCGCCAGCGTCGAATACGGGATGTCACGTTTGTATTGGTCGAACTTGCCCGATGCGAAGATGCCACGCGGCGGCACCAGCACTCGATGCAGTTCGTTGACTACCGAAGACTTGCCAATCCCCGAATATCCCGAGACCAGCACCAGCTCTGGCGCGCTGGCTTTGACGATGCGGTCGAAAGAGGCGAGCAGAATCTCAATCTCACGCTCTCGTCCGTAGAGTTTCTCTGGAATCAAGAGCCGGTCGGGGATGTCATGCGTGCCGAGCGGGAAATCGTCGACTTGACGGTCAGCATCCCATGCAGCACGGCAAAGCCGGAGATCGCTCTCCACCCCAGCGGCGGTTTGATAGCGTTCCTCGGCCGTCTTGGCGAGCAGCTTCACTACGATCGCCGAGACGATGGTCGGAACGTCCTTCCGCAGCTCGGCTGGCGGCAACGGAGACCTCGCCACGTGGCAGTGCACCCATTCCATCGGCTCCGAAGCAGTGAAAGGGAGATGCCCGGTCAGCAATTCGTACAGCGTGACGCCGAGAGCGTAGAGATCGCAGCGCGAATCGACAGAACGATTCATCCGGCCGGTTTGTTCCGGAGCCATGTATGCGAGCGTTCCGGCGATGAACTCGGGAGGTTCAGGCGACTGGCGCTCGCGCCGAAGTTGCGTCGCAATCCCAAAGCCCGTGAGCCAAACTTGACCAGTAGCTGCGTTGAACAGCACATTGGTCGGGTTAACATCCTTGTGAATCACGCCCCGGGCGTGCAATCTCCCGAGTGTCGATGAAAGGCTGACAGCGAAATGCAGAAACCGGGTCAACTCCATCGGACTGCCGAGCAGTGTATCGAGAGGCTCGCCGCCAGGGTCCTCAAGGACAAGCTGGGGCCTGCCTTTGTGCTGTGTCAGGGCGATAGGACGGCTCGCCCAGTCAGCATGCAGTTCGTTCCTTAGTGAGTACGCATGCTCGAGCCTCCTGATAGTTGCTGGGGCCGGGTACTCCGATACTGGCTCCATCACCAGAATTGCGGCCCAACCCGGATCGCCCTTACCCCGGTAAAGAACGAATTCGTCATCTTTGCGAACGGCCGCGAGAACGTACCTGGAGAGGTCGTTCCCGGGGGCATCCCACGCAGACTCGTATGGCTGGTCCATTCTTCTCGACCGCAATCTCCCCTGGGCTCCCTTCGATTCTACTCACTTGCGGACGAGCGCCTGCAGAGAGTCGATGATCCATCAGACTCTGGCGCTTTCTCACATGACATGCGGGCCAAGTTGAAGCCGATCCCTGGATAAGGTCGACAGGGTCGATGACAATGCAGAACATTCCCCGTAAGCGTGATTACGGTGAAAGGAAGGCTCGCATCAAATGCACCAGTCCGCTCGGATCGGAACCGACGCCTTGACTTACGAGTGCGATCGAAAGGGAATCGTCACCTTCACTGTGGTTCCGCGACCCGGTTCGCTATCGAAGGCAAACGTCCCATCCAATCGGAGGACGCGCTCTCGCATATTGATCAGCCCCAGGCCTCCGGATTTTCCCGCCTGGTCGGGAGAACAGCCGACCCCATCATCAGACACAGAGAGCGAAACGCGCCCGTCTGATCGCGTAAGCCGAACCTCAACCTGGGTTGCTTCGGAATATTTCGCAGCATTGCCGAGTGCTTCCTGAGCGATGCGGTAGATACACAGTGCAGCCCCGGGTGATAGCTGTCTCACACTCTCGTCAGTTGCGCATGACACACGGAGTCCACGTACCGTGCTGAACTCCTCGCAGTACGCTCTAAGGGCCGCCGCCAGACCTGACTCCTGTAGCAATGCTGGGTGAAGTTCATGGGATAGATGGCGGATGTCCGTTCCGATCGTGATGAGTTGTTGTTGCAGGCCGTTGAGCGTGTCTATCGCGGTGGAATCAGGTTGCACCTGACGTCTCACCTTCCCAAGCCTGAGAGTAAGGGATGTAATCTGCTGCAGAACGCCATCGTGCAATTCTCCGGAAATGCGCATCCGTTCCGCCTCTTGCGCTTTGATCAACTGATCGTTGAGCGCACGAATCTCGGCCTGGCGTTGCTCGAAAGCGCGGACCCGAAGACGATGCATCGTCCAGAGCAAGACCAGAATCAACGCAGCACAACCAGTCCAGAACCATGACGTACTCCACCATGGTGGCAGGATCGCGATGCGCAGACTTGTTCCTTTTTCGTTCCAGATGCCCCGGTTGTTGCTGCCTTGAACTTGGAACACGTACTCACCCGGCGGCAGCGCATAAGTAACAAAGCGGTGATCGCCTTGTGAGTCGTTCCATCGGTTATCAAGTCCGACGAGCCGGTACCGGAAACGGTTGTGTTCGGGACTGATATAGCTGAGCGCTGAAAACTCCAAAGAAATGACGTTCTGAGTGTGCGACAGCGTAATTGAATCAGTAAGAGAGATGCCTTGCTTGAGCGGCGAGCTTTTCCCGATGGGCACGGACTTGCCGAATAGCCTGAAATCGGTGATCACCGCGGGAGGCGCGCTTCGATCATCCATCACATCCCGCGGGAAAAAGGCCGTCAACCCGCCATTCGAACTAAAAAACATCTCCCCGCTCGGGCTCTTCCAACTGGAGCTGAAATCGTAGAACTCGTCGCCCGCAAGGCCATCCACCACGTAGTAGTTCCTGAAAGTCTTGTCGCGGGGGTCGAATCGCGACAGGCCATAATGTGTGCTAATCCACAGATAACCGCGCTCATCCTCCAGGATGTGGCTCACGCTGTTGTTGGCAAGTCCATCGCTCTCGTAGTAAGTTGTGATCCGTTCAGTCACCGGGTCGAAGCGGTTAAGGCCCTTCTCCGTCGCCACCCACAAAATCCCCGTATGATCCATCGTAACTGCCCAGGCCTTGTCGCTGCTCAGGTGATAGATCGTAGAAGTCTCGGTAAGAGGGTCCAGCCGGACCAAGCCGGTCCCCCTGGCCGCGATCCAAAGTCCCCCATGCGCATCTTCGGCGATGTCTCGAATACGCATCCCGTCCAGATAATGTTCAAACTTTTGCCCGGCGGGGTCGAACGCATTCAGGCCCTTTTCCGTCCCAGCCCACAAAACGCCGTTGTGACCCACAAGCAGTTTGAGCACACGGTCATCGCTGATGCTATGGGGATCAGCCGCATCGTGCTGGTAGACCCTGAACTTCCCCGTGCGGCGGTCCAGGTGATTCAGCCCCTTCTCTAAAGAGCCGAACCAGAGATCCCCCGATCGGTCCTCGGCAACAGAGCAAATCCAGGTCTCGGATAGCTCGCCGCGTCCGCCGGCTTTCCTGTAAAAGGTCATTTGCCCGGTCTTGCGATTCAGCGCCCCGAGCGCACGCCGGCTGCCCACCCAAAGAATGCCACGGCTATCCTCGAACACCGTCGTCGTGTAGTTCGTATCAAGACTGTTCGGATTTCCAACCTCGTAACGGTAGCGCTTGAACGACTGCGGACGCGTCGTGAAGCGATCCACCCCGGCGTCGTTTGTTCCGACCCACATACTTTCCTCGCGGTCCTCGAACAGAGTTAGAACCGCGTCTCCGCCCGGACTGTCGGGATAGCTGGGGTCGTTTCGGTAGCGGACGAAGTGTGTGCGCTCGCGGTCGAATTTGAGAATTCCATTGAATGCTGTACCAATCCACAGAACTCCATACTTATCTTCGACAATCGCCCGCGCTCCAGAACGCATAGGGTCGCTTCTACCGGTGCCATCCAACGAATAGAAAATCAACTTACCAGCTTGCCGGTCTACCCGAGCGAGTGGGTATCCATACGAAAGGACGGCCCATAACACCCCATTGTGATCCTCACAAAGGTGAATCACCAGGCCCTCCGGCCGCCCCGGGGCTGGCAGGTCTTCCTGCAATGGAATGCGCTGAACCACCTTCGCGGTCGCGCGATCAAAACGATCGAGACCATGGGTAGTTGCCACCCAGAAGCTTCCGTCAGCCGTTTCGAGTGTCGACCTGACCAAATTCGCGCTCAGGCTTGTTGGGTCATCTGCGCGATGTTGATATCGAACCGTCTGCCTGGTTGTTGGATTCATACCAATCAGACCTTGGCTGGTGGAGAACCACAACTCGCCGTTGCGATCCTGGCTGATGTCTCCAATGGGCGCTTGGAACCACGGCTCATGAGGTGGCAAAGGACTGAAGATCCCGCTTCTGGGATCGTATCGATCGAGCGAGCCGAAGGGAACGTTGTCAAGTCCAATCCCCTGGTCGCGCGCCGCCCAAATTGCGCCCGACTTGTCCTTCAATATCGACTGAATGAACACATTCGGGTCTTTCAGATCGGGCGCATATTCTTGCAGGCTATAGCCGTCATATCTCTGCAGCTTGTCCGCCGTGGCGAACCAGAGGAACCCCTGTTCACCCTGTACTATCCGGTGGGCTCTACTGTGTGCCGGCCCGTTTCCGGCGAACACATGGCTGAAGTGAATGTCCTTTCCATCTGTCACGGGCAGAATCACCGGCCGTCCCTTTTGTGGCACTTCAGCCCATGCCGCGAGCGAGGAGCACACAAACAGGAGTCCCACTCTCATCAGCAAGCCCTGTCCAGGACTGCGTTGCCGCGCAATCATCTTCGGCCAGCCTTTTTCAGCCCGTACGCAGTGGAGCCAGCGCCTATCAACTCCTATGTCCGCCCTTTCGATGCGCGCCCCTTCTCCGTCCTTCCAGCGCCATGGCGATGTCAGGCGCGGTCTGATGCAAACGGTACGGATAAAGCGCCCGTAGCGTTCCGAGAGGTCCATCTGTTTGATTTGATAGTACCCCGAGGGCCCGCAAATTAACGATCAGTCCGTCGGACTTGGCGCCCCAGTTGTCGCTGTTTCGTCACCAGAACTGCGTAGGGATCGAAGCCGATGTGCCGTAACCGGGGGGCGGCTGGGAACGAAGTCAAGAGGGTGGGGATGGTGAAGTGGTTCACTTGCCGGCAACCAGGGCGACCCTCAGCCCGAAGAAGAGCGAAAGGTGACTAAGGAAGCTGCGAGCAGTTGCCAAGCCGGCAGCGATGCCTGGAACTATGCACCAGGCTGAGTATGGAGCCATAAGGATTTATTCCCCGCCATCAAGCGCTCCGGAATGTCAGCCCATAGGCTGACAGTGTCAGCACTCCAACTCTTTGTGGCGAAATGTTAACCGAAGGGCTCGCCGGGCACCAAGTCGCCCCTGTTAACAAAGTTCGGCTTTAGCCTCTACACCCTTAGCCAAGCAAACGTTGAAACAAACGCGGTATAACAGCGTGCGACTTATGCCACTCTGCTGCCAACCTCTAGGAATTCGTTGAAATGAGGTCATGGTCTGCCACGATTGCTACGGTATCTTCCGGGGTACCGCGCTGAGTAGTGCAGTTCAGGTCGTTAGCAGCACGAAAGATTTGGAGACCTAATTGCACCATAGTCACCCGACGCCATGCTAAGCAACTAAATCGATCTCAACGAGGATGAAATGGCAAAGAGGGTAGCGGACCTCCTGTTGGATGTGTTGTTGGAAGCAGGGGTTCAGCGGATCTACGGCGTAAGCGGCGACTCCCTGAACGGAATAACAGATTCGATTCGCACACGCACGGGCATTGAGTGGATTCATATGCGCCATGAGGAGGCGGCGGCATTCGCCGCGGGCGCCGAGGCTCACCTGACCGGCAAAATAGCCGTCTGCGCAGGCAGCTGCGGTCCGGGAAACCTGCATTTGATCAACGGCCTTTACGATTGTCAGCGCAGCCGCGTCCCCGTCCTGGCCATTGCTGCGCAAATTCCCAGCGCTGAGCTTGGCAGTGGGTATTTTCAGGAGACCCATCCTGAGCAGCTCTTCACGCAGTGTAGCCACTACTGCGAGTTAGTCTCGCAACCTGAGCAAATGCCCCGCGTCCTCGAGATCGCGATGCAGACTGCAATCTCGCGACGTGGGGTTGCAGTGATTGCCGTGCCGGGGGATGTGGCTTTGCGAGATGCCGTTGAGCAAACAGGCCGGCTGCAATTTTCCGAGCCAAGACCTTCCGTGTGTCCTTCCGACTATGAGATCAGCCTCCTTGCCGACCTGCTGAATCGCTCGAAAAAGATAACAATACTGGCTGGAGCCGGTTGTGCCGGCGCTCACGCGGAACTGATCGCCCTTGCAGGCAGAACAAGAGCTCCAATCGTACACGCGATGCGAGGAAAGGAGTTCATTGAATACGACAACCCCTTCGATGTGGGCATGACAGGTCTGCTCGGATTTTCGTCTGGCTACCACGCCATGATGAACTGCGAGGTGCTGCTGATGATTGGCACGGATTTTCCCTATCAGCAGTTCTTTCCTCAGGACGCCACCATTGTGCAGATCGATCTTCGCGGCGAACAGCTAGGCCGCCGCAGCAAAGTGGACTTCGGCTTTGTCGGGGATACAAAAACAACATTGAGTGCTCTACTGCCAAGGCTAGAGCAAAACCAGTACGAGACACATTTGAAGGAATCACTGGAGCAGTACCGCAAGGTGCGCAAGTCCCTCGACGACCTGGCTACAGGCGATTCCGGTAAGAAGCCGATCCATCCTCAACACGTAGCGCGCGTACTGGATCAACTCGCAACTGAGGACGCGATCTTCACCTGCGACGTAGGAACTCCCACGATCTGGGCCGCGCGCTATCTCACAATGAATGGTAAACGGCGGCTTATCGGTTCGTTTACCCACGGATCCATGGCGAACGCATTACCCCAGGCGATCGGTGCACAGGTGAGTTATCCCGGACGTCAGGTGATCTCGATGTCGGGTGATGGCGGTTTAGCCATGCTCTTGGGAGAACTGCTCACCCTGGGGCAACACCAATTGCCGGTGAAATTGATTGTGTTCAAAAACGATTCGCTCGCCTTTGTCGAGCTGGAGATGAAAGCTGCCGGCATCCTGGACTACGCAACAAATCTACGCAATCCGGACTTTACAAAGATTGCGCAGGGAGCAGGCCTGCTTGGCCTGAGAGCGGACACTCCAGACCAGGTCGAACCCATGATTGCGCAAGCTCTCAACCATAATGGCCCGGCACTGGTCGAGGTGCTGGTCTCGCGGCAAGAACTTTCCATGCCCCCAACTATCACCTACGAACAGGCGAAGGGCTTCAGCCTCTTCATGATGAAAGCGGTTTTCAACGGGCGCGGGGACGAAATTGTCGATCTGGCGCGAGTCAATCTGCTCCGCTAACGGAGGGTGAGCACGAATCCATTTAAAGGAAATCTGTGAGTGAAGGTGAAACGGGGATCGTTGAGGCTAAAGCATAATGTCCAGGCGACTGAAACGGCACTTGATCCTCGTGTGTGTGGGTGAGGCTATTGTTTTGCTCATGTCCACCAGAACTGTTCCAGCTCAGACCGCGCCCGTTTCGCCGGATCATCCGTGGCACACATCTGCTGAACTGAAGATCGAAGCAGATGCGAGAAAGATTCCGGATTTGCGAACGAATATAGATTCGACCAGGACCTATGCGTTGGCGGAGCTGGTTGACTTGGCGGAAGCACACAATCCCGCAACCCGTGTTGATTGGGAGCGCGCCCGCATGCAAGCGGGGGCTCTGGGCGTGACCCGCAGCGAGTTGCTTCCTACGCTCGCATCTGCCGCAGTTTCGCAAACTGCCCGCCAGCAGGCCTTCTTTGGCAATCGCTTCTACGGCCAGGAAACCCAGAACTTCCAGGCTGAGATGGACCTGAATTACACCCTCTTTGACTTCGGCGCCCGCGCGGGCCGAATCAACCAGGCGAAAGCACAACTTCTAGCTGCTAATTTCGCTTTCAATGACACTCACCGCCGGGTCGTTTACCAGGTGCAGCAAGCTTACTACCGGTTATTGAATTCGATGGGGCAAGAGGATGCCGCGCGCTCAAGCCTGTCGAATGCAAAAGCAGTGCAACAGGCAGCGGAAGAGCGCCTGGCTCACGGCCTGGCAACTCTCCCAGATGTACTGGAAGCGCGGAGCGCCACCGCCCAGGCTGAATATGACCTGCAAGCTATTGTCGGAGCTGAGCAGATTGCCCGGGGCGATCTCGCAACCGCGGTGGGGGCGTACGCCACAGAGGCCATCCATGTTCAACCGTTGGATGAGATACCCGCACCTGAGGCGATCAACGATACGGTCGCGCAGGCCATCGATCGGGCAGTTGGGCAACGTCCGGATCTTATACAACAGGTGGCTGAAATTCGCTCCGCAGATGCAGGAGTCAAAGAAGCTAAGGCGGCTTACTATCCTGCATTAAGACTCGATGCCGTCCCATCGGTTTCTTCGCTCTATGGCATACAGTCGCCCTACCCCTGGGCGCATACTACCGATCTCGTCGGCGACTTGAGTTTCAATCTTCAATGGACTGTCTTTGATGGAGGTCTGCGAAAAAACCGGCTCGCTGAAGCGCGGGCCGCTGTCCGCGCAGCAGAGGCAGAAGCGAACGTCAAACGCAATCAAATCGCGGACGAGGTCTGGACGGCATACTCGAATTTGACCACCGCCTTTCGGCAGCGCCAAACTGCACTTGCACTGCTCCAGGCCTCTACCCAGTCCTACAACGCCGCCTTGGACTCGTACAACAATGGTGTTCGCAACTTGCTGGACGTGACTGCGGCTCAGCGTACCTTGGCGCAAGCCCGCTCGGCAGATGTGTCGGCGCGCACCCAGGTGCTCACCTCCCTGGCAGATCTTGCCTTCAGAACCGGCGACTCAATACGCACCAATAACGCCAGGCCCCAGCCGTGAATATGCGATGGAAGAAGAGAATCGTGGCCGCAGCCATCGTGGCGGCGATGCTATGGACAACCGGTTGCGGCCGCGCTCCATCGTTTGACATTCTGGGCTCGTTCTTTCCCGCATGGCTGGTTTGCTTCATGGTGAGCATTTTGCTTACGGCCATGGCGCGCGCACTATTGATCCGCTACGTGGAGATCGCATGGCCGGTTCTTGTGTATCCGAGCCTCACCGCTGTGTTTGCCTTGACGCTGTGGCTGGCTCTGTTCCGCTGAACAAGGAGCAATGACCATGGAGACTCATAACAATGCCTTACGGAGCCGGCTTCCAGGCCGCTGGCTCAGCATCACGATCGTTGCCGTGGCGTTGATCCTCGGGCTCACCGTCGTATATCACATGAGCTTGTATCCAAGGACCGAAGATGCCGAAGTGTTTGCCAATTTCATTGGGATTGCGCCGCAGGTGGAAGGCCCCCTCATCCGTTTGAATGTGAATGACAACCAATTCGTGAAAAAAGGTCAACTACTGTACGAAATCGATGATCGCCCCTACCAATATGCCCTGGAGACCGCCATTTCTGAGCAGAAAACACTGGAAGGGCAAATCTCGGACGAGCAAAGGAAGATCGCTGCATTGATCAGTGGTGTGTCGGTTGCCCAGGAGAACATCCACAGTTCGGAAGCCGCGGTGGTCAACGCAGAGCAGGGAGTCGCCCGGGCACGAGCCGAGTGGACTTATGCGAACAATAATCTACACCGCCTCGAGCCGCTGCTGACAAGACAATTTGTAACGGTGGACGCAGTCGATAAAGCCAGAAGCTCTGAAGCCGCCGAAGACGAGGCTTTGAAGCAGTCAGAGTCCCGGCTACAGTTAGCCAAGGCAGAATTGAATTCCACTTTGGCACAGCATGAGCAAGCCCGGCATGCGGTGACCACCCTGGAACCTTTAATCGATCAGCGTGGGGCAAAAGCCGCGGCGGTGAAGAAGGCCCGATATAACCTGAACAACTGCCGTGTCTACGCGCCGTTTGATGCCCGTGTGACCAATCTGACGATTTCAGAAGGAGCCTACGCCCATGTCGGGCAAGAAATGTTCACTCTCATCGATGCCCGCACCTGGTGGGCAATTGGCAATTTCCGCGAAGGCCAACTCAAGCGTATTACGCCCGGCATGAAAGTGGATGTGTACGTCTTATCCAGGCCAAACCTGCGGTTTTCCGGAGTAGTGGACAGCATCGGTTTCGGCGTCACCCCGGATCCCGACGTGATTGGTCATTTACAACCTGGGCTTCCGGACGTACAGCGAACCCTGAATTGGGTACATCTGGCATCTCGCTACCCGGTCCGCGTGCGCGTGGACAATCCCACTCGTGATCTGTTCCGTATCGGAGAGTCGGCATCAGTCACGATTCGGGGAAATTGAGAATGGCCACCGCTGCCAAGACCCTCCTCGAAACGCATTCACAGAGCCCGTGGCTCTGGACTTTTCTTAAAGAGGAGCTCGCTCCGTACCCAGGCCGGACCGCCCTGGTATCGCGGATGACGATTGCGGTGACCCTCGTCATGATCATCAACATGGTCTTCCGCATTCCATACGGCGCCTACGGTGCTATCTACGCCCTTATCATTTCGCGAGAAGATCTCAGTACTACGGTGAACGCTGTCAGGACGATCATCATCGCTTTTGCCCTGTCGGTTCTGTACATCCTTGTAGGCGCCCTATTCTTCCTGCAGGATCCAAACCTGCGGCTGTTTTGGGTG
>Ga0335074_10011514_pt1 | contig 12365 bp, 8 predicted proteins | sample Lox_Sample_23_FD_206715 | JGI IMG/M metagenome (GOLD analysis project Ga0335074, IMG submission 206715) | Soil microbial communities from Loxahatchee National Wildlife Refuge, Florida, United States - Lox_Sample_2.3 | ecosystem: Environmental > Terrestrial > Soil > Wetlands | place: USA: Florida...
AGTCACAGTTACTTCGGCAACGACGCTTGGGCGCGGCACGCACCCGGACTCAAGACTTTGCAGGATGCGGTTGCGATGCGAGGTCGCATACTGGATGCATTCGAAAAAGCCGAAGCGACGCACGATCTGGAAGAGAGGAACGCGCTTCTAACGTTTCTCATCTGTGGCGGGGGGCCCACCGGAGTGGAGTTGGCCGGTGCGATCGCAGATTTGGCACGGCATGGTCTCAAAAACGAATTTCGGCGTTTCGATCCGTCTGCCGCCCGCATAATTCTCGTCGAAGCTGGCAGCCGGTTGCTTGCTGCCTTTCCCGAGAAACTTTCGACCAAGGCCCGCACGTCGCTCGAACAAGTCGGGGTCGACGTGCGGGTTGGAAGACGTGTTGAGGCGATTGATGAGCACGGGGCCATCGTAAACGGCGAACGTATTCGTGCATCAACTGTGCTTTGGGCCGCCGGCGTTATGGCATCACCGGCCGCGACGTGGCTGGGCCAGATCGCAGATCGTGCCGGCCGCGTGAAAGTAACTGCTGATCTGTCCGTGCCGGGAATGCCTAACATCTTCGCGATCGGTGACACGGCCTTGACGCTTGCATGGAACGGTACGCCGGTGCCGGGCCTGGCCCCCGCGGCCAAGCAGGCGGGTGTCTATGTCGCGAACGTCATTGCTTCTAGGATTCAGCATTTTCTGCCGCCACCGCCGTTCTGCTATCATCATCTGGGCAGCCTCGCGACGATCGGCCGAAAAAGCGCGGTCGCCGATTTCGGGCGCTTGCGGCTCTGGGGTTCGACGGCTTGGTGGCTATGGGGACTCGTGCATGTGGTATTTCTCGTCGGATTGCGCAATCGGCTTTCCGTAGTGCTTGGATGGGCCTGGTCGTATTTTACCTACCGACTCAGTGTCCAATTGATCACCGGCGATAGCCCCCGCGAGGTTCCGCAGCCCGCTCCGCTTTCCTCGTTTGATACTCCAGGATAATGGAATCTCTAAGGCGATCCGGTTGTTTGTCGGCGGAGTTGCCTTTGGCGATCCCCTCCAAACGCCGTGCCATGCATCGGCAGCCTAATGCATCCCATCGGGTTGAGTCATTCCTCGGCGGCATTTGACGTATGGCGACCGGATCACTTCTCAAAATTCCGGCAGCGTGGAATTTGCTTGAAGCGATGAGGCCCGTGAGCTGGATATCGCGTGGCAGACACCCAGTTCGCGTCCCCGGTAACGGCGCAGGTCACCGCTACCCAAAGTGTGGCGCCATCTCACAGGAGTGGGCGCGCGCTGGATGCGTTGAGCCTGTTTCTTGCCGCACTGCTTGCCGGCTACGGGCCTCGTGCGATTCTCTATCTGGTCGAACTTGGCTGGGGACCTGCAGAAATTGGTTTTGTCCTGAGCGCAAGCGGTGTCTCCGCCGCGCTTACCCAGGTGGTTGCCGGCGACTTAATCGACACGCTGCGATCAAAACGATTCCTCCTGGTGTCGGCAGCGACCGTCGTCGCGCTGACATTATTGTTCCTGGGTTTTCACGCAAAATTTGCGCAAGTGTTGACCGCTGCCATTCTGCTGGGCGCTTTCGCCGGCGTTCTCGGAATTGCGCTGCGTGCGATCAGTTTGGGTCTCGTCGGATGTCCCGCGCTCTCCGAGCGCCTTGGCCGCAACGAACGTTACGCCGCCTTGGGTGGGCTTGTTTCGGGTGGGGCCCTGGGCATTTTCAGCGGCATCGTTTCGGCCCGCGCAGGGTTTGTGGTGGCGGCGGCCCTTTTGGTCCCGATAATCATGGCATTGGCCAGGGTTGATCCCCGCGAAATACATTACTGTCGTGCCTGCGGTGCGCCCACCGCCGATCCGATTCGTCCCGACCGCATCCGCCGTGTCATTCTGATCAGCGACAGACCGCTTCTGATCTTTGCTGTCTGTCTCTTCCTCTTTCAACTTGCCAATGCCCCAATTCTTCCTCTCGTGGTGGAATCACTCCCGCATGCCGGGGTGCGCTGGCCAACCGTATTCCTCTCAGCTTTGGTTGTCTTGCAGCAAACGCTCGTCTTTATTTTCGCGCCCTGGACTGGAAGGACTGCGCAAGGTTGGGGGCGGCGCCCGCTTCTCCTGATCGCATTTGGTGTTGTCTCAATTCGCTCAGTAATATTGGGATGGACGCCGGGGGCTGCATCACTTGTCGCAATTCAGGCATTCAGCGGACTTGCCTCGGTAATATTGGGTGTTGTTACAACACTCGTCGTAGCGGATATCGCTTATGGCACCGGACGATTTAGTCTTGCTCAAGGACTGGTTGCCACATCGTCGGCCTTCGGCGCCGCACTGAGCACTTCCATCTCCGGGTTGATCGTCGAAATATATGGTAGATCGGTGGAAACTATAATGTTGACGATCGCAGGTCTATTTGCCACGGCAGTGTACTGGTCTTTCATGCCCGAGACAAACCTGCGCGAAGCTGCAAATTAACCGGGGCGGAATGTCTGCTTGTCGGTGCAGTGTTGAACCGACTACCCTTTGGTGGGCAACCACCAGAAAGCATTTGTCAGCGTCGACCGCCGGACGGGCGGCGGAGAAACTTGAGGCGTTTGGGCGATCGGCCTTTGACGGGTGTTTCGTTCCGGGGAACTTGCGGCGTGGGAGCTCCCTGCTATGGTGGGGCTATGCGCAGTTCCAATCGGGGTGTTCCGCACCGCTGTGGTGCTTCCAGCTCGGGTGTTGAGTCCGTGACTACATCCAATGTAAAGCTGTATCCGTGCGAACAGGCCAAAGATGGGTGGAACCCGTAGAGCATGCCGGGTCGTTCCGCTAATTCAGTGGATTTGAGGTGCAGAGACGACAAAAATTGATAGCTGGCACGTCTCGACTTCACACTCGTTCAGGCTGATGCGACGGTTGCCGCGTGATTGCAAGTGAGTGCCGTATGAACGACATGGAAACTGATCTGCCGATTGAGTGGATCGCGTTTGGCCCGTTTCTGCTCTTCCCAGGCCAGCGTATACTCAAACGAGACGGCAAGGCGCTCCAGATCGGCGATAAGGCGCTTGATCTTCTGTGCACACTAATTAAGCGTCCGGGCAACTTCTTTGACAAAGCCGAGCTTACCGAGTTGGTCTGGCGGCGCGGCTGGATCGAGGACGTGAACCTCCGCGTGACCGTCAGCGCACTTCGCAAGGTGCTGGGAGAAACCCCCGAGGGCGGCGACTATATCATCAATGCTGTAGGGCGGGGTTATTCCTTTTCGCCAGCCGTAGCGGTGGAGTGGTGGCCGAAAGTGTTTGACAAACACGATTCGGCAGAGCCGGGAAAGAACGGCCTTGGGGCCGCCCCCTTGCCCCTTCTCCTCAACCGGGTGATAGGGCGTGAACACGTGATTGCTGAAATTATTCGCCTGCTTCGGGACAACAGACTGGTAACAATCGTCGGTCCAGGCGGTATTGGCAAGACAACAGTTGCGATTTCCTCCGCATCCCAATTGGCGGGAGTGCAGGGTGGCGTTTGTTTTGTTGACTTCGCTCCGGTTCGAGCTCCCGATTTTGTTCCGACGGCGATTGCAACGGCGCTGCGTGCAAAGGGATCGACCGACGATCCCACAAGTCACGCGCTCCGCAATCTTTCGGAGAGCAAGCTGCTGCTTGTCCTCGATAATTGTGAACACGTAGTGGGAGCCGTCGCGGAGTTTGTCGAACGGATCCTTCACTGTGCGCCGCGTGTCGCTATCATTGTGACAAGCCGTGAACCCTTGCGGACCGAAGGAGAAGTCGTTTACAGGCTGGATACGCTGGCCTACCCGTCCGCTTGCGAAGAAATAGATTCCGAACAAGCCCTCACCTTTTCCGCAATTCAGCTCTTCGTCGAGCGAACCCAAGCGGTCGTGCCAGAATTTGTTATAACTGACGCACTGGCCCCCGCGGTCAGCGAGATTTGCCGGCGGCTCGATGGGATTGCACTCGCCATCCAACTGGCCGCCGGCCGCGTACCGGCGCTCGGCGTGTTCGGCGTGGCCTCACGCCTCGATGATCGTTTTCGTCTGCTCAGCTACGGTCAACGAACCAGCCTCCCACGCCATCGAACCTTGGAAGCTGCCTTCGATTGGAGCTTTGGACTTCTCACGGGCCGGGAACGGCTCGTTCTCGAGCGTATTTCCATATTTTGCTGCTCATTTACAATCGATTCCGCAATCAGGATAGCGGGATGGGCGTCGATCAACGAAGCCGATGTCGCGAGCATTGTCGCCGATCTTGTTGACAAGTCGCTGGTAGTATTTGCCGGCGATGAACATGGCCCATCCTATCGTCTGCTCGAGACCGTAAGGGCATTCGCACAAGCTCGCCTCCAAGCTGGGACTGATGGAAATATCGTAGCCGAGCGCCACGCCAAGTACGTATTGGCCGGATACCGCGAGTTTGGATTTGATCTCGCACACAATGTAGACAGCGCCGCGGGCGAAATTGCTCGAGCTGCGCTAGATGATCTGCGTTCAGCTCTCAAATGGTCGTTCGATAGGTCCGATCAAATACTCGCATTCGATCTCGTCGTCGCTGCCACGCCTTTAATGAACCATCTGGGCCTTGCCTATGAGCTCAAAGCTTGGATCACAAGGGTGCTGGAGGGGGAAACGGAGCCAGAACGGCGACTGGTACTTCTGCTTGGTCTCGGGGGCGCGCTTCATCTCTCACAAACTGAGCCAAACAATCTGATTCAGATTCGGTCCGAGACGTACCGTCTCGCGGAAGAACTGGGCGACGTCACTAAGATGTTGCAAGCCCTGTGGGGCCTCATGGTCGCCGCCTTCATGATTCCCGATCCACGACAATCTCTCGAAGCCGCCCGGAAGTTTTACGAAATTGCGATCGCCAACGCGCGCCCGATCGATGCTCTCATTGGCGAGTGCATGCTGGCCTGTGGTTTCGAGGCGCTTGGCAAGTTTGCGGCCGCCGAACACCATTTGCGGAAAGTGCTCGAATATTACCCGCGGGGAGGACTTGCCGAAATCAAAGAACATTATTTGCTCAACCATCGCGTGGTGGCATTGCGCTTCCTCGCCTCCATCGAGTGGCTGACAGGCCGCATCAACGACGCAGCAAAGACTGCGGCCCTCGCCGTGGAAGAGGCAGAAAACCATATCCCGAGTCTGTTCATAGCACTGTCACGTTGCGCGTGTGTGGTCTCAATAGAGAGAGCGGATTGGACAGCTGCAGCGCGATATACAGATGAACTGTACCGTCGGTGTGGTCATCATGCCAATTGGCGGCTTTGGGCGGATGCTCTCAATGCCATCCTTGCGATCCGCGTGAATCAATCGGAGACCGCACTGACCCGGCTTGACGCTATCCTCTCAGACCCAGGGGCTTACCAAGCACCGGGAACGCATGCATGGTATCGTTTGGCACTAATCATGGGCTACCTACAGTTTCAACAACGGGAACGCGCCAATTCGCTCCTGACAACACTGATCCGCGAATCTCGTGAGCGTGGAGACTGCTGGCTGCTACCTGAAATGCTACGCATTAAGGCCATTATCGACCTTCATGACGACCCGGAAAGTGCCGAAGCACTGTTTCGAGAGGGGATACGTCTTGCGAGGGAACAAGGAGCGCTATTGTCAGAATTGTACATCGTCGTTGACTATTTCAACGCGAAGCAACTGTCCTCGAAAAAGGATGCGAGGCAACTCATCAAGCAGAGTATGGCTGGGCTTTCTAAGGCTCTCGACCTGCCGAACCAGATCGCTGTGCGTCAACTGCTCTGGCGCAAGATGCGGCAATCCCGCCTCGCGCCTCGGCCACAAGTCGAAGCAAGCCTCTCGCCGGTTTTTCCAAACTACTGAAGAAAGCTGTCATACCCGGATCGACCGCGCGCGGCTCCCGTTACGATCTGCCCCGCTGGGAAGGAATAAGGCGCCCAGGATCTATCCCTCATGATGACGCGCGAGTTACGTGTGGTAAGAAAGGTCATGCATGACTCTTCTCCGGCTTTGGCAGGTGGCGCGGTTTCTTTCGGTCCATTCCGCCTCTTCCCGGCGCAAAGGCTTCTGCTGGATCGCTAAGCATTTCATCGGGAACCAGCCGAACGCGCGGCGTCATCTCGAGCGCGCGCGATGGATACGTCCCGCATCTTCATCAGTCTCACACGTCCCAACTCCAACTCGACCATCGCGCGGTAACTATGATGGGGCCGTCGACCATTCTTTGGATGCAGGGACGTTCCGAACAAGCGCTTCACACGGCGCAAGTCGCTCTTGATGAGGCTCAAGCAGCGGGTGAGCCGGTAATGCTATGTAGCGCCCCTTGCGATCGCTGCATGTCCAAGCAGCCGGTATGTCGGGGACACGGTGGAGACGGACCGCGTGATCTCAATGCTCCTCGATGATTCGACGGCAAACCATGTGACTATGTGGAACATGTTTGAGCGCTGCCTGAAAGGGATGCTTCTCATCCTACAGCGCGATGCTGGGGGCTTGTCGTCTCTCTGGACCGGTCTGGAATGGCTGCGTGGGGCGGGAATAGGCTTGCACTACGCGCTTTTTCAGGGCGCTCTGACCACGGTGATGGCCGCCGCCGAACAATCGGCCGAAGCAGAGCCCGTCGTTGACGAGGCGCTTGACCGATGCGAGCGCGGCGAGGAGCGCTGGTGTTTGCCGGAGTTGCAGCGCGTAAAGGGAGAAATCCATCGTGTGGGGAAGCCGGCCCATCCTATTGGCGCGGCTGAGGACCATTTCAAAAAAGCGCTCGAATTGGTCCATCGGCAGCAAGCCCTGTACTGGGAACTGCCTGCGGCCATGAGTCCGGCGGAACTTTGGCGGCAGCATTGCGAGCCCGACGCGGCGACAAGCCTTCATTTTTCGGTTAGCACCCGCTCCTCTGAGGGTTTCGGGACAAGCGATCTGAGGGCAGCTCACGCGCTGATCCTCAAGCTCAAAGAGCGGTCGGCCCATTGAGAGGGGACTGACGGCCAACTCGACCCGCCAAGGTTCGCCTTAAATTCGCTTGAGTTTCTGAGGCTTAACGAAAAATTACAGGCTTTAACTCGGCTAGAGCGGGCACCTCAGGCAAATTGCGCTCGTCGACAGTCTACGGGACCAACGCTCATAGACACTCGACCAAGCGAGGGCATCAGAATGAACAGACTAGCTGTCATGGAAACATTCGTGCGAATCGTCGAGATGGGCTCGTTTTCTGCCGCGGCCCGGCACATGAACGTGGGACAACCTGCCGTATCGAAATCTGTTGCGCAGCTCGAAGAACGGCTCGGCGTGCGTCTCTTGATGCGTTCAACCCGGGGCCTTAGGCCCACAGAGGCGGGACAAACCTATTTCGAACGCGCGCGGCGGGCGATCATGGAAGCTGACGAAGCCGAAGACGCGGCACGCGGCGTCAATGCCGGCTTGGCAGGGCGATTGAGGATCTGCACGGGCGTCACGTTCGGCAAGCTGCACGTGATGCCGCATCTTCCCGCATTCCTGGCAGCACACCCAGACCTCTCGATCGATCTCGTCCTCGAAGACCGCCCAGTCGACCTGCTGGAAGAGGGAATCGACTTGGCGCTGCGCTCGGGGCCGCTCTGTGATTCATCACTTGTGGCTCGCAAGATTGCGACCACCGACCGCTTCGTTCTGGGCACCCCGGAATATTTCAGTCGCGCAGGCGTGCCGGAAACTCCAGCCGACCTAACCCGGCACCAAGCCGTCATCTACACGTTAGATCGCTGTGGAACCGATAGCTGGGTCTTCCGCAAGGACAGTCAGGAGGTGTTGGCCAAACTGCCGGATCGCCTGCGGGTCAGCGCGAGCGAGGCAATTCGAACGGCTGTCCTTCACGGGATGGGGCTCGCGGTTGCGCCTCGCTGGATGTTTGATCCCGAATTGGCGATCGGCGGAGTCCGACCAGTGCTGACCGACTGGGAATTACCGGAATCGGATCTTTGGGTTGTCTTTTCCGGAGGCCGCCTGGCAAATGCCAAGACTCGGGCGTTTGTACGATTCGTGGAATCGATCCTGAGTGCTCCATTCGAGTCAAAGGTGAAGCACTGAACAACAGATTGCCGAGGGATAAAGCACCAAGTCTGGGACGCGACCCCTCACAATCGAGTTTGAAATTCCACGCCGATGGTGCGTGAGATTGTGCAACCGATGAGCGCGTCGTGCCGGCGCACCGGCTTAATTCTATTGTGCCGGTGGGCGAGAGGGCCAAGGCGGGGCTCGCCCGGCACGCGTCTGTAGGCTATAGATCGGATTGTTGCAGCGGGAAGGCTGGTTCTACTTCAAGGGCTCTCTCTCCGGCTATCGACCGAGTTTCCTGTCACCAGCGAATCTTTCAGCCTCGCACTCCATATCTCGACCTGCGCCCCCACCCCGTGATGACAGATTGCGCGATGCGCAAATCAGATCATTTGAGCCTGTTCCCGGTGTGTCGCCGCCCAAACTCACGGATGTGGACGATCCAGCGTTTTGTTGAGTCGATCTTCGGCGCACCATTCCGGTCTGGAATAGAAAACATGCGATTGACCCCCCTGCAGAGATTTGCGGCAGTGGCCTAGCTTTCGAAACGCGACGGGTTCGGCGCAGGATCCTCGGGATCAGCCAAATGAAAGCGGCTCCGTCCACCACGCCAAACGTGACGCGATCCAATGAATATTGGCTCTGCGCAAACTTGGAGAACTCGTATGCAACTCGGCATGGTTGGCCTCGGTCGCATGGGCGCAAACATGGCATTGCGACTGATTAGATCTGGTCACGACATCGACGTCTACGACAATCGAACCAGCCAGCTGCAAGTGATGGAGGCGAGAGGCGCCAGAATTTCGACTTCTCCCGAGGCCTTTGTTAGCTGTCTCCAACGGCCCCGTGCCGTCTGGTTGATGGTGCCGGCCGCCGCAGTCGACCCCATCCTCGACGAACTCATTCCGTTGTTGGATAAGGATGATATTATAATCGACGGCGGCAATTCCTACTACCGCGACGATTTGCGCCGGGCTGATTCACTGCGACAGAAGGAAATGCATTACATCGACGTCGGCGTCAGCGGTGGGGTGTGGGGCCTCGAACGCGGTTATTGCCAGATGATCGGTGGCGAGCCCGGTCAGGTTGCACGGTTGGACCCGATTTTCCGTTCTCTTGCACCTGGAGTTGCCGCGGCACCACGGACCCCCGGAGCAGCGGGCGAACCAACAATGGCTGAGCATGGCTATCTTTACTGCGGCCCGAGCGGCGCCGGTCATTTCGTGAAGATGGTACATAACGGCATCGAATATGGCCTTATGGCATCACTCGCGGAAGGTTTTGGCATTTTGAAACATGCGAACGTCGGACGCGGCGCAAGCGCGGCCGATGCTGAGACCGCACCACTACGCAATGCCGAACTTTATCAATACGATTTCGACATTGCTCAAATCGCCGAAGTGTGGCGGCGCGGCAGCGTTGTCGGTTCTTGGCTGCTCGACCTGGCGAGCAGCGCATTGCTCAAGAGTCCCGAGTTGAGCGAGTTCTCGGGCCGCGTTTCCGACTCGGGTGAGGGACGTTGGACTTTGCTGGCGGCGATCGACGAGGGCGTGCCGGCACCTGTCATTGCTACTTCCCTGTTCTGTCGCTTGAGCTCACGCGGCGAGGCGGAATTCTCGAATAAGCTGCTGTCGGCTCTGCGCCTGGAATTCGGCGGCCACGTCGAGCAAAGATGCGTTGCATAACGACCATGCTGCCAACTCAAAAACTCAACTGTATCGGCCAAAGTCTCTGGCTTGACGACATCACGCGCGACCTGCTCGATAGCGGAACTCTCGCCCGCTACATCGCTGAATTGTCGGTTACGGGTCTGACCTCCAATCCGACAATATTCGATCACGCGATAACGCACAGTACGTCTTACGACGCAGAAATTGAACGCCTTATTGGCGCCGGTCTTACTTGTGAGAACTTATGCTTTGCTCTTGCTACTCATGATCTGTCACGCGCAGCGGAGATGCTACGCCCAATCCATGAGCGCACTGCGACGGTGGACGGATGGGTTTCTCTCGAAGTCTCGCCGCTGTTGGCTCGCGACGCGGAAGGCACTGTCGCCTCGGCCAAGAAACTTCACTCTGCGGTCAGCAAGCCCAATCTTTTTATAAAGATCCCTGGAACTCGCGAGGGGCTACCGGCGATCGAGCAGGCCATCTTCGCCGGCGTGCCCGTTAATATCACCCTGCTGTTCTCTCCCGATCAATACGCAGCGGCCGCCGACGCCTATATGAACGGACTCGAACGGCGCATTGAAGCCGGCAAATCGCCGGATGTGCGATCTGTCGCATCGCTCTTTATCTCTCGCTGGGACCGTGCGGTTTCGGATGTCGTACCCGCGTCCCTTCGCAATTGTCTCGGGCTCGCCGTTGGCAAGGTCGCGTACCGAAACTATCGCGATCAACTGGACAGCAATCGCTGGCAACGTCTCGCGAATCTCGGTGCGCGCGCGCAGCGGCTCCTCTTTGCCAGTACGGGCATCAAGGACCCTGATGCGCCAGATACGCTTTATGTCGATGGGCTCGCAGCTCCCAATACCGTGAATACAATGCCGCAAGCGACACTAAGGGCGGAAGCCGATCATGGAAAGGTAAGTGGTGTCTTGCCGCGCGATGGAGGCGACGGCGCAATCATCTTCGACGAGTTCGCGAAGGCCGGGATCAGCATTAGCGGGCTCGCTGCAAAACTACAAAACGACGGTGTCGAAACCTTTGTCCAGTCGTGGCGGGACCTCTTGCGGGCGATCACAGCCAAGAGTGCAAAAGTCCGCGGCCAGTCGGATCACACCGCAAAAGGGAACAAATGAATTCCACCATGAATCAAAGCGTAATCGCCGCATGGGGCGCGCTGGAAGCGCACCACGCCAAGATCGCAGGTCTGCATCTGCGGGAACTTTTCTCAAAGGATCCGAACCGGGCTGAGCGATTCTCGGCAGAAGGTGGAGGATTGTTTCTCGACTACTCAAAGAACCTAATAACTACTGAGACGCTGGACCTTCTCCTCGACCTCGCCGGAGCGAGCAAACTGGCTACCCGGCGTGATGCCATGTTCCGAGGCGAGCATATCAACGTCACGGAAAAGCGTGCTGTTCTGCATATGGCGCTCCGCTCGCACGCAGACGCCCGGATCTGTCTCGACGGCAACAATGTCGTGCCCGAGGTCCATAAGGTCCTCAACCGGATGGCAGCTTTTGCTATCAGAGTCCGCTCCGGAACGTGGACCGGCTTCACAGGACAGCGGATCCGAAACGTCGTCAATATCGGCATCGGCGGCTCGTATCTGGGGCCGGAGATGGCATACCGGGCGCTCCGGCCATTCAGCGACCGGTCGATGACGTTCCGATTTATCTCCAATGTAGATGGCGCCGACTTCACCGAGGCGACGCGAGATCTGGAACAGGAGGAGACGCTGTTCGTCATCTCCTCCAAGACATTTTCGACCCTCGAAACCATGACCAACGCTGCTACAGCGCGCAAATGGATCGTAGACCGACATGGCTCGGATGCAGCGGTGGCCAGGCATTTTGTGGCCGTTTCAACCAACGAGGACGCAGTCCGCAAGTTCGGCATTGACACCCAGAACATGTTTGGGTTCTGGGACTGGGTCGGTGGTCGCTACTCGATGGACAGCGCGATCGGTCTCGCAACAATGATCGCCATCGGTCCAGACAATTTCCGCGACATGCTGACCGGCTTCCGCGCTATGGACGAGCATTTCAGGACTGCTCCGCCCAAGCAAAACCTGCCATTGCTGCTGGCGTTGCTCACCGTCTGGTATAATAACTTCTTTGGCGCCGAAACCCTGGGCATAATGCCCTACACAACCTATCTCGCCCGCTTTCCCGCGTATCTTCAGCAGTTGCAGATGGAGAGCAACGGCAAAAGCGTGGACCTGGAGGGCAGACGAGTTTCCTATCAGACCGGACCCATCATATGGGGCGAACCCGGGACGGACGGACAGCATTCCTTTTACCAGCTGATTCACCAGGGCACAAAGTTGATTCCCTGCGATCTCATCGGATTCCGGAAGCCGCTCAGTCCGATCTCCCACCAGCATGATCTTCTGATGGCAAACCTGTTTGCACAGGCTGAAGCACTGGCGTTCGGCAAGACGCTGGCAGAGGCACGTTCTGAGGGTGTGCCGCAATGGCAAGCGCCGTTTCGTGTCTTCGAGGGCAACCGTCCTACCAATGTGATCCTGGCTGAGCAGCTTGACCCACGGACGCTTGGCGCGCTGGTCGCGCTGTATGAGCACAGCGTCTTCACGCAGGGCGCAATCTGGAACATCGACAGCTTCGATCAGTGGGGCGTCGAGTTGGGCAAGGTCTTGGCGCTGCGCATCGCATCCGAGTTCGGCCCCGGGGGAGCTGGCGAGCTCACGCACGACA
>Ga0335074_10011515_pt1 | contig 12365 bp, 9 predicted proteins | sample Lox_Sample_23_FD_206715 | JGI IMG/M metagenome (GOLD analysis project Ga0335074, IMG submission 206715) | Soil microbial communities from Loxahatchee National Wildlife Refuge, Florida, United States - Lox_Sample_2.3 | ecosystem: Environmental > Terrestrial > Soil > Wetlands | place: USA: Florida...
GCGCCGGCCAGCGGATCGGTGGTGAACAGCCGCAGCTCGCGGCCGATCCGCCGGTGGTCCGCGGATGGGTGCCCGCCGGGTGCCTCGTTGGTGCGCATCGGTGCCTCCGTTGCTGGGTTCTCGTCCGTGGTCCGAGGCCCGCGCGGAGGCACCCTCCCGTGGCTGGCGTGCATCGAAAAGGCCCCGGGATGGTGCTCCCGGGGCCTAGTGGTCGTGGTCAGGTCACGCCGCGTCGCGCCGGGATTCGCCCGGCGTCCTGTGGGCATGCCGATGAGCCATGCGCCCAGTATAGCTAGGAGACCGACTCGGTAATCGTGCCCGTGTAGCCGCCGCGATGGCCCCGCCGCTCCCGGCGGCGGTGCGGCCGGGCATAGCCTGGCTGCATGCGGGCATGGGTGGTTCACAAGCCCGGGCCGGTGGCGACCGGCCCGCTGCGATTGGCCGAGCGTCCAGTTCCCGAGCCGGGCCCGGGTCAGCTGCTGATAAGGGTGCTGCGGTGCGGGGTATGCCGGACCGACCTGCACCTCACCGAGGGGGACCTGCCGCCCAAGGCGCCGGACGTCACGCCGGGTCACGAGGTCGTGGGAGAGGTGGTCGCGACCGGCCCCGGCGTCTCCAGGTTCACCACCGGGGACCGGGTCGGGGCCGCCTGGCTGGCGGGCACCGACGGGTCCTGCCGTTACTGCCGCCGGGGCCGGGAGAACCTGTGCCCGAACTCGATCTACACCGGCTGGGACATCCACGGCGGGTACGCGGAGTACCTGGTCGCGGCCGACGCGTACGTGTACGAGCTGCCGAAGGGCTTCACCGACGCCGAGCTGGCGCCGCTGCTGTGCGCGGGCATCATCGGCTACCGGGCTCTGAAGCTCGCCGACCTGCCGCCCGGCGGCAGGCTCGGGATCTGGGGTTTCGGCGGCTCGGCGCACCTGGTCGCGCAGGTCGCGATCGCGCAGGGCGCGGCCGTGCACGTGTTCACGCGCGGCGACAACGCGCGCGGGCTGGCCCGCGAGCTCGGCGTCGCCTCCGCGCAGGATTCCTTCGACCCCTCGCCCGAGCCGCTCGACTCGGCGATCCTGTTCGCGCCCGTCGGCACGCTGGTGCCGCCGGCGCTGGCGGCGCTGGACCGCGGGGGCACGCTGGCCGTCGCCGGGATCTACCTGACCGACATTCCCTCGCTGAACTATGACGAGCACCTGTTCCAGGAGCGCGTCCTGCGCAGCGTCACCTCTAACACCCGGGGCGACGGCGAGGAATTCCTCCGGCTCGCCGAGCGCCTCCGGCTGAAGGTCACGGTGAACCCGTACCCCTTCGACAAGGCCGACCAGGCCGTGGCCGATCTTGCCGCCGAGCGGTTCACCGGCGCCGCAGTGATCACGTTGTAATGCTGCGGTGACCCGTATGTGATCTTTGTCCCTGGCTTGGACCATACCCCGCCCGCGAGCGTGTCCATAGCGGGAGTAACAATTAGGCCGGGGTCATGGGGGACTCGCATGCGGAGGAGAAAGCGGTGCGGATCGGGCGGCTCGTGAGGACGGGCCGGCTTACACGGCTCGGCCGGCGGCTCTGGATGGGCAGGAGCCCGCTGCGGCGCCGGACAGACCGGATCGAGGCGTGGATCACGGCCTTGCTGCTCGCGATTTTTCTGGTCGGCGCGCCAGCGGCCTGGATAACCGCTGGCCGGTGGGTGCAGCACCAGGGGCGGCTCGAGCAGCGGGCCCAGCAGTCATGGCACCAGGTGCCAGCGGTACTGCTCAAGACGGCGCCCGCGCTGCCCAACTTCGACCTGAGAACGTCGTGGAACTTCGACGTGCTGGCGCCGGCCCGGTGGTCCGGACCGGGCGGGCGGCACCTGGCCGGACAGGTCCCGGCGGCGCCGGGCGCCCAGGCGGGCACGACGGTGCCGGTCTGGGTCGATGACGCGGGGCAGCAAACCGGCACCCCGCTGCTGCACGGCGAACTGGTCAAGCGCGAAATCGGGGCCGAGGTGATTGCCCCCGCCGTCCTTGCCGTCCTGCTGCTCTGCGTGGGCCTGGTGGTCCGGTGGCTGATGAACCGGCGGCGGCTGGCCGGCTGGGAGACGAACTGGGCGTTCGTCGGGCCCAAGTGGACCAAGCACCGCTGACGGCCGTTAGCGCGCCTGCGCCTCCTGCAGAGCGTCGGGCTTGGGGGCCTCACCCGTGGCCCGCCGTCTGGCGAGCGGGCTCGGCCACCACATCCAGCGGCCCAGGTCCAGCGTGAGCGCGGTGACCAGCACCGACCTGACGATGATCGTGTCGAGCAGCACACCGAGCGCGACGGCGAAGCCGATCTCGGTGAAGATCACCAGCGGCAGCGTGCCGAGCATGGCGAACGTGCCGGCCAGCACCGCGCCCGCCGACGTGATCACGCCGCCGGTCGCGGCGAGGCCGGTGATGGCCCCCTGCCGGGGCCCGGACTTGATCGTCTCCTCGCGCACCCGCGTCATCAGGAAGATGTTGTAGTCGATGCCCAGCGCCACCAGGAACACAAAGATGAACAGCGGCACCGAGGTGTCCTCGCCAGCGAAGCCGAACAGGTGGCGGAACGCCAGCGCGGACAGGCCGAGCGCCGCGCCGAACGAGAGGATCACGGTGCCGATCAGCACCAGCGGGGCGACCACCGCCCGCAGCAGCAGTCCAAGGATGATCATGACGACGAGCAGCACCAGCGGGATGATCACGTTGCGGTCGCGGGTGGCATAGCTCTCCACGTCCATGGTGACCGCGGTGCCCCCGCCCACCTTGGCGTCCGCGCCGGGGATCTTGTGCACCGTGTTCCTGACCTCACTGACGGTGCTGAACGCGACCTGGCTGACCGGCTGGCTGGTCAGCGTGCCCTGCAGGTAGACCAGGCCATCCCTGGTTTCCGGCGTGGAGACCGCGGCGATCCCCGGGGTCGCGGCCATCGCGCTGCGCAGCGCCGCCGTGGCCTTGGCGTTGCCGATCACCGCGACCGGCTCGCCGCCGCCGGCCGGGAAGTGGCGGGCCAGCACCTGCTCGCCCGCCACCGAGGCGGGGATGCCGCGGAACGACTGCGCCGTGGTGAGCGAGCCGACCTTGAAGCCGATCAGGCCGAGCGACGCGCAGCCCAGCAGCACCGCGGTGACCACCCATACCAGCCGCGGCCGGCCGGCGATCGCGCGGCCGGTCCTTGCCCACAGCCCGCTTGCGGTCGGCTCGGCCGAGGAGAACCGGGGCCGAATCGGCCAGAAGACCCACCGGCCACAGATCACCAGGAGCGCGGGCAGCAGCGTGATCATGGCGATCAGCCCGACCGCGATGCCGATCGCCGCCACCGGGCCGAGCCCGGAGATGTCGGCGGAGTCGGCGACGAGCAGGCACAGCATCCCGGCGATCACCGTGGCGGCGCTGGCCATGATCGCCGGCCCGGCGCGCCGCAAAGCGACCGCCATCGCCTCGTGCCGGTCCTCGTGCCTGCGCAGTTCCTCCCGGTACCGGGCGATGAGCAGCAGCGCGTAGTCGGTTCCGGCTCCGAGCACGAGCACCACAAGGATCCCGGCGCTCTGCCCGTTCACGGTCAGGCCGTGCCGGGTGAGCAGGTAGATGACGGCCTCGGCCACGGTGAGCGCCACGCCGGCGGACATGATCGGAAGGACCCAGAGCACCGGGCTGCGGTAGGTCAGCAGCAGCAGCGCGATGACCACGGCCAGCGTGGCGAACAGCAGCGTGGTGTCGATGCCCTTGAAGACCTTGATCTCGTCCGCGGCGCTGGCGGCGGGGCCGGTGATGTGCACGGCCAGCCCGGGATCGTCCGCCGACGCCGTGGCGTTCAGCCCGCTGATGAACCCGCTGATGTTCGCGTTGTAGCCGAGGTCGGCGCCGACGACTGTCTCCAGCGCCTGATGGTCTTTGGACGCAATCGGGCCGACGACCCGCCCACCCACGGCGGGCAAGGCGGCGAAGCGGCGGGCATCCGCCTCGGCCTTGCGGAAGTCCGCCGCGGTGATGCCGGACGAGCGGGTGTAGACCACGACGGCCGGGTTCAGGTTCGGCGAGCTGAACTTGGCCTGCAGGTTCAGTTCCTGGGTGGCCTCGGCGTTGGCCGGCAGGTACGACGAGGCGTCGTTCCTCTCGGCACCCTGTAGCTTCCCCGCGAGCGAGCCGGTCACGGCGACGACGATCAGCCAGAACACGACCACCAGCCACTTGGTTCGCCGCCCGCACGGCCACGCGGTGATCCGGCTGATCTTGCTTGAGCGTGCTGGGGTCACGATGTCCTCCCCGTAGAGAGCCGATCGGGCCCGGGCTCCCGACCAGGCCGCCTTCTCGCCGGCTTCCCGCAGCCGGCGCCACCCGCCGGCCACTCCAGCCGGCGCCACCCGCCGGCCACTCCAGCCGGCGTGCCATCCCGCCCCGGCCCAGCCGGGCCGCGGCTCGACTCAAACGATGTATCGCGTCCGCAGGCCACGTCAAGTTATATCTCGAAAGTTCACGCCGGATTAACACCGGCCCGCAAGCCGGGATTCTCCGGAACTTATACTGCCGCATGCCTGCTTCTGAGCGTTTGGTCGTCCGCCCAGGGTCGCTTCTCGACGTGGTGACCGGGGAACTGCTGCCCGATCGCGCCGTTGTCATCGACGGTCAGCGCATCGCCGAGGTGACCGGAGCGGGCGACGCACCCGCCGAGGGCCCGGACGTGGTGGATCTGCCGGATCACACGCTGCTGCCCGGCCTGATCGACTGTCATACGCACCTGGTCGGAGAGCCCGATGATGGACGCGGCTACGCGGAGCTGCTGACACGGACCGGCGCCCAGGAGGCGCTCTCGGGTGCCCGGAACGCGCGCGACACGCTGCAGGCGGGCTTCACCACGGTGCGCGATGTGGGCACGTTCCGCGCGTTCGTCGACGTCGCGCTGCGGGATGCCATCGATGCCGGCTGGCTGCCCGGTCCTCGCATGAGAGTCGCGGGAGCGTACGTGACCTGCTCGGGCGGCGGGGGCGACATCACCGGGCTGGCCCCCGACGTCGACGCGGTCGTGCCGTACGAACTGCGGGTCGGCGTGGTCGGCTCGGTCGACGACGTGCGCCGGGCGGTGCGGCGCGTGCTCCAGGGCGGCGCGGACCTGGTGAAGCTGATAGCCACCGGCGCCGTGATGACGGTCGGGGGCGTGCCCGGCGCCCCCGAGCTCACCGAGGAACAGATCCGGGCCGCCGTCGAGGAAGCGTCCCTGTTCGGCGCGGACGTAGCCGCGCACGCGCACGGCGCGGAGGGCATCAAGCGCGCCGTACGAGGCGGCGTGCGCTCGATCGAGCATGGCTCCCTGATGGACGACGAAGCCGTCCGGATGATGGCGGACGCCGGGACGTTCCTGGTAGCGGACGTCTATTGCGGCGACTACATCGCCGAGGTCGGCCGGCAGCAGGGCTGGCGGGCCGACGTGCTTCGCAAGAACGACGAGACCACGCTCGCGCAGCGCCAGGGCTTCACCAGGTGCCTGGAGGCGGGCGTGCGCGTCGCGTTCGGCACCGACAGCGGCATCTACCCGCACGGCTTGAACGCGCGCCAGTTCGCCTATCAGGTGCGCTGCGGCCAGAGCGCGCTGGAGGCGATCCGGTCCGCCACCTTGCACGCAGCCGAGCTGCTCCGCTGGGACGACCGGGTCGGCCGCATCCAGGCCGGGTACCTCGCGGACATGATTGCCGTGCCGGGGAATCCGCTCCAGGACGTGCGGCTGCTTGAGCACGCCGACTTCGTCGTCAAGGACGGGGCCATAGCGCGCCGTTAGATGTCGCCGGCGAGCTCGGATGTCCAGACCACGACCCGGGTGCGGTCGCCGCGGAACAGGTCGCGGGCGAACTCCAGCGGCTCGCCGGATTTGGCGTAGGCCGTGCGCTCAACGAGCATCAGCGGCGCGCCCTCGGCGACCTCGAGCGCCTCGGCCTCGCGGACCCCGGCGGTGACCGGCTCCAGGCTCTCCCTGGCGCGGTACGGCCGCAGCCCGTACCGCACCTCGAGCAGTTCGTAGAGCGAGCCGTCCAGCCGGCAGTCCAGCATGTCGGGGAACCGGGCGGCCGGGAACAGCGAGCGCTCTACCGCGATCGGCCGGCCGTCGGCCAGCCGGATCCGCCGGACCTCGTACACCGGGTCGGTCTCGGCGAGCCGGAGGGCGGCCGCGGCCGCCGGGCCCGCCGGGCGCCGATTCGCGGTCAGCACCCGCGCCCCGGCCACCATGCCATGACGGCGAAGCTGCTCGGAGAAGCCTGCCAGGGTGGTCAGGTCCTGCTCGAGCTTTGGCGCGGCGACGAACGTGCCGCCGTGCCGTCCCACCGCGCGCGTGACCAGCCCGCGCCTGGCCAGCTCGGCGAGCGCGTGGCGCAGCGTCATCCGGCTGACGCCGAACCACGCCGCCAGGTCGTGCTCGGTCGGCAGCCGGTCGCCGGGCACGAGCGCGCCAACCGCGATCTCGCCGGCCAGCCAGTCCTCGATCTGGGCGTGCACGGTCGTCCCGGGCCCGCGCACGATCTCCGGCGGCTGCCTGGTGCTGGTCCGCAGCGCGATCCGGGCGCCCCGGCGCCCTGATCCCCGCGGCGGCACGGCCGGTGTGGTGCGCGTGCTCAGCCGTCGGCCCCCTTTGCCGCGCCCGGGCCGGCCACGGTCGGCAGGTCGTCGTCCGGCGACGGCGCCGTGACCGGGGCGAAGGCCTTGGTCCGCCCGACGATGAGGTAGTAGATCGCGCCGATCAGCACGATGAAGATCGCCACGCTCCACAGGATCGGGATGTCGTTGAGGAAGTGCAGCCCGAGACTCAGCAGCCCGGCGGTCTGGTTGGGCTTGGGGTTGCTGGCCGCCCGCGGCCACGCGAAGTTGATCAGCATTGCCCCGCCGTATATCAGCCCGAGGATGTTGACCAGCAGGCCCCAGCGGCCCAGCCGGAACGGTGCCTTGGCCTTCGGCCAGCCACGCAAACGCGCTCGCAGGATCACGAGGTTGCCGAGGAAGTAGCTCAGGTAGATCATGCCCGTGGCCGCGATGGCGATGATGCCGACGCCCGCGTACTTGATGAACGGTATGGCGGAGACCAGCGCGACCACGATGCACGTCCAGACCGGCGTGTGCAGGGTGGGCGACACCCTCGCCAGCGGCTTGGAGAACGGCAACTGGTTGTCGCGCGCCATGCCGAAGCAGAGCCGGATCGTCGCGGCGAGGATCGACAGGCAGCAGACGAAGATCGCGGCCGACACGACGAACAGGTACAGCGTCGCGAATCCCGTGGAGAAGTTCGCCTCGATGATCTGCGCCGGCCCGTAGCCGTCCTTCACCGCGGTGCCCAGATTCGGGATCGCGACCAGCGCGCCGAGCAGGAACACGCCGCCGATGATGAACGCGCCGATCACCGAGAACAGCACCGCCTTGGGGGCGTTCCGGCGCGGGTCGCGGGTCTCTTCGGCCAGTGTCGACGCGGTGTCGAAGCCGTAGATCACGAACAGGCTCATGAACATCGCGGCGAGGAACGTGCTCGCGTTGACGTGGAAGCCCGCGCTGTTCGTGACCACATGGAACCCCTGATGGTTGTGGAACGCCATCAGGATCAGCGCGAACACGAACATGCCGAGGATCTCGAACACGACGCCGGTGTTGTTGATGAGCGCGACCAGCCTGACGCCGTAGATGTTCAGCACGGTGATGACCACCAGCGTGATCAGCGCCACCACGAGCTGGGTGTGCAGGCTCGCGGCGTTGAGGGAATGCCAGCCGAGACCGTTCAGCGCCGGGATCAGCGCCAGCGGCAGCGTGGCCACCACCGCGGCGACCGTGATGATGCCGGCGAACAGGTAGACCCAGCCCGTCATCCAGGAGTAGCTCCGGCTGGCCAGGTACTTCGTCCACTGGAAGACCGAGCCAGCGACCGGATAGTGGCTGGAGATCTCGGCGAAGTTCAGCGCGATGATGAACTGGCCGAGCGCCACCACCGGCCAGGTCCAGATGAACACGCCGCCCAGCGTGACGAGGCCCAGGGCGAACAGCGTGAAGATGCCGGTCGACGGAGAGATGTAGCTGAACGCGACCGCGAACGAGCTGAACAGCCCGAGCCCGCGCTTGAGCTCCTGCTTGTAGCCGAAGCGCGCGAGATCGGCCGCGTCCTTCTCGTCATGCGCGCGGGCGACCTGGGTGCCTGAAGGGACGTCGCTGCTGCTCATGTCGGGCCTCCCTCGATGGGATGGGGCCGAACGGTTGACGCGTAGCGTACGGGCGCGCGAGGCAAAGTGTCCAGACTCTTTCGGGCTCGCTCTTGTACCGAAATGCTCCTTGAGCACGGGCGCAACATGGGGGAAGATCCGGAAATGGGACGACGGGGCCCGGTGGGGCGCTGCCGGCGCTACTGTCTAGACCTTAGGAGGCTGGGGGTGGGCGGATGGCCGAGCTCGGGGCGCTCTTCGACCGGACGGCGAGCCTGGCCGCCACGCCGCGCGTGGTCGAGGAGCTCCCGGGCGGGCTGACGAACCGCAACTACAAGGTGACCACGCCCGACGGGACGTTCGTCGCGCGCATCTCCGACGCTGGCACCGATCTGCTCGCGATCGACAGGGACGTCGAGTACCGCAACTCGCTCGCCGCGGCCGCGGCCGGAGCCGGCGCGCCGGTCGTCGAGTACCTCCCCGATGACCACGCGCTGATCATCCGGTACATCGAGGGCCGGACGTTCGGCAACGCTGACGTGGCCGATCCGGCCAACATCCCGCGCATCGCGGAGGCGTGCCAGCGGCTGCACTCCGGCGACAGGTTCGGCAACGAGTTCGACATGTTCGACATCCAGCGACGGTACCTATCGGTGGTGCGGTCCCGCGGCTTCCGGGTCCCGGAGGGCTACGACGATCTTGCGCCACAATTCGGCGCCGCCCGGGTCGCGCTGGGGGTCCGCGCGGGCCCGACCGTTCCGTGCAACAACGACCTGCTGGCCGCGAACTTCATCGACGACGGGGACCGGATTTGGCTGATCGACTACGAGTACTCGGGCAACAACGATCCGTGCTTCGAGCTCGGCAACATCTGGGGCGAGTGCAGGCTGTCTGTCGATGCCCTGGAAGGACTGATCACCGCGTACTACGGCAGGCCGATGCGCGGCAAGCTGGCCCGGGCCCGGCTTCTCGGCCTCGCGGGCAAGTACGGATGGACGCTGTGGGGCGCCATCCAGCATGCCACCAGCCCGATCGAGTTCGACTTCTGGTCCTGGGCGATGGAGCGGTTCGAGGGGGCGGCCGAAGGACTCACCGCCGACGGATTCGGCCAGCTGCTGGAGGACGCTACACGGGATGAGTGAGAACCTGCCCGGCCGCGCGCGGGTTGTGATCATCGGCGGGGGAGTGATCGGGACCAGCGTCGCCTACCACCTCGCCGCGATGGGCTGGGCCGACGTGCTGCTGCTCGAGCAGGGACAGCTGTCCAGCGGCACCACGTGGCACGCGGCCGGCCTGGTCGGCCAGCTGCGCGCCTCGGAGAACGGCACCCGGCTGGTGCAGTACTCCACCGAGCTCTACGGCCGGCTCGAGCAGGAGACCGGCCTGGCCACCGGCTTCCGGCGCTGCGGCGGCGTCACCGTGGCGCGGACCCCGGAGCGCATGGTGCAGCTGCGCCGGACGGCCGCGACCGCGGCTGCGTACCAGCTCGAGTGCGAGCTGATCAGCCCGCAGCGTGCCGCCGAGCTCTACCCGATCATGAACGTCGCCGACCTCACCGGGGCGATCTGGCTGCCCGGCGACGGCCGGGCCAACCCCACGGACCTGACCTACGCGCTCGCCCGCGGCGCCCGGAATCGCGGCGTTACGGTGCGTGAGCGGACCCGGGTCACCGGCATCCTGCACGCGGGCGGCGCCGTGACGGGCGTCCGGACCGACCAGGGCGACGTCGAGGCCGAGGTGGTCGTCAACTGCGCCGGCCAGTGGGCGAAGGCCGTCGGCGCGATGTGCGGTGTGACCGTCCCGCTGCACTCGGCCGAGCACTTCTACGTGGTGACAGAGCAGGTCGACGGCGTGCACCGGGACTTCCCGATCCTGCGCGACCCCGACGGCTACACGTACATCAAGGAAGAGGTGGGCGGGCTGCTCGTCGGCGGGTTCGAGCCCGAGGCCAAGCCCTGGGTCGCGCCGGACGCGCTGCCATACCCGTTCGAGTTCCGGCTGCTCGACGAGGACTGGGAGCACTTCTCGGTCCTGATGGAGAGCGCGGTGGCGCGCATACCCGCGCTCGCCGAGGCCGGGATCAAGAAGTTCTACAACGGGCCGGAGAGTTTCACCCCGGATAATCAGTTCATCCTTGGCGAGGCCCCGGAGCTGCGGCGCTTCTTCGTCGGTGCGGGCTTCAACTCGGTCGGCATCGCGTCGGCGGGCGGCGCAGGCCAGGCCCTGGCCGAGTGGATCATCGAGGGGGAGCCCAGTCTCGACCTGTCCGCCGTGGACATCCGCCGCTTCGCCCGCTTCAACGGCAACAACCAGTGGCTGCACGACCGGGTCGGCGAGGTGCTCGGCCTGCACTACGCCGTGCCGTGGCCGAACCGCGAGCTCACCACGGCCCGGCCGTTCCGGCGCTCGCCCGCTTACCACCTGCTCGAGCAGGCCAACGCGAGCTTCGGCAGCAAGATGGGCTGGGAGCGGGCGAACTTCTTCGCGCCGCCGGGGGAGCGGCCGGACATCGATTACGGCTGGGGGAAGCAGAACTGGCAGCCGTGGTCCTCGGCCGAGCAGCGCGCCGCCCGCGGCGGCGTGGCGCTGTTCGACCAGACCTCGTTCTCCAAGCTGCTGGTCACCGGGCGGGACGCCGGGCGGGTACTGCAGTGGCTGTGCACCGCGGACGTCGGAGTGCCTCCCGGCCGCACGGTGTACACGGGCATGCTGAACGCGCGCGGCACCTACGAGGCCGACATCACCGTGACCCGGCTATCGCCGTTTGAGTTCCTGCTGGTCAGCAGCGCGGGCGCCACCGAACACGACAAGGACCACATCACCAGGCGGATCCCGGCGGACAGCCGTGCCTCGGTGGTCGACGTCACCTCGGCGTACGCCGTCTACGGGGTGATGGGCCCGCGGTCGCGCGAACTGCTCTCGCTGGTGTCCCGCGCCGACCTCAGCGACGGGGCGTTCCCGTTCGGGACCAGCCGGGAAATCGACCTCGGCTACGCCACGGTGCGCGCCACCAGGATCACCTATGTCGGCGAATTGGGCTGGGAACTCTACGTTCCGGCGGAATTCGCAGTGGGGGTCTACGAAGACCTGACCGCCGCTGGTGCCGGGCTGGGACTGGTGAACGCCGGCTACTACGCGATCGAGTCGATGCGGCTGGAGAAGGCGTACCGCGCCATCGGCCGCGAGCTGACCCCCGACTACAATCCGGCCGAGGCCGGGCTGCTGTTCGCGTGCAAGCTCAAGACCCCGATCGCGTTCCTGGGCAGGGAGGCGGTCGAGAAGGCGCGGGCCGAGGGGCCGCGGCGCAGGCTGATCTCGCTGGTGCTGGCCGACCCGGCGGCGATGTTCTGGGGCGGGGAACTCGTGCTGCGGGACGGGGCCGCCGTGGGCCAGGTGACGTCGGGGGCCTGGGGCGAGACCGTGGGCGGCGCCGTGGGCCTGGCCTACATCCGCAACCCCGACGGCGGCGCGGTCACACCGGACGTGGTGAGGGCCGGCCGCTACCAGGTGAACGTCGGCGGCGAGCTGTTCGACGCCACCGCGCACCTCCGGCCGCCGTTCGACCCCGCAGGAGACCGCGTCAAGGGCCGGTACGGCGGCGCGTCATAGCGCGGCTCCGCCAGCCGGGCAGGTCACAATCCCGCCGAGGCAACCAAAGCGGTGCCCGCGCGCATTTAGGATGCCCATCCGCCCGACGCGCCAGCGGCCGAAACGGATCATGACGCAGCGCTCGACGTGCGCTCGGCCCTGTTCGGCCTGCCGCCGAGGCAGCGGGCGACCCTGGTCCTGCGGTTCTACTGCGACCTGTCCGTCGAGCAGTCGGCGGGGGCGCTCGGCTGCTCGGCGGGGACGGTCAAGAGCCAGACGGCCAAGGGCATCGAGGCACTGCGCCGCCGGGGGGGGGCGATATTCACTGCGGGCCCCGCCAGCTCCTGCTACTCCGACGGGCAGTCCAAGCGGCAGACGATCAACGGCTACCAGGTGATCGTCAGGCGAATCCCGTCGCCGAACGGAGCCCCTCCGGACCTGCTGGTCTGCGCGCCGGACGCGGATGGGCTGTCGGTGACCGTCTCCACGGGCTTCCACGCGTCGCCGGACGCCGTCAGCATCTTCCGGCGCCAGCTTCGGATCCTTGGAACGAACCCCGCCAACTGGACCACGGAGCCGCTGGGCTGAGCTAGCCGGCGGACCGCTTGTGCCATTCCTG
>Ga0335074_10011519_pt1 | contig 12361 bp, 9 predicted proteins | sample Lox_Sample_23_FD_206715 | JGI IMG/M metagenome (GOLD analysis project Ga0335074, IMG submission 206715) | Soil microbial communities from Loxahatchee National Wildlife Refuge, Florida, United States - Lox_Sample_2.3 | ecosystem: Environmental > Terrestrial > Soil > Wetlands | place: USA: Florida...
TGTACGGCCTGACCGGACCGCCGACACCAGCTCAAGCGGCCCGGATCAGCGCCGACAAGCTGCTGGTCTACCAGGCGCTGCTGGAGGCCACGGCCCAGCTTCCGGCCCAGATCCAGCCGGGCATGCTGATCGACGAGCAGTACGGGGCGAGCGTCGCGGAGCTGGCCTCGCACTCCGCCGGCGCCGTCAGCTTGTGCATGCCACTGGAGGCCAGCGGCCAGGAGTGGTTCGGCTTCGCCTACGGCGACGACTGGCAGCGACACGCCGGGTTCTTCGAGGCCGAACACGCCAAGGTGCTCGTGCGCGACGATCCGGGCCTGGATCCCGCCCGCCGCGAGCAGCAGGCCAAGCGGCTCGCCGAGGTCTCGGCGTGGGCGGCGGAGACCGGCCGGTCCCTGATCCTGGAACTCCGGGTACCAGCCGCCGGCGCCGACACTGTGGCGGTCATGGAATACCTGCAGGACCACGGCGTGGAACCGGCACTCTGGACGATCGAGGGCCTGGGCCGGCACGACGATGCGGTCGCGGTGGCGGCGATGGCGCAACGCGACGGACGGCAGGCACGCTGCCTCGTCGGCGGCAGGCACGCCTCCTACGACACGCTCAAGCACTGGCTGCAGGTCGCCGCCCCCATCCCGGGCTGGACCGGGTTCGCGATCGGCCGCGCGATCTGGTGGGATGCGCTGCACGCTCACCTGCACCACATCAACACCGCGGCGGAGGCCCGGCGCCGCATCCGCAACGCCTACCTGGACTACGCCCGCTACTACCTGAGCGCCCGGGAGGGGATGCTGCCCGCTGAGCCTGACTCGGTGCTGTGACAAGCTGGGGCAGCGGCCCGGAGCGGGCTGCACGTGATCAAAGGAGAGCGTCATGAGCGTGTACCGGGTGACCGAGATCATCGGGACAAGCACCACGTCATGGGAAGACGCAGCCGCGGAGGCGATCAGGACCGCCGCCGGGACGCTCCGCGATCTGCGGGTGGCCGAGGTGGTCAAGCAGGACATTGCCCTGGACGAGGGCGGGGCGATTACCTATCGCACCAAGCTTCAGCTCTCCTTCAAGTACGAGCCCGACAACTGATCCCAGGCCAGACACGACTGCGCGGTGTTCCGTCATGACCGGATGCTCCTTTTCTCAGGGCCTGGTCGAGCTCGATGCGGGAGCTGATGTCCAACTTGGCGGACACCTTGCGCAGGTGCCACTCCACGGTGCGGCGGCCGATGAACAGCTGTGCGGCGATCTCGGAGTTGGTTCGCCCGTCACTGGCCAGCTGGGCGATCTCCTCCTTTCTCTCCCCCGCCGGAAAGCTGACCGGCAGTGGTTCTAAGTAGGGTCGGGGCCGGCGCGGTGACTCAGGCGTGCACCACCTCACCGGTGCAGAGGAATGGGCGTCGGCGGACAATGTCCAGGGCAAGACTTGATACCAGGGAACATGGACGACGGGTTTCATCACCGTGACGATGAAGCTGCGGCCAGCGGACGTGCATCGACGAAGGGTGGTGTGATGAGCGACGACCGTGACCACACCCTCGCCGAGGCGGCATGAGCGAGCGGATCGTCGTCATCGGGGCGGACGCGGCCGGGATGAGCGCGGCCTCGCAGGCCAAACGGATCGCGGGTGACGCGGTCGAGATCGTCGCGTTCGAGCGCGGAGCGTACAGCTCTTACTCGGCCTGCGGCATCCCGTACTGGGTAGCCGGCGATGTCGACGGGCCGGAGCGCCTGGTCGCCCGTTCGCCGGAGGAACACCGCCGCAACGGAATCGACCTTCGGATGCGAACCGAGGTGGAGAAGATCGACCTGGCGGCCGGCCAGGTGCTCGTTCATGACCTGACCGCCGGGCGGTCATCCTGGGAGGGCTTCGACGCCCTGGTCATCGCGACCGGCGCGGTCCCGGTGCGGCCGCCACTGCCCGGCGTGGACGCCGTCGGCGTGTTCGGTGTGCAGACTCTCGATGACGGCGCCGCGCTCCTGGCCGATCTGGACCGTACGCAGCCGCGGCGGGCCGTCGTGGTCGGCGGGGGCTACATCGGCGTGGAGATGGCCGAGGCACTCGTGCGGCGCGGGGTCGCCGTCACCGTCGTCGATCAGGCCGCGCAGCCGATGACCACGCTCGACCCGGACATGGGGGCGGCGGTGCACCAGGCCATGGAGGGCATCGGCATCGACGTGCGCACCGATACCGCCGTCCTCGGATTCGAGACCGGCAGCGACCAGCGGATCCGGTCAGTGCTGACCGCCGACGGCCCGATCCCGGCCGATGTGGTCATCCTGGGTCTCGGGGTCCGCCCAAACACCGTGCTGGCCCGGGAGGCCGGCCTGCCGCTGGGCGATCACGGCGGGCTGCGCACGAACGTGCAGATGCAGGTCCTGGGCCACGATCGCGTCTGGGCCGGCGGCGACTGCGTGGAAGTCCTCAACCTGGTCTCGGGCCAGTACCAGCATGTGGCGCTCGGCACCCACGCCAACAAGCAGGGCCGCGTGATCGGGCATAGTCTGGCCGGCTCCTACGCCACGTTTCCCGGAGTCATCGGCACGGCGGTGAGCAAGGTGTGCCATCTGGAGATCGCCCGCACCGGGCTCCGCGAACGCGACGCCACCAGCGCCGGGTTCGAGTACGTCACGGCCACCGTGCAGTCCGGCACGAAAGCCGGCTACTTCCCCGCGAGCCAGCAGATGACCGTCAAGATGACCGCCGAACGCGGCACCGGACGCCTGCTGGGCGTGCAGATCGTCGGCTACGAAGGATCGGCCAAGCGGATCGACACGGCTGCCACGGCGCTATGGAACCGGATGACAGTAGAGGACATGACCGCCCTGGATCTCGCCTACGCTCCGCCGTTCTCGCCGGTATGGGATCCCATCCTGGTGGCGGCCCGGCAAGCCGCCGGAGCAGTGCGCCGGGCCGCCGCCGAACCAGAGCAGGATAGGAGCCACCGATAGTGCAATAGGCGGCGGCTCCTGGCGGGTAACTGGGGTCAGCGCTGTACTTCGTATGGCAAGCGCGCCGCCCGCACGGGAGAGCCGGACGGTCTCGGAAGTGATAACGGAGAGATGATTATCCGGTCGGCGCGGACGTTTCGGCGTAAGCGCCCGAAACTCTCACGGAGGTAGCGCATGGGCACGATCACGACAACCGACGGCGTGGAGATCTTCTACAAGGACTGGGGTTCGGGACAGCCGATCGTCTTCAGTCATGGCTGGCCGCTGTCGGCCGATGACTGGGACACCCAGATGCTGTTCTTCCTGGGGCACGGCTACCGGGTCATCGCCCACGACCGGCGCGGGCACGGGCGGTCGTCACAGGTCGGCGACGGCCACGATATGGATCACTACGCCGACGACCTGGCCGCGGTGACGGCCCACCTCGATCTGCACGACGCCATCCACGTCGGGCACTCCACCGGCGGCGGCGAGGTCGTGCACTACATCGCCCGGCACGGGGAAAGCCGGGTGGCTAGAGCGGTGCTGATCAGCGCGGTCCCGCCGCTCATGGTGCAGACCGAGGCCAACCCAGGCGGCCTGCCGAAGAGCGTGTTCGACGGCCTGCAGGCTCATCTGGCCGCCGGCCGGTCCCAGTTCTTCTGGGACTTCGCGTCGGGTCCCTTCTACAACTACAACAAGCCCGGCGCGCAACCCTCGCAGGCGATCATCGAGAACTGGTGGCGCCAGGGGATGATGGGCGGGGCGAAGGCGCACTACGACGGCATCGTGGCCTTCTCCCAGACCGATTTCACCGAGGACCTCAAGCAGGTCACGGTGCCGTCCCTGGTCATGCACAGTGAGGACGACCAGGTCGTGCCCTACGCCGACTCGGGGCCGCTGTCCGCGAAACTCATGCCGAACTCGACGCTGAAGACCTACCACGGATTCCCGCACGGCACGCCGGCACCGAGGCCGAGACGATCAACGCCGACCTGCTGGCCTGGCTGAATTCCTGATCGGAGGCAGGCTCCAGTGGCCAGCTCGCACGTTGTCGAGTCCACGTCAGAGACGGTCCGTTCGGGATATCTGGATCCGGCGGCCAAGCCGGTCGCGGTGATCACCCCCGGCGATACGGTCAGGTACCCCAATACCTGGACGCACTGGGGGAACGAGGCGAAGTTCGGGATGAGCTTCGCGGACCGGGAGCCGCTGCGGCACCGGTACCCGAACGGCCCGTACTCGATGCTGGGCCCGGTGGAGGTGACCGGAGCGCAGCCCGGGGATGTGGTCGAGGTCAGCATCACCGCGCTGCGCACGATCGGGTGGGGCTGGAACTCCTTCCCGCTGGGGGTGGGGGCGCTGCCGCACGACTTCGCCGAACCGTACGTGCACTACTTCACCTTCGATGACGCCCGCACGGTAGCCGTCTATGAGCACGGGATCGCGCTGCCGATGGCGCCGTTCCTGGGCGTGGTGGCGGCCGAGCCGGCCGGCGACGCCCCGGTCAGCGCGATCGTGTCCGGCAGTTACGGCGGGAACCTGGTGCTGCGGGACCTCGGCGTCGGCAGCCACCTGTTCCTGCCCGTGGCCAAGCCCGGTGGGCGGATGTGGACCGGTGACGTGCACGCGCTGCAGGGCGACGGCGTCGTCGACCAGACCGCCATCGAGACCGCCGCGGAGAACCTGGAGATCCGCTACGACCTGCACAAGCAGGTTGCCCTGCGTGGTCCGCTAGGTGAGACCGACACCGCCTGGATCATCGTGGCCTTCGCGACCAGCCTGGATGACGCGCTGGTCGCCTGCCTGCGCGAGGTCATCTACTGGCTGCCTTTGGCGGCGGGCATCACCGGGCCGGAAGCCTACGCGCTGGCCAGCATGGCGGTCAGCTTCCGGGTCACCCAGTACGCCAACCAGACCGGCTCGGCCTACACCTCCATCCCGCCCAAGGCGGTACACGCGGTCATCCCCAAGGCCATCTTCCCTCCCGAGCTGCAGGCCCGGATCGCCGCGTGGCTGCGGCCAGGATCATGAACCTGACCGCCGATGACCGGCTGGCCGTCCTCGACATCGTCACCCGCGCGGACGAGGCGGCCAGTCGCCGGGACGCCGACGCGTACGTCGAACTGTTCGCCGAGGACGCGGTGCTGGACGGCACCCAGGGACGGCACGCCGGCCGGGCGGCGCTGCGCGCCGCGGTCGGGCCGGTCTGGGCCGCCGAAGGCCCCGCCACCCTGCATCTGACCCTCAACCCGATCGTCGAGCCAGGGCCGTCCGGTGATCAGGCCACCGTCCGGTCCGTGCTGCTGATCGTCGAGGTGGCCACACCGCCCGCGCTGCACACCGCCGCGGCGATCACCCAGGAACTCCGCCGCACCGACGGCTCCTGGCGCATCACCCGCCGCACCGTCGCGCCGGCGGTGCCACGCTGAGGGCGTCCGGCCGTCCGTCGCTGACCGCGACGATCTCCCCGTCCAGGATCACCGGATCCGGTACGCGGCCGCCGAGGCTCGGTGACGTCAGGTCTGGCAAGTGAGGACCAAGGTCCCTGTCCCCTCTCATCAGCGGTCAGGTGAAATACATAGATGTTCGTTGGCGACGAGGTGCAGCTGGAGGTCAGCTTTGCCGTCGCCCGGGAAAGGCTCAGACAACTAGGCGAGGGTGGCGCACTGCTGGGTACGTCGGAAGATGCATACGACCACGGGACCACCAGTCTCGAGCGGGTCGGGATTCCGGGGCTCTCGAAGCTGGTCCGGGTGCAGGTCCGGGAGCTGGCCTGGACCGACCAGTCCGTCGGGCTGGCCATCCGGTGGGAAGCCACCGGGCCGGGCGGCGGGCTGTTCCCGGTCCTGGACGCCGACCTCACGATGGCTCCCATCGGGGAGCGGGTCACGATCCTCACCCTAGCGGGCGCATACCGGCCGCCGCTGGGCGCGATGGGAGCGGCGCTGGACCGGGTGATCCTGCACCGCGCGGCCAGCGCGACGATCCGGGCGTTCCTGGTCCAGGTGGCACGCAGAGTCGCTGACCAGCCTGCCGCCAACGGTGCCGGAGCGGGGCCGCCAGAGGGGACTAGCCTGCCCTAGCTCGCGGGCCGCGGTCCTTCGCCGCCGCCGAACGCGTAGTCGCGGATCTCGTGGATCGTCTCGTCCAGATCGTCCAGCGCGGCGCTGAGCCGCTCCTGGGCCACCTCGGCCGGGAGGCTCCCTGCATCCTGCAGGCCGAGCCCGACCTGGAACAACCGGTGGACGACGCGGTCCAGCAGGTCCTTGGCGAGCGGTGCGCCGGCGACCGCGGTGCCCCGGGCCAGATCGGCGAGATCGTCGCGCCGCCGGGCTTGCGTCGCGTCGCGGACCACGGCCAGAACGAACGTGGCGGTGGCGGTCGGTACCGGGCTCAGGCTGATCTCGGCCGGGAACGTGGCCCCGTCCTTGCGCAGCCCGGCTAGGCGCGCACGGTCGCCCATCGGCCGGGACCTCGGATCCCGGCCGTAACCGGCCCGGTAGGCTCGGTGAGCGCCCTGCACGTCGGGCGGGACGAGCGCGTCCACCGGCAACCCGATCAGCTCCTCGCGCTGGTAACCGAACATCTCCGCACCCCGCCGGTTGACCAGTGCGATCCTCCCGTCTTCGCCGGTCAGGACCAGGCCGTCGCCGAGCGCGTCGATGAGCTGCCAGAGCACGGCCGAAGTGATGGCCCCAGCGCCGGCCAAGCTGCCCGGGGGTCCGTGGAGGGATAGTGGCGGCGGGACCAGCGGCCCGGTGGCCGTGGCGGCCTCCAGCGACGGATAGATGGAGACCACACGATCCAGCCCTTCGATACCGAGCACGCGCCTGATGACCGGAGCCGTGACCACCAGCCGCAGCTGCGCCCCGCTGACCGTCGCCCGCTGGAACGCTCTGGCGATGGCGTCCATCGCGGCGTGATCGCACGACAGCGTGCCGGTCATGTCGGCCACCAGCACGGCGGCCCCGCGGTTGATGACCGACAGGAGCCGGTCGCGGAGCTGGTCCGCGTTGGACACATCCACCTGTCCGGGAAACGTGACGATCGCCTGCTGGCCCATCCACTGCACCGGGAACTGGTCATCTGGCATTGACGGCGGCTTCCTAATGAGAGCTCGACCTCGACGTGAAGCCAAGTATGTCGGGGCCGGGCCGCCAGCGGCCAGGCGTGCCAGCCGACGTGCTCAGCCGGCCAGCATCCCGCTATCGTGCCAAAGGATCAGGCCCGGGTGCACGGAAGCGTGGTTGCTTCTCGCCCACCCGGGTCCGATCGGTCCGGTGGCGCTACTTCTGCCCGGCCGGCGTGGGTTCGGGCTCGGGCTGGGTTCCGGGTTTGGGTCCGGTCGCGGCCTGCTGGCCCCAGTCCCGCCAGATGAGCCGGTGCACCGGGATCCACCTCGGGATGTCGCGCAGGCCGGGGATGAACGGGATGGCCAGCAGCAGGATGGTGGCCGCGCCGGTCAGGTAGATGGCGATCAGGTCGGCGTTGGCTGAGGTCCGGAAGCCGGGCAGCTGGTACCAGAGCTGGTACAGCCACAGCCAGGGCTGGCCGGGATAGCTGCCGGTCTCGTTCATGACGCCCCACTGCTCACCGCTCAGGTTCTCGGAGGTGGCCAGGTTGGAGAAGTACTGGCCGTCCTCGAGGAACAGCAGGGGCTTGGTGAAGTTGGTGCCGTAGAACGGCTGCTGGGCCGACAGGTCCGCGTCGATCGCGCCGCTGCGGGCCAGAGACAGCTCGGTGGCCAGCATGACCGGGACGGGACCGTCGTTGGCCGCGGGGACCACCGGCGTTCCGTTGCGGAAGGTCACCTTGGTCACCGCGTTGCCGTAATTGTTCGCCCACTTGAGTTGCTGGGCGGGGGACGCGGCGTTGTAAGTAGCCAATGCCGAGGCGAGCGTCGGGTCGGTTGGGGCGGCCTTGGACAGCGGGGAGAGCACGAAGGTCTGCGCCGCGTTGATCGGCTGGGTCACCCCGAACCAGTTCCCCGGGGTGATGAGGATCGACTGCGGGGAGCCGTTGGTGTTATAGGGCGGGCCGTAGGTAGCGGTCTCGCTGGTGCCGTTCAGCTCGGTGGCCGCGGTGGCCAGGAAGTCGGCCGGGGCGGCCTGGACCCAGCTGGCCACGGTCACGGGCGGCTGGTCAGGGGAGGACAGCAGGCTAGCCAGGCCGACGGTGAGAACCAGTACGACCAGGGCGGCGATGCTGCCTTCCTTCAGGATGTCGTAGCGCTTGGTCGGGCCGCGCCACGGCGCCCGGTCGGCCTTGCGAAGGGCGCGCAGGGCGAGCCGCCCGTGCGGCATCTTGGCGGGCAGCGGGTGGCTGACGCCGCGGACCCGGACCAGCAGGACATGCGCGCCGACCAGGGAGATCAAGATGATGGGGATGAGGACCACGTGCCACAGCAGCATCTGGCCGAAGTTCATCAGGTTGAAGAACGCCCCGACCCCGGCCGCGTTGAACGCGTCCTTGCCGCTGGTCGATATCCACTGGGAGTCGAAGTTCTGCTGGGACAGGTAGCCGGTGAAGCACTCCAGGATCGAGGCGAGGAAGGCAACTACGCCGGTGATCCAGGTCAAGGCCCGGCGGCCGCGCCAGGCCGCCATCCAGAACTTGCCCCACAGGTGGATGACCAGCAGCGCCATGAACAGCTCGACGCTCCACAGGTGCAGGCTGTTGAAGAAGTGACCGACCGGGTTGGTGTGCCACCAGTCGGTGCCGCCCAGAGCGATGGTGAAGCCGCTCACGATGGCCACGCCCAGCGCGGCCAGGGCCCCGACCCCGAACACGTAGATCCAGGAGGAAACGTAGGCGGGCTGGCGGTCGGGCAGCAGCTTGTCCGGCGGCAATGCCTTCATAGCGCGGCGGCGCACCCGTGCCGTCCACATCCGCTCGTCCCCCGCCGCCGCCGCGTACGGCTCGGCAGGCTCGTCCGGTCCGGTCACGTCGCCTTGGTGACGGCGGCCGGGGAAGGGAAGCAGCAGCGCGGCGCCGAAGATGACCACCATGACGGCGATCAGCACCAGGTTCGCCACCGACACGGTGAAGACGTTCCAGTGCAGGTAGGTGCCGGGCTGGTTGAGATCGATAGCTGCGGGAGCTGGTCCCGTCAAGGCGGTGATCGTCATCAGGGCCCTCCAGGCCGGGGACGGGCAGATAGTTGATGGGTTCGTAGCCTGGCCGGCCGGCGGAGGCGCCTGTAGTGAAGTGGGTCCCCCGGTTCCGGGACGAAGGTCCCGAGCCGTAGGAAGGCGGTCAGTGAGGCCACTTCCAGTTGGCGATCTCCGGCCCGTCCTGGCCTTCCTCCCGGGTGTAGGCGCGGCACGAGATCCGCTTGTCCACCATCAGCTGCCGCACGTGCCCGGCGGTCGAGGCCAGCCCCGGCACCCGGTCGATGACGTCCATGACCAGGTGGAACCGGTCCAGGTCGTTCAGCATCACCATGTCGAACGGCGTGGTCGTCGTGCCTTCCTCCTTGTACCCGCGCACGTGGAAGTTGGCGTGCCCGTTCCGCCGGTAGGTCAGCCGGTGGATCAGCCAGGGGTAGCCGTGGTAGGCGAAGATCACCGGCCGGTCCACCGTGAACAGCGCGTCGAACTCCGCGTCGGACATGCCGTGCGGGTGCTCGGTCTCGGGTTCCAAGCGCATGAGGTCGACCACGTTGACCACCCGGACCTTCAGCTCAGGCAGGTGCTCGCGCAGGAGCGAGACCGCGGCCAGGGTCTCCAGGGTGGGAATGTCGCCGGCGCAGGCCATGACCACGTCGGGCGCTCCCGGGGAGTCGTTGGAGGCCCACTCCCAGATCCCGGCGCCCCGGGTGCAGTGGATGACCGCATCGTCCATGGACAGCCAGTTCCACTGCGGCTGCTTGGCGGCGACGATGACGTTGACGTAGTGCCGGGACCGCAAGCAGTGATCCCCCACGGACAGCAGGGTGTTGGCGTCCGGCGGGAGGTAGACCCGGATGACCTCGGCCTTCTTGTTGACTACGTGGTCGATGAAGCCGGGATCCTGGTGGCTGAACCCGTTGTGGTCCTGCCGCCAGACCAGCGAGGACAGCAGGTAGTTCAGCGACGCTACCGGCCGCCGCCACGGGATCCCACGGGTCACCTTGAGCCATTTGGCGTGCTGGTTGAACATCGAGTCGACGATGTGGATGAACGCCTCGTAGCAGTTGAACAGCCCGTGCCGGCCGGTCAGCAGGTAGCCCTCCAGCCAGCCCTGGCACATGTGCTCGCTCAATACCTCCATGACCCGGCCTTCGGGCGCCAGATGGTTGTCCCCCGCGATGATCCGCCCCTCGAACTGCTTATCCGTCACGTCGAAAACCGCGCCAAGCCGGTTGGATTCGGTCTCGTCCGGGCCGAACAGCCGGAAGTTCTCCGGGTTGTCCCGGATCACATCGCGCAGCCAGGCACCGAGTACCCGGGTCGGCTCCGACATGCTGGCGCCGGGCGCTGCCACCTTCACGCCGTAGTCCCGGAAGTCCGGCAGCCGCAGGTCGCGCAGGAGCAGGCCCCCGTTAGCGTGCGGGTTCGCGCTCATCCGCCGGTCATCTCGCGGCGCCAGCCGGGCCAGCTCCGGGACCAGCGCGCCGGATGAGTCGAACAGCTCGCCCGGCCGGTAGGACCGCAGCCACGTCTCGAGCTGGGCCAGGTGCTCCGGGTTGGCGCGTGCCTCGGAGATCGGTACCTGGTGCGCTCGCCACGTCCCTTCGACCGGCAGCCCGTCCACGGTCTTGGGCCCGGTCCACCCCTTCGGGGTCTTCAAAACGATCACAGGCCAGGACGTGCGGGCCAGGTCAGTATCCACGCGGGCGTGCCGCTGGATGGCGTGGATCTCGGCGACGGCCGCGTCCATGGCCGCGGCGAGCTGCTGGTGCACCATCTTGGGGTCGTCGCCCTCGACCCAGTGGACCCGGTATCCGTACCCGATCAGGAGTGTCTCCAGCTCGCCGCGGGGAATCCGGGCCAGCACCGTGGGATTGGCGATCTTGTACCCGTTCAGGTGCAGGATGGGCAGCACCGCTCCGTCGCGGGCCGGGTCGAGGAACTTGTTGGAATGCCAGCTCGCGGCCAGTGGCCCGGTCTCGGCCTCGCCGTCGCCGACCACGCACGCCACGATCAGGTCCGGATTGTCGAACGCCGCCCCGTACGCGTGGGCCAGCGAGTAACCGAGCTCACCGCCCTCGTGGATCGACCCGGGCGTCTCCGGCGCCACATGCGACGGGATCCCGCCGGGAAAGGAGAACTGCCGGAACAGCTTCGCCATGCCTGCCGCGTCCTGGGTAACGGTGGGGTACAGCTCGCTGTAGGTCCCCTCCAGGTACGTGTTCGCCACGATGCCCGGGCCGCCGTGCCCAGGCCCGGCGACGTAGATGACGTTCAGGTCCTGGTTCCTGATCACCCGGTTCAGGTGGGCGTAGATCAGGTTCAGCCCGGGCGTGGTACCCCAGTGCCCGAGCAGCCGCGGCTTGACATGCTCCGGACGCAGCGGCTCGGTCAGCAGCGGGTTGCTCATCAGGTAGATCTGCCCCACTGACAGGTAGTTCGCCGCGCGCCACCAGGCATCGAGCGTGTCCAGCTCATTGCCGGTCAGCGGTCCCACCTCGGTCTCGGTCATAAAAGACTCCTATTTGTCTGAACGGGCCGTGGTACGTGCTCTGGTCACCGGAGCTTGCGCAGGAACGGATCCTGAGCCTGGTACGGCCTCACGTTGATCCGCGCGTCCACCGCGAACGCGCCGTCCGGCCGGGCAATGACCGGGTTGAGCTCGAGTTCGGTGACCTCCGGCAGGTCGTCGGCGAGCCTGGACACGCGCAGCAGCAGGTCGCGCAGGGCGCTCAGGTCAGCCGGAGGGCCGCCGTGGCGGCCGCGCAGCAGCGGCCCGGAACCGGCGGAGTGGATCAGATGGTCCGCGTCGGTGTCGGTCAGCGGCGTGAGCCGGGCCGCGTGGCCGACGGGAGCGTCGGTGGTTTTGGGGTCCACGCCGCCGAGCCCGAAGGTCACCAGCGGGCCGAACACATGGTCGTCGGTCACCCCGACAATCACCTCCGTGCCGTCTGCGATCATGGGCTGGACCAGGACCTGGCGCTGACGTTCGCCGAACCGATCCGTCAACCGTTGGTAGGCGCTCCGCACGTCGGCCTCGGTGCGCAGATCTAGCTCGACTGCGCCGGCGGCGCTTTTGTGCAGGAGCCCGGGGACGTCAGCTTTGAGCGCCACCGGGGCGGCCACGACCTCGAACGCGCGCACCGCCTCGTCTTCACTACGGGCCGGGGTCAGCTCGGTCAGCGGGATGCCGTAGCAGTGGAGCAGCTCGGCGGTCTTGTCCGGCGGCAGCAACCCGCCGCCGACCGTGGCGTGGAAGAACTCTCGCAGCAGCGTGCGGGCGTCTTCGGTCCTGATGCCGGGGAGACCGGGCACCTGGCCGC
>Ga0335074_10011521_pt1 | contig 12358 bp, 11 predicted proteins | sample Lox_Sample_23_FD_206715 | JGI IMG/M metagenome (GOLD analysis project Ga0335074, IMG submission 206715) | Soil microbial communities from Loxahatchee National Wildlife Refuge, Florida, United States - Lox_Sample_2.3 | ecosystem: Environmental > Terrestrial > Soil > Wetlands | place: USA...
GCGGCGTCCAATTTGACGTCCAATATGACAATTCCGTGTTAAGTCTGACGGCGGCACTGGGCGATTCGGCTGAAAGTTCGGCGAAGAACCTCTATGCCGTCGACGTAGATCAAAGTAAGAAACGGTTCTTGATCATCGGTTTGAACCAGACCCAGCTCTCCGACGGCAACTTGATGAATCTCAGTGTTAAGATCAGCCCGAATGCTGCGAACGGCCCGTATTCTCTTGCCCTTTTCAACGTGTATGGCGCCGGTCCTTCGGGCGACCCGGTAGCAGTAACGGGTACGAATGGGACTCTTACCGTTACGCCACCATCCAGCGCCCAGCCACAACTCACCAGCATCGATAACGCAGGCAGCTTTCTTCCCGGGCCCCTTGCTCCAGGCGAATTGGTGACCCTAATTGGAACGGGAATCGGCCCCGGCTCCGCGCAGGCACCGTCGGGGCCGCCGACCGTCACGGTTCTGGGTGGAACCAGCGTGCTGTTTGACGGCACTCCCGCCCCAATTCTGTACGCTTCTCCCAATCAAATCAACGCCATCGTACCCTATGCCGTTTCTGGAAAGGCCACAACGCAGTTAAACGTCACGCTGCAAGGGCAAACGATAGCTACGGCCAGCGAAGCCGTCGCCTCCGCGGCTCCCGCCATCTTTACAATTGATTCCACGGGCTCCGGCCAGGGAGCTATCCTCAATCAAGATTCGAGCGTCAACTCACCCGCGAATCCCGCGGCGAAAGGCTCCATCATATCGATCTTCGCCACCGGAGCGGGCCAAACGAATCCGCCCGGCGTCGATGGTCAGGTTACCGGAACAGTGCTGCCCACGCCCCTCCTGCCCGTCTCGGTCCAAATCGGCGGCTTCGAAGCCAACGTCTTGTACGCCGGCGCCGCGCCAGAACTCATCAGTGGGGTGCTTCAAGTCAATGCATTGATTCCATCTGAGTCTGCGTCTGGGGCTGCCATACCGATTGCGCTCAATGTGGGGCAATCGAGCAGCCAACCTTCTGTTACGGTGTCGATCAAATGATGCTTTCTATACGTCGCGACGCCGGTCAAGCAATGATAGCCCGCCACTTATGTGCCGCCGCCCTGACGCTGGTAGTTCTCTTTCTAATGTGGCCAGCTTTCAAGGCCGTCGCAAACCTCGGTTTGCGCGAGGACAGCTACGTCGAGATCCTGGCAGCGCCCTTCCTGGCGCTCTTCTTGATGTATTGGGAGCGAGACCGGATTTTCCGCGAAGTCCGCTGGAATCCGCGCTTTGCGATACCGGTGCTCTCAGTGGTGCTTGCAGCGTATTTCGTTCTGCTCAGACAGCAGCCCTACAGCAACGGAAGCACCCGCCTGATGCTTGCGGCATTCGCTCTCATCCTCGCGTGGATGGCAGTATTTATCTTCTGCTATGGACTCCAGAGCTTTAAGATGGCCTGGTTTCCCTTATGTTGCCTCCTCTTGATGATTCCCGTTCCCCCCGCCTTGATCGCTGAACTTACTACTGACTTGCAGCGCGGCTCAGCCGCGACAAGTTATCAGATTCTGCGATTATTCGGTGTGCCTGTTCTTTCTGAGGGGACGAAGTTCGCCCTCCCTGGACTGGAGATCGAGGTGGCGCCTGAATGCAGCGGCATTCACTCCTGTTTGTCCCTCGTCCTGGTAGGATTACTGACGGCTCGGCTCTTCCTTCGATATGGATGGACCCGGTTAGCAGTGGTCGCATCGACCGTCCCGATCGCGATCTTTAAGAATGCCATCCGCATCAGCGTGATCGCCACGCTGGGCGCATATGTAAATCGCGCGTTCCTCTTTGGTCGCATCCATCGATATGGGGGATTGGTGTTCACCCCATTTGCCGTCGTACTTCTGGTCTTGCTCCTTCTCGCGCTCCAGAAATCCGAGACGTGGATAGTCGCCCGCCTACGAAGCCGACCCCTTGTCCCTGAGCGTACGCCCACCGCAGCCGTCTAGCAAACAGCGCACCAAACGAAAGCGCTCGCAGCCATTCCTCTGCTCTCCCGTCCGCTGAATCGAAGATGCGAGGAACCCGCGTGATACTCTGGGGATGACCCCTTACGATGATCCCGCTGCTCGACCTTGCCGCGGAGTACCGCGAGCTGAAACCGGAAATCGATGAAGCTGTAGGGCGCGTTCTCGCAAGCGGCCAATATGTCGGTGGCCCGGAAGTCACCGCGCTCGAAGAGGAGTTCGCCGGCTACTGCGGCGCCCGTTACGGCGTGGCCGTCAACTCGGGAACCAGCGCGCTGCACCTGGCACTGCTCGCGGCCGGCATCGGGTCCGGCGACGAAGTAATCACGGTTCCATTCACTTTCTACGCCACCGTGGCGGCCATCGGATACACCGGCGCGATGCCGGTATTTGTCGATATCCATCCCGCGACATTCACCATCGACGCGCAAAAAATCGAAGCCGCCGTCACGCCGCGCACTCGCGCCATTTTGCTGGTCCATCTCTACGGCCAATGCGCGGACATGGATCCGATCCTGGCGGTCGCGCAGCGCCATAAACTGCTGGTGATTGAAGATGCGGCGCAGGCCCATGGAGCCGAGTATCGCGGCCGGCGCGCGGGCGGCATCGGCGATATCGGATGTTTCAGCTTTTACCCCAGCAAAAATCTTGGCGCGGCCGGCGAAGGCGGCATGCTGACCACCAACAATCCTGAATTCGCGCGCATGGCCGCGCTGCTGCGCAGTTGGGGCGAAGAGCAGCGCTATCGGCCGCGGCTCAAAGGGTTCAACTACCGGCTGCCATCCCTGCAAGCCGCCATATTGCGCGTGAAGCTGCGGCGCCTGGAGGCCTGGATTGCTGCACGGCGCGCCTTGGCGGCCGAGTACGATTGCCGGCTCGAACAGGCGGGCGTCATCCAGCCGCATGCCGCCCCAGATGGCCGTCACGTGTATTGTCTTTACACCATTCGCTCGGCCGAGCGCGATGGCTTACAGCAGGACTTGAAAGCAGCCGGGATACAGACCGCGGTTCACTACCCGCTGCCGATTCACCTTATGACTGCGTACTCCGACGCGCGCTATAAAGCGGGTGATTTCCCGGTGGCTGAGGCTTGTGCCCAGACCGTTCTCAGCTTACCGCTGTACTCCCAGATGACCTCGCCGGAAATACAAAAAATAGCCGCGAGAATTTGCGAACTACGGCCGAAGATAATTCAAGAAACCATCTGTTTCTGACGATAATCCGTTCAGTATGGGCACCACCGGCAGCACGTTGCCATCCGGAAGCAGCACCACTGCGAGCAGCGCGCCTAGCGCGGCGAGCATCACCAATCCCATATATTTCACGGGCCTCAGCTCCTACTCGAGCGATTTCCAGAGCATCATCCAGAGGGCCGTTCAAATCGCCGATATTCCGGTGCAGAACCTGGAAAATGAGGAAGCCACGGTCAGCGCCCAGGCCACCGCGTTAACCTCGCTCGAGCCGGCCGTCAGTGCGTTGGGCGCCGATGTCGCCAACTTGGGCACTCTCGCCAGCACCCAAGGTCTCGCGGCCTCCAGTTCCGATTCGAGCATTGTGTCGGTACAAAATACCGGCGCTGCGGCAGCCGCCACGTACACCGTCTCGGATATCCAGACACTCGCATCGGCCGCCTCGGAAACATCCTTGCAGGGCTACACTGCAACCCAATCCATTAACAGCAGCGGGCTGGTGAACCTGGTGGTGGGCTCAAGCACCTATCAACTGAATTTAACCGGATCGGGTCAGAATAACGTTATCGGGTTGGCGCAGGCCATCAACGCCGCCAATGCGGGAGTGACCGCTACGGTGTTGACCGCCGGATCCACTGACTACCTCGCGGTCTCGGCGAACACCACGGGCGCCACCACCCTGCAGGTGAATAGCGTCACGCCAGCGGACCTGGTCACGAGTAACGGCACCGGTACGGAAACCTCCCTGCAAACCTATTCGGACGCGACGTCGGCAACTGTATCCGCCACGGGGCAAGTTCAATTGGTGGTGGGTTCCCAAGACTACTCGCTGGACGTCGGCGGCAGCGAAAACAATCTCAACGGTCTGGCACAGGCCATTAACAGCGCCGATGCAGGCGTCACCGCCACTGTTACGGGCAGCGCAGGAGCGTATTCTCTTTCTATCACGGACCCCTCCGGCCCCACCACCATCCAACTGAACGATCTTCAGAGCCCGACGGACCTGATCTCCGCTACCAATCAAGGCAGCGACGCGTCTTTCGATCTTAACGGCATCCCGATCACCGAATCCACCAACAATATCACCGACGTCATTCCCGGCGTCAGCTTTACATTGCTCGGCACCACCTCCGGCACGCAATCGGTCACCTTGTCGCTCGCCACCAGCGCCGGTCCGTTGAGCAGCGCGCTCCAGACCTTTGTGAACGACTACAACACCTTGGTCGGCGATGTGCAAGCGCAGGAGGGACAAGGCGCCGGCGCACTCGGCGGCAACCTGATCATCAATGAGATCAGCGACGCCATGCAGGACCTGGTCACCTACTTTAATCCAACCGGCAGCAGCAGCATCCATAGCCTCTCAGACATGGGCGTCACGTTCAACGACACCGGGCAGATGAGCTTTAGCACCAGCACCTTCAACGCGCTCTCCGACAATCAAATCGCCGACGCATATACGTTTCTCGGGTCCTCCAGCTCTGGGTTTGCGGCCCTGGCTGGCAATTTCACGCAACTAAGCGACCCCGTCAGCGGAGTGATCGAGACCCAGGTCAGCGGCTATGAAACCGAAGAAACCAGCTTGCAGGACCAAGTCACTACCGCTGAGGCGTACGTCACTCAGGTACAGCAAACCGCCACCCAACAAATGGAAGCTGCCGATGCCCTGGTTGCGGAATTACAGCAGCAACAAACCGATGTCGACGCCTCCATCCAGAGCGTAAATTACGTCTTGTACGGACGGCAGGTAAGCGTCGACGGTATTTGAGTTTACCGCCTACTCCAAACGATAATTCGGAGCTTCTTTGGTGATGATCACGTCGTGCACGTGTCCCTCGCGCAAAGCCGCCGAAGTCACCCTCAGAAATCTCGCGTTCTCCTGCAAGTCGCGAATGTTCTTGCAGCCGCAGTAACCCATCCCGGCTTTTAGCCCGCCCACCAATTGATACACCAGCTCCGACAACGGGCCTTTATACGGAACCCGTCCCTCGATCCCTTCCGGCACCAGTTTCCCGCTGCTGTCTTGCGGATACCGGTCCGACCCCGCGGTCATGGCGCCCATCGACCCCATGCCGCGATAACTCTTGAAGGTTCGTCCTTGGTAGAGGATCGTCTCGCCCGGGCTTTCTTCCGTCCCGGCCAGCAGACTGCCGATCATCACCGCGTCAGCGCCCGCTCCGATAGCCTTGCTGATGTCTCCCGAGAACTTGATGCCGCCATCGGAGATCAGCGGTACGCCCGACCCTCGCGTGGCGCGCGAACATTCCGCGATGGCAGTGATCTGCGGCACGCCCGCGCCGCTCACCACTCGCGTGGTGCAAATGGAGCCCGGCCCAATGCCCACTTTGATCCCGTCGGCGCCCAGACTGATCAAATCCCGCGCGCCTTCGAACGTCGCGACGTTGCCGGCGATCAGGTCTACATCCGGAAATTTGTGCTTGATAGTCCGGACCGCTTCCATGACGCGCTCGCTGTGCCCGTGCGCCGAATCCACCACAATCACGTCCACTTTCCTCGCTACCAGCTCTTGCGCGCGCTCCAGGAAGTCGGAGCCCGAACCAACCGCCGCCCCCACGCGCAAGCGGCCCTGCGAATCTTTCGCGGCGTTGGGATATTTCAGCTTCTTCTGGATGTCTTTTACGGTGATCAGGCCTTTGAGCGCGAAGTGGTCGTCCACCACCAATAGCTTCTCCACGCGGTGCCGGTGCAGAATCTTCTCCGCTTCTTCGAGCGTGGTGCCCACGGGCACGGTGATGAGATTCTCCTTGGTCATCACGTCTGAAATCGGAAGATCGTGGCGCGTTTCAAAACGCAAATCGCGATTGGTGAGTATCCCGACCAGCCGGCCGTTCTTGGTCACCGGCACTCCGGAGATGCGGTAACGCTTCATCAAGGTGAGCGCGTCGGAGATCCTGAGCTCCGGCTCGATGGTGATGGGATCCACGATCATGCCGCTCTCACTACGCTTCACGCGGTCCACTTCTTCGGCTTGACGGTCCACCGGCATATTCCGATGCACGATCCCAATGCCGCCCTGTTGAGCGAGCGCGATCGCCAGGTGCGACTCGGTGACCGTGTCCATGGCCGAGCTGACAATCGGGATATTCATCGCGATGTGCCGCGTAAGGCACGTGCGCGTGTCTGTTTCCGTCGGCAGCACATTGCTGCGCGCCGGCTGGAGAAGTATGTCGTCGAAGGTGAGACCTTCCAGAATCGTGTCTTGGATCATGAAGGGTTAGTTCTATTATGACGCGAACCGATACGATGAGTTGGTAGGAGTGAAACAGGAGGCCCCATGGCGACTCTGGGATTGATCGAATACAACGACGCGAGCGCGGAAGTGCGCGCGGTCTATGACGACATCATGGCCACGCGCAAAACGGATTGGATCAACAATTTTTGGAAGGCGCTGGCGCACGATCCCGTCACGCTGCGGCGCACCTGGCAAAGCGTCAAGGAGATTATGGCGCCGGGCGCGCTGGACGCGCTAACCAAGGAGATGATCTACCTGGCCGTGAGCGCGACCAATCAATGCGGCTATTGCATTGCATCGCACACCGCGGCGGCGCGTAAAGCCGGAATGACCGATGCGATGCTGGCCGAAGTGATGTCCGTGGTGGGCATGGCCAACGAGAGCAACCGGCTGGCCAGCGGTTATCAGGTGGAGATTGACGAGAAATTTCTGACCGTTTCCAAAAAGTAAATCGGAAAACAAATCGGTTCACCGTTACAGTGAAAAGTTTTTCATTCACGCTCCATCCCCAGGTGTAGAATTCGGATGGAAGCCTCGCCAGGTAGCGAGCTTCCTCAAGTTAAGCATTGACAAGAGGTGAACCAATGACAAGTAGCTTGCTGACCGGAGATACTAGGCAGACGTTGGATCATTTCCGGCGTTCCGTCGATCAGCTCTTTGAGAATTTCTACGGATTCCCCGCCGAATCGGGCCGGTCCATGTTGCAAGGCACAGGGCAGTGGACGTTCAGCCCGGTGATAGAAACCGCTTGGGGTGACTCCGCGTTGCATCTGCGCGCCGTTGTTCCGGGCGTTCCTCAAAACGACTTGAAAGTGAGCGTGCAAAACAATCAGTTGATCCTGGAAGGTGAACGGAAGCAGCCCGAAACGTTCAAGAACGGCGCCAACACGCAGCTCTCTTACGGCAAGTTCTATGCCGCGCTCTCGCTGCCGAACGGTTTAAACGTGGATAAGCTCACGTGCCGGCTGCAGGATGGCGTGCTGGATATTCAGATTCCGGTATCGGAACAGATGAAGCCGCGCCAGATCCAGATTCAATCCGGCGAAAACCGCAAGAGCATTTCCGCGCAGTCCTAGCGGAGCCCGCAAGGTAGCTTATTGGGGTGGGAGAGAGATCTCCCGCTCCTAATGCGATGTCCTGGCGGCCAACGAGCCCCGAATCCTTGGATCTGCTGCGGCAAACCAGGTACGAGATTGCCGAACGCGGCGATAGCGGTCTCGCACTGCTGCTCGCGGGCGTAGAGTTGTATGCGATTTTGGGACGCGAGTTCGACCTGCTCGAGGTTATGCGCTCCTTCGCGCACGAGATGAATCGGGTGGTGGAAGGCACGCCCAGCGTCCGCGACCTGGAGCAGTTGTTCGAGCGCGATCCGCCGTCTTAGCGGACCTAAGTTTCCGCGACAGTTTCCGCGACCACGGGATTGTGCAACTCGCCCAGGCCCTCGATCGCGATTACAACTTCATCGCCGGGCTTTAAATAGCGCGGAGGCTTGCGCGTAAATCCCACCCCGGCCGGCGTTCCGGTAGCCACCACGTCGCCTGGTTCCAGCGTGACTACGCTGGAAATGAACTCGATCAGATCGGGGATCTTGAAAATCAGTTCCCGCGTATTGGAATGCTGCAGCACCTCGTCGCCGATGCGCAGGCTGATATCCAGCGTGTGCGGATCGGCAATCTCATCGGCGCTCACCAGGTGCGGGCCCATGGGCGCGAAAGTATCGAACGTTTTGCCCATCATCCACTGCGAAGTGGCAGTCTGAAAATCGCGCGCGCTCACGTCGTTGAAGATGGTGTATCCAAAGACGTGCCGCCGCCAGTCCTGTGCGGCGATGCGGCGGCCGCCCGTGCCGATGACGAACATAAACTCGGCTTCGTAATCCGGCTTGCGCGAGATATTCGGCAGAATGATCGGCTCGCCCGGCCCGACGACGGTATTGGAAAACTTCGCGAAGACCGTCGGCACCTTAGGAATCTCGTTGCGCGTTTCAGCGGCGTGATCGCGATAGTTGAGCCCGATGCAGATGAGCTTCGGCGGGCGGGGAACCGGCGCCAGGAGCCGTACTGAACTCAGGGGCACGGAAGGCGCTTTACCGACAAACTGATTAATTCTCTCTAGCCCGCCCGGCCCGGAGCCCACCACCGAGATCATGTCCGCAAAACCGGCGGGCGCCAGGCTGACAACAGATTCGCCGACTAAAACGCCAGGATGAGCGTACGCGTCCGCGCCGCGAAAGGTGACGAACTTCATCGGGTTTTCTGAACGAGGGAGTTTATGCCGCCGCGGTCTTTTGAACCTTGCCGGCTTTCTGCACTTTGCCGCTGCGGATGCAAGCGGTGCAAACGCGAATGCGCTTTCCCGCGCCTTTCACTAACGCGTGCACGGTTTGCAGGTTCAGGTTCCAACGGCGCTTGGTTACGTTGTGCGCGTGGCTGATCCGGTTGCCGAATTGCGGCCCGCGTCCGCACACTTCACATACTTTCGCCATAATCGTCGCTCCTTGGGGTTAAGCCTAATGTTAGCAATTTCCGGATTGGCATGGCAACCGATCTGATATTCTGACAAGGTATCCAAGCCACACCACCACAAAATCCAGAAGGGGTTTTCCGCTTGACCGACTTCAACCATATTCACTCGCGCGACGGCGAGGACTGGGTTTGCGGGCGCAGCATGGCGGTGCGCGACGAGCAGTTGCTGCACTGCGAAGGGCGCGATCCGGACGAAATCGAGGCATGCCGGCTATGCGCCGAGCGCATCATCGGGTACTTCGGCGACCCGATGCATGTCCACTAAGCTTTCAACCCAGGAACTGTACCGATCACCCGGTCGCGAATCGCGGTAATCTCGTCCGCCGATAGCGTATGGTCGGCCGCGCCCACCGTAATCCGATAGGTCACGCTTTTGCGATCGGGCGGAAGCGGCGCACCCCTGTATTCACGCAGAAACTCGATCTCTACCAGATCGCTTCCCGCCGCGGCCACCAGTTGCCGCTCGATATTCGAGGCAAGTTCGCGCAGACCAGCCAGGACCGAGATGTCAAAAGAACTCACCGGGAAACGCCGCAGGGGGCGATATCGGACATCCTGTTCCCGATGCAGTTTCTCCATTCGAAGCAGGTCCAGATCCACGATCGCCGCGCGGCCTTTCACTCCCAGTGACGGATGGAGCTCGAACAGGCGGCCGACCTCTTCGCCACGCCAGGCGACGACCGCGGCGCGCTCGGGATGTTCGAACGCTCGGGGGTTAGCCGGAAGGGCCGTGCATCCCGGCATCCAGCATTCAGCCAAGCGCTTCAGCTCAAACAGCCCCGCGCTCCCGTCGCCATCGCGGGAGTAAATAGCCGCGGCAACATGGGGGATTTCCTGAGGAAGGTCCCGCCCGCGCGGATGGACTTCGCGGCCGATCTCAAACAATCGAAAGTCCTGTAGGTGACGGCTATTGTCCAAAATGTTTTTGACGATTGCAGGCAGCAAACTGGCTCGCAATAGCGTTTGATCCGACGCTATCGGATTCGTCACCCGCACATGATCGCCGGGGCCGATGGCGAATGCGAGAATCATCTCTTCGTTTACGAACGAATAATTGTAGACTTCCGTGAATCCCTGGGCCGCCGCCATGTTTCTGACCTGGCGCAGGTACAGACGCGTGGGACTTTCCGGCGGAACAACAGATTCGATCAACGGCGGTTGCGGCGTGATTGATTCGTACCCCACCATGCGGCCGATCTCTTCGAGCAGATCGTCCTTGATGGCGATGTCCTTGGTGGCGCGCCAGCTCGGCACCTGGACTATAAAATGCCCGGGCGCCAGTTCTTCGACGCCGAACTCGAGCGATTCCAGAATCGAGCGCACCTCGCGCGCTTCCAGATCCCGGCCCAGCTTGGCTTTGAGCCAATCCACCGTTAACTCGATCGGCGCCGCTTTCTTCCACTCGCCATGCGAATCCGCCAATCCTCCAGACACGCGAATTCCGGGCGAGACTTCTTGGAGCAATTCAATGGCACGCGCCAGGCCGCGAACCGTATTCAAGGGATCCTGCGATTTTTCGAAACGCATGGACGCATCGGTGCGGAGCTTGAGCGCTACAGAAGTTTTGCGGACGCTCGCGGCTTGGAAATTCGCGCTTTCGAGCACGATGCGCTTTGTGTCTGGACCGATGGCGCTGGGTCCGCCGCCGATGACGCCCGCAAGCGCGATGGCGCCTTGGGCATCGGCGATCACCAGATTCGAGGGGCTCAAACTGTAGGTCTGATCGTTCAATGCGGCAAATTGTTCGCCCGGCCGCGCACTACGCACGAAAATGGTTGCGCCGTGCAATTTGTCGGCATCGAAGGCGTGCATGGGCTGCGCCAGCTCCGCCATCACGTAATTCGTTACGTCGACGATATTGTTGATGGCGTTTAGCCCGACCGCTTCCAGGCGATACCGGAGCCACAATGGCGACGGCCCCACCGTAAGGTTTTCGAAAACCAGCGCGCTGTATCGCGGACAGAGGGCGAAATCCTGGATCGCGATCTCCACGGGTGCTTTGCCCTTCGGGAGCAAATCGAGACTGACCGGATCGCGCAAGGTGCGATGTGTGATGGCCGCCACCTCACGCGCCATTCCGTGATGGCCCCACAAATCCGGACGGTGAGTGAGCGATTTGTTGTCGACTTCGATGACCGTATCGGGCGCGGGCAGCACTTCACTCTCCAGCTCTACGATGCCGCTGTGATCGCTTCCCATGCCCAGTTCGAGCGCGCTCGCGAGCATTCCGTCGCTTTCCACGCCTTCGATCAGCTTTGGCGGAAGCGGAAGATAAACGGTCAGAATGCCCGGCTTGCAGTTGGGCGCGCCGCACACTACTCGCTTGGTTCCGTAGCGCGCCGTCTCAACCACTGCCACCTGGTTGTGGCTCCCGGCCATCCATTCCACATCCTTCACGCGCGCTACCGAAGCCTCGGCCAGTTCTACGCCCACCCGCTCCAGTCCTTCGCATTCGGCCGTTTTCATGGTGATCAGGCGCATTAGTTCCGCGGGATCGGTGTCCAGGCCCGGGACCAGCTCGCGAATCCAGTGATAGGAGAATTTCATTTGCGATCTTTAGAATTGGCGCAAGAAGCGCAAATCGCCGCTGGCGAACAGGCGGATGTCATCAATGCCATAGCGCATCATGGCCAGGCGGGTGAGTCCCAACCCGAAAGCGAATCCGCCCCATTGGTCCGGATCGATGCCGCTCATCCGCAGAACGTTCGGATGCACCAGTCCGCAGGGCAATAGTTCCACCCATCCGCTCTGCTTGCATACCGGACAACCGACCCCGTTGCAAATCAGGCAGAGAATGTCTAATTCAAAACCCGGCTCGACAAACGGAAAATATCCCGGACGGAGCCGTACCACAGCGTCGCGATGAAAGATCGCGCTGAGCAGCGTCTTCATGAAATAGATCAAATGCGCGACGGATACGTTGCGGTCCACCATCATGCCTTCGAGCTGGTAAAAGGTGTGCTCGTGCGAAGCGTCCACTTCCTCATTGCGAAAAACGCGTCCCGGCGCGATCATGCGCAGCGGCGGCCCCAACTTTTCCATGCCGCGTACCTGCACCGGCGACGTGTGGGTGCGCAACAGATGGCCAGTCGCGAGCCAAAACGTGTCTTGCATGTCGCGCGCCGGATGCTCGGGCGGTATGTTGAGCGCGTCGAAATTGTGATATTCGGTTTCCACTTCGGGGCCGTCCAGGACCGCAAAGCCAAGCGATGTGAACAGGTCCTCGATTTCAGTTTGAATCACCGTCACCGGGTGCAAGCTGCCGGGCCGGGGAGGCGGAGCGGGAAGGGTGAGGTCCAGCCATTCCTCGTTCAGCCGGGCGTTCAATTCCTCGGTGGCGAAGGACTGGCTCTTTGTTTCAAACGCCGCGGTTAGTTCTTGTTTGGCGGCGTTCAGCGCCTGGCCCGCGAGT
>Ga0335074_10011524_pt1 | contig 12357 bp, 9 predicted proteins | sample Lox_Sample_23_FD_206715 | JGI IMG/M metagenome (GOLD analysis project Ga0335074, IMG submission 206715) | Soil microbial communities from Loxahatchee National Wildlife Refuge, Florida, United States - Lox_Sample_2.3 | ecosystem: Environmental > Terrestrial > Soil > Wetlands | place: USA: Florida...
GACGTCTTCGCCACCTGCCAGGCTGGCGCCTGCCTGACCATGCTCCCCGACGGAGCCACAACCTTCCCGGTATCGATCGCGAGGTACCTCGCAGCGGAACGGATCTCGGTCTGGTACTCCGTGCCGTCGGTTCTCACGCTGCTCGCCAGTTACGGGAATCTCGGGCAGTTCGACCTGTCGGACCTGCGCGCAGTGATCTTCGCCGGGGAGGTGTTCCCCTCCCGGCACCTGTCCCGGCTGATGGCCGCGCTGCCGCAGGCCCGCTACCTCAACTGGTACGGGCCGACCGAGACCAACGTCTGCACTGCGTTCGAGGTGCCTGCGGGCAGGGGTGACGCCGGGCCGGCTCCTATCGGCAGGGCCTGCGCCAACACTGAGGTGTTCGCGGTCACGGGCGAAGGCGGCCGGGTGCTGCGACCCGGCGACGTGGGCGAACTGTACGTGCGGGGTCCGTCGCTGATGCGCGGTTACTGGGGACAGCCGGCCAAAACGAGCGAGGTCCTGGTCCGGAACCCGTTCCGCGCAGAGTACGACGAGCTCGTGTACCGAACCGGTGACATGGTGACGCTGGACCGCGACGGCGACTACGTCTTTCTGGGCCGCCGGGACAGCATGGTCAAGGTCCGCGGCCACCGGGTGGAGCTGGGCGAGGTCGAAGCGACTCTGTACCGGCACCCGGCCATCCGGGAGGCGGCGGTGCTGCCAGTGCCGGATGAGCTGCTCGGCAGCCGCCTGCGAGCGCTCGTCACGGCAGATGGCGCAGACAACCTCACTCGCGAGCAGGTGCTTGAGCACTGCCGGCGGTGGCTGCCGGCCTACATGGTGCCGGACGCGGTCGAGCTCCGGGAGACGCTGCCGAGGACCTCGACCGGCAAGGTCGACCGGGTCGCCCTCGCCGGGGAGTGGCACGTGCTCGAGGCCGCCGGTGACAGGCAACAGAACAAGAGCTAGCAGACACACGAGAAGGAGCATGCTCGAGTGGAGACGGTCATCATCGACTACATCAGCCAGGAGCTCGTGCCGGACCCGGCGGTGCTGCCGCTGGCGAGCGAGACCTCACTGCTGGACAGCGGCGTCCTCGACTCGCTGAGCCTGCTCAGGCTGGTTGTCTTCCTGGAAGAACGATTCGCGATCTCGATTGGCGATGCGGACCTGGTCCCGGAGAACTTCGCCACCGTCGCCGCGATCTGCGAGTACCTCCGGGCTCATGAGCCCGGCACGCAGGGAGCGGCGCGTGGGTGACAACCACGCTGGGAAGCTGCTCCGCAGCGTCGAGGGCGCCGCCTACTGGGCGGCAGCCGCGCCGGTCCTGGCCCGCATGCCCGCCCCCCTCGGCTACCGCATCGCGTGCTGGCGGGGCGACTGTCTCTTCCTGTGCCAGACCAGCAAGCGCGCGAACCTGGCCCGCAATCTGCGGCTTGTCCTCGGCAACGAGCTCAGCACGGCTGCGGCGCAGAAGATAACCAGGGACTGGTTCCGGTTCGACGCCTGCGCAGCGGTCGACGTGAAGCGACTGCGCCGCAGTGCGCTCCCGCTGCGGCGGCTCGTCGAGATCCAGGGCCGGGAGCACCTGGAGGGCGCCCTGGCCGCCGGCAACGGAGCCATCCTTTGCTCCGCCCACTTCCGGACCTGCTCCAGCGGCTTCTCGGTATTGCACGCCAGTGGCTTCCCGGTCACCACCATCGGCCGCTGGCACCACAACTACACGACCGGCCTGTCCCCGGCCGAGCGGTGGTTCTGGGACCGCGTCTATGCCAGGCCACTGCGGCGTCACCGGCAGCGGCCGAACATCGAGCCGTGGCCCGGCCGGCCCGAGGTCGCTGTGCTGGCAGCAGGCGCGCTCCGGGCAAACGAAGTGGTCACGATCACCATAGATGCGCCCCCGATGGACAGCGACCGGGCGCGCGCCATCGAAGTTCCCTTCCTCGGCGGCTGGGCCAGGCTGCTACCAGGCGCTGTCGCCCTCGCCCAGGTGACGGGAGCGCCGCTGCTCATGGGCTTTTTGTACCGCGAGGCCGACTACCGCCACCAGGTGTGGGAGATCTCCGCGCCAGTGTCGGCGCAGGGAGATGCGGCTACGGTCTTCGGTCGCTGCGCCGCGCAGGTCAGCGCCGCCATTCGGAGGAGCCCTGCCCTCTGGGATTTCTGGAACAGCACGGAAGATCTGACCGATCTCGGACTGCTCCAGCCACAGCAAGACTGCTCACCGGCCCGTCAGGCCGGCCTTCTGCCAGCCGGCGGATAGGCCCGGATCGCATATCAGCTCACCCGGAGGTTGCCTCGTGGTTGCCACGACGCGAGACCCAATACTCCCTACTCACTGGTTCAACATCCTGCACGATCGGCCGCAGTACCTGACCTCCGGCTTGTCCAGGACGCGGCTGGCGAACAAGGCAAAAACCGCCGCGGGGCATGACGGACTGCTTCAGCAGCCGCTCTCACTCGCGCGCCAGTCCGTCAATACAGCCGACCGGTTCATCCCGATCCCCGACGATGTGCTGGACCTCTACGCCCAGTATCGTCCGACGCCCCTGCGCAGGGCGGTGCGTCTGGAGGAGCGCCTTGGCGTCAACGCGCGTATCTACTACAAGTACGAAGGCGCCAATCTCACTGGCAGCCACAAGCTGAACTCCGCCCTGGCGCAGGCCTATTACTACGCGAAGGCCGGCGTCAGGCAGATCGTCACGGGCACCGCCGCAGGCCAGTGGGGGGCCGCCCTCGCTTATGCGTGCCGCGTCATGAACCTTGACTGCACGGTCTTCATGGTCAGATCCTCGCTGCGCCAGAAGCCCATGCGCGGCGACCTGATGCGGCTCTTCGGCGCGGTCGTTCACGAGAGCCCAAGCGAGCTTACTGACGTCGGGCGCACGGCGCTCGGGGAGAGTCCCTCGGCGCCCGGCACCCAGGCTGTGGCCAACGGCGAAGCACTCGAGCTCGCGAGCACGGACAGCGGTTCCCGGTTTGCCGTCGGGAGTGGCGAGAACTCGGTACTGCTTCACCAGACCGTCATCGGCCAGGAGGCCGTCGCACAGCTGGCCTTGCTTGGCGAGTTTCCGGATTGCGTCATCGCGTGCATGGGGGCCGGATCGAACTTTGGCGGCATCACGCTGCCCTTGCTGGCCGCCGCGAACGACGCAGGCAGGCCGATCCGGCTGGTAGCCGTCGAGTCCACGGCATGCCCGAAGCTGACCAGGGGCCGGTATCTCTACGACATGAGCGACGCTCTGGGCACCACCCCGATCACTAAGGTCTACTCGCTCGGCAGTACCTACGTGCCGCCGCCGGTGTACGCGGGCGGGCTGCGTCACCACAGCGCTGGCCCGCTGGCGAGCGCCCTGTACGCAGACGGCACCATCGACGCGATGGCCATCGACCAGGTCACTGCGTTCCAGGCTGGCATGCTCTTCTGCGAGGCCGAGGGCATCCTGCCCGCCCCGGAGAGCGCGCATGCGGTGGCCGGGCTGCTGGACGTCGTGTCGCGCCACCCGCGCCAAACCGACCCGCTGGTCGCCCTCGTGAATATCAGCGGGCATGGCCTGCTGGACCTCGGTGCCTACAGCAGTTATGCCGCCGGGAAGATCGAGCCGGTGAGCGCGAGCGAGGCGAGCCTGTCGGAGAGCCTGAGCGCGCTCGAAGAGTTCAACCAGAGCGTCGCGGAACCTATGGCCGCAACGTGACGGCTGCGGTGTGCGGCCAGGATCAGCAGGCTGATCACCGGCCCGGCGACCGGGTAGTGGTCATCGGGTCAGGCTGGCGGTTTGCATCGGGGATCAGCCATTACACCTACCGGCTCTCCTGCGCTCTCGCCGATGAGTATCCGGTGGGCACTGTGCTGATGCGCCGTCTTGTCCCGCGGCAGCTTTACCCGGGGCGCGACCGAGTCGGGATGCCTGTCTCGAGCGCTGCTTACCCGGCCCACATTCCGGTCTACGACGGGGTGGACTGGTACTGGGGCCGATCGCTCTCCGGGGCGCTGCGCTACCTCCGGCGGCAGCGCCCTACGGTCGTTGTTCTTGAGTGGTGGAGCGGCGCTGTCCTGCACACCTATCTTCTGCTGGCCCGGTATGCGGCCCGGCGCGGCGCGAGAGTCATCCTCGAATGGCATGAGGGACAAGACGCCGGCGAAGCGGAGGTACCGGGCGCGCGTCGCTATGTGCGGACGCTAATGCCATGGCTGCTGTCCGCGGTTGACGCGCATGTCGTCCACTCCGACTTCGACTCGCGCGTCATCAAGGCCGGCTTCGCGCTGGGTGCGGCACCGGTCCGGGTGATACCGCACGGGCCGTATGACCACCTGACCGGCGACGCAGCGCCGCCCGATGCCGAGCCGGCCAGGCACGGACTGCCGGGAGAGCCCGCCACCGGCAGCACCCCGTTCCGGCTCCTCTACTTCGGCGTCGTCCGGCCCTTCAAGGGCGTCGAGGACCTCGTGACGGCGTTCAGCGGCATGCCCCGCGATCAGGCCGTCCAGTTCCGGCTGTCAGTGGTCGGCGAAACCTGGGAGGGCTGCACCGCTCCGGCCGACGCGATCGCCCGAAGCCCGCACTCCGACCTGATCGAGCGGGTGGACCGTTATGTGACCGACGCCGAGGTAGCCGCGTTCTTCGGCCAGGCCGACGCGGTCGTGCTGCCGTACCACCGCTCGTCGGCTTCGGGGCCGCTGCATATCGCCATGAGTGCCGGGCTGCCCGTCGTGACAACCAAGGTTGGCGGCCTTGTCGAGGCGGTCCGGCGGTATCCCGGCGCGATCCTGGTCCCGCCACGCGACCCGGTGGCATTGCGGGAGGCCTTGTCACTACTGCCGGAGCAGCGTGGCCAGCGGTATCCGGATCCGCACTCGTGGGCCCGCACCACGGCCGAGTTTCAGGCTCTGATCAGCGACCTGAACAAGGCCAGGACCGCCAGCGGCCGGACAGCAGCAATCGCCGCCGGAGGGACCGGGTGAGGATCGCGCACCTTGTCGCGTCGTATCACCCGCGGGTAGGCGGCGTAGAGACTCATGTCGCGGAACTAGTCAGGGGACTGGCTGGATCTGGCGACGAGGTAACCGTACTCACCCATGAAGTTCCCGGCTCAGCCTCGGCCGAGAATGCGGGCACTGTCCAGGTACTGCGCTTCCCGCTCACGGTGCACTCGCGCGACTATCCGCTGTCGCTGAGCCTGTTCCGGTACCTGAGGTCGCACCGGTCCAGCTTTGACATCGTTCACGCGCACAGCTATCACACCATCGCCGGTCACGCCGCGGTCGGGGTCGACCTGCCGATGATCTTCACCCCGCATTATCACGGCACTGGCCACACGCCCTTCCGCGCGCTGCTGCACCGGCTGTACCGTCCAGCCGGCGCCCGGCTGTTCGAGGCCGCTGCCGCAGTCATCTGCGTCTCGGCGGCCGAGTGCGACCGGGTGCTGGCGGACTTCCCGGTGGTAGCCGGCAAGGTCGAGACGATTCCGAACGGAACGCATTACCGCGTCCCGGCATCAGCTGCGGAAGTCGCCGCCGGCCAGCCGGTTGTGCTTACCGTAGGGCGGCTGGAACGGTACAAGAACGTCGACCTGATCATCGACGCGTTCCGTAAGCTCCCGTCGCCGGCTGCACTGGTCGTCGTCGGCGACGGGCCAGATCGTCGAAGACTCGAGCGCCTTGCCCGCGCAGGTGAACGGCGCTGGCCGGTGACCTTCACGGGCAGGATCTCCGATCCCCAGCTGGATGGCCTCTTTGCGCGGGCAAGCGTGGTTGCCTCAGCGAGCGACCACGAGGCTTTCGGGATCACGCTCGCCGAGGGGCTGGCCGCTGGCGCGAGAGTGGTCGCCTCGCCCATCCCAGCCCACGCCGAGGTCGCCCGGCTGGCTGGCTCGCAGGCTCCGGTCGTACTCGTCGATCCGCGGGACACCTGCCGGTTTAGCGCCTCGCTGGCGGCGTCTCTGCGGGCAGGAAGGGCCGCGGCCAGGCAGGTCGGGCTACCTGCGTGGGCTGAGGTGGTGGCAGCCACCCGGGAGCTGTACGGACGGGTGCGCGCATGACTACCACCGCACGCCGCCGTACGCCGGTCCAGCCGCCTGCCCGGCAGCAGCTATCACCCAGAGCGCGGGACATCAACTGGCGGTCCTGGCTGCCGGGCGTGGCCGTCGCGGTGAGCTTGCTCTGCGGGCTGGCAGCGGTGATACGCGGCTATCAGATCGCGCAGACCACCCTGACCGGCGAGGCGGAATTCGTCTGGTTCTGGGCCGGCCTGTGCCTGCTGGTAGTTCCGCTGGTCGCGCTGATAGCCCGCGAACGCACCGCGCCGAGGCTGCGCACAGCCGTGCTGGTTCTCTACGGGCTCGTTACCTACGTACCGAAACTGCTGCGCGACCCGTCCTCGCCGGCCTACCACGACGAATACGCGCACTGGCGAGCCGCCCACAACCTTCTCAGTACCGGCAAGCTGTTCCAGCCGACCCCGGTCGTCCCGATCATTTCCCGGTACCCGGGCCTGCAGGCTGCCACCGCCGCGCTGGTGCACGCCACCGGGCTCACGATCTGGCAGGCGGGCACGCTGCTGCTGATCGTCTGCCATGTCGCGCTGGTGCTGGGAATCGCGGCACTGGCGGAGACGATCGGGCTCGGCCGAGGATCCTGGGAGTCGCCGGCACGGATGCCGATGGGCACCCGCCCGGCCTGCCTCGCGGCGGTCTTGTACGGCCTGAACTCGTCGTTCCTGTACTTCGACACGCAGTACGCCTACGAGTCAATGGCGATCACGCTGGTGGTGTGGACGCTGGTTGCGTACGGGCACGCGATCCGCTCTGAGCGTCGGCCAGACAGGGTTGCGTGGAGTGTGCTGACCGTGCTGCTGTCCGCGGCTGCCGTCGTCACGCACCACTTGTCGTCGTTCGTACTCGTGCTGATCATGGTGCTGATTTCCGTGACGGCGAGCGTGCCCTGGCTGGCGAAGGTGCGCGGCTGGCAGCGGACAGCGATCACGGCCTGGACCCTGAGTCTCGCGACGGCCGGAATGCTGTGCCTCTGGTGGGTTTTCGTCGCCCCGGCGACCTTCTCCTATCTGTGGCCGTATGTGAGCCAGGGCATGTCCCAGCTGCTGCAGCTCGCCGGAGGATCGTCATCGGGCCGTCAGCTTTTCGGGGCGTCGCTGTCTCCGTGGTGGGAACAGGAGTCGGCCTACGCGGTAACTGTTCTCGCGCTTGCCCTCGCTGTCGGGGGTCTGCTGCTGCTCAGATCCCGGACCAGGGAAAATGACCTGCCGGCGGGTCGCCGCCGGGCGCTGACGGCGGCCTATATGGTATGCGGCCTGGTCTACTTCCCGTCGACCGTCTTCATTCTCTCTCTCGCAGGTGCGGAGGGAGCTCGCCGGTCCTGGGCCTTCACCTGGATAGGTCTCTGCCTGCTGATGGGCCCCGCAGCCGTGTGGTTGCTCGACTGGACCAAGCGCCGAGCCCGCGAGTGGAGCCGGGTCAGTCTGCGGTCAGGGTTCACTGTGGCGTTCGCGGTGGCCATGATCGGCGGAACGGCGGCAGGCCTGGATGCGGCATACCGGTTCCCCGGACCGTTTCTCTACGGCTCGGACGCGCGGTCGGTGACGCCCGAGCTGCTCGCTGCGAGCCAGTGGTTCACGGCCCGGTTCGGTACCGGGAACAACATCATCACTGATCGTTACACCGGGCTTGTGTTCGCGTCGTACGGCCTGCAGAACACCGCGACATCGTCCGCGGGGTTCCCCGTCTACGACCTGTACCGTGCTCAGCCCGGTGCGGTCCCGCTCGCCCCGTCCTTCTTGTTCCGCGACATGAAGGTGTCCCATTACACGTACCTGATAGTCGACGCGCGGATGGCCTACGAGCTGCCGCAGCTCGGTGTCTACTTCGAGGGCGGTGAGCCGCCATCGCTGCTTGCATCGCCTGGCCAGAAGCCCGTCTTCTACGGCCGGCTAGCCAAGTTCAGCGACATTTCCTGGATGATCAAGGTCTTCCAGTCCGATAACTACAGCATCTACCGGCTCAATCTGGCCGACGCTACCCGGGCGGCCACAGGTCCTCTGAAGACCCGGCCGCTGTGGCGACTCGGAAAGCTGCTGGTGTCCAGATGATCGGTGGCCATCACTCACTGCGCCTGGTCCGGAAATCGTTCCACAGGGCCTGGCCATGCTGGGCGCTGCTGGCGTTGGCCGCCAGCGCGCTGGTGTACCTGATTCCCGGCGGCTACGTCCGTGCCGTCCTGGCCGTACCCGTCCTGCTGATAGTCCCGGGGTCACTGACGCTCGGGGCTATCCTCGGCTCGCGCAACCGCCTGCCCGATGCGGTGTTCGTCTGCTTCGCGGCGCTGCTCAGCATCACCTGGTGGGTCTTCGCATCACTGATCTTGTCTGGGCTGGGGATCCTGATCACGGCCTCGAGTACTTACTGGGCTCTGCTGCTGGCCTGCGCATTCCTGGCAGCCGGGGCTCAGGCCAGGCTGCGACGGGCTCATCCGGCCGCCGGAGAAAGACCCGCGGCAACTTATACCCGTTACTACCCCATGGCCGCGGTGGTGGCCGGGGCAAGCCTGCTCATAGCGGGGGTGTTCACGTGGGATCACATCCATCACCCGGCCGCTCCCGGCTACACCTGGCTGGCCTGGACTGGGCCGCCGCACAACGGCGTCATCAACATCGGCCCGGCAGGCCGCACGCTGCCGTTTGAGCTGGTGGACCGGCAGCACGGCGCCGGTACCTTCCGGGTGCAGGCCATGTGGCAGGGAAGCCCGCCGCGGCCACTGGCGAAACCCGAGACCGTGCGGGTCGGCCCAGGGCAGACACTCCGCGCGGCCGTCTTCGTGCCGAGAGTGCCGAACGCGTGCAGTTATCGCATCGTCGTCACGATCACGGGCGTCGGCCAGACTGACGCGCTGACCAAACGGCCACAGTCGTGGTCCGTCAATGCCGATGTCCGCGGGTCCGACCCGCCGAGCCGGCGAGGCACCCCGGCTCCTCCGTCAGGAAAGTGCCGGCGATGACGACAGAGGCTCCCGGCCTGCGCCGGTGGGTCAGCTCGCTCCCCAGATTTCTCTTCGGAGCGATATCGGACAGCCTGGTCCGCAACAGCCTCTATCTCATGACATCCACGGCTGTCACCGCTGGCCTGGGATACGTGTTCTGGGTGCTCGCTGCGCACATGCTGACCAGAGCCCAGGTCGGCGTTGGCAGCGCGGTGATATCCCTGTGCTCGACGGCCGCGCTGCTCACCTACCTGGGCTCCTCGGCGACACTGATCGACCGGCTTCCGGCCAATGAGCATTCACCGAGGTGGACCGTCATCGTGGTACGCATCTGTGCGGCCACGGCACTGGTCACCGCGGTAGCAACCGCCGCGGCCGTCGTTGTGCTGCTGGCCTCGCGGGAGTACCGCGAGTTCTTCAGCAGTGCGGTTCCCGTGCTCGTGGCAGTTGTCGGCGCGGCGGCATGGACTCTGGTCAGTCTGTTCTGCGCCACCTTCATCGCGGCCCGTCGCGCAGGCCGGTATCTGGCGATTCAGGCCATCGTCAGCGTCGCGAAAGTGCTCCTCATCGTGCCGCTCGTGGCGATCGGCGCGGGTGCGGCGGCCCTGCTGGGTGCCTGGGTTGCGGCAACCCTGCTGGGAGTGGTCACCGGCGCCAGCTGGCTTGTTCCGCGGATGGGGCTGGGCCGGCAGCCGGCTGATCGCCTGCTCCAGCCGGCACCGGGCAAGGATGATGATGCCGGCCCGCCCCCGGGCGGAGCGCCTAAGGAAGCTCCCGTCGGCTCGATGCGGCTGCTGATCGGGCAGCACCTGACCAGCGCGGGGGGCGCGCTGACACCGCTGGTTCTTCCGGTCCTCGTTCTCATCAGGCTCGGTGCTGTCTCCAACGCGTACTTCTACATCACCTGGATGGTCGGCGCGATCTTCTTCACGGTCAGCCCGTCAGTGTCGACAGTCCTGTTCGCCGAGGGCGTCCGGGCCCGTTCCGACCTGCGCCGCTCGGTGGCAAAATCGCTGCGCGTGATCACCGTGATCCTGACGCCGGCGATCATCGTGATGGTGGCTGCCGGGCATTTCATCTTGAGGCTGTTCGGTGCACCGTATGCCGCAGCGGGCTATCCGCTTCTGGTACTGCTGGCAATCTCAGCCGTGCCTGACGCAGTGTCCAACGTTGCGGTATCTGTCCTCCGGGTCACCCACCGGCTTGGCTACTCGTCGCTTCTCAACATAGCCATTCTCGTGATGAGCCTGTCCGGCGCATGGATCCTCATGCCGGTGCTGGGAATTACTGGCGTGGGCGTTGCCTGGCTAGGAGCACAGACACTCGGGGCACTAGCCAGCCTGCCGGCCTTCTGGCGGGGCGGGCCGGTGAGCTGAGGCGCCCGCCCGTCAGGTTCCTGACAGCGCGCTGAAGCACGCTGAGATCGCACTTGACCCTGGACTGTTCGACCATGCGCCAGCCTGAGCCAGGGTTGGCCCGCTCGGAGGCCCAAGCCCTAGGGACCAGAAGTAGATCCCGCCCAGGCCGGTCGTCTTCGCGGCACGGCACGCCGCGGTGAACCACCGTGCCTGAATAGCGGGATCGATTGTCGTCCCGGCCGGCCAGTTCAGCGTCCACGGCCTGGCATACGCGCCGTCGACTGCCGCGATCCCCACTTCAGATTCGACGACGCCAGCCGGGAGCTGCCGGTCATAGGACTCCCAGGCGCCTGTGATCGCGGCCAGGCTGGACCCGGCAGACAACTCCCGGAAGGACGGGTAGGCGTCCACGAGCTGGGCCACTGGCCCGCCCTGAGAGCCGGTCACGGTCCAGTTCCGCGAGAAGCCGAGCTGGCCCTGATAGACGCTTCCCAGCTCACGGTCAAGCCCAGCCCACCTCGAGGAGAAACCAAACTCGTCGAACTCGGCACCGACGATCAGTTCCGGAATATGCTGGCGCTCGGCCATCTCCGCATATGGCTGCAAGAACTGCCAGTAGCTGGCGAACCAGGCGGTCACATCTCTCGGCTTCCATCCGGTCCGGGAAACCCCGAGGCTGCTCTCGTCGAGCAGGGGCCGGATCGAGACATAAAGGCCCGCCTGCTGTGCGTAGCTGGCCAGCTGGGCGATCTCGTCAGGAGACGGCGTCTCGCTGCTCGCGTAGACGCCCTGCGCATTCTGGCCGGCCATGAAGAACGGGAAGCTCAACGAGACGGCATTCGCGTGCAGTGACTCTGCATAATGCACGTCAGCACGGCCGACGGCCATGGCGTTCGTGCCCGGAAAGATGTAGAGGTCGATGTCGACGCCGCGCTGGAAGGAAGGCGCCTGCGACCAGGATGTCCGGAGGGACGCAGGCTTCGGCGCCGCCCGTGAATCAGTCTTTATCGCGGTCGATGAGCATCCAGTCATCGCGACAAGCAGGACGCCGCCGGCAGCACACACTCTACGCCAGCTCAGTGCATTGCCTTTCCCGTGACTTTCCAGGCTTCGCCCGGACACCCCGAATCCCGGCCTGGCGCCAGCTCAGGCTCTCCGGAAGCCATTCCCCGCCGGTCCGGCAGCAAACTCGGCCGCCGGATTCAGCCCGGCTGCCGGGTTCAGCCCGCCTTGACGTCGCGTGACGCGCGCAAGATGCGCCGGTAATGCTGCTCGTGCATTCTCGTGACTGTCGCTGCGCTGAATTGCTCCGAACGCACCTGGCCCGCCGTGCCGAGTGCGCGGCGGAGTTGCGAGTCTTCCTCGAGCCGTCGAATAGCCTCCAGCAATTCATCGGTGTTCCCCGGGGTGACCAGGAGCCCGCTCACGCGATCCGCGACAATCTCCGGCAGCGCGCCGATCCGGGAGGCCACAACTGGTACGCCTGACCGCATCGCCTCGGCCGCGACAAGACCGAACCCTTCCTGGCACAAGCTCGGCACGAGCCCGACACCGGCGTAGTGCCAGGCCGTCATCACTGCCTCGTGGGCAACATCGGTAACGACCGTCACACCAGGTGGCCAGTCCGGTGATATGTCGTCACGGGAGGCAGCGATCACGACAAGTGGCCAGCTCAGGCCCCCGCCGGAGTAGGCATCAAGCAACCAGTTGAGCCCTTTGTGATGCCCGAACGCACCGACGAACATCAGGAAGTCGCCGGCCGGAAGCCAGTCGGGTCGCGGGCCGACTGGCGGGGCGCCGGGCGAGGCGGACGGGATAACGGTTACCGCGCTGGTACGAGGCAGGGCGCTCCGGTTGGCATCAGCTACCGACTGGCTGGCAGCAATCCAGGAGTCCACTCGGTGATGCAGCGATCGAGCGGTGTGCAGCCCAGCCGTCAGGGCCGGGCCCTTAACCTTGCCGTACTGACCCGAAGCGCAGCGCAGGCAGATATCAAGTCGAGGACCATCACACTGGGTCACTCCATTG
>Ga0335074_10011526_pt1 | contig 12355 bp, 7 predicted proteins | sample Lox_Sample_23_FD_206715 | JGI IMG/M metagenome (GOLD analysis project Ga0335074, IMG submission 206715) | Soil microbial communities from Loxahatchee National Wildlife Refuge, Florida, United States - Lox_Sample_2.3 | ecosystem: Environmental > Terrestrial > Soil > Wetlands | place: USA: Florida...
GTGCTTGCTGCCGCGACGATGACATCTCCGCAGTTGAGTGGATGATTGGGGGTCAGCCATGGTGCCGTTGCCGATAAACCGGAATTAGAGTCGCTTCCCCCGCCCCCTGCAGGCGCCAGGTAATAAGTGTTGCCCGTACCGGAGCCGGTGCCCGAGTTGGTGCCGGAGTTGGGTAGGATAGTGACGGTAGCCGTTGCAGAGGCGCTGGAAGCCGCGCTGCTGGTCGCAGTGACGGTGACGGTTTGTGTGGTGGCATTGGTTGTTGGCGCAGTGTAGAGACCGGCGCTGGAGATCGTGCCCACGACCGGGCTCAGGGACCAGGTGACCGCAGTATTCGATGTTCCAGTGACTGCGGCTGTGAACTGTTGGTTCTGAGACGCACTCAGCACCACGCTGGCCGGGCTGACGGTCACCTTGACCGTCCCGGTAGAAGTAGGAGTGAGCGAGACCGTGGCGTGGGCGCTCACCGTTCCATTAGCGCTACTAGTTGCGGTCACAGTGACGGTTTGTGCGCCAGTAATGGAGGCGGGCGCGGTATAAAGGCCGGCACTCGAGATCGTGCCCACGGCCGGGTTCAGGGACCAGGTGACGGCTGTGTTCGATATACCAGTGACGGCTGCCGAAAACTGCTGGGTCTGGGACGCGCTTAGCGAAGCGCTGGCAGGACTTACCGTCACCTTGGCCGCCCCAGTAGAAGTAGGAGTGAGCGAGACCGTAGCGTGAGCGCTCACCTCTTTATTGGCATCGCTGGTTGCGGTCACAGTCACGGTCTGCGCGCTGGTAATGGAGGCAGGCGCTGTGTAAAGGCCGGCACTGGAGATCGCGCCCACGGCCGGGCTCAGGGACCAGGTGACGGCGGTATTCGATGCTCCAGGCAGGCTTGCAGTGAACTGCTGGCTCTGGGATTCGGAGAGCGATACTTGGCTTGGATTTACCGCCGCATTTTGCTTCGTGCTGGGGCTGAAAGCGGCTGTGGCTGTGGAACTGCTTATCGCTTCCGTCATCGAAACCGCGTTAATGGTTTCAGTCGCGGAAAGGACAAGAGGACCGTCGTAGACGGCAGAGTAGTACGAAGGCTGACTGCCGTCGGTAGTGTAGTGGATAGCTGCCCCCGGTGCAGTAGTACTCAGCACGATCTGCTGGCCCACGGAATACGCCCCTGCAGGCGGGGAGAAAGTCGGCGGCGGCGGAATCGTGATCAAATTGAGATCCCAACTGCTGGGAGGAGCAGGAAGAATGGGCTGGTACGCCTGGTTACCAGGTACCAGTTGAAATAGTCCTTCAGGGTTGAGCTGGTTGGCTTTTGCCAGTTGAAGAGCTGCCTCAATCGTGTTTTTGGGAGCAGCGCTCCCTGGGGCGGTTGCCAGGGAGAAAAGCTGACCACAGGCGCTGCCGTCGCCGGCCTCGCCACCGGCCGATAGAACGCAGGTGTGGAAGTCATTGGCCAGAGTATAAAGCTTTGCAGTTTGAACGGCCTCTCCCGCCGGCACCCCCACGCCGGGTGAGACGGCCTGCTGGAGATTGACAAGTTGCTTAACCAGAGTAAGCGCCGCGGTCAGAGACTGATCATTCGGGTTAGAACCCAGCTGGCTGGTTGAGGCCATGTAAGGCGATAAGGGCCACACGGCGCCGATCGTCGTCACTTCATTGATTGGATAAGTCGTCGAAGACGACAAACCATTGCAGGGTCCGAGCATCGTCATCAGTGCAATGGCCTGGTTCCCCGTAACTGGGCCGGGGACAGGGGTACCTCCACTGGCTACGAGATAAAGCTGCGAGGTAGAAGAAGGGCACGAGTAGGATTCTGCAATTTTGAAGTTGCCGTTAGCGTCCGTCGACACCGATTGTGTCAAAAGCGCCGGCGCGGCAGAAGCTACGCCCTGAACTCCGACGGAATAAAGCTGAATGGACGCGTTCCTGACCCACCACTGCTCGCCTCCAACATGACCCTGAATGGGCACTCCGCCTTGCACAGCCGCGGTTGCCCCTGCTGGGCTATTGACAGATGCCGGATTATTTGCGGTATAACCACAGCCTGCGAAAACGATCAGTGACAGCGACAGAACGGCACTCGCGGGAAAAGGATTACGTAAGTTCTTGCGGGGGAGAAGGAACATACCGAAACCGTATTCAGGGTAAATTGCTGGTATATATCAGCAATGTCCCAAACGGCATAGACCGCCAGTAAGTATGGCGCTGTGGCGGAAGAAAATATTACATGTCAATTTTTCTCAAAGAGAGACAGTTTACAGCGGCTTTTGTCTGCTGGACGTTACCGAAGTCAGAGCGTATTGCGCCGTTGCCATCATGAGGGAGCTCTACCAAATTTCAAGGGCTGGTACATGCAGCTGACAACTCCACTTTATGCGCCCGGAACGCTTGTACTCGACCAGTCAGTCGTTGAGGAGTATCGACGCGATCATCATCACCCACGAGCTGTGACCTTTTCGTGGAGTTATGTTATTCCACTTTGGTGGTAGTAGTAGAGTTCACGCTGGCCTGGAATTTTCGTCAAGGGTCTGTGCAAACCTAAGCTGGTGTTAGGTGACATACCTCGGGGCTGAAGCCCGGGCTATTTACAAGCATTTGCGCACGACTAAAATCGTGCCCTGATCCAAAAACTGGGTTTTCACGCAGGGGCACTTTCCTGGTATAGGCGACCCAGGCGGGGTGGTTACGTTCAAATCTGTCCCCGGCCGGGAAATTACCCGAGGGTAATTTCCTTTCGTTTGCCACCGGCCAGCAAATCTTTTGATTTTGCACCCCGGAAATCGTACCGTCAGACTTGACAGATAAGGGGCCGGCCTGGCATCGCACGACCAGGGTTTATAGCCCCAGGACTTACCCATCCCCCAAAGAAATCCCCCACAAATTGCTTTGGATGGCGTTGTGTATCTTCGCACGACTACGCCGCAGAAGGTGACCTTGAGCTTCGAGCGCACAGGAGTAGTCATTATCGGTGGGGGGCCGGCCGGCGTGGCCCCGCTGTTAGCAGCTCACCGGCGTGGCCGGCTCGCGGAAGTACTCAACCTGGGAGTTACCGTAGTGGAGCAGTCGGGTGCCGTGGGCGAGGGAAGCATCGGCCGTTGGTGTATTAACTCCGACAGTACGGGCTTCAGCTTTGCCGACTGTCTTGCTGGTCCACCCGACAGCGAATTAGCAGCCCTGCGCAACCATCCCATCACCCAGGAAGTGTTCGCGGCGGGTGACAGAGCCGTGCCATTGCACCGCGCCGGGGAGTTTCTTGCCGTTGTCGGGAAAGCGATCAACGATGTGGTGACTGCCGCGCCCAAAGGCAAGGTGCTGAAATACCACACAGCGGTCTCAACTCAGCGCACAAGCGATGGGTGGCTTACCAGGGTAAGAGATACGCGCAACGGGCGCGAACGCACCATCGAGTCCCGCCACCTGATTTTGGCAACCGGCGCCGACCAGCCAGTCGAACGCCTGCAGCAGGAAGATGTGGCGGGCGTGAACCTGGTGAAGCGATGCGGAGATCGGCTATTGCAGTCCGGGGATGTAATCAGCCGCGAAGGATTCTCGGCGGTAGCCCGGCGTTTAGGCACACTTGGCCATCCGCCCCGTGTCGCCATCGTAGGTGGTTCCACCAGTGCCGCGGCGCTTGCACAGGCATTGCTCAATCAAATGCCCGGGGTCACGTTCGGCCCGCACGGCGTCGCTATTCTGCATCGACGACCGTTACGCATCTTCTATCCCAATGTGGAAGCCGCACGGGCGGACAACTATACGGAGTTTGGTCCCGACGACATCTGTCCCGTGAGTGGAAGAGTTTTTCGTCTCGCTGGTTTCCGCCTGGACTCTCGAGAGTTGATTATGCGGGCACGCGGCCTCGGCGGCCGTCCCGCCGAGCCTCGGCTGCAACTGCACCGGCTGGGTGAAAACGATGCAGAATCTTTGGCCCTATTGGACAATGCTGACCTGGTGATCGCTGCGTTGGGCTACCGGCCGCGCGCGTTGACGGTGCTCGACACCGCGGGACGTGAGGTCCGGCTGCATTCGCAAACGGGTCCGCAGGCGCCCCTGGTGGATGGTCAGTGCCGCGTCATGGACGCGGAGGGCAAGCCCCTGCCCGACCTCTTTGCCATCGGCCTAGCGGCAGGCTTTGTGCCCCACGGCAAGCTGGGTGGTGAGCCAAGCTTTCGTGGGCAGGCCAACGGTTTGTGGCTCTGGCAAAGTGACGTGGGCGGGCTGATTGTCGATGCCCTGCTTACTCCCTGCCAGAAGGAATACGAAAAACCCTGGTCGACTCATCAACCGTACGCGGATGTGCCCCAGGTGGTGCCGGCATGAAAGTACCCATGACTCGTCCTGCACCTCCACGTCTTTCGCTTTCTGTCAACGAACTGCAGTTGCTGGAAGAGAGCGGGATTTTCAGTAACTTCGGCCCAGTCAATACGCGGTTCGAGAAAAAGATGCTGGACGGCTTTTTTGGCGGAAAAGGCGCCTGCATGACAGTTTGTAATGCAACGATCGGGCTGATGCTGGCAGTGAAAGAAGCGGTGGGCGAACCAGCTCGAGGGCAGTACGCGTTGATGCCCAGCTTTACCTTTGCCGCTGCAGCGCATGCAGCAATCTGGTGCGGGCTTACACCGTTGCTCTGTGACATTCATCCCCAGAGCTGGTCGGCAGATCATTCCGCGGAAGCGAAGATGCTCCGGGATTACGCAGGAAAGATTGCCGTAGTCATGCCGTATGCGACCTTCGGATATGCAATCGATCTGCAGCGTTACACCCGGATCGCGCAACAACTCGGGTTGCCTGTGGTGGTGGACGCCGCAGCTTCTCTGGGCACGTTTGATGAACATGGGCTGGGCTTCGGCAGTGACTTTGCGGGAAGCGTGGTGTATTCCATGCACGCAACCAAGTCATTTGCCGCAGGCGAGGCCGGATTGATCTACAGTGCGGACCCTGATCGTATCGCCAGACTGCGGACAATGAGCAGTTTCGGGTTTGGCGAGCCGCGCTCGGCCACCATGCCGGGCCTGAATGCCAAGCTGAGTGAAGTGGGAGCACTGCTGTGCGAGCTTCGATTACCCGATTACGAGCGCATCTGCCGCGACCGCGCCACGTTGCTGGAGCACTACCGGAAATTGTTGCCGCAACTGGAATTTCAGCAGCGTACAACCGGCTTACAAGCTCACCAGTTCACCCCGGCCCTGCTACCCGGGCAATATAAGAGGAAGAGAACTGCGATCCGAGCGCAATTGGAAGATCGTGGTATTGGAACGGGTGCGTATTTTAGCCCACATTTGATGGAACAGCCATACTTCCGCGACCGTTGTGTGGCCGGCCCATTGCCCGTGTGTGATGAGGTGGCGGCGAGAATGATCAGTCTGCCCCTGTTCGACGGCATGACGCGCGATGAGGTTGAATATGTGGCGCAGAACGTGCACGAGGTTCTGGGTGGAAGGACGCCTCTGTACGGGCGACGCAAGAGCCGTTCCAGCGGAGAAGTCGCCGCCGACTAACAGCGCACGCTCCCGCCGACAAAGGCAAGCTAACCATTTCGCCGGAAGTAGCAAATGATGACTTTGACCACATCTTATCGTTGTGCTGTTGTCTTCAAAACGTATTCGTGGGACGCGTTCGTCGAAAGGCAGGCGCACCGGCTGGCTGCAGCCGCGGGCAAACTGGATTTCTACGTCCAGATCGATGAGACCAATGGTTCTGTAGGACCGATCCCATTTGAGCGTGTACAACGCTTCACCTGCGCTGATCTGGAAGCCTCGGGTTTGCCGATGCGGTTCGGGCTGGGAGGTGTGTTGTGGTGGAATCCGGACTATGCCCACTACCAATTCCAGCAGCATCATCCGGATTACGACTATTACGTGTTCGTCGAATATGACTGCGTCGTGCAATGCTCAATCGAAGAGCTTGTCGGCCGCGCTGCAGCCCAGGGTGCTGACCTGTTGGCGTTGCCCATCGCGCGTTCGTTCGATACGTGGCATTGGCGGGCCTACCAACATGATGTATACGAGCGTGGCGAAGTCAAGTTGGCGCTGCTCAATGTGACTTTGCACTCCTCGGCCGCACTTAGACTGCTGCGTCAACGACGGGTGGAGATGGCGAATGCCTCCTTTGGTGGCTGGCCGAGCAGTGAAGTGTTTGTGCCGACGGAGACGGCACGGGCAGGCTTGAACTGGTTATCCTTGGCAGCTTTCGGGGACGTATCGCGTTGCGACTGGTTCCCGCCGACCCTTGAAGAAAATCTGAATCCCAGCGAGCGCGCTGCTTTCGTGCATCCGGTGCTCGATCGGAGGCGCTACATCGTGTCGGTCTTGAATAATGCCGCTTCGCTGCCTCCCGGCGGCATCAAGCGTGCGTTGGCGGGCTTCCCGCGGGCGGAATACGCGAAGCTATTGTGGCCGGCTGCACGTGGCCGCGCGGAAAGACGAGTGCGCCACAAAATATTGCGCTGGCAGCAGCAATGGGCAGCGTGGCGCGCCGTGAGGCATGAGGGAGCCATCCGGCTACCACCGCGCAAGGTGCCTTCCCGCAAGACCCTGCCCGGAAAAGCGTAGCAACTACGGCCGGCATGCCTGGATGATTTCGCGCCAGGCCTCTTTGTCGCTGGCCGGCGCGGTGCGCGGACGCTACCTTCCTTTGGAACGCATCCATCCATCGATTCGCTATCAAACGTCGTGGTACGATGACGAATTCGCGCTGCCCTCGTCAGGAAAGCTTCGCAGTAAGCGGCAGCGTTGCTGATGGAGGAGCCGTGTTCATGTCCCGCCCCAGGGCCAAGGTGCTTTTGGCTATTCTGTGCTTTGTCTTCTCGTCGGTTTCGCCAGCAGCGCCCGCGACCGGAAGCTACAAAAACTTCAAAGTAGCGGTTTACATACCAGAATATGTCGTCGAAGACATGAAAGACCCGCACTACCTGGAAAGCACCTGGAAAACTATCACCCAGCAGGTAAAGGTCGATAAGGTCTATCTCGAAACCTATCGCAGCAGCAAGTTGGCGGATGATGCTCTACTCGAGCAGGTGAAGAAGTTCTTTCTGGACCGTGGCGTGGAAGTTGCCGGGGGTATGGGGCTCACAGTGATGGAGTCCAACAATTTTCAGTCCTTCACCTACACCGATCCTAAAGATCGGGCGTACGTCAAAATGGTGTCGGAGAAGACCGCCCGCCATTTCGACGAGATCATCCTCGACGACTTCTACTTCAACAACACCAAAACAGATGCCGATATTGCGGCCAAGGGCAGCCAGAGCTGGGCTGATTTTCGCCTGAAGCTGATGGATCAGGTTTCGCGGGAGTTGATCGTGGGTCCGGCGAAGGCCGTGAATCCCAAGGTAAAGGTGGTCATCAAATTTCCCAACTGGTACGAGTCTTTTCAGGACAATGGCTACGACCTGAAGAACGAGCCGGAAATCTTTGACGGCATCTGGACAGGCAACGAGACCCGCGATCCCACGCTCACACCCCAGCACTTGCAGCAGTACGAGAGCTACGAAATCTTCCGCTACTTCGAAAACATCGCGCCGGGAAGAAATGGCGGAGGCTGGGTCGATACTGGCGCCGTAAGCTATGTTGATCGCTATGCCGAGCAGCTTTGGGACACGATGCTGGCTAAGGCGCCCACTATCATGCTGTTCAAATGGACGGAGTTGCTGAATCCGGCGCTTCCCGGTCAGCGCAATGCGTGGAGCGCGATCCATACCAGCTTCGATTATCAGCAGATGGTGAACGAATACGAGAAAGAGCACCCCGGCGAACACTCCACCATGGCGGGCGTTGCGGGATGCGCGCTTGGGGCGATCGACCCTGTCGTTGGGGCCATGGGCAAACCTATTGGCATCCCCAGTTACAAGCCCTTCAATTCCTCCGGAGAGGACTTTCTCCAAAACTACCTGGGGATGATCGGTTTACCGATCGAGATGTATCCCAAATTTCCCGACGACGCCAAGTTGGTTTTGCTCACCAAGCAAGCCGCCTTTGATCCTCAAATTCTGGCTAAGATGAAGGCTCATCTTCAAGCGGGTAAAAACCTGATCATTACTTCCGGCTTGGTACAGGCCCTGCAGGATAAGGGCCTCGAGGACATCGTCAATGTCCGGTACACCACCCGCAAGGTAGACGTGAATCAATATGCAGGTCCATTCGGAGGACCTTACGAAGCGGAGCCGGGTGGCAATTCCAATGTCATTCTGCCTGTGCTGGACTATGTCACCAATGACGCGGTTCCCATGCTCCGTGCCATCGCGAATGGCAACGGCTTTCCAATACTGTTGTCGGATCACTATTCTAAGGGAACGCTGTTCATCCTGACCATACCGGATAACTTCAGTGATCTCTACGCCTATCCGCCGGTGGTTGTTTCCGGCATCAAAAGCTTCGTTCTCGGTGATTACCCGGTGCGCCTCGACGGTCCCAGCCAGGTGAGTCTGTTTGCCTATGATAATGGCGGCTTTGTCGTTGAGTCCTTCCTGGATCGTCCAGTTACAGTTACGGTTTCGATCGCGGGCAACACCGGGAAGATAAAGAATGTAGAAACCGGTGACGAAATTACCGGGACGCCAACCACACCACAGCGTGGCTTCGGCGCGTGGATGATGCGCGGCACTCCCAGCCGCATGCACTTTGGCATAACTCTGCAGCCGCACAGTTATTCCGCTTTCACGCCCGAAAGCTAGTACTCGCCGCGGTTTCTCTCCCGCGGCATCTCGGGCGAGGTATCGTTAGCTGGCGAAAAGATGAGAAAGGCCTCGCCAGCGCCGTGAGGGTTAGCGCAACCAACAGAGATCAAGGACAGTTTGCAGGCCTCAAGAAAACTGCGTACTGCTTTCGACCGCTTATGTTCTGACGTGAAGTGGTGCCCTGATGCAAACACCGGTTTTCAATCGCCGGCTATGCGATCTTTGATGATTTGGCCCCTCTCGATTGATTGATCAGATCCTTGAACGTCTGGGAGTCCAAGGTTTCGCGTTGAAGGAGTTCGTGAGCTATCGAATCCAGTTCCGAACGGTGTTGCTGCAGGATTTGTTTTGAATCCGCATACGCGGCATCGAGAATCCCCCGCACCTCATCGTCGATTGCCCCCGCGGTTCTTTCGCTGCAGTCCCTTTGCATCAAACCTTCTCCTGAGACAGGAAGAAACGGGTCACCCGGCTGCCCGCAATGAAGTAGGCCGGCTGACTTGCCCATTCCATATATGCAGACCATCCGGCGCGCCAACGCGGTTGCGTGCTCAAGATCGTTCTCGGCGCCGGTCGTAATCTCGTTAAACACAATATCCTCGGCTGCTCGGCCGCCAAGCATGCTCCTAATTTCGTCAAGCAGATCCGCCCGGCTCATCAGATACTGGTCCTCCTCAGGCAGTTGCAAGGTGTATCCAAGCGCGGACCGTCCATGAGGCACGATGGTGATCTTGCGGACGACATCGATATGCTTGCTGTAAGTAGCTACCAGAGCGTGCCCCACTTCATGGAAGGCGACCCGCCGCTTGTCCTCCGGGCTCATTCGACGGCTCTTGCGCTCGGGACCAGCCACGACTTTTTCAACGGCGTCTTCCAGGTCTTTCTGACCAATCGTCGCGCCTTTATGGCGAACCGTGAGCAGGGCCGCCTCATTCATAAGGTTGGCCAAATCAGCTCCAGAAAATCCGGGTGTTTCCTGTGCGATTTTGCGCAAATCCACGTCCTCTGCCAGGGGTTTCCCGCGAGCGTGAATTCTTAGAATCGCGTCCCGCCCTTCGAGATCAGGAGCATCCACCACGATCTGGCGATCGAATCGCCCAGGCCGCAGCAGCGCACGATCGAGAACATCGGGACGATTCGTGGCTGCCAAAACGACAACTCCGACGTTCGCCTCAAAGCCATCCAGTCCTACCAATAGTTGATTCAGCGTCTGTTCCCTCTCGTCATTTACAGCTCCAATATGTACTCCTCGCTGCCGCCCGACAGCGTCCAACTCGTCAATGAAGACGATGCACGGGGCATGTCCCTTGGCCTGCTCGAACAGATCCCGCACACGGGCAGCGCCGATTCCAACAAACATCTCCACAAATTCGCTTCCACTGATGGAATAGAAGGGTACGTGAGCCTCTCCTGCAACGGCTCGCGCCAGCAAGGTCTTTCCCGTACCGGGTGGGCCCACCAGCAACACTCCTTTCGGGATCTTCGCGCCAACGCTCTTATACAGTTCAGGATTCTTCAGGAACGAGACCACTTCTGCGAGCTCATACTTGGCTTCCTCGCATCCCGCCACATCGTCGAACGTAACCTTCACGTCTTGCTCCGCTGCGAGCTTGGCGCCGCTTGATCCAAAGCTCATCACTGATTGCCGTAGACCCTGCATTCTCTTGGAAAGAAAGCGCCACACCAGAATCATCAAGCCGATAGGCAAGGCCCAGGCCCAAAGGAATTCCGAAATGAAGCTCGGGCGAACACCGGTGAATTGAACTGCTTCCCTTTGCAACTCCGCAACCAGATTTGGATCCTCAACGCGCACCGTGCGGAACATAAACCCCTGTGAGGCGGTACTACTCTTGGCTTTGCCGGCTGGCGTGTTTTGGCGTGAAGGCCTGGATGGCGGAGCAGGCTTCTGTGCAGGCTGGGTGCCGGAAGGACTGCCGGTTGTGTGATTGGAGGCTGGACTCTTCGACGACGCAGCGGGTTTGGGCTGAATCTTGCCCTGTATCTCGGTGGCTCCTACGGAGCACTCGACCACCTCGCCCTGGCTGAGATCCTTTTTGAATTCACTGTACGGGATCGTGCGAAAACGGATTTGTCGAGCCGCATTCTGCCACATCCAAAGCGCGCAGAGTATAAATACCGCGTTCCAAATGAGCGCCCACCATTGTCCTGGGGGCGGCGATGGCCTGTTGCCGGAATTTGTTGGCTTTGCGGGCAAGATTGTTGCTCCAGCGATCTGACTGCGGGTTCCCAAAGGGTTGCCCGCTAGCTCTACAGTTAGGGATGATATTTTCCGCCTGAAAGGGAGTATGACATCGACAAAGTTGTAGACATATGGGAGCGACCCTGCCGCGACTTGACCTTCTTTCGCCCGCAATTCGCCGCAAAGCATCTAACTTTCTGCCAAGTTCATCCGTGTCTAAGAATCGGCACGGGGCAGAGGGAAGGCAAGATGGGCGGTAATGTGCGGGTGGGCTTTGTCGGGTTTTTCCTTTGTATCGCGTGTATCCCGGGCAGCTCCGCCCAGGAGGAGTCCCCCACCCCTCAAGCCATCATCGCCCGGTCCGTCCAGGCCAACGCGCGGGATTGGAAAGCTCAGCCAACCTTCGACAATTTTGAGCGCGATCAAGAGCCGGGCGGCGGAACCAAGACTTTCTCGGTCATGATGATCGCAGGATCTCCTTACAATCGCTTGGTCAAGGTGAACGGCGAGCCGCTGTCGGCACGGCAACAGGCGCAGGAACAGCAGAAGCTGGATGCGGTCATCGCCGCAAGGCGTAACGAATCGAAATCCGAAAGAGAAGCGCGCATCGCTAAATACGAGGAGGGTCGGAAGCGTGATCATGCTCTCATGGAACAGCTAACGAAGGCGTTCGATTTCACGCTCCAGGGTGAGGCAACTGTCGATGGTCATGATGTTTATGTCCTCAAAGCCACGCCTCGCCCCGGTTATCAACCGCCAAGCATGGAAACGCAGGTGCTGCTCGGAATGCAGGGCACGTTATGGATCGATAAAAAGACTTCACAGTGGGTGAAAGTTGAAGCTCAAGTCATACACCCTGTATCGATCGCAGGCTTTCTGGCGAAAGTGGAACCAGGCACGCGCTTCGAGTTGGAAAAAATGCCGGTTGAAAACGACATCTGGCTACCCAAGCATTTCTCGATGAAGGCCCGTGCCAAGGTCCTTTTCCTGTTTAATCACAATTCGTCTGACGATGAGACCTACTTTGATTACCATAAAGCCCAGCCAGTGCACACATCCTCCTCTGGTGGGTGACGGTTCCGAGGCTCCCTGTGGGACGGCACAAACTCTTAACCCAGGAGACAGCCTCCCGTCCGAAGCCAGTGCCATGGGACTCGCGATGTCCAGCAATAAAGTCAGTTGGCTCCTCCAGAGAGGCTCACCGATGCCGGGAAGAATTCCTAAGACCTTTCGAGTTTTCGCAGCGGGAGGTTCACTGAAGCACAGAGTCATCTACGCGCTCGCGATTGTACGAATCGTCCTTGCGCCGGTTATCTTCATCACCATCTACTATTTGTTTGAAATGGGCTCCATTGTAAATCGCATAGTGAACATTGACGCGCCGGCGACGACGCTCGCGGAGCAGATCTCTGTCCACATGTTGGAAGCCCGGAGGAACGAGCGGGATTACTTCTGGCTGCAGGACCGCGCATACCTTAAGACCAATCAGCGAG
>Ga0335074_10011527_pt1 | contig 12355 bp, 11 predicted proteins | sample Lox_Sample_23_FD_206715 | JGI IMG/M metagenome (GOLD analysis project Ga0335074, IMG submission 206715) | Soil microbial communities from Loxahatchee National Wildlife Refuge, Florida, United States - Lox_Sample_2.3 | ecosystem: Environmental > Terrestrial > Soil > Wetlands | place: USA...
GCTCTCTTGCTCGCTGCGCTCGGCGCCTGCACGTCGATGACGTTGCGGCTCTATGCCGACCGCAAGCAGCTGCCGCTCAGGCATATCGAGGTCCGGCTGCAGCACGGCAGGATCTACGCCGTCGACTGCGCCGAGTGCGAAACCAAAGAAGGCATGATCGACCGCATCGAGCGAGCGATCACCCTGGTAGGCGATCTCGATGCCGGCCAGCGCGCGCGGCTGATGGAAATCGCCGACAAATGCCCGGTGCACCGCACACTGAAATCGGAGATCGACATTCGCACCGTGGAGGAGCCGGCCGGCTAAGCGACCGCTCGTTCCCGCGAACGCGACGACCCGGTGATGGATCGCCGCATTCCATCCGGATTCCCGGGTGCGCGGGAACGAGCGCGGCGGCTTAGACCGCGGCCTTTTGCACGCGGCTCCTGACCTCGGCGATCACATCCGGAATAGCGGCGTCGTTGCCGGGGGCCATGATGTGGACGCCAGCGATGCCGGGCACGGTGGCAAGCTCCTCTATCAGTTCGACGCAGATGCGAATGCCCTCGCGCATCGGATCGGCCGCTTTCTCCATGCGCGCGATCAGCGCATCGGGGATGATAGTGCCGTAGAGGTGGCTTTTCATCCATTGCGCCGATTTGGCCGAGCGCACTGGATTGACGCCGATCAGGATGGCGAGCTGTTTGGTGATGCCGGCCTCGGCGAGGACGCCGACATAACGGCGGGCGACCACGGCGTCGAGGCAGAATTGGGTCTGCACGAACTGGGCGCCGGCTGCGATTTTGCCGCGTAGTGCCGTCGGCTGCCAATCGGCCGGCGGATCGATCGGCATGTCGGCGGCGCCGAGGAAGAACGCCGGCTTGCCCGCCACCTCGCGCCCGGTCGGCAGCTTGTGATCGTCGCGCAGCCGGCGCGCGGTCTCAAGCAGCGTCCTCGAATCGACGTCGAAGACCGGCTTGGTGTCGGGCTGATCGCCCGCCTTCGGGTCGTCGCCGGTCAGCACCAGGACGTTGCGAACGCCGAGCGCGGCCGCGCCCATCAATTCGCTCTGCAAAGCGATGCGGTTCTTGTCGCGGCAGGTGATCTGCAGGATCGGCTCGATACCGGCATCGAGCAGGATGGCAGCAGCCGCCAGCGCGCCCATGTGAGCGCGGGCGCCGGCGCCATCGGTGACGTTGACCGCGTCCGCAAGACCGCGCAGCGGCGTCGCCCTGCGCAGCAGGTCTTGCGCGTCGCACGAGACCGGCGGGGCGACCTCCGCCGTCATGATAAAACGACCGGCCCGCAGCCGCTCAGCGAAGCTGCGGGGTAGGGGGGTGATTCCATCGCTCATCGGCAAACTCGCTTACACGATGCGGCCGGAAGGAAGCGATTATATGTTTTGCCGGGTCACCGCAATTGGGCCTTTAGCTGCAGCGGCGCGTTTCCTGGACAGCAAACCCCTGGACCGTTAGAGAGTTGCGACAAATGAGCGGCGTCAACGATATCAGGTCGAACTTTCTCGCGTTTTTTGCGCGCGAGGGGCATGAGATCGTCCCGTCATCCCCGCTTGTACCGCGCAACGATCCGACGTTGATGTTCACTAATGCCGGCATGGTGCAGTTCAAGAACGTCTTCACCGGGCTGGAAAAGCGCCCCTATGCGCGCGCGACCTCCGCGCAGAAATGTGTGCGCGCCGGCGGCAAGCACAACGACCTCGATAATGTGGGCTACACCGCGCGCCACCACACCTTCTTCGAGATGCTCGGCAATTTCTCGTTCGGAGACTATTTCAAGGAGCGCGCCATCGAGCTTGCCTGGCGGCTGGTGACGAAGGAATTCGGCGTTCCCGCCGACAAATTGCTGGTCACCGTCTATGTCGACGACGACGAGGCATTCACGTTGTGGAAGAAGATCGCCGGCCTGTCCGACAGCAAGATCGGCCGCATCGCCGGATCGGACAATTTCTGGGCCATGGGCGAGACCGGCCCGTGCGGCCCGTGCTCGGAGATTTTCTACGATCACGGTGCGCACATCCCCGGCGGACCGCCGGGCAGTGCCGACGCCGACGGCGACCGCTTCGTCGAAATCTGGAATCTCGTCTTCATGCAGTATGAGCAACTTGCCAGCGGCGGCGGCCGCGTTGGTCTGCCGCGGCCTTCGATCGACACCGGGATGGGGCTCGAGCGCATGGCCGCGGTGTTGCAAGGCACGCACGACAACTACAAGATCGACTTGTTCGGCGCGCTGATCGAGGCGATCGCAGACCTCACCGGGGTCGATCCCGAGGGCCAACGCAAGGCCTCGCACCGCGTTATCGCCGATCATTTGCGCGCGTCGGCGTTTCTGATCGCCGACGGCGTGCTGCCTGCAAACGAAGGCCGGGGCTACGTGCTTCGCCGCATCATGCGCCGCGCCATGCGGCACGCCGAACTCCTTGGCGCCAAAGACCCGCTGATGTGGCGGCTGGTCCCAGTGCTGGTCCGCGAGATGGGGCAGGCCTATCCGGAATTGAATCGCGCCGAAGGGCTGATCACCGAGACGCTCAAGCTGGAAGAGATCCGATTCCGCAAGACGCTAGAGCGCGGGCTTGCCATTCTCGACGAGCAGAGCAAGGCGCTCAAGAAAGGCGACATGTTCGACGGCGTTACCGCGTTCACGCTCTACGATACGTACGGCTTTCCGCTCGATCTGACCCAGGATGCTCTCAAGCCGCGCGGCATCGGCGTCGACATTGCGTCATTTACCGATGCGATGGAGCGCCAGCGCGCCAAGGCGCGCGCGTCGTGGGCGGGCTCGGGCGAGGCGGCGGACGAGGCGGTGTGGTTCAGCCTGCGCGAAAAATTCGGCGGCAGCGATTTCCTCGGTTACGAGACCGAGACGGCCGCCGGCGTGGTCGTTGCGTTGCTGCACGACGGCAAGGAAGTGTCCAAGCTCGAACAGGGTCAGAGCGGCGCTATTGTGCTCAATCAGACGCCGTTCTACGCCGAATCCGGCGGCCAGCTCGGCGATACCGGAACGATGATGGGCGAGGGTGTGCGTTTTGCCGTCACCGACACGCAAAAGCGGGCGGGCGACCTTTTCGTGCATTTCGGCACCGTGGAGCAAGGCACGCTTACAACCGGCGCCGCGCTCGACCTGAAGGTCGATCATGCCCGACGTAGCGCCATCCGAAAAAATCATTCGGCGACGCATCTTCTGCACGAGGCGCTGCGTCAGGTGCTGGGCGACCACGTGGCGCAGAAGGGCTCGCTGGTCGCGCCCGATCGCCTGCGGTTCGATTTCTCGCATCCGAAGCCGATGAGCAGCGAGGAAATCGAACGCGTCGAGGAAATCGCCAACGACGCCGTGCTGCAGAACACGCCGGTGATCACCCGGCTGCTGAGCCGCGACGATGCCATCGCCTCGGGGGCGCGCGCTCTGTTCGGCGAAAAATACGGCGACGAGGTGCGCGTCGTCGCCATGGGCGAAGGTGGCGGCAACACCATGGGCTGGTCGGTCGAATTGTGCGGCGGCACCCATGTCGGTCGTACCGGCGATATCGGCCTCATTTCCGTCGTCAGCGAAGCCGCCGTCGGCTCCGGCGTGCGCCGCATCGAGGCGCTCACCGCGCATGCGGCGCGGGCCAATGCCAACAATCTCGCGCGCCTGGCCAAGGCCGCCGCCTCCGAATTGCGCGCGCCGGTCGACGAGATGCCGGGTCGCATCGCCGTTCTGCTCGACGAGCGCAAACGTCTCGAACGCGAACTGTCGGATGCCAGGAAGAAGCTCGCCATGGGCGGTGGCGGCCAATCCGCCGATGGCGACGACGGCATCGAGAACATTGCCGGCGTCAAGGTCATGGCGAAGGCGTTGAGCGGCGTCGATGCCAGGGACCTGCGAAGCCTCGCCGACGAGGGCAAGAAGACGCTCGGCTCCGGGATAGTCATCCTCGTTGCCAATGACCCGGAAGGCAAAGCGGCGCTGGTCGTCGGCGTCACCGGCGATCTGACCGGCGCCAACAACGCGGTGCAGATGGTTCAGGCCGGAGTTGCCGCGCTCGGCGGCAAGGGTGGCGGCGGCCGCCCCGATATGGCGCAAGGCGGCGGTCCCAATGGGGGCGCTGCGCAAGCCGCGCTCGCCGCCATCAAAAAGTTAGTCAAGCCGGCTGTATCGAAGAGCGCTTAGCCGCATCGGCGCTTGATCGCGGCGATTCTCCCCTACACCTCGACGATCATGCCGTCTTCGGCGGTTTCGTACGGTACCTCAGCGCGGCGCGCCAGCATGTCGTCGCTCATATGCGAGAGAATGAGGCGCTTCGGGCGAATTTGGCCGAGGTGACGCTCAAGCTGCGACAACGCCATGTGAGTGGTGATCGGCTTGTCGCGCGTATAGGCCTCGCAAATGAAAAGGTCGGCGTCGTAACCGATGTCGATCACGGAGTCGGTCCATTCGGTATCGCCGGAAAAGGCGATGACCTTGTCTTCCGCCTCGAAGCGGAATCCGAGGCAAGGTCCGGCACGGTCGTCGTGCTTGACGTGGAACGGAGTGACCCGCAAGCCGCCCAACTCGGCGCGCTTGCCGATTTCCAGTTCGGTAAGCTGCAATGGAAATCGCAAGTTCATATCCCTGGTGCCCGGAAAGCCGACCTCCATGATCTCCGGGAAGCGCGACTTGAGGCTGGGCGGTCCGGCAATGGTCAGCGCCCGTTCGCGCTTGAGCACATAGTTCGCTTCCAGCAGGAAAAACGGTACGGCGCCGACGTGGTCGCCGTGAAAATGCGTGAGAAAGATGACGCCGATCTCGTTGCGATTGATCGCGAGCTTGTTCATCGAGACGAGCGAGGTGGCGCCGCAATCGATAAGCACGTTTATGTTGCGCCCGACCAAATGAAAGCAGGTATTGAATCGTCCGCCCGAGCCGAAGGCGTCGCCGCAGCCGACGAATTGCAAGTGCATAAACGGTCCCCAGGGAGTTGTGAGATGGCGCTGCGGGTGCGGGTCGGATGAACAGGAAGTTTGCTGCCGGCCGGAAGAATAATCCGTGATGGAGATCACACCGCACGGTCCGCTCGGCGCGAACCATGAAATTCGCCCAAATGCCTGTCCTCTTGTCGTTTTTTTACGTTTACCCTATTCACTCCATGCCGTGCAATGCGGCCACGGAGCGGCCGAGCGGGACCTAACGCCACGATCACAACACAAATCGGCGCATGCTGCCACACCGGCCGGCCGGTTTGAGGGGGAACGTCTGCGTGCTTGTCGGATCAAAATGTTGCACGACGTTGGCGGCGGCGGTGGCGCTGATGATGATTGCGACACTCTGCGGCTGCGGCAATGCCAATTTCGATACCAGCGGTTCTTGGTTTGCCAAGCCGCTTGACCTATTCGGCAAGAGATCCGGCTACACTTATTCAAATCTCGGCCAAGACGCCCTGCAGGAGCGCCCGATTACGGCCAACGATCTCGTCGATGCGAACGGCACCTGCCCGGCCCCCGCCGCCCAAGCGGCTCCGGCACCGCAGCAAACCGCGGCCGCCAATGCCAACGGCAATCCGGTGCCGTCCGGCGATCTGGCGTCGATGCTGGGCGGTGGTGTCGCCATCGGCATGACCGAATGTGAGGTGGTGACGCGCTTGGGCCCGCCGAGCGCGGTCAACCTCGGCAAGTATCCGAACGGCTCTCGAAGCGTCGTATTGACTTTCAATGGCGGCCCGCGACCGGGCGTTTATCGCTTCGAGGCCGGGCGGCTTACGGAAATGGACCGCGTGGAGGCGCCGCAGCCTCCGCCGAAACCGGCGCGGAAAAAAGTCGTCAGGAAAAAACCGGCAAAGACGCGACAGCCGGCAAAGACCAACGGCAACACCTAGTCGCGTTTCGTCTGACGTCGACGGCTGGCAAGCGCCGCTTGCCGGGACGGTGAGCCACGGCTATAAGCCGCGCACACTTCCAATGCGCATTCACAATTTCTCAAAGGACGGTTGATGGCGATCGAGCGTACTTTTTCGATTATCAAACCCGATGCCACGGCGCGTAATCTCACCGGCGCGATCAATGCGATGATCGAGAATGCCGGACTGCGCATTATCGCCCAGAAGCGCGTGACCATCAGTCGTGCGCAGGCCGAGGCCTTCTACGCGGTCCATCGCCAGCGTCCTTTCTTCGGCGAACTCGTCGACTTCATGATCTCCGGGCCGGTGGTCGTGCAGGTCCTCGAGGGCGAGAACGCGATTGCTGCCTATCGCGATCTCATGGGCGCGACCGATCCGGCCAAGGCGGCGTCCGGCACCATTCGCAAGGCCTTCGCCAAGTCGATCAGCGAAAACTCCGTGCACGGCTCGGATGCCGCCGATACCGCGCAAAAGGAAATCGCCCAGTTCTTCGCCGGGAAGGAAATCGTCGGCTGAGCGACGCGATGTAGCCGTCGCCGGCTCCGACCGACCTTGATGAGAGGGGCGCGTGACCGTACCCGATACAGCGAGTTCGCTTGAGAGCTGAGCGCGGATAGGGCGCTATACGCAATGGACTATCTGTTCATCGCGCTTCTCGCCTTCGTCCCGCTCGCGATCGGCGCCGCTTTTATCGGAGCTTCACCCATCGTCGTCTTTTTTCTCTCGGCGATAGCCATCGTGCCGCTGGCCAAATACATCGGCGAGTCGACGGAAGAATTGACGACAAAGACGACCCCGGTCGTCGGCGGGCTCCTTAACGCTACCTTTGGCAACGCGACCGAGCTCATCATCGGAATCTTTGCGCTCAAAGCCGGGCTGATCGAGGTCGTCAAAGCGTCAATCACCGGATCGATCATCGGCAATTTGCTGTTGGTTCTCGGCTTCGCCATGCTGTCGGGCGGCTGGTCCCGCGAAAAGCAAACCTTCAACAAAACCGGCATCCTCGCGCAAGGCTCGACCCTTTTTGTCGCCACTATAGCATTCATAGTGCCGGCGATTTTTTTTCAGACAGCCGATACTACGGGGGCATCGACGATCCAAAGGCTCAGTGTTCTGGTCTCGCTGGTGCTCATGTGCATGTACGGCGCCAATTTGCTTTTCTCGCTGCATACGCACAAGCATCTGTATCTGGAACGGGTCGGCAAAGTCGAACCACGCTGGAGCATGCCGCGCGCGGCTGCGACGCTCGTCGTCGCCATGCTCGCGGTCGCCTGGGTCAGTGAAATCCTCGTGCAGTCCATCGCGCCGCTGGTCGCAAAGTTGGGATGGTCGCAGCTGTTTATCGGCGTCATTTTCGTGGCAATCGTCGGTAACGCGGCGGAGCATTTCTCGGCAATTCTCGCCGCACGAAAAAACCGGATGGATCTGACATTGCAGGTATCCATCGGATCGGCGACGCAAATCGTCCTGATTGTCGCGCCGGTTTTGGTGATTCTCGGAGTGCTTTTTGGCCAGCCGATGGATCTCGTTTTCAACACCTTTGAGCTCGTTGCGATGGTGCTGGCGGTGCTTATCGTCAATTTCGTTGTCCAGGACGGGGAGAGCAACTGGCTCGAGGGCCTACAGCTGTTGGCGGCCTACACCATCATGGCGATCGCGTTCTACTTGCATCCGTAGTCGGTCGCGGCGATTGGACGAATGCAGGGTGCCGCGAGCGATTTCGACCCAACGCCGGATCGCCGTGACATTCCGATTTCACTGACGCGACGCCGCCCGCCGAAATGAAGCGTCGGCGGAGCGGATGCATTACAGCCATGCTTGCGCCGCATTTATCGGTTTGCTTTCGCGCGCAATCGGATTTTGGCCTTCCGGCCGGTGCTGTCCCTTGGCGATGTGTTGGCGAGGCGATCGTTTCGGACTTTCCCCCAAAATCTGGCTTGTGGCGCGAAGCTTAGCCGCTGCTCGCGGTGTATGGCAGCTTACTTTGCGTCGTCGCTGACATCTGGACTGACTCAGGAGACAGACGATGCAGAAGGGCACCGTCAAGTGGTTCAATCCGACCAAAGGCTACGGGTTCATCAAACCGTCAACCGGCGACAAGGATGTGTTCGTCCACATCTCGGCGGTCGAACGCGCGGGCTTGCGCACCCTCAATGAGGGTCAAGAGGTCGAGTACGAGCTGGTCACCAATCGCGGCAGGACCTCGGCGGAAAATCTCAAGGTTGCTTGAGCGAATACTGGAGAAATCCTGGATCGTGTAGCCCCCGGCGTTGCATCCGGGGGTTTTGCGTTTCGATCTCCACGGCTTTGTGAACAATCGGCGCGCTATCTGAGAGCAGGATGACTGAAATCTTCGAATTTATCATCCTGCTCTAAGTGTTTGTTTTGCCCCTTGTCAGAATGCAAAAACCGCTTCCACGCCCGATCAAGTCCGGGGCCAAGCTTCGGCGGACGCACTTTAAATGGCGTCTTCGCGCTTGCCGGAAGCAAGGCTCGCGCGGCCTTCGGCCACCGCACGCAATGCGCTTGGGTAGATCCGGTGCTCGATTTCGAGCACGCGCTCGGCCAGCGTTGCTTCACTGTCGCCTTCGCGTACCGCGACCCAATCCTGCGTCACGATCGGCCCGGCGTCGACTTCCGGCACGACGAAGTGCACGGTGGCGCCGTGCCGTTTCACCCCGGCCGCGAGTGCCCGACGGTGGGTGTGCAATCCTTTGAATTGCGGCAACAGCGCCGGATGGATGTTGAGCATGCGGCCGCTCCATCGCCCGACAAACCACGGCGTCAAAAGGCGCATGAATCCGGCGAGACACACGATGTCGATACGGCGCGCAGTAAGCTCGGCGTCGAGTGCGCGCTCGAATGCCTCGCGGTCGTCGCCGAAGCGCGTGTGATCGACGACCACGGTTGCGATTGCTTCCATGCGCGCGTGGGCGAGGCCCGGCGCGTCGGGCCGGTTGGAGACAACAAGCACGATTTCGGCCGGATAGTCTGTCGCCTTGGCCGCCTCGATCAGTGCCGTCATATTCGATCCACGGCCGGAAATCAGGACGGCAACGCGTTTCCTGCTCATGCGCCTCGCCACCTGAGGTCGAGGCGGCCGCGAAAGTCAACGCGGGCGCCGCCGTCGGCGCTGATGACTTCGCCGAGCCGCACGACGGTCTCGCCATTCGCCGCAAACCGCTCGCTTGCCGCGGTGGCTGCGCTTGCCTCAAGTACGGCGACCATGCCGACGCCGCAGTTGAAGGTGTGCAGCATGTCCCGCTCGCTGATCTTGCCCGACGCTGCCAGCCATTTGAACACCGGGAGAACCGGGACGCGATCAAGGTGCAAAGCGACCGCGAGCCCATCCGGCAGGACTCGTGGAATGTTGTCGATGAAGCCGCCGCCGGTGATGTGGGCGAGCGCCTTGACCGCCTTGGTCTCCCGGATCGCTGCCAGACATGATTTCACATAGAGTCGCGTCGGCTTGAGCAGCGCTTCTGCGAGACTACACGAGAGGTCGAAAGGGGCCGGTTGGTCCCATGTCAATCCGCATTTGGCGACGACGTCGCGCACCAGCGAAAATCCGTTGGCGTGGACTCCGGTCGAGGCGAGGCCAACGACGACGTCGCCCGGCGCGATATCGCGCCGCGGCAGCAGCTCTGTGCGCTCCACCGCGCCGACGGCAAAGCCGGCTAGGTCGTAGTCGCCGGACTGATAGATGCCGGGCATTTCCGCGGTCTCGCCGCCGATCAGAGCGCAACGCGTTTGCCGACACGCCGCGGCGATCCCGGCAACGACCGCTGCTGCCACCTTCGGATCGAGCATGCCGCAAGCGAAATAATCGAGAAAGAACAGCGGTTCGGCTCCTTGCACGACGAGGTCGTTGACCGACATGGCGACGAGATCGATGCCGATCGTGTCGTGGCGCGCAGTTTCGACCGCGATCTTGACCTTGGTGCCGACGCCATCAGTTGCGGCGACGAGAATGGGGTCGGAGAAACCGGCCGCCTTGAGATCGAACAGCCCGCCGAAGCCGCCGATCTCGGCGTCCGCGCCGGCGCGTGCGGTCGCGCGCAGCAGCGGCTTGATCAATTCCACCATGCGGTTGCCGGCATCAATATCGACACCGGCCGCCGCGTAGCGCGCCTCTTTCACGGGCTTATCCAATCCGCATATTGCTCCACCCGGCGGAAGCAATGTTCGGCGCCTCGTACGTCGGAATCGGCGGGTGCGCAAGCAGGCGGGCGCGGCTATATAGGAGGCGCAAGGACGGCGCGCCGGGGCCGGATGTTCGCGGCTTCGACACTTCGCTGCCGAAATCGGGCAACCGTGTTCGACAGCCGATTGCGCCGGGTAACCGGGGCGAGCGTTTGAGCATCCCAAACCTTATCACGTTGGGGCGCATCATTTCGGTACCGATCGTGGTCTGGGCGATCACGTCGGGCGAGATGCTTGCGGCGTTCTTTCTCTTCCTGGCGGCCGGCATCAGCGACGCGGTCGACGGCTTCCTCGCCAAGCGATTCCACATGGCGAGCGAGCTTGGCGCCTATATCGATCCGCTGGCCGACAAGGCGCTTATCGTTTCCATTTACGTGGCGCTCGGGATCTCCGCCGACTTGCCGATCTCGCTGGTGATCCTCGTGGTTTCGCGCGACATCATGATCATCTCCGGCTTCATGCTATCGTGGCTGGTGGGCAAGCCGATGCCGGTGCGGCCGCTGCCGGTTTCGAAAGTTAACACGGTGGCGCAAATCTTGCTCGCCGCGCTGGTGCTCGCCGAGCGAGGTTTTGGCTTCAACGCGGCTCCGGGCCCCGCGGTGCTGATTGGTCTGGTTGTCATCTTGACCTTGCTTTCGATCGCCTTTTATCTCGCCGAGTGGCTTCGTCACATGAACTCATTCGGCACCGGGCATTAATCGTCGCTTGAAAGGTGCGCGCCATGCCACGCGATCGCGCCAGCCCGCTTTGCGCTAGACATCGGCCGACCTGAGCCATGACCGCCCGTCCGCGCCAGCTTGCGCTCGCGCTCGATCATGCCGAAAGCTATGCCCGCGAGGATTTTCTCTCCGGACCTTGCAACGAGGCGGCGCTTGCACTGATCGATGGCTGGCCCGATTGGCCGGCCAATGCGGTGGCGTTGGTCGGGCCTGAGGGATCCGGCAAGACGCATTTGGCGATGATGTGGGCGGCCACGGCCGGCGCGCGCGTCATCGCCGCCCGCGCGCTCGGCGAGATCGAGCTCCCATCGGCGCTCGCGACCGGGGCATTGGTCGTCGAGGATACCGCAGCAAGCGCGGACGACCGGGCGTTGTTCCATCTTATCAATCTTGCCCGTGAGGAACGGGCGTCTTTGCTCTTCACCGCGCGCGGGGTGCCTACGACGTGGCCGGTCGCCATCCCCGATCTTGTTTCGCGGCTGCGGGCTTTGCCGATCGCGACGTTACAATCACCCGACGACGCCATGCTGCGCGCGCTGATCATCAAGCTTGCCGCCGATCGGCAGCTCACGCTCGACGAGAGCGTGGTGGCCTTTCTTTCGACCCGGATCGAACGCTCCTTCGCCGCCGCCCGCGCTGCGGTGATCACGCTCGACAATGAGGCGCTGCGGCAAAAGCGGCCGGCTACGCGCGCGCTCGCCGCGGAGCTGTTTCGCGAGTAGTGCAGTGGATTTGAAGTTCCTAAGATCCTGCGGCAGACCAGCAAAGCCGCGCTGAATTATGGATTGTTAGTGCCCTTTTGCCTTCGCGGTTCGCATCAGTGGGCGCCGGAACCTCTTGCGAACTTCGGAATCGGCAACGCCGGCGTTCGCGGTCGCTAGGCGACCGACGGATTGGCTGACGATTTCGCCGAGCGCCGCGAAATCGCGCTTGCGCGGCGAGGTGCGGCGCCAGGCCAGGCCGATGGTGCGCGCCGGTTCCGGCTCGACAAAGCGCAAAAGCTTCACGCGGGTGTCGCGAACTTCGACGGCGGCGGCGACTTCCGGCAGCAGCGTCACCCCGTAGCCGTTCGCCACCATCTGCATCACGGTTGCGAGCGAGGTGGCGCCGAGGCTCGCCAGCGCGGCGTCGCCCGCGGCTCCGCACAACGCCAACGCCTGATCGCGCAGGCAGTGACCTTCCTCCAGCAGAATGAGCCGGCGTTGGTCGACATCCTCGACCGCAACGCGCCGCTCCGTCGGCAGCGGATCGGTCGCCGGCAACGCGAGCATGAACCGATCGTCGAACAAAGGCTGCGTTTCCACCTCGGCGCCATCGATCGGCATGGCCAACATCGCGGCATCGAGATCGCCGCCCACCAGCTCGCCAAGCAACGCCTTGGTTTGGGTCTCGCGTACTTCGAGCCGCAACAGCGGGTACGTGGCTTGCAGCCGCGGCAATACGCGCGGCAAAACATAGGGCGCCAGCGTCGGGATGATACCAAGCCGAAGCTTGCCGGTCAGCACGCCGCGATGGCGGGCGAAGTCGACGAGGTCGCGCGTGGCAACAAGAATGTGTTCGGCGCGCTGCGCCACTTCGAGACCGG
>Ga0335074_10011528_pt1 | contig 12355 bp, 2 predicted proteins | sample Lox_Sample_23_FD_206715 | JGI IMG/M metagenome (GOLD analysis project Ga0335074, IMG submission 206715) | Soil microbial communities from Loxahatchee National Wildlife Refuge, Florida, United States - Lox_Sample_2.3 | ecosystem: Environmental > Terrestrial > Soil > Wetlands | place: USA: Florida...
GCCAGGAGGACGCGCCGGCCGGCAGGCTGATCGCGGTTCCCGTCGTGGGGTAGGTCGTCTTCCGCGGGGCGGCGGCATCCGTGTCCGCCGCCGTGAACACCGGCTGTCCCGGTGTCACCGACGGCGGTGTCACCGACGGCGGTGTCACCGACGGCTGTGTCACCGACGGCTGTGTCACCGACGGCGGGGGGTCGGGCAGCAGCACATCGGACCGGCCCTCCAGCGAGACGAGGACGGCCGTGCACTGCGCCCCCGGCGAGGGCAGGCGGCTGGAGACGACGACCGCGTACATGCCGTCCCCGCTGGCGGTCTGCGTCTCCCGGTAGTCGACGTTGACCTGCCGGACATGGCAGAGCAGCTGAAGCTCGTTAAGCGACGGCAGCAGCGTGGCGAGCAGGCCGGAGTCGATGGCGAGCGCGTCGCACGTGATGCCGTCGGGTGCGCCGATGTCCGTGAACACCTGCGGCGGCAGCACGTTGCGCAGCGGCACGTTCTTCAGCAAGGTGGCTTCGTCGCCCTCGAAGACAAGCAGCGCTACCCAGGGAACCGGGCCCGGCAGGCCCGGCGCCTTGGTGGGGCTGGGCGGCCTGAGCCGTCCCGCAGGGTCGAGGTCGCGCTCCCAGGGCAGCGAGCGGCGGCTGAGCACTATCTGCGGCAGGTACGAGGAGAAGTCGCCCAGCTTGTTCGCGGGCGGGAAGGTGCCGGCCACCATGGACGCGGGGACGGCGAACCGGGGGCCGACGACGTCGAAGTAATGGCTGGCGGACATCGGCGGCGGAGAGGGCGTGGCGGCGCCCGGGGCAACCGCGGCACCGCCGGTAACCGTGGTCTGCACGGTCAGCTGGTAGGACCCGTCGCGCAGCGGCGGCGTGGCCGCGTCGTACAGGACCATCGTTCCCGGGTCGACCGCTGCCTGGCTGCCGTCTGCCGGCGGGGGTGGTGGCGTTGTCATGACGCTCCGGTGACGGTGTAGGTGACGGTGGCGGCGCCGCCGGGCGCGAGCGGCCCGTCAGGCACGAACTGGTCGGGCAGGCCGGCCGCGAGGGTGGCCGCCCACTGGGCGGTGCTGCCGCGCACGCCGGCCGTGGCGGCCACGGTCCAGGCCTTGGCACTGGCGACCGCGAGGGTGAAGACGTCCCCGGTGTCGCCGGTGACGGGGTAGAGCAGGATGAGGCGGTCCCCGGCCTGGACGCGCACTGGTGGCGCGGTGAGCGTGGCGCCGGCCACGCCGATCGCCAGGTCGTCCTGCCGCGCCGCGGTCGCGTCGGCGACGTCCAGCGCGATGATCACCACATCGACCGCGGACGGCATGGTCGTCTGCACGCCCCGCTGGCCGGCCACCACGTCGGACGCGGTCACCATGCCCGAACTGGCCTTGCGGCCGTGCTGGACCGATGCGACCGGGCTGGGCACGGTGACGACGGCGCCCCGGCCGAGGAAGACGGCCGGCCCGGCCTGCGCGAGCTCGCTCGACGCCTGCCAGCCGACAGCCGGCCAGGCGCCGGCCGGGGCGGCCGCCAGGCTGACGGCACCGGGGCCGGCGGCAATCCCGCCGAGGGACGCGGGCGGGGCGCCGAGGCAGCCGACGGCGACCAGTTCGGTGCCGGCCGGCGCAGACTGAGTGGCCGGGGCGGTGAACTCGGTGTCGGCGAGGACGGCGCCGGCCCGGTCAAGGCAGACCATACGGGCGGCGGTGCCGCCGGCGACGGTGAACCGCCCGGCGCCGGACGGAATCTCCCACAGGTGCCAGGTGCCGGCGCCGAGGGTGACGCCGCCGGCCACCAGGTCGCTCGCGGCCGCGGCCAGCTGCTGCTGCGCTGCGGGGCCGACGGGGGCGCCGAGGTCGCCGTTGCGCACGGTCCTGCTGCTCACGGCGGCCAGGGTCGGCCGCGGGGCCGCGGCTGCGGGCACGGTGATCAGCCGCGCGCCCGGCACCAGGACCGGGACGGGTGGTGCCATCCTTGGCGCGTTCGCCGCGGCGGCGACCGTGGTCACGGAGGTGCGGACCGCGGGCGGGGTGTCGATGACCGGGGCGGCGGTGCTGCGGAGCACCGCCTTGAGCCGGGGAGTGCCGAGGAGGACCGGGAGGTCCGGCTTGAACGGTGCGGGCAGCCGGGCGGCGGGCAGGCCGACCGGGAGCATGGTCAGGCCGGTGGCGATCGAGGTGACCAGCGGCGGGGCGGAGCGGTCGCCGGCCAGGGCGGCGAGGGCGAGCGGCGGCAGGCCGGCCGCGGGCAGCCCGAGGCTGGCGCGCGCCTGGGCGAAGACGTCGGCGCCTGGCGTGGTCGCGGGACTCGCCCCGGTGCTCGCCGCGCCCGTCACGCCGTCGGCGGACAGCACGGCGGCGATCGCCCCGGCCACCGTGCTCACCGGGGCGCCGGCCACGCTGGCAAGCAGGTCGTCGGCGTCGCCGCCGTAGACCTTCAGCGCCCCGGACACCGTGACGGTGCTGGCGAATGGCAGCGGCCTGGCGTACTTCGGCTCGTCGTCGACGAGTGAGCCGAACGGGATGACCGCGCTCGCGTCGGTGAGCACGATCTGTGCGCCGACCGCGAGGCCGGCGATGGCGGTGATCGTCCTGGCCGCTGCGGGTATCTGCTGCGGGTCGATGTAGTGCCAGGTCGCTTCGGGGAACGGGCCGGTTACCGGCGTGGCGGTGAAGTGCCCGGCGCCGCCGGCCGGCCCGGCGCCCGCGGTGAGCGGGGTGACCGTGACGCTGTGCGTGCTGGTGACCCGGGCGACCCCCATCGGTGCCAGGTCGATCTCGTTCAGCCCAGCCGGCGCCGCGACCTGCACCGGCAGGCTGACGGTGACCTGGCTGGCGGGCATCCGGGTGGTCGTGGTGAACGAGAACTCGGCGCCGACCTGCCACGGCTGGGCGGCGGTGCCGGGCTGGGGCTGGGCACCGGGCGGCGCGGGCGGCAGGATGCCGCCGTTCAGCTGGGCCGAGACCGCGCTCTGGTTCGGGTCGCCGGCGGTGAGGTACTTGCCGGCGAAAGCACTCCAGTCGGTGGTGAGCTGGACCTGGTCCGACTGCGGCCCGAAGCTGAAGGTAACGGTCGTGACGTAAGCCTCGATGCTCGCGGTGCCGTGGAACGGCGGGCCGCTGACCGACAGCTGGGCACCCTCCGACACGCTGACGCCGATCGTCACGCAGCCGAAGAAGCAGACCTGGATGTTCAGGCTGACGCCGATCTCGACGCCGACGTCGAACTCGTAGCTGAACGGGTCCCAGCAGATCAGGATGTCCAGGTAGGCGTCGAGCCAGGCGGACACCGGGCCGAGGGTGAGGGTTGCCGACAGCGATCCGCCGGCCATCACGCAGGTCTCGGTCAGCGCGAAGTACGCGGCCCCCTTGATCACCAGGTAGCCGCCGAAGTCCCACAGGAAGCCGAGCCGCGGCACGTCGGGGAACTGCGGCGGCTTAGCGAAGACGGCGTTATAGCCGCCGAGGGTGAGCACGAACTGGCCGTCGTCGAACCAGATGAAGAACGCGAAGCCGCCGGTGAGCTGGCAGTCCGGGCTGAACAGGTAGGAGTTGTCTGTCAGCTGCGCCTGGACCGACAGCACGCCCTCTGCTGAGTTGTACCTGGCCTTCAGCGCGAGCTCGACGCTGACCAGCGCCGCGCTCTCGCTCGGCAGCGCCATCCGGCTGACGCCGAGCACGTCGATCTCGAAGCCCTTGTTGAGCGCGATCACCACCACCGCGGTGGTGTTGACCAGCGAGAAGGAGGTGAAGTCGAGGCCCGCGGCGAGCCAGTAGGCGCCGCGCACGGGCGGCATCTCGCTGCCCAGCTGGGTGAGCGCGCTCATCGGGTCGTTCGCCAGGGCGTCACCGCTGAGCGCCTCGACGAGCACGAACGCGGGGATGCCGGTGACGTCGGCGGGCACCTGGATGGCGCGGTTGTAACCCAAGCCGCCGGCCAGGCCGGTGACGAACAGGAACGGCGGGCCGCCTAGCGGCGCAAGCACGGTGGCGAAGATGAACACCGACGTGTACTGACCTTGCGCGCCGCCCGGGCGGGCGTAGGAACCGACCGCGGTGATGCCGAGACCCGAGATCGAGACCGAGAGCATGCCGTCGTACTCGATGGCGGACGGGCCGCTCACCTTGATCAGGCCGCCGGAGATGTCGACGTCGGGGTCTGAGTAGGCGACGGCGAGGCCCTGGAGGTCGAGCTGCCAGGTGCCGGGATCGCCGAGGCTGGCGATCGGTACCGATAGCGCGAGCTGATCGAGGTCAACCGCCAGGCCCGCGACCTGAACGGAGCCGGTCACGCCGGCCTCGACGGAGCTGGTTCCGGTGGTCGACAGCTGAAGCTGCTCGATGTAGAGCGGCCCGAAGGCCTGCTGGACCGGGATCACCACCGGCTGCCCGGTGGCGAACACGACGGACAGCGCGCCGTTCAGGTACCTGATGCCGATGTCGGCGGCGGGCAGGGCACTGTTCTGGTCGCCGGAGTCGCTGCCCAGGGAGCCGAGCAGGCTGGCGGCGACGGGGTTATCCGAGGTGGTGGAGTCGATCGCGCCGAGCGGCAGGCCGAGCTGGGTGAAGTCGGCGCCGCCGCCGACCTGGCTCAGCGGCTGGCTGGCGGTGAAGTCGAGGTCGAACGCGACGAAGCCGTCCACGCCCTGCACGCGGATGAAGGACGAGGAAAGCAGCGGGTCGTCGCCGGCCCCGGCCAGCCCGAGGCCGAGGCCGAGCACGCTGAGCTTAGGAGTGAACTGGACCGAGGCCGCGCTCGCGGCGCTCAGCCCGCCCGGGGCGCTGAACAGCGTCAGGCTGACGCCGGCGCCCGGGCCGAGCTGGCTGGACGGCGCGCCGGCCAGCAGGGTGACCTGCGGGTCGCCGTCCTGGCTGAGTGCGACGCTGCCCGCCAGGGTGACGCCGAGCCCGGCCTGGCCGGCGGCCACCTGGAGGGTCAGATCCTGGGTCAGCTGGACCGCGGGCCAGCCGGCCCCGGGGGTGACCTGCGCGGCGCCGGCCGCGATGCGGCCGGGGAGGTCGGCAAGCGGCGGCAGCGGGACGGCGAGCTTGCAGGGACCGGACCCGGCCGCGGTCACGATGCCAGCCGCCTCGAGGATGGCGCCGGGTGTCGGCCCGGTGCCCCCGATGGCTGTGCCGAGCCCGGTCTGCACTGCGCTCACGTCGAGCAGCAGGCCGCCGATGAGCGGCAGCGCCCACTGCCCGATCAGCTCGGCCACCGGGTCGGCGGAGCCGGTCGCGGCCAGCCCCTGGACGGCGAAACCGGGCAGCAGCTGGATCGCCGGCTGGGTCCCGGCGCCGAGCGGGAGCAGGCTGACCGCCGGCTGGCCGGCGGTGATGGCGAGCGACAGCCCGGGCGTGACCGGCAGGCCGATGGCGGACAGGTCGGCCCCGATGAAGCCGCTGAGGGTGAGCGCGCCGGCCGCCCAGCCGGCCGAGACGCTGCCGGCGACCGGCGACTGGCCGATGGCGCCCGGGGTGAGGGCGAGGGCGAATAGCGGCCCGTCCGCGTTCCAGCCGACGGTGACGGCGAGCGGCGCCCCGGCCGGCTGGGCGGACGCAGGGTAGGACAGCACCAGTGCCGTGCCGCCGGCCGCGGCCGAGGCGGTGACCGGCAGGTCGAGGCCGGGCGTGTTGAGCGCGGTGACGAGGGCCTGGATCAGCTGGGTGCGCGAGCCGGCGAAGCCGTTGAACCAGCCAGGGCTGGTCAGCTGCTGCAGCGCGGTGGTGTCCCAGCTGCCCGGGGCGGCCGTGGCGGGTGCGGCGGCTTCGTCCGGTGCGCCGGATGATGCCGGGTTGTAGACGCCGAGGGCCTGGGCGACGGACAGCACCGCCTCGGGGATCAGGCCTCCTCCGGTGAGCGCGGTCAGCACCTGGGGCAGCAGCGCGGCCGCGGCGCCGGCCAGCGCTCCGGGGCCGCTGAATGCGGGCAGCAGCTCGATCGGGCTGGCGCCCTGTCCTGGGTTGACGGTCAGGCCGAGGCCGGCCGGGCCGGCGGTGAGGGTGATGGTGACGCTCCCCCAGCCGCCGGTGAGCCCGGCGAGGCTGATCGTCAGGCTGCCGGACGGGACGACGTGCCTGGCGCTGTCGATGGCGGCCTGGAGCGTGACGCCGAGCACGCCGCCGATGTCGGCGGTGGTGGCGACCGTGAGGGTGGTCGCAGCCGGGGGGCCCGCCGCGGAGCCGGCGGTGACGGAGAACCCGCCGGGCAGTGCGAGCTGACTGAGCAGGGCGTTGAGCTTGGCCGGGTCGGGCAGGCCGCCCGGGCCGCCGAGTGCCTGCGGGCCGGTCAGCCAGGCACCCGGGTCGGTGAGGAAGTCAAGCAGGCCGCTTGCCGAGTAGCCGGGGCCGAGCAGCGACTCGAGCAGGGCGCTGCCCGCGGTGTCGACGAGCAGCGCGAGGACCGCCGGGCCGAAGACGGCGGCGGATGGCGGCGGAGGAAGCAGGCTCACCGGGGCGAGCGTGTCCCCGGCGCCGAAGGTGAGGGTGCCGGGGGCCCAGGACAAGGTGACCGGCCCCGCGCCGAGGGTGGCCGTCCCGGTGGCGGTGAGCGCGCCGGGGTCCACCGATACCTGGAAGCCGAGCGTGATGCCGGGAGCCAGTGTCAGCGGTGACCCTGCCGCGGTGCCCACCGCGATTTCCGTCGATGCCGCGCTCGTGGTGAGCGCGACCTGGATGCCGGCGCCCGGCAGGTTCCACTGGCCGGGAACGGCCGGGGCGCCGAGGCCCGGCAGGCCGGCCGCGGCGAGGCCGGCCGGCACCTTGGGGCCGAGGTAGCCGAGGGGATCTGCGGCCAGCGCGGTGAGTGCGTCGGCGGCGATCCCCAGGCCGCCGTGCGGGTCGGCGGTGACGACGTCGGCGGACTGTAGGAACGCGAGCAGGCCCCCGAGGGAGGTGCCAGGGTCCGGGGTGACGGCGGTGATCGCCTGGAACACCGCGCCGAGGGCGGCTTCCAGGCCCGGGTCTCCCCAGCCGACCGTGGCGGCGGTCGGACCGTGGCAGGCGGCGTCCCGCAGCGTCGCGGTGACCTGTGCGGTGCGGCTCGCCGCCGGGCCGGAGACGGCCAGGCCGAGTTCGAGCGAACGCACCCGGACGTCGGTGTCCGGCACGCCGACGCCGGCGTAGCTGAGCGGCCCGCCGGCGAGCCAGCCGCCCGGCCGGTACAGCAGGGCGCCGGCGCTGAGCACGGGAACGGCACGCGGCGTGGCCGATGTGCCGTCTGGCAGCGGGATTTCCGCCAGGTCGGCGCGGAGGTACGCGTCGACGGCGACCGGCGGTGCGCCGCCCGCGGCGCTGGTGCCGGCGGTGCCAGTGCCGGCTGTGCCAGTGCCGGCTGCCCCAGTGCTGCCTGTGCCGGTGCCGAAGTCGAGGGCCAGCCGCAGGCCGAGGCCGATCGCGGTGGGCGCGACGGCGGGCGCGGCGGGAAGCTGGGCGGCCAGGGCGGCGCCAAGCGACGCGAGCAGGCTGACGCCGGCGGTGCCGCCGAGCTGGCCGGTGATGGCGAGCGCCGGGACGCCGCCGGCGGCGGACGAGGCGAGGCCGGCGAAGTCGCCGGCCGGGAAGGGCCACGCGGTGGCCGGGTCGCCGGCTGTCGCGGCCGGCTGGTAACCGTCGAGCGCCTGGCAGAGGGTGGCAAGCGCGTCGTTGAGCGGCCCGGCCGGCAGTCCGCCGGGAAGCTGGGTGGCGTACCAGCGGACCGCCTCGGCGGTGGCCAGGTCGGTCAGCGGGGTGAGCGGGGCACCGCCGAACGGGGTGCCGAGGGTGATCAGGCCGTGCACCTGTCCCTGGCTGGCCGCCGCGTACGCGCACGCGGCCAGGCCCGCGGTGGAGTGGGCGACGAGGTACACAGGGACACCCGGCCGCAGCGCGGCGATCCTGGCCAGGACCAGGCCGATCTGGCTGCTGAGCCCGGCGGTGTCGCCTATGCCGTCGTCGTTCAGGTCGGCGGTGTAAAAGTCGACCGCGGCGGTGACCGTGCGCAGGTCGACCTGGGCGGGTGCGACGCCGGGCAGCCGGAAGCTGAAGTTCGCGGCGGTGCTGGTGGTGCCGGGGTGCGCGGTCTCGATGTCGGCGAGCAGCCCAGCCCAGGCCGCGTGGTCGGTGAAGGCGGGGCCGAGGAGGAGCACGGCCCGGCTGCCCGCCGCGGCCCACGAGTCCAGTTGGGCGATGATCTGGGCGCGGGCCGACGGGTCGGACGGCTGGAGCGCGTGGGCGGCAGGCACCGGCGTTCCCGTGGCCCACCCGGAGGCGGCGGGTGCTTGGGAGGTCACCGGGACAAGGCCGTCGCCTGAGCTCAGGTAGTCAGAAAGGGACTGCAGGCCGGCGGCGAGCGCGGTGGGATCCAGGCCGGGCGCCAGTGCCGGAATCAGCGGCCCCGCCGAGGTGAGCAGGGAGACGAGGGAGCCGAGGTCGGGTGCCCCGGTGAGCGCGCTCACCAGGCCGACCGGGCTGGCGACCGGGCCGCCTGGGTCGAGCCAGAGCAGCCCGGCCAGACCGGAGCCGCCGAGCGGCAGGGTGAACGGGTCCGCGTAGGTTCCCGTTCCGGTGAGCGCGGAGATCCCGGGCATGGTGGCCGGGTCGTCCGGGAGGGTGCCTGCCAGCAGGGAGCAGAGCCATCCGGCGAGGCTGGCGATGAACGCGGTGCCGTCGGCGGACAGGCCGGCCGCGACCTGCCCGAACCAGGTGCGCAGCGTGGCGAGCGGGTCGGCCCAGTTGAGCTGGCCGAGTTGGGGGAAGTCGGCCTGCAGGCCGGGCAGCGCGGCGGACAGGCCGGACAGCGCGGCGACGGCGGCGCCTGCGCTGCCCAGCGTGCTGGTGAGCTGACGCAGCGCGAAGCCGAGGACGAGGGTCTGCAGCTGGGCCGGCGTGAGGCCGAGGGTGGCGGCCGGGCTGGTGATGTCGAAGCCGGCCGGGAACGGGAAGCTGAGGGACGGGACCGTGACGGTGCCTTCCGGCAGCCCGATGAGCAGGTTGGTGGCGGTGAGTCCGACGGCCGGCGGTGCGCCCGCACTCAGCTCGGCGGTAACGGCGAGGCTGTCCGCGCTGAGCGCGGTGCCCGCGACGGCGTCGACGGTGCCCGGGGTGAGGGTGACCGCGGCGTAGTGGCCGGCGAGCAGCCGGACCGAGGCGGCCGCGGACGCCGGCAGGTCGATGGCGATCAGCTCGCTCAGCCACCAGCCGGCCGCGGCGGACGCCGCGATCTGCAGCCCGATGCCGATCCTGAGCTGCTGCGGGTCGGCGGGGTTGCCCGACGTCTGCGCGTTCCACGCGGCGAGCTGGACGCTGAGCGGCCCGGCGCTGGCCAGCGGGGCCTGCCAGGGGTCCTGTTCGCTGCCCGCGCCGGTGCAGGCGGGCAGGCCGAGCAGGCCGAGCAGCTCGTTGAAGTAGGCCGACCAGGGCGGCGTGCCGGTCGCGAGTGACGCGCGGTGGACGGCGGCGATGGCACTCAGCGGCCGGGTGACCAGCTGGGCCAGGTTGACCGGCGGTCCGGCGGCCGGGACGGTGGCCGGCCCGGCACCCGGGACGGTGAGGCCGATCAGGGCAAGCAGATGCCCGGCCGCCGGGGAGTCGCCGAGCGCGGACTCCAGCGCGCTGACCACGGCCGCCGCCGCGGCGGCCGCGACGCTGCCGGCATCGCTCAGGTCAACGACCGGGTAGTCCTGGCCGGCGAACGTGACATCGGTCAGCTCGAGCAGGGGTGCGAGCCCCGTACCGTTCCAGCTGAGGCCGCCGCGCGCGGAGCCGAGGGAGACGCCGCCGGTTGAGCCGGGCGGGACCAGGGGCCCGGCCGACGCGCCGGGGGCGACGGCGGTGAACGAGGCGGATGGCAGGACGACGGGGGTGCCGCTGCCGGCCAGCGGGAGCTGGACAAGCGTGGCGTCGAGTTCCAGCCTGGCCGGGGCATCCTGGCTGGGCAGGAAGCCGAGCGCGACCCCGACGCCGAGCAGCGGGGTCACGCCGTCGCTGCCGGTGCTCGCGGTGAACACCAGGCTGAGCTGGGACGATCCGGCGGCCGGCAGGGTCAGCGTCCAGGGGCCACCCGGCGGGGCCGCCGCCGCGGGCGCCGGGAGACCGAGCAGCGCGGCGAGGCCGGTGAGCCACTGGCCGATAGGCGGCGGGTCGCCGGCGACGAGGGAGGCGAACCACTTCGCGAGCGCCTGGGGGTCGCTGGCGAGCGTGGTGACGGGGAAGGCGGGGACGGCGGTCGGGCCGAGGCCGAGCAGCGCCGGGAGGCTGTCCGCGAGCACCGCGGCCTGCCCGCCCTGGCCGGCGACCTTCGCGAGCTGGGCGCGCAGCAGTCCGATCAGCAGCTGGGCCGCTTCGTCGCCCAGCTCGGCGGGGTCGAGCGTCACGTCGTGCGGCGGTTCACCGTCCAGGCTCAGGCCGCGCAGCGTGGCGGACACGGAAAAACCGGCCGCCGACACCTCGGCGGTGATCACCGCCGAGTCGAGGCCGACCGGATCGCCGCCGGCGGTGGTGAGCGCGGTTTGGACGGCGAGGGAGACCGTCAGCGGCCCCGCCGCGGTGCCGGCGATCGCCTGGAACCCGGTCTTGCCGCCGCTTTCCGGCGCCGCCACCAGGGGCACGGCGGCCAGCAATGACACGGTGGGACCGGCGCAGCCGGCCGCGATGCCGACGACGGGCTCGGCCGGGGACTGGTCGACGGTGAGGTAGACGTTGGCCGTGCCGCCGGCCGGCAGCAGCGGATGCCAGCTGGCCGCGCCGGGCGCGCCGGGCACGGTGACCGGCGGGACGACCTGGTCGAGCAGGTCGAAGAGTGCCGCCTGCTGCCCGGCGTCCGACAGCACGGAGCCAAGGTGCCCGAGCGGGTTGTCGAACCAGGTCCACTGGGTCTGGCCGCCGCTGACCAGGCCGGCCGCGGTGGCGACCGCGAGCAGTTGCGGACTCAGCAGCGATGTCAGGTCCATGTGCGGCACCGTCCTGCCGGCTGCATCGCCGGTCAGCCGACCTGGAGGGGGTCGGCGGCGAGCAGCCGCAGGCGGCCGCCCGAGACCGTCAGGCCGGCCGGCGCCAGGCCGCGCTCGGTCGCGTGGTCCGCGGCCACCGACAGCAGCGCGGACCAGGCGGCGGCCTGCACGGCGGCGCCCCAGCGGGACGCAAGCGCCGGGTTGCCGCGCGGGAACTCGTCCGTCGCGACGACCAGGCCCGCGGCCGCGGAGTCCGCGAGCGCGAAGCAGGTGACGAGCGGGGTGCGGCCGGTCTGGTCAGTTTCCAGGTCGATCGAGACGAGGACACAGCCCGCGGTGACATCGGTGGTGACGCTGTCCAGGTGGACGACTACCTCGTCGCCCCGGTCCGCCCAGACGACCGCCGTCTGGGACCCGGCGCTCGCCGTCGGGGCACTGCCGTCGGCCGGGGTTCCGGCGAGCCGCGCCTGCAGGAGCGTGCTCAGCTCGCCGGGTGTCAGGTGGTCGGGGATCGCTGGCGGCGCCCCTGGCCCCGTTACCGGACCGCCGGTGCCGGAAAGTCTCTTCAGCACCCGCAGCATCAGATAGAGGGCGAAGACGATGAGCAGCAGGATAATGACAAGCAAAATCATAAAAAGAGCATTAGGCAACGTCGCCTCCGCACAGCTGCCCGGATTTACCAGCCGACCCCCGCCGGTGGTTTCACGCTAACCCGAACACCCGCCGGCTGCAATGCCTGCTTCCGCCTAATTAAAATGATCATGAGCCGGTGCTGGCCTGCGGTTACGTACCAGGCAAGCTGAACGTTCAATTGTTAGCGACGCTCCACACATTAGTGTTTCGTTTAGCGCCTTATTGCGGAAGGTTGAGCGCGTATTCACCGGTGCGCGCGCTGGGCTCCGGTCACTGGCCGGACGCGACGGCGGCCCCGGTGCGGGAAACCGGCGGCCGGAGCGCGGCCCCGCCGCGGGTCCCCGCCCGATCAGGGACTGCCGGGCCGGCCCGCGGCGTTCGTTACCATCGATCCGTGATACCGGGAATGCCATGCTGACGACCGAGGCGCTCGCCCCGCCGCTGCGCAGCCGTGCCGACGTGGCCGGTGACGGATTCGGCCGCAACCGCTGCGAGAACCTCGCGCTGGCGGGGGAACTACGGGAGAAACTCGCTCTGGCCCGGCTCGGCGGGCCAGAGCGGGCCCGCGAACGGCACGTGGAGCGGGGCAAGCTGCTGCCCAGGGACCGGGTGGACACGCTGCTTGACCGGGGTTCGCCGTTTCTTGAGCTGTCGGCGCTTGCGGCGGACGGGCTGTACGGGGGGGAGGCGCCGTCGGCGGGGATCATCACCGGGGTCGGGCGGGTGTCCGGGCGCGAGTGCGTGATCGTGGCGAACGACGCGACGGTCAAGGGCGGCACGTATTACCCGGTGACGGTCAAGAAGCACC
>Ga0335074_10011529_pt1 | contig 12355 bp, 10 predicted proteins | sample Lox_Sample_23_FD_206715 | JGI IMG/M metagenome (GOLD analysis project Ga0335074, IMG submission 206715) | Soil microbial communities from Loxahatchee National Wildlife Refuge, Florida, United States - Lox_Sample_2.3 | ecosystem: Environmental > Terrestrial > Soil > Wetlands | place: USA...
TTACTATTGCATCGCGATTTACAGTGGTTGGCGCTTTTTCCGCTGCCAGAGAAAGCGGTCGGGCGCGCGCGGCGGGTTCACACCGCCGGTAAGTATTCTGAAGCCGATTCGCGGTCTGGACCCGGACGCCTACGAGAATTTCTCCAGTTTCTGCCGGCAGGACTATCCGGAGTACGAGGTGGTCTTTTGCACCGACGAAAACGATCCGGCGGTTCCGACCCTGGAGCGGCTGGCACGCGATTTTCCGCAGTGCCGGATCCGCGTGTTATTCGGCGCCGGACGCCGCGCGACCAACGACAAAGTGGCTAAGTTAGCGCGGCTGGTGAGTGAGGCGCAATACGAGCACGTGGTAATCAGCGACAGCGATGTACGGGCGCGCCCGGATTACCTGCGCACGGTGGTGGCGCCGCTGGCGGATCCCCAAACCGGCGCGGTGACTTGCTTCTATGTGCCGGCCGAGGAAGGAAACTTTGTGGACCGGCTGCAATCCATGGGGATGATGGCGGACTTTTATCCCGGCATCATCGTGGCCTGGCAACTGGATGGCATTAAGTTCGCGCTGGGCCCCACGATTGCCACCACCCGCACGCGGCTGGAAGGCTTCGGTGGGTATGCGGCCATCGAGAATCGCCCGGCGGACGATTTGCTGGTGGGGCGCCTGATTGCCGACCAGGGCTACGAAGTGGAACTGCTGCCCTATCCGATCCTGACGGTGGCCGATTTCAACTCGCTGCGCGAGCTGATTCACAAGCGCCTGCGATGGATTGTGGTGATGCGGCACATGCGGCCGTGGGGACACCTGGGGCTGTTGCTGACGCAGGGCCTGCCGTGGTCGCTGGCGGCCATTGCGGTGCATCCGACGGCGGCGGTGGCAGCGGGCTATTTGGGTGTGTACCTGGGGCTGCGCCTGGCCATCACGGGGCTGGTGTACCGCGGTCTGCGGCAACCGCATTTCTGGAAGCGCGCCTGGATGATTGCGCCGTGGGATGCCGTGGCGTTTGCCATCTGGCTGGCCAGTTTCGCGCGGCGCAGCGTGCGGTGGCGCGGCAGCGATTACTACATCCGCGATGGCGTACTGATTCCGGTGACTCCCGCGCCGATGGAACGGTAGCGGCGGGTAGCGAAACCGGCCGCTTATCGCTCGGGGGCGAAGTAACCTGGGCGGGAAGTTACCCGCAAGTTACCCTGACCTACTAACTTCACTTGCAGGCGGTGGTATTTGCCATCGTTGAGGGGCCCTTCGGGGCTGTAGCCGAGCACATACTGATTGCGCAGCTCCAGGCCGATTTGGGTGGCGGCCTTAGTAAGGTCGGCCAGATTACTCACCGGGAAGTGGCGCCCGCCGGATTGCTCGGCCAGATCGTCGAGCAGTTGGGGGCCACCGCGCTCTTCTTCCGGCAGCACCAGCATGCCGCGCTCGTAAATGCCCATGGCGTAGATGGCCACGCTGGTTTCGCGCAAGCGCCGGCGCAGCTCGCCCTGGCTATAGCGGCTGTCGTTATCGCCGCCATCGGAGACCAGCAGCACGGCCTTGCGGGAATGCGCGGCGTGCCGCATGGTATCGAGCGCCAGGTAGACGGCATCCACCAGGGCAGTGCGGCCCAGGGCGCCGGTTTCGAGGAGGCGGTTCTGAATGTCGCCGGGATCGTTGGTGAACGGGACCGCGAGCTGGGCGCGGTCGTTGAAACTGACCAGGAAATATTCGTCGGCGGGGTTGCTGTTGCGCAGGAATTCGGCTACCGCGGCGCGGGCCTGCTTGAGCTTGCCGGCCATGCTGCGGCTGGCATCGAAGACGATGCCGACCGAGATGGGGCCATCCTCTTCGGCGAAGTGCAGCACGCGCTGCTCGGCCTTCTCGTCGAAGAGGCGGAAGGAGTCCTTGGCCAGGCCGGTGACGGCGCGGTTCTTGGGATCGGTGACCGAGACCGGCACCAGCACGAGGTCGGTTTCGGCGCGGAGGTCGGCGCGTGCGGCGCGCGCAGGGCGCTCAGGCACGAGATTGACCTTAGGGTCATCGGCGGCGTAGGCCGTTGCGACGGCCAAAAAAAAGACCACGCCGCACCACCGCGGCGCGCGGCAAGTAAATAATCCAGACACGGCCACACCCAGTCCCTCTCTTTGGATAGAGTCTACACCAATTCCCCGCGAATGTGGGTAAAAAAGAGTCCCCCACTTAGTGCAGGCGACCTATGTTGAAAAATTCAACAGGCTAAGAAGGCGCAAGGAAGGCTGGCTGTACGAGTAAGTGGCGTTTTCCGTCGCGGCCGGGCGAGCAAGGAGCGAGAGGCGGGCAGCTACCGGCGGGAGTGATGGAAAAACTCGTTTCGCAATTGGTTCACGACTCGCGTATCCGGCCGGCGAGCGACCGCTTTCGGCGCAGCGGAAGGCCATTCCGGAGTTTCGGCGTGGGGATGGGGCGAAGGGGCGGGCGGCCAAATCGGAAATCAGGCGGCCCGGAGTGACGCCTCGCTGCCTGGCCGGCAGAATTGGCACATCGCGCACAGCGCGCATAAAGCGCGATGGGGAGACCGGCGTGCGCCTACGGTTGTAGTTGACATTACTACGAAATCGGGTCGCCGGGCGGAGGCTTGGCGGAGGGTCGGCGATACCCCCGTCCCGCTACACGTGATATCGTTATCGGTGAACCTCGAACAGCATCGCAGGAAAGAGACCAATGCTACGTCATCTTCAGACTTTCGTTGTTTTGCTCACACTGGGAGCCGGGCTTCAGGCGCAGACCATGAAGGCGCCGGACATCACCAAGGTACCCACCCTGTACGTGGTGCCGTACGCGCACCTGGATACGCAATGGCGCTGGGAGTTTCCCCAGTCCATTAGCGAATACCTCTTGAAGACCATGCGGGTGAATTTCTACCTGATGGACAAGTACCCGCACTACGTTTTCAACTGGACCGGTGCGAACCGGTACCGGCTGATGAAAGAGTATTTTCCCTCCGATTACGCGAAAATCAAGGGTTACGTCGATAAGGGGCAGTGGTTTCCGGCGGGATCGTCAATGGAGGAAGGCGACGTCAACCTGCCCAGCGCGGAGGCGATTATCCGCCAGGTTCTCTACGGTAACGATTATTTCCGCAAGGAATTCGGCAAAGCCAGCGCCGAATTCATGCTGCCGGACTGCTTTGGGTTTCCGGCAGACCTGCCCAGCATCCTGGCGCACGCCGGCGTGAAGGGATTTTCCACGCAGAAACTGTCCGCGGCATGGCAGCCGGCGCCCAGGGTGGGCGGACCGGATTCGCCGGAACAGACCCCCGAAGGCATCCCTTTTAACGTGGGCGTTTGGGAAGGGCCGGATGGAAAGAGCATCATTGCGGCGCTGAATCCGGAAGGATACGGAAGCACCATTCGCACGGATCTAAGCAAGGAGCCTGCCGCCGAGGCGGGGCGCGGCGGACGCGGCGAGCAGGATTGGGTGAAGCGCATCGAACTGGACGGCAAAGTTACGGGCGTGTACGCCGACTACCACTACATAGGGACGGGCGACATCGGCGGGTCGGTGGACGAGGAATCGGTGAAGCTGCTGGAAGCCATGGTCACGCACGGGAAGGCATCGCTGCCGCCGGCGGGATTCGGCCGTGGCGGACGGGGCGGACGCGGCGGGCAGGCAGAGCCGGCGCCCCCTCCCGGTCCGGAAGTCGAGATGGGCGATGGCCCGGTGCACGTGATTTCGTCGGCTGCGGACCAGATGTTCCTGGACATCAAGCCGGAGATGACTTCGCGCATGCCGCGCTATAAGGGCGACCTGGAGTTGATCAACCATTCGGCCGGCTCACTGACCTCGGAAGCCTACCACAAGCGCTGGAACCGCAAGAACGAGATTCTGGCGGACGCCGCCGAGAAGGCATCCGTGGCGGCCCACTGGCTGGGCGGGCGGCCGTATCCGCAGCAGCGCCTGAACGACGCCTGGACGCTGGTGCTGGGCGGCCATTTCCACGATACCGGCGCCGGCACGGCCACGCCGCAAGCGTACGTATACGCGCAAAACGATGACGTGATCGCCATGAACCAGTTCGCGGGCGTGCTGACCAGCGCCACCGAGGGCGTTGCCGAAGGCATGAACACCGAGACGACGGGCATTCCGGTGGTGGTTTACAATTCGCTGAACATTCCGCGTGAAGACGTGGTGGAAGCGGCAGTTTCGCTGCCCGCCGGCACCAAAGCGATTCGCGTGACGGGTCCGGACGGCAAGGAAGTTCCGGCGCAGTGGGAAGACGGTAAAGCGGTTTTCGTGGCCAAGGCGCCTTCGGTGGGTTATGCGGTGTACGGCGTGGAAGCGGCCTCCGAACCGGCCACTTCGTCCACGCTCAAGGTGACGGCTCCGACGGGCGGCCGCGGTTTCGGCGGCTTCGGCGGCGGCGGGCGCGGCGGACGCGGCGGCGGCATTGAGCGGTCGCTCGAAAACGCGCGCTACAAGGTGACCCTGGACAACCAGGGCGACGTTTCCAGCATTCACGACAAGCTGCTGGATAAGGAACTGCTTTCGGGACCGATTCGCCTGGACATCTCCAGCGACCATCCCACGCAGTGGCCGGCCTGGAATATGGATTTCGACCAGGAGCAGGCGGCACCGCGCGCTTATGTGCGGGGCGGGCAGGTGCGCATTAAAGAGAACGGACCGGCGCGCGTGACGTTGGAAATCACCCGCGAAACCGAGGGTTCGAAATTCACCCAGACGGTGAGCCTGTCGGCCGGCGACGCCGGCAATCGCGTGGAATTCGGCGCGGATGTGGACTGGGCCACGCTGTACGCCAATTTGAAGGCGGCTTTCCCGCTGAGCGCTTCCAACACGGACGCGACTTACAACTGGGGCATGGGCACGGTGGAGCGGCCCAACGCCAGCGAGCGCCAGTTCGAAGTAGCCTCCCACCAGTGGATCGACCTGACGGATAAGAGCGGCGCCTACGGCACCACCATTCTGACGGACGTGAAGAACGGCTCCGACAAGCCCAACGACAACACCATCCGTTTGACGCTGGTGCGGTCGCCGGGAGCGGACACTTCCTACACCGACCAATCCAACCAGGATTGGGGCCACCACGAGATCGTCTTCGGCCTCGCCGGGCACCAGGGCGACTGGCGCCAGGGGCAGACCGACTGGCAGGGGTATCGCCTGAACGAGCCGCTGACGGCGTTCGAAACCACCAAGCACAGCGGCACGCTGGGCAAGGAATTTTCGCTGATGAAGATCGACAACCCGCGCATCCGGGTGATGGCGCTCAAGAAGGCCGAACTGAGCGACGAAGTGATCCTGCGCATGGTGGAGATGAGTGGCCGGCCCGAGGCGAATGTCCACGTGAGTTTCGCCGGTCCGATTACTTCGGCCCGCGAAGTGAACGGGCAGGAGATGCCGGTGGGTCCGGCGACGGTGAGCCGCGGGGTGCTGGACACCAGCTTCTCGGCCTATCAGCCGCGCACTTTCGCGCTGCGCCTGGGCGCTGCGCCGGCCAGGGTTCCGGCGGTGCAATCGCAGCCGGTGACATTGACCTACGACCTGGCGGTGGCCAGCAATGACGACCGTCCTACGACGGGCGGTTTCGACGGCCGCGGCGACGCGATGCCGGCTGAAATGCTACCGGCCGAGCTGACCTTCAACGGCGTGCGGTTCAAGCTGGCGGAGGCCGGTTCCGGCAAGCAAAACGCAGAGGTGGCCAAGGGCCAGACGATCAACCTGCCGGCCGGCAACTACAATCGCGTATACGTGCTGGCGGCGGCTTCCGACGGCGACACGCGGGCGACTTTCAAAGTGGGCGACAAGTTCACCGACCTCAACATCGAGGACTGGGGAGGACGTATCGGCCAGTGGGACACCCGCATCTGGAAGAACGACCCGTTGACCGACAAGGACTGGGCGGTTTCGGCGAACCACGCGGTGTGGGATCCGGATCCGGCCAAGCAGCGGTCGCAGGGGCACCGCGACTGGTCGCCGCGTTATCCCGAAGACTTCGTGGGCATCGAGCCGGGGTACATCAAGCGCGCCGACCTGGCGTGGTACTGCTCGCACCACCATACGCCCGAGGGGCTGAACCAGCCCTACGAGTATTCGTACCTGTTCGCGTACCCGATCGACCTGCCGGCCGGCGCGCGCACGCTGACGCTGCCGAACAACGACCGCATCAAAGTGCTGGCGGTGTCGGTGGCCCAGGAGGGTCCGATCGTGACGCCCGCGCACCCGCTCTACGATACGCTGGGCGCGGATGAGCCCAAGGTGATGGCGGCGATGCGGTAGAGTTGGGGCCTGAGAAAACCGGACGCGGAGGCGCGGAGGCGCGGAGGAAAGAGGGAGGCTGGATGGGCTTCCCGATCGACCTGCCGGCCGGCGCGCGCACGCTGAGCGCGGATGAGGCCAAGGTGATGGCGGCGATGCGGTAGGGGCCTTGGGGCCTGAGAAAACCGGACGCGGAGACGCGGAGGCGCGGAGGAAAGAGGGAGGTTGGATGGGCTTCCCGATCGACCTGCCGGCCGGCGCGCGCACGCTGGGCGCGGATGAGCCCAAGGTGATGGCGGCGATGCGGTAGGGGCCTCGGAGCCTGAGAAAACCGGACGCGGTGGCGCGGAGGAAAGAGGGAGGCTGGATGGGCTTCCCGATCGACCTGCCGGCCGGCGCGCGCATGCTGGGCGCGGATGAGCCCAAGGTGATGGCGGCGATGCGGTAGGGGCCTCGGGGCCTGAGAAAACCGGACGCGGAGGCGCGGAGGCGCGGAGGAAAGAGGGAGGCTGGATGGGCTTCCCGGGTTCGCCGCGCCTCCGGGCCCTGATATGGTTGGCGCTATGAGGCGGTTGGCACTGTCGGTTACGTCTTGACCGACGTTGATTCCTTCCTTCCCCCAGTACCCTCTGTTTGGCTTGCCTTCGGTTCCTTCCCTGTCAACCCTTTGGGTGGTTGGCGATGCTCGATGGCGGCATTCCATTGCGAGCGGCGTGGGCTGCGGAAAGGATAATTTTTCTTGACATCAACTTTATGTCGGTGTACAAATAACTCATGGCAGCCGCCATCCAGGTCATCCAAAGCTCCGAGGCCGCGGCAATTCTCTTCAGCCCCGCACGCATGCGAATCCTGGAGCAGCTCGCGGAGCCCGATTCCGCCGCGGGCGTGGCGCGCCGCCTGGAGTTGCCGCGCCAGCAGGTGAGCTACCACCTGCGCGAGCTCGAACACGCCGGCCTGGTGGAGTTGGTCGAAGAGCGCCGCAAGGGCAATTGCCTGGAGCGGGTTGTGCGGGCCGCGGCGCGCACCTACCTGATCAGCCCCGAGGCCCTCGGCAAACTCGGCGCCACCCCGGAGCAGCAGCGCGACCGCTTCTCGCTCGGCTACCTCGTACACCTGGCGGCGCGGGCGATTCGCGACCTTGCGGTCCTCTGCGGCCGGGCGGAAAAAGCGGGAAAGCGCGTATCCACCATGGCGCTCGAAGTCGAGGTGCGGTTCGCGTCCGCGGAGTCGCGCAATGCCTTTGCTGAGGAGTTGGCCGCAACCGTCGCGAAACTGGCCGCCAAATACCACGACGAGTCGGCTTCCGGCGGCCGGCGGTTCCGCTTCTTCGGCGGCGTCTATCCCGTGATCACCCGCGAGGAGCCGGTCGATCCGCAATCCATCCAAATTCAGTGAGGACTTATGCGAAAACACGAAATAGAAATCGAGATCGCGGCGCCGGCCTCCGAAGTCTGGAAGGCGCTGACCACAGGCGAAGGCATCGCCAGTTGGTTCGCCCCCGAGGCGACCGTGGAGCCGGGCGCCGGCGGCAAAATGACGATCGGTTGGGGCGAGGGCATGGAGTTCACCAATCGCATCACCATCTGGGAGCCGGAGCGCCACTTGCAGACCGCCAGCGATCGCCCCGAGCCCGCGCCGCCCAATGTCATCGACTATTTCATTGAAGGCCGCGGCGGAGCCACGGTTCTACGCCTGGTACACTCCGGCTTCGACGCCTCCGCCGACTTCGATTCCGAGTACGAATCCACCGGCCACGGCTGGGCGATCTTCATGAAACTGCTCAAGCACAGCGCGGAGCACGGCATCGATACCTGCCGCAACGTGACCATCCTGCGGATGGTGAACGACTCCGCCCAAGGCGCGTTTGAGAAGCTGATGGCACAGGCCGCCGAAGAGGTGCACGCCGGGGTCGAGCGCCACCGCAGTGGGAAAGGCCACTGCGCCATCGAATTCCCATCGCGCCACGGAGCCATGCTCAGCCTCTTCTGCGATGGCTGCGGCGGCGCCACCGCCGTCACGGTCGTGTGGCTGCTGTACGATGTGCCGGCTGAAGGCGCGGGCGCGATGCGCGAGCGCTGGACCGCGCTCCTGGACCGCGCTTTCGGCCAGCCCGTCGCAGCTTAGGTATCCGCAAGCCCTGCCAACCGCCCGGCTCGGGGCCTCGCGGCCGCCGGCGCGGGCGGCGCAATCTTACGGGATCGGGATGGCGCGGGCGAAGACCACGTCCAGGGTGGTTCCGGTGTGCAGGACGACTTCGTGGCCGCGGGTGAGCAGGACGATGGCGGTTCCCACGGCAGCGCCGGCGCCCGCGCCGATGCCTGCGCCGGTCCAACTGCGGTCGGTGAGGCCGCCTAAGGCCGCGCCCGCGCCTCCCAGGGTGCCGACGGTGGCGGCGTCCTTGCCGGTGTCTTTGCCCTGCTCGATCTCATGCTCGTCGCCCGGATTGACGCGCTGGCCGGTGCCTTCGGCATCCACCGAGACCGGGTGCGGCGCGACGTGGATGGTCTGCCCAGAGGCCAGGGTCAGAGTCTCGATGCGAAGGGCCAGCTCGGCGCGGCCTTTTACCTTTCCGCTGCGGACGGTCTTGGACACCACGCCTTGCACATAACTTTCGGTGGGCACCACGATCTGCCCGTTGTCCACGATGGGGCTGGCGGTGCGCAGGTACACGTAGTCGCCCTCGCGCGCGGTGCGGGTGTTGATGGAATTCACCATGCGGAGAAGCACATGGGTGCCCTCGGGAATCTCCGCGGCGGCGGCGGTGAGGGCCAGCGATAAGAGAAGAGCCGGTAAGTGCATGCAGGCCTCCTGCTCCTATGCTAACCCGCGGAATGCCGGTTGAGTTGCGAGGCGGCGGCGGTTAGTGCCGGGAAAAGCGGCGCAGGCGAAAAATCTCGATGAAGGAAATGTACAGATTCACCACGCCCATGCCGCTGATGGCGCCCCGTACGTACATGTTGTCCCAATACGGGAGCCAGGCGGGGAACAGCCCGGAGAAGTAGTTGGAATCCCAGTATTCGGTCCACGGAAACACCAGTAAAAAAAACCCGATTTCCAGGCAAAAGGTGATGAACAGGATGGCCGATACTTTGTGATACCAGCGCGGCGGAGGCGTCGCCGCGGGGGAGAGTTCGCGGGTGGAATCTTCCACCGCGGGCGGAACGCCGGAAGTAGGTTCGGGCATCATGCGGCGCCTGCCGTATCGAACAACTCCAACTGCGGGTTGGTCGCGAGGGGAAAACGGGAGTGCGCCCGCACCGGCTCGAAGCTGAGGCGGTGCAATGGCGTGGGGCCGAAGCGTTCCAGGGCGCGCAGGTGCTCGGGGGTGGAATATCCTTTGTGCGAAGCCAGCCCGTATTCGGGGAACACGCGGTCCCAGACGCGCATGCAATCGTCGCGATGCACCTTGGCGACGATGGAAGCGGCGGCAATCGCGTGGCAGCGGGCATCGCCTTTGATCAGCGAGCGCTGGGGCAGGGGAACCTCGATAGGGACGGCGTCGATGAGCACGAAATCGGGCGCCGGATGGAGCTGCGCGACGGCCAGCCGCATGGCCATCCGGGAGGCCTGGTAGATGTTGATCCAGTCGATGGTGGCGGCATCCACCGCGGCCACGGCCCAAGCCACGGCACGCTCGCGGATGCGGGCGGCGAGGATTTCGCGGCGATCGGGTTCGAGCAGCTTGCTATCGTCGAGGCCGCGGACGGGCCGCTCGGGCGAAAGGATGACGGCTGCGGCCATGACGGGGCCGAAAAGCGCTCCGCGGCCGACCTCATCGACCCCTGCGACACACGCGTAACCGCGCGCGCGCAACTCTCGTTCCAGGGTCGCTTCGCACCGGAATTTGCCACCCGCGGACTCGGGTCGCATGGGATGTAAAGCCAGCGCTATTCGCGTTCGCGGAGCCTGGCAGCCTTGCCCTTCAATGCCCGAAGATAATACAGCTTGGCGCGGCGTACGCGGCCCGTGCGCACCACGTCGATATGATCGATTACCTTGGCGTGGACGGGAAAGATACGCTCCACTCCCTGGCCGAAGCTGACTTTGCGTACCGTGACGCTGGCGCCCAGCCCGGTATTGTGGCGGGCGATGACGGTGCCTTCAAACGCCTGCAAGCGCTCCTTATCGCCCTCTTTGATCTTCACGTGGACCCGGATGGTGTCGCCGGGGCGGAACGTGGGGGTGTCGGCCCGCTTGTTTTTTTGAATAAATTTGCTCAACAACGCAGTCTGCATGAGAAATGTACCTGATCTTCTATCTTATACGAAGAGAGGGGAGCGCCGCTGAAGGCCGGTACCGAAAGCCGCGGGCGCCATCCGGCCTCGGCCCGAAGCCGGTGGACCCTACCGGTTTCCCTGTCACAGGAAACGGCCGGGGAGCGTTATCCTGATTTAAAGTCTTCCGCGGAGGTTCCTATGAAAGCCATAGCGATCTGGCTCTTCGGCGCCGGCGGCCTGCTGATGTTGGCGCAGCCGCGGCCGGCACACCCGCCACTGGCGTTCGAGGTTGCTTCGGTGAAACCAGCCACGCTGGGGCGTTACGGCGTCCGAGGAGGCTGTCACGGCATCGACTCAGTCTACACTCCCGGGCAGCAGGCCGAGGCCGCGCCGCTTGGGCGGTGCGTGATCAGCGACGCGCGGCTGAGCCATCTCATCTCCATCGCCTGGGGGTTGCAGACCATGGCGCAGCTTGAAACCGGTCCGGACTGGATCGCGCGGGGCGCCGAGCGGTTCAACGTGGAGGCTAAAGCCGAGGATCCTCCAAAGACCACCGAGGCGCAGCTTCTGAGTATGCTCCAGACGCTGCTCATCGACCGTTTCCAGTTGAAATATCACCGCGAGACCAAAAACATGGCCGGATTCTCGCTGGTGGTGGCCAAGGGCGGGCCGAAGCTGCAGGCGTCTCACGCCGAGGATGCCAGAGCGGATTTCAGCAGCCCCGAAGGGGCCGCGGTGCTCAAGCCGATGCCGGGCCAGGCCGTTTCCATGAAGGCTCGCAAATATTCCATGGCGATGCTCCTCGACATTCTTTCCGTGATCGGCGGGCATGGGCCCGGTGTCGATAAAACCGGCCTCACCGGCGAATACGATTTCACGCTTTCCTGGGACGAGAATGCCGGCCCGGCGCTCTCCACGGCCTTGCGCGAGCAACTGGGCCTGAGAATGGAACCGGAGAAGGTTCCCGTATCGTACTTCGTGGTGGATTCCGCCGCCCGGCCGAGCGCGAATTGAGCGCTTTGCGGCCCTCGCGTTGTAAAATAAAAAGACGCCTCCCCGCGGGTAGTTTCTTTTCTTGCGATGAACCTTGCCAGCATTCTGTCCGATGATTTTGACAGCTCCATCCGGAACCGCGGCAAAATTTATTACTGGCAGAGCCGGGTGCGTATCCGGCGCGGAACCGATCGCGAGGTGCAGGCCAGCGTGCGCGGGTCGCGCACCTACGATGTCAACCTGGACTGGGCCGACGGCACCCTCAGCCTGGATTGCGACTGCGATTATTTCGATACCATAGGTCCCTGCAAACACCTGTGGGCCACGGTGTTAGCGGCCGACGCCAAGGGCTACCTGGCGCAGGCCAAAGGCGCGTTCCGGGTGGTGAGGGACTACAGCGAGGAGGACCCCGGCGGCGCGGTGGGGTCCGACGGGGAAGTCGCGGCGGGCGGAAACGCGGCGACGCAATCCGGGGAACTGATGCCCCAGCCGGCGGCCGATTCCGCGCCCAAGACGCCCGCCTGGATGTCCGACCTGAACCTGATTGCCAGCCGCTCGCTGATGGATGAGGCGCCCGAAATCTGGCCGGCCAAGCGCGAGATTGTCTACGTGGTGGACGGGCCGGCCAGCAGAACGGCCCACAACCTGGTGCTGGGATTGGGATCGCACGACCGCAAGATGGATGGCGGCTGGACGGTGTTTACGCCCCTCACGCTGAAGCGCCAGCAGGTTTTCCATTTGCCGTCGCCCGACCGCGAAATTGTAGCCGCGCTGGTGGGCGGCGCGGAGCACCATGGCTGGGGATACGAAGGCTATTCGCCGATTGCGCCGGCGCGGCAGGTTACCTACCCCCTGGCGGCCAGCCTGCTGCCGCAGATTGTGCGCACGGGGCGGTGCTACCTGGGAGCGGGGCTGCGTCCCG
>Ga0335074_10011530_pt1 | contig 12355 bp, 13 predicted proteins | sample Lox_Sample_23_FD_206715 | JGI IMG/M metagenome (GOLD analysis project Ga0335074, IMG submission 206715) | Soil microbial communities from Loxahatchee National Wildlife Refuge, Florida, United States - Lox_Sample_2.3 | ecosystem: Environmental > Terrestrial > Soil > Wetlands | place: USA...
TCGCGCGCGACAAAGGGATCCGGCGCCGTGCCGACCACGTCGATGTCCGGCTCCGACGCCAGCGCCTCGGCCAGCACCTTGCGGACGATCGCTGAATCGTCGATGATCAACACCCGGATTTTGCGTTCCGCCGCCATGTTGGGTCGTTATTCCGTCAGGGGCCGCGCGCCGGCGCTCACCGCGCCCGGAAGCCCCCGGCCCGAAGTCAATCGAATCGAAATCGCCAGCCGCCCTTCCGGGGTCGCGAAACAGCAATGCAGCGTCCCCTCCGCCGGCCAGCTCATCCACGGCGACAGCTCGGGCGAGGTGAGCGCCAAAGTCGACGCCGGCCACAACTGGCTGAGCATCGCCCCGCACAAAATATTGGCCAGCTCCTCGACCATCTGCCCGCGCAGCGCATCGGTCAGCTCTTCGGCCTCGATCCCCAAAAACGACGCCGCAATCGGATCCGCGGCTTCCACCGAGATGCCCAGCAGCATCTCCCCAAAATGCGACCCTTCAAATCGAATGCGCGCGCAGGAGGCGATCTCCAGCCAGATATGGTCGCAAGGCGCCTCCTCGGCTTCGGTGAAAAACATGGTCTCCAGCACTTCGGCCGCCACCCGGCGGACCGTCTCCCTGGCCTCCGGATCCCGGTCCAGGCGATAGCTGCGTTCTAATTCGGGCGCATCAAGCTCGCGCGGCATCTCGTTCTCCTAATACCCGCTCCAGTTCTTCCCGCAGGGCTTCCGGGCTGAAGGGCTTCGACATGTAGCCCTGAGCGCCCAGCTCGATCATGCGCACGATCCGCTCGTTGGTCGCGTCGGTCGAGATCACTACGGCCGGCGTCTTCTTGAGAATGCCGTCGGCGCACAGCCGCCGCATCAGCTCCTCGCCGTTCATCACCGGCATGTTGATGTCGGTCAGAATTACGTCCACCGGGTGCGCGCTCAGTTGCCGGAGCGCCTCCTCGCCGTTGGCCGCCTCCAGGCACTCGCCCACTTCGAAGCCGGACAAGCGTAAAACCCGCCGGATGAAGCTTCGCATCACCGGTGAATCGTCCACGATCAGGACCTGATATGCCATCGCTTCATCTCCCCCCACACGGCTCCCCTTACACGGCTCCCCTTACACGGCTCCCCTCACCCGGCTCCCCTCACACGGCGAACGTGCAGGCGGGCGCGTGCTTGCGCACCAGTTCCCGCTCGGTGCCGCCCGCCTCCCGCACCCACAGCCGGCCGGTGGAGACCTCCAGGCGCGTGGTGCGCGACACTTCCCCGCCCACCGCCTCGCCGGCGATCAGAATCCCCGCCTTCCACAAGATCTTCCGCGCCGCCAGGTAATTGCGCTTGCCGATCTGAAACACGCCCTGGCTGTCGAGCACCTGCGCTCCGCCCGCCAGCTGCACGATCACTCGTGCCCCGTCCCCGCCCGCCGCCCGGATCGCGTCGATCAGACGCGGGATACCGGTGTCGGCGAACATGTAGGGGTTCCGCTCGGCCTTCTGCGAGTCGATGGCCGACTCGGGCAGCATGTAGTGCAGCAGGCCGCTCGCCCGGCTCACCGGGTCGTGCATCGCCACCGCGATGCAGGAGCCGAGCGCATACGTCACCAGCACCGATTCGGTGTCGCGCGTCACCTTGCAATCGGAAATTCCCACGATCAGCGAGTTCACCGCCATGTCGTCCTCTTCACCACAGTCTCGATCCGCCTTCCGCTTTCCCTTTGCGATAGGTGGCCGGGCGCACGTACTCGAGAGCATGCTCGATCCCGGTGAGCGACTCGGAATGCCCCACGAAAAGATATCCCCCGCGCTCCAGACGCTGCTCCAGCCGCTGCACGATCCCCTGCTGCGTCGGCTTGTCGAAATACATCATCACGTTGCGGCAGAAGATGACGTGAAACGGCGGCCGCGAAGGAAACGCCTCGATCAGATTCAGTCGCGCGAACTCCACCTGGGCCGCCAATTGCGGCTTCACCTTGTACTGCCCCTCGGAATCTCCGCGCCCCTGAAGCAGGTAAGCGCGCCGCCAGTCCTCGGGGACATCGGTGAAACGGGCCGCCGGATAAACCCCGCGCTGTGCCACTTGAAGCACGCGGGTCGAAATATCGGTGGCCAGAATGCGGAATTGCCGCGCCGGCGCCGCCCTCAGCGCCCCCTTCAGACACATCGCGATCGAGTACGGCTCTTCACCCGACGAACAGGCCGCGCTCCATACCCGAATGACCGGGGCCGCGCGAAACTCCTCGTGCACCGCGCGCGCCAGAAAATCAAAGTGCGCCCGCTCTCTTAAAAAACTGGTGTGATTGGTGGTCAGCGAGTCGATCAGCCCGATCAGCTCCTCGCCCGTCCGGTCGGCCAGGACATGCTTGTAATACTCGGAAAACGTATGGAAACCCTGCTTGCGCAGCTTCTGCCCCAGACGCGCCGCCACCAGCGCCTCCTTGCCGCGCTTCAAATCCAGGCCGAAGCGCTGGTGCGCCAGGTCGCGGATCTGGCCAAACTCCTGAGCCGTGAGCTTCAGTTCCCCCGCGGGCGCATCCGCCTCCGATACACCGGCCGGTTTTGGGTTTTTGGTCATGCCTCTCACTCCTCAAGCGGGCGCCCGTTGCGCGCCCCGAACAGCCCCTCGGGGTCGAGAATCAGGCCCACCCGCCCGTCGCCCAGAATGGCCCCGCCCGCTACGCCGGGGATGTTGCTCATCCCTTGCCCCAGGCTCTTGATCACCACCTCCTGCTTGCCGATGAGCTCGTCCACCATCAGGCAGAACAGCTTCGTTCCGCTCTCGGCCACGATCAGCAGGCTCTCCCAGGGATGCTCGCGGCGCGGACGCACTCCAAAGCGCCGGTGCAGCCGGATGACGGGCAGCAGCGTGCCGCGCACCATGGCCATCTCCTGGCGCCCGTGGATGGTCGAGATGGCCTCCTCGGCCGGCTGCAGCATCTCGCGCACCGCAAACAGCGGCACAATATAGCGCTGGTCGCCCACCCCCACCACCAGGCCGTCGATGATGGCGAGCGTCAGCGGCAGCTTGAGCAGGAACGTGGTTCCTCTCCCGGCCTCCGAGACGATGTCGATGCGGCCGCGCAGCTTCTGCACCTGCTTGCGCACCACGTCCATGCCCACGCCGCGGCCCGAGACGTCGGTGACCTTGTCGGCGGTCGAAAACCCGGGCTGGAAAATCAGCGCGAAAACTTCGCTTTCGGCCAGCTCCGCATCGGCCGCCACCAGCCCCCTCGAGCGCGCCTTGGCGAGGATCTTCTCGCGCGCCAGGCCTCGCCCGTCGTCCGATACTTCGATGACGATGTGCCCCGCCTGGTGCCCGGCCTTGAGCTTCACGCGCGCCACCGGCGGCTTGCCCTGAGCCGTCCGTTCGGCCGGCGTTTCGATGCCGTGATCCACCGAATTGCGCACCATGTGCATCAGCGGATCGGCCAGCTCCTCGACGATGTTGCGGTCGAGCTCGGTGTCCTCCCCGGCCAATTCCAGCTCCACCTGCTTGCCCGCCTTGCGCGACAAATCCCGCACCAGCCGCGAGGTCTTCTGGAACAGTTGGCCGATGGGGATCATGCGCATGCTCATGGCGGTCCGCTGGATGTCGTCGGTAATGCGCGCCAGCTGCGAAAGATTGCGCGCCAGGCGCGGCTTGCCCTGCGCCCCCAGGTCCGGATCGTGGCTCACCAGCGATTCGGAGATCACCAGCTCGCCCACCATGTCCACCAGGTAGTCGAGCTTGGACGTGTCCACTTTGATGGCCCGCGCCCCACTGGGCTTGGTTTCCGCCGCCCGGGAGGGTTCTGCGCTCTCGGCGCCAGGCTCGGCCGGCTTTTCGGCCTCGGGCGGCCGGGCTACCTCGCGCGCCAGCGCCGCCAGATCCGCTGTCGCCGCCGATGGAGGCTCCAGACGCCCGGCCGGAGGAGTGACCGCACTCTCTGGTCCGGCCGTCACCAGCCCCCGAATGGCGGCCAGCAGCTCCACCGCGTCCGGCCCCGCCGGCGTCTTGCCGGATGCCAGCATCGCCTCCAGCTCGCCCATCCATACGTTCAGATAATCCTTGCTTTCGAGAATGCGGTCGATGATCGCCGACGTGATGGCCAGTTTGGCGTTACGCGCCAGATCGAGCACCGTCTCCACTTCGTGCGCCAGATCCCGCACCGCGTCCAGGTCCAGAAAGCCCGCCATCCCCTTGATGGTGTGAAAGCCGCGAAAAATGGCGTGCAGGGCCTCGGCGTTGGTGGGGTCCTGGTCGAGCGTGAGCAACTGCAGCTCGATGGCCGTCAGGTGCTCGCGCGATTCTAAAATGAAATCCCCGATCAGCTCCGGGTCGCTCGCCAGGGGATTGGCGCTGCCGGCCTCGGCCGTGATTCCGGCGCTCGGCTTGTGTTCTGACTCGGCGCTCATATCCCGCTCCCTTGCCGCACCAATTTCATCTCGGCCTCGCTTCGCGCTGCGGCGCTGTCAGGTGTTCACCAGATGCGGCATCGGAAAGGTGCGCGTGGTCTTTTTCGCCGGGTCCGAATTGGGCGCGATGCAGACCTGGACGCACAATCGTTCGTCCTCCACGGTAAAGGGAACCACCGTCCATTCCTGATTGCCGCTGCTGCGGGTCTGGAAATTGCGGCCGTAAATCACCGTCGGAGTGCTCAACCCCATGGGCCCCACCCGCGCCTCCAGCTCCGTTTTCACGTTGCCGATGATCATGTTGGTCACCTCCGCCACCGCGTCCAGCACGTCTTCGTTGATCCCCTCGTAAGACGTCATCAGCAGCGCCGAGGCCAGCTTCGCCGCGCAGCCCGCCGAACAGGCCACGCTTCCCGATCCCACCCAGTCCCCCGCCAGCCCGATCAGCGACACTACGCCCGAGCTCGGTACCGCCTCTTCCTTTTCGACGAAGACTTCGCCGGGCGTGGCCGTTAGATTCAGCATGGTCGTACACACTGCATCGGTGGCCGAGCGAATGGCCTGGGCCAAATACTCCGGTGTGATGGTTTGCGCCGCCTCTGTGTTGCTCGTCATCGTCTCCTCGTTTTCGGGGTCTCCTCGTTTTCGGGGTCTCCCCGATTTCAGGCCTTCGGCCTAAATCAGACCCGCCAGCTTTTCCTTGATCTGCTCGGCCGTGAAGGGCTTGCGCACGTAACCCGAGGCCCCCTTTTCCACCGCCTCGAGCACTTTTTCCTGCGTCCCTTCGGTGCTCACCATCAGCACCGGAATGGCCTGCCAGCTCTGTTCGGCGCGCATCTTGGTCAAGAACTCCAGGCCGTCCATGTTGGGCATATTAATGTCCGACAGCACCAGGCCGATGCTCTGCTGGCGTAGCGCGGCCAGCGCTTCCACGCCGTCGCCGGCTTCATGCACCGTGCCGATCGGGATCTCGGTCTGCCGCAACACGCGCTGCAGAATCTTTCGAATCGCAGCCGAATCATCCACTATGAGAACGTCTAGCACCGGGCGCCCCGCCTCCCTGCTTTCCTTATCGGATTGAGGGCTGGATCTTTAGGAGAAAGCGCGCGGTGTGCGCGGCGGGGGGACTTTCAGTTTCCCGGCGTGCCCGCCACAATCAGCGCGATGGCCGTGTCGCCCGCCCGCGCTTCGAGCACCCAGTCGCCGTCCTGCTGGCTGAATCCCGCCGAATCCGTCTCGGCCTTGTGCACTCGAAGCACCGCCGGATGCGCCCCACCCGACGCTTTGCGGCTCAGCGCCACCAGCGCCTCCGGGCTCCCCAGCGTCTTCAAGTCGCGGTCCTCGGCGGCCGGGGTCAGCAGCAGGAAATCGCGCTCCGGCGCCGCCCCCTCGTGCGCGATGTTGAGCGGCATGATCCCGTAGCGCAGGATGTAAACCCCGGGCCGGATCGGCTGGCCGCGCCGGTCCACGGCCGGCCCATCGAAGCGGATCACGCCGACCAGGGTTCCCGGCGCTATACCCGGCAGCGTCACTTTCTCTTCGTGCGGAGCATGGTTCGCCGGCAGCTCCGCGCGCAGCCACACGTCGCAATACGGGGCGCCGTTCGAAGTGATTCGAAATCCGGCCGGCCCCAGCGCCTGCGCGATCCCGCCCGCCACCTCGGCCGGGGGCGGTCCGGCTTTGTCGGCCTGATACTGCTGCGCAAAAAGCACGGCCTGCGCCAGCCACCATACTCCGGCCCCGGCTCGACGGATCACGCGCGCACGCCGCATCGCCTTCATGGTAACTGCTTGTGTTTGGCCCTAGCGGACCAGCGTCTTCAACTGCTCCACCATCATCATGCAGGCCGGGCCAAGCGTCACCAGCAGCACCGACGGAAAAATCAGGAAAAACACCGGAAAGATCAGCTTCACCCCGACCTTGCGGGCCTTCTCCTGCGCCTGCTGGCGGAACCGCGTGCGCAGGTATTTGGAATGCGTGCGCAGCGCCGGACCGATGCTCACGCCGAACCGGTCGCTGTCGATGAGCAGGTTGGCGAGCTTGCGCAGCTCCGGCTCCTTGTTGCGGCCGGCCAGCGCGCGGAACGAATCGGCGCGCGCACCCCCGGTTCTCAGCTCCATGTAAAGCTGCGCGAATTCCGCGCTCAAGTCCGGGTGCGTGCGCTTCAACCCGCGGCTTGCGTCGGCCACCGCCTGATCGAGCGACTGGCCGGCCTCCATGGCCAGCACCATCAGGTCCAGCGCCGCCGGAATCGCGCTTCTCAGCCGTTGCGAGCGTGCCTTCACTAGTGCACTGAGCACCCGGTCGGGCGCCAGAAATCCCACCCCCAGCCCGCAGATCATCGGGAGGGGAACCGCTGCCGGATCATGCCGCAAGAGGAGCGCCAGAATTCCCAGCAGCCCGGCCAGAAACAAAGCGCTGCCGCACTTGATTCCGTAAAAGATGGCCAGCGCCGCCGGCCACCGGTAGCCCGCCGCCGTCAGCCGCACGCGATAAGGATTCTGTTCGTCCCGGGCGGCCGGAAAGCTCTCGCCGATCGTCTGGAACAGGTTGGCGAAGGCGGCCCGCGAGGCCCCGCCGGCGCCCGCCGCGAGCGGACCAGCCCGTTCCGCCCGCCGCTCCCCCAGACGCTGATACCAATAGCCGGCCAGCGCCACCGCGGTCAGGACGAAAGCGAAGAATCCCGCGCCCAGCCACAACTGTCCGCTCATATTTTGATGTCCACCACGCGCCGGATCACCAGGCGCGCCGCCACCAGGCAGACCACCGCACCCGCAATCAAGTATTTGCCGTAAGGATGGTGCACCAGGATGCCCAGATAGGACGGATTTACCACCATCATGACCGCGGCAATGCCAATCGGAAGCACCGTCAGCACCGTGCCGGTAAGCTTGCCGTGGGCCGCGATGGAGCGCACTTCGCCCGTCAGCGAAACCGACTCGCGCATGTTCTCGGCCAAGGTCGACAGCACTTCGTTCAACCTTCCGCCGGTGCGGTTCTGCAGTTCCACCGCCGAGCCGAACATGCTCACTTCGAGCAGCGGCATCCGTTCCGCCAGGTTGCTGAGCGCCTGCCCCCAGGACGTTCCCAGGTTTCCTTCCATGGCCGTCTGATGCAACTCGCCCGCCACCGGCTGTTCGCATTCCGCCGCCACGATCTCCATGGCCGCGGGAAAAGGATGACCGGCGCGCAGCGAACGGGCCAGCGAATCCAGCGCGTCGGGAAAATTCTCCTGAAACTGGCGGAAACGCCGGGCGCGCGTGCGCAGAATGAAGAGATACGGCGCGGCTCCCAGCGCCAGCGCGATCCCCAGGCCCGCCCATCCCGGGATCCACTCGAATTGCATCGTGATTCCGAGCGCCACGCTCGCGGTGAGCAGCATCAGCAGCGTCACCCGCCCCACCGACCAGGTCAGCCCGGCCTGCTGCAGGTGCTGGTGCATGATGCGCACGAAATCCGATTTCTCGAGCAGCCGCGCCCAGGGCGAGATGGTGCTCAGCGCTTCGTCTTTGAGCAGCGGCGGGCTGTCGTCCAGAAGATGTTCGGAGAGGTTTTCCGCCCGCGCCTGCGCGCCCATGCGCTCGAAGGCGAACCAGCTGATCAGGACCGCCAGGCCGGCCGCCAAAAACGTGGTCAGAAAGATCAGCAGCGAGGAGAGCGCCAGCACCTAGCGCCTCCCGGAGCGTTCCGCGATCGCCACCGCGGACGCCTGCGGAAGCACGCGCGGAGAAACGAAAATCACCAGGTGTCTGCCGTCCCAGGAGCGTCCGGGGAAAATTCGCGCGGCCCACTTCTCGCCCGCGCCTTGGCTTTCGACCAGAAATGCCGCGCCGCCGGGCAATACCGTCTCCGGCCCGCTCGCGCCTCCCAGGTGCGTCTTCACTCGCAGGCTGAGCCCGTGCGAGGTTCCCGCGCCTGGGGCCATCATTTCGGGCACAAACTGCACCTGCAGCTCCTCGCCTCTCGCGCCGGCGTGATAGCTGATCGGCCGCCCCAGCCCGGCCGTCAGGCGTTCGCTCGCCACGACGCTCGACTCGTCCTTCTTTTCCCAACTGCGAATCAGGTCCTGGACTTCGTCCGCCGATTCGACCGCGGCTATGCGCCAGGCGCCCTCCGACTTCAGCTCGTGCGCGTGGCCGCGCAATTCCGTAAGCGCCGCGTCCGTCACGCTGAGCACCCAAACACGCAATTGAACGGGATGGTCCCACAGCGCGCTCGAGGCGTGCGCCGGTTCGGCCCGCTCGGCCGATGGCAGACTCGCGGCTGAAAATAACGCCGCCACCGCCAGCGAGCGGTGGGCCGCCTTCTCCTCATCGGCGGGATTGCGAAGCGCCACGCGAATCCGGCTGCCGGAGTCCGCCAGCGCCACCAGGTCCGCGTCCTGGGAACGGATCAGGACCGTCACCGCGGCGCCCGCCGGCCGGTTGCCGTTGGAATCCGGCGCGCTCACCGCCAGCACCTGGACATTCTCGAGCACGGTGCGCAGTTCCGTCCCGCCGTTCCGGTCCGACACGGCCTGCAAATCGACCCTCGATCCGGGACGCAGCACGTTCAGCAGGCTCTCGGATTGAAATACGTGGATGGTCAAGGCGCGCATCCCGACCGGCACCCCGCCGCCCGTTCGCACCGCGTCTGAAACCCGCGGCGTCACGCGTTCTTCGAGCAGCGGCTCGTTGGCTTTCATGGATACCAGCAGCGTAGCTCCGGCTGCGTCCTCGCGCTTGGAAAACGATCCGGTCAGCGTCGCCGGGATTTCCGATACCCGCAGGTCGCTCGCCTGAATCACGGTCCCGCGATCCAGATCGTGCGCCGCTACCACCACGGCATGCCCCGGCAGCTCGTTCGAAGAACGCAGCTTGCCCGCCAGCAGCCCGTACCAAACTCCCGTGCAGATGATCGCCACGACAAAGGCAATCCCCATAAACGGAACCATGTTTCTCTTCATCGTGACTCTGCGCTCTCCCTCTCGGAGCTGGACCATCCAGGCATCAGTCTGGACACACGCGCAACTCCATGCCAGCTAAACGGCCGAGAAGGTGACAGAAAGTATCGAGTTTTGCCCTAAGGTTCTGGCCTTAATTGCCTTAGTCGGTTCTACTGCCTTCGCCCGTGCGTTCTCGCAACCGGGTTGCAACTCGCAGCATCCAACTAACAGGTAAGTGAAAGAAAAAGCTATGCTTCGACATTACAAAACGTTACTTGGGACGCTCGGCGCCGCCATACTCTTGGCTCTGCCGGCAGCCGCGGCCAGCAGCGCGATCCCGGGAACGCTCAATTACGTGGAAGGACAGGTGACGATCGCCGGCCAGACCATCGCGCCTAGCTCGGTTGGAGCGGTGCAACTCCAGCCCGGCCAGGCTCTCGACACCGGGCCAGGACGCGCCGAGATCCTGCTCACACCCGGCGTTTTTCTGCGCGTGGGTGACAACAGTGCCGTTCGCCTGGTATCTCCGGATCTGGCGAATACGCGCGTGGAAGTATTGCGCGGGCAGGCCATCGTGGAAGTGGCCGAACTGTTCAAGGACAACAACCTCTGGGTTCTGATGCATGGATCGTCCACGCGTCTGGATAAGCAGGGCCTGTATGCTTTCAACGCCGATACGCAGTTGGTTCAGGTCTTCGACGGCAAGGCCACCGTGGAACAGAATGATCGCACCAAGGACCTGGACAAAGGCCGTGAGCTGGCCCTCAATGGAAACTGGAAGGTCACTCACTTCGACACCAAGGCCCAGGCGGCTCAAAATTCGCTCTATGCCTGGAGTAACTTGCGGTCGGAGTACGAAGCCGAAGCCAGCATGCAGTCGGCGCGAAATATTTACGTCTCCGGCTGGCCCTATTGGTATGGACCGGGCTGGTATTGGAACCCGTACTGGGACATGTATGGATTCATTCCGGGTGATGGCATTTGGTTTAGCCCGTTCGGCTGGCCGTTCTATTCACCCTGGGTGGTTGGCTACTACGGCGGCTACGGGTTCGGGTACGGGCACGGATTCGTGCACGGTTTCGTGGGACACGGGCACATCGCCGGTAACGCGGTTGCCGCGCGGGGCGGCTTCGCTGGTGGCGCCCGCATGGGCGGTGGGTTCGCACGCGGCGGATTTTCCGGTGGCGGATTTGCCGGCGGTATGCGCGGCGGATTCGGTGGTGGCGGTGGCCGCCGCTAGCTGAGACCGGGAGTAAGAACGAAAAGGCTCAGTATTGGCGCACGAAGGTTTCCATGCCTTCGAGCTCCAGCTGGGCCTTTTCCGCGTTGAGGGCGTCCCGATTTTCGAAGGGCCCGATCAGAATGCGCAGCAGCTCCGGCTTCGACGCGGGCGCCACGTGCGGTTCGATTTTTTCTTTCCGCAATTTCAGCACGAAGAGGCGCGTGGCTTCCTGGTCCAAAGCCCCGATCTGGATATAGCGTTGGCCCGCCTTCGGCGTGATCATCGGAATTGCATCCTCCACCGCAACGGCCTTGGATACCTCAGCGGGCTGCTTCGCGGGTTTCGTTTCCGTTTTGATGACCGCTGTGGCCTTTACCACAGGTATAGCGGCAGACGCCGGGACCGCCGGAGCAACGGGCGCCGGAACCGGTCGAGGTTTCACCGTGGTGCTTGCGCTGTGCGCCGCGGCCGGCGCAGACCGATGAGCCGTCACGATCCGGCTCACCAGATACGCCGCGGCAATTACCAGACCGATCGCGATAATGGCCGGGATGGAAACCATCGGAATCGGCTTCTTCTGGGATTCATGATTGGCGGCGTTGCTCGCCGTATTGTTCAACGCGGTATTACTGTCGGGCCCGGTGGGTGGAGCGGTGATCATCGGCTGAATGTCCCCGGGGGAGGTCACCATCTACTATCGTCCAAAGCTCTCAAATCAGCAGGGACATTCGCTAAAGACTTCGAGCGCAACGGCCGAACTGTCCCCCAGGAGAAGTCGATTGTCCTACCGTCCGGCGATCTTGGCCTTACCACTTCTGGCGCTCGGGTGTTTGCTGGCGCAGGCGCATCAGGAAGTGATTCGCCATAAGCCGCACGAGGCCAATTCCCACAAGGCCCACGACGCCGTCCGGCGGACACCGCATGCGGCTGCGTCCCATGCTAAGCCTCAAAAGCCCCCGAAGCATGCAACGGCCGAGCATCAGAAGCGACCCAAAGTATCCAAGCACTGAATTGCCTACAGTAGTCGGTAGGGCCGGGTACTTTCCGGGCCCTATAGCTAGTCACGTCTTCAGGGGAGTACTCGGGTCCATTAATCCTGAGACCGCGCTGATTCCTCCATTACTTTCTTCGTTCAATGCTTCCATAATCAGGCTAGAGAAATGAACATTTGGTGGCATCTCCGCAAACTGCTTGCTTACCTGGCGCCCGAGCATCCGCTGGTCTCGCCGCGCAAGCATATCGCTGTGATCGCCGCCTTGCTCGCGGTCGCCGCCATTGCGGGCGCCGTGGTTCTGACGCCGTCCCGGCATGGCAAGGGAGCCAAAGTTGCCCCCGCGCCCGACACCTGGACCGTGCTGCGCGAGCGTATTTCGAACCGCGCGCAAGTGGATCTTTTTGACGACTTCAGCCAGGGCCTGGACAATTGGGATTCCGGCCAGAATCAGGCCAGCACCTGGTCCTACGACAAGAACGGCTTTGTCAGCCTGGGACGCCTTTCCTTGTTTGAGCCCAGCCTGCATTTGAGCGATTACAACGTGGACGCGCTGGTGCAGATCGAGTCCAAAGGCCTGGGGCTGGCCTTTCGCGCTTCATCAGCGCGCGATTACCAGGTGGCGAAGCTGATGGTGAATGGATCGGGGCCCATGCCCGCCCTCACGGTGGCACGCTATGCGGTGATCGCGGGACACGGATCGCGGCCCGTAATGAACCGCTATCCGGAGCACTTTCAGGCCGACACGCTGTATCGCCTGCACCTGGAAGTGCGCGGCGATGCCTTCTCGCTCTACGTTCAAGGGAATCTGATCGACTACTGGACGGATCCTCGGTT
>Ga0335074_10011531_pt1 | contig 12354 bp, 13 predicted proteins | sample Lox_Sample_23_FD_206715 | JGI IMG/M metagenome (GOLD analysis project Ga0335074, IMG submission 206715) | Soil microbial communities from Loxahatchee National Wildlife Refuge, Florida, United States - Lox_Sample_2.3 | ecosystem: Environmental > Terrestrial > Soil > Wetlands | place: USA...
CTCTTCCCGGCGTGCTGATGGTCTTCCATCTGACCGGCGTAACCGACTACCTGGTCTGGGTGGCGGCGGCTGATGCTCAGGATCTCCGCGAGTTCGTCGTCGACCATCTCGCCACGCATCCGTCGGTGGCGCACGCCGAGACGTCGCTGATCTACGAACACCAGCGGGGCCCCGGAGTATTCGGGCCCCGCCCACGCGCAGCAGACCCCGCGTGAGCCCGAGGTCCCGATCGAGCTTCACGCCTGCGGCGCGCCTTGACGGCCTCGGCACGTCGATCTTCACCGAGATGACCGCGTAGGAGGCCGCCCGTACGCCGGTGCGCTTCGCGTTCTGCAAGCGGGCGGAAGTCATCGCCGAGGCGGCCGAACGCCTCGCCCTTCTAGGCACGCGCGCCGGTGGGGGCGGGTCAGGCCGTCAGCTCTGAGTTCTGCGCCGCGTGCTCGAGCAAGAGCGCGCCGATCTGCTTGGCGCGCTGTGCCGCATAACGGTCGCCTTCTCCGGCGGCGACGATCGAGCCCTTCATCAGGATGTGCCACTGACGGGCGAAATCCTGCGCATCGGCGATGCCGGCCTCGCGCGCGAGGTTCTCCAGGAAGCCGCGGATGCCAGCGAGGTAGGAGACACTCGCGCGATGGACCGGGTCGGACGGCTGCGGGTGCTCGAGCATCACGTTGATGAACGAGCAGCCCTCGAAGTCGGCGCGGGCGAACCACTCGTCGAAGACGTCGAAGACCGCCAGCAGGCGCGCCTGCGGGTCATCGGCGCGCTGGCGGACCTCGGCCTCGAGCCAGCGTCGGGTCCACTCCCGCTCGCGGAGCTCGAGGAAGGCGAGCACGAGATCCTGCTTGGAGGCGAAGTGGCGGTAGAGCGTCTGGCGGGCGACGCCGGATCGTGAGATCACGGCATCGATGCCGACGGCCTGGATGCCGTTGCGGGAGAACAATTCGTAGGCGGCGTCCAGGATCTTCTCGCGCGCTCCCGGGCGGGCGCTCGGCATGGTCGTCTGGACCATCTGGGTCACCGGGGCGATGATAGGAGACCGTTCGGTCGCTCGCCGAGCGTTTGTGGCGCTTTCACCGTTGACGGCACTCAGCTCGGGGCGTAGTCTCAATCCTCGCGAGGGAGAACGGTCGGTCTTGGCTCACCGAGACCGCGTCCGGCGCCCCCCCGCTCGTTCACTCAATAGGAGGGTCCAGATGGCCTACGACCTGAGGTCGGAGACAGGTATCCCAACCCAGCCCGTCGGGTCGCTGCCGCGACCGTCGAAGCTGCAGGCCGCTTACGCCGACTACGACGCGGGGAAGATCACCAAGGACGCACTCGAGGTCGAGCAGGAGGCGGCGGCGAAGGACTCGATCACCCGGTCCGAGGCGACCGGGTCGCCGATCGTCGCCGACGGAGAGCAATGGTGGTCGAGCTTTGCGACCTACCCGGTCACCGACACGCTCGCCGGGACCGGACTGGCCGATCACCTTGCGCCTGGCGGACAGTACTTCGCGATCTTCTCCGACGGTCATTACCGTCAGCTTCCGAGGCTCGTCGGCGGACCGTTTCGCTACAAGACGTACGCGGCCGACACGCTGGCCCGGTCGATCCAGTTCGCCAGCAAGCCGATGAAACAGGCGGTGATCGCCCCGTCGATGCTGGCGCTGCTCTATCCGCTCGATGAGGAGCTGCCCGGGTACTCGCGCGACGCGTTCGAGGAAGACCTGGTGAACGAATGCGAGAAGGACATCCGGAAGGCATTCGACGTGGGCGCCGCGTGCGTGTCGATCGACTTCACCGAGGGCCGGCTGGCACTCCGTGAGGACTCGCGTAACCCGTGGACAGGTCGCGGGATGCTGCCGCACTTCATCGACCTGATCAACCGCGTGCTCGCGCGGTTCAGCGCCGACGAGCGCGTCAACATCGGCGTTCACACGTGTCCCGGTGGGGACCGCGACGCGGTGCACAGCGCCGACGTTCCCTACAGCGCGCTGCTCCCGAGCCTGTTCGAGCTGAACGCCGGCTACTTCCTGATGCAGAACAAGAGTGAGCGCCATCGCGAGGAGGTGTACCGACTGGTCGGCGAGCACAGCCGTGATGACGCGGAGGGCGTGCCGCAGATCGTCCACATCGGGGTGATCAACCCACAGAATCCGCGCGTGGAGACGGCTCAGGAGGTCTGCGACGAGCTCGTCGCGGCCGCGAAATACATTCCGAAGGAGCGTCTCGGCTCGACCGACGACTGCGGTTTCTCACCGTTCAGCATCGACGAGAAGCCACTGCACGGGTCGCCCGACTTCGCACGCGATGTGGCGTTCGAGAAGATCACCAACCGGGTCGAGGGCACCAAGATGGCGGCGGAGAAGCTCGGCCTGCACGTGCCGGCCGTCGCCTAAACGCCGCTAGGGCTTCGGGTTCACGTGCTGGAACCCGAAGCGGCCCTTGATGCACAGGTTGCCGCGGGTGATGTCGTGGTCGGCCGGCGAGGTCACCTTGACGATCTGGTTGTCCTGCACGTGCAGGGTCAGGTTGCAGCCGACGCCGCAGTAGGGACAGATGGTCTCCGTCTGGGACTGGCGCGATTCGTCCCACGCCGCCGCATCGCGCAGGTCGTGCTCGGACTTGAACATCAGGGCGCCGGTCGGGCACACCGCGATGCAGTTGCCGCAGTAGACGCAGGCTGACTCGGGCAGCGGGTTGGCGTACTCGGTCGAGATGCGGGCGTCGAATCCGCGGCCGGCGACCGTGATCGCGAACGTGTTCTGGTACTGCTCGCCGCAGGCGTCGACGCACTTGTAACAGAGGATGCACTTGGAGTAGTCGCGCACGTAAAGGTCGTTGTCGACCTTGGTCGGGGCGTGCACGGTGGCGGCCGTCTGGCCGTCGGGTCGCTCGTGATGCCCGGTGTGCTTCTCGTCCCGGTGCGAGTCGGGCGGCGCCGGCGGTCCGTAGCGCTCGGGCTGGCCGTGGTAGCGCTCGAGGTAATCCTGGGCTGCCGGAGTGATCGACAGGTCGACGCTGGAGGCGAGAAACTCGATCACCATCCTGCGGCTGAGCCGCACGCGGTCGGAGTTGGTGCGGATGACCATGTCGGGCTCGACCTTGCGCGAGCAGGCCGGCACCAGCGTTCGGGCGCCCTCGAGCTCGACCACGCAGATCCGGCAGGCGTTGGCCGGCATCAGCGTCTCGCCGTAACAGAGCGTGGGTGTGTCGATCCCGATCTTGCGGCAGGCGTCGAGGATCGTGGAGCCCTCCGGTACCTCGACCGGCTGGTCATCGATCGTGACCGTGACGTGTCGTGCCGCCGGTTGCGGCGGAGCCATGGGCAGCTGGATCGGGTTCACGCGGTCGCTCCTCCGTTGCCGTTGGTCTCAAATACCCCCAGCCGCGCAATCGCCGACTCGACCGCTGACGACGCCGTCTGCCCCAGCCCGCAGATCGAGGCGTCGCGCATGGCCTGGCCGATCTCGGCGATCAGGTGCAACTCGTCCTGGACGCTTCCGCGGGTGCGCCCCGAGATCAGCCGCGCGAGGGCCTCCTCCTGGCGCACGGTGCCGACCCGGCAGGGCACGCACTGCCCGCAGCTCTCGTCGCGCATGAAGCCCGCGATCGTCATCAGGAGCTCGGGAAGGTCGGCTTTATCGTCGAGCACGAGCACGACTCCGGATCCCAGCGTTGTGTGGACCTCGCGCGCGCCCTCGAAGGTGAGCTTCAGGTCGAGGTAATCAGCGGTCACGAAGCTGCCGGCCGCTCCGCCCAGGAGGACCGCGCTCAGGGTGGAGCCGGGGGTCAGCCCACCGGCGAGCTCGAGGAGCTCGCGCAGCGTCGTGCCGAACGGGACTTCGTAGGTGGCGGGCTGTTGCACGGCGCCGGACACGGAGAACAACTTCGGCCCAGTGGAGCGCTCGGTGCCGATCGACGCGAAGGCGGGGCCGCCCTCGAGCATGATCGGCAGCACGTTGACGAGCGTCTCGACGTTGTTGACTACGGTGGGTTGACCGAACAGCCCGCGGTCGACCGGGAACGGGGGCTTGTTGCGCGGCTCTCCGCGGTATCCCTCGATCGAGCCGAAGATCGCGGTCTCCTCGCCGCAGATGTAGGCGCCGGCCCCCTTCCGGAGCTCGATGTCGAACCGCAGTACCCCCCGGCCGAGGATGTCGTCTCCCAGCAGCGACTTCTCGCGAGCCTCCTCGATGGCGTTCTCCAGCCGGCGCTGGGCGAGCGGGTACTCGCCGCGCAGGTAGATGTACCCGTACTCACATCCGGTGGCGTAGGCGGCGATCGTCATCGCCTCGATCAGCGAGAACGGATCGCCCTCCATGATCACGCGATCCTTGAATGTCCCGGGCTCGGACTCGTCGGCGTTGCAGATCAGGTAGTGCGGACGACGCGGCTGGCGCGCCACCGCGTCCCACTTGCGTCCGGTCGGGAAGGCGGCGCCGCCGCGGCCCATCAGCTTGGAGTCGAGCACCTCGCGAATGACGCCGTCTGGGCCGAGGTCGAACGCGCGCCGGAGCGCCTCGTAGCCGCCGTGGGCGCGGTATTCCTCGAGGCTGTCCGGGTCGATCACGCCGATCCGGCGCATCAAGCGCAGGCCGCGCTGCCCGCGCTGAGGCGGCACCGAGGACGGCGGCGGGGCGGGCGTCGCTCCGTTCACGATCTCGAGCAGGCCGCCGGCGTCGACGCCGGTCAGCTCGCGCTCGGTGGGGTTCTCGCCGGACTCGACCAGGAAGGCGGCCGGCGCCCGATCGCACTGCCCCAGGCACGGACTGGGCAGCCAGGTGGTGCCGGCATGGTCGGTGCCCTGCGGGCCGAGCTGCTCGGTCAGGGTGTCGATCAGCTGCTGGGAGCCGGCGCACCGGCAGACCAGGTCGTTGCACACGTGCACAACCCGCGGCGAGCGCGGCTCCACCGTGAACAGCGCGTAGAAGGTGGCCACGCCAAACACGTCGGCAGGCGGAATGGTCAACCGCTGCGCGATGTAGTTGAGCGCACCGGCGCTGATCCAGCCGGCCCGCGCGTGGAGCGCGTGCAGGGTGGGGAGGAGCTGCTGGCGTTGGGCGCGTGCGGCGTGACCGCCGTGGGCCGAGTGGCCGTTCTCGACGCGGTCCGCCCCGGCCCACGCCGACACCGGGGGTCCGAGGAACGCGTCGATGGCCGCGCGCTCGTCGGTGGTCGGCTCGGCGTCGAGGAGACGGAGATCCACGTCGTTTGGCTAGTGGTCGGCTTCCTGGCCGGCCACTCCCGCCGCTTCCTTGTCGGCGCCGTTGAGCTTCTCCACGCGGATGGCGGTGGCCTTGAACTCCGCGGTCCCCGACTTGGGATCGGTGGCGTCGATCGTCAGCAGGTTGACGTCGACCTGGTCCGGGAAGTGGAACGTCATGAACGCCAGTCCGGGGCGGAGGTTGGTGTCCAGGCGCACCGGCGCGTCGACCGAGCCGCGCCGGGAGCTGATCCTCACGATCTCGCCGGGCTCGACGTCCAGCTTCGCCGCGTCCGCTGGATGGAGGTCGAGCGTCTCGCCCTTGCGCAACGGCGAGCTGTAGAGGTTGGACTGGACACCGGTGTTGTAGGAGTCGAGTCGCCGGCCGGTGGTGAGCCGCATCGGGAACTCGTCGTTGAGCTCGTCGATCGGGGGCACCCAGGTGGTGACCGAGAACGGCGCCTTCGGTCCTTGTGCGGGCGGGTCCTCCCACAGGCGGTTGTGCAGGAACAACGAGCCGGGGTGATCCTCGCTCGGGCATGGCCACTGGATGCCGCCCATTGTTTCGAGCCGCTCGTAGCTCATGCCCGCATGCATGGGACTGAGCGACCGCAGCTCGTCCCAGGCCTGCTCGAGCGTGGGACGGCCCCAGTCGTGTCCGAGGCGGCGCGCGAGCGCGCAGATGATCCAGTGATCGTCGCGTGCCTGCCCGGGCGGGTCGAGCGCCTTGCGCATCCGCTGCACCCGCCGCTCGCTGTTGGTCACGGTGCCGCCCTCGACCTCGCACCACGAAGCGGTGGCGGGCAGGACGACATCGGCCAGCTCGGCGGTCCGGGTCATGAGGATGTCCTGGACGAGCAGAAAGTCGAGCCCCTCGAGTAGCTCCTGCGACTTCTTGGAGTCGGCCTCGGATTGGGCGGGGTTCTCGCCGAACACATACAGGGTCTTGAGTTCGCCGCGCTCCATTCCCTCGAACATCTGCGAGAGGTGCCAGCCGTACTTGGGGACGATCGGGGTGCCCCAGGCTTGCTCGAACCGTGCCCGGGCCTCGTCGTTCTTCTCGATGTCCTGGAAGCCCGGGAGCTTGTTCGGGATCGCGCCCATGTCGCCGCCGCCCTGGACGTTGTTCTGGCCGCGCAACGGGTTCAGCCCCGAGCCGTAGCGCCCGATGTGTCCGGTCAGCAGCGCCAGGTTGATCAGCGACAGCACGTTGTCGACGGCGGTGACGTGCTCGGTGATCCCGAGCGTCCAGCAGAGGATCGCTCGGTCGGCGCGCGCGTAGGCGTGGGCGAGCTCACGGATCGTCTCGGCCGGCACGCCGGTAACGCGCTCGCCCTCTTCGAGAGTCCACGGCTCGACCGCAGCCTTGAACTCCTCGTAGCCGGTAGTGGCGTGCTTGATGAACGCGTCGTTGGTGAGGCCGGCGTGGATGATCTCGCGCGCGACCGTGTTGGCGAGGGCGATGTCGGTGCCGACGTCGAGCCCGAGCCAGGTGTCTGCCCACTGCGCGCTGCTCGAGCGGCGCGGGTCGACTCCGAACAGCCGTGCACCCCGGTTGACCGCCTTCAGGACGTGATGGAAGAAGATCGGATGCGTTTCGCGCGCGTTCGATCCCCACAGGATCAACAGATCCGTCTCCTCGACCTCTTTGTAGGACGACGTTCCGCCGCCCGCACCGAACACCGTCGCCAGACCGACGACGCTAGGAGCGTGTCAAGTGCGGTTGCACGAGTCGATGTTGTTCGACCCCATCACGGAACGCACGAACTTCTGCGCCAGGAAGTTGGCCTCGTTCGAGGCCTTCGAGCAGCTGAACATGCCGAACGAGCGCGTCGTGTCCGTGGCCTTGGCTCGGGCGAGCCCGGCCGCCGCCACGTCGAGCGCCTCGTCCCAGCTAGCCGGACGAAGCGTCCCGTTCTCGCGCACCATCGGCTCCATCAGCCGGCCGCGTTGCTTTGGCATCCAATCACCTCCTCTCATCGGTCCGGGCCACGAGGGCGGTTGGACACATAGGTTCAAGAGTAGAGAATTGCGCAGATATCGACAATGGCGCCGGCTGCACCGGTGTCCGTGCTCGGACCGCGGCCGCGACCCGGGTTTCTCGCCACTCGCTCCCCCGGCCGCGGTGAACGTCGATTCACCGGGCCCCGACGCGGGCAACGCGCCACTCGCTGGGTGCGGGGCGGCGAGTGACGGGTTCTCCGAGGCCTGTGGGCGCAGGTCAGGGGCGGTGGCGCTCGAGCAGCTCGCCGGCGCGGGCGAGCTCGAGCTCGCCGAGCGAGGCCCGCGACAGCTCGTAACTCGCCGCGTACGCGTCCAGGAACGCGCGGCGCACGTCCTCGAGTCCCACGCCGGCCGCTTCGTCGGCCATCGCGCCCGTCGTGTCGGGGTCCCAGTCCAGCCCGAGCGCGGAATAAGTGTCGATCAGCACTTCACGGATCGCCGTGGCCGATTCGACGACGACGACGCTCGAGTGCAGCCAGGCTCCGCGGACGATCCGCTCCGCGGCGCCGATCAGCTTCACGCGCCCGCGCGCGTTGACGCTGAACTCACCCGGGCAGTACTCGCCGCGTACCTCGCCGACGCGTGCGTCGACCCCGAGGGCGCGGAGTGCTCCCGCCTGCCGGTGGGCATCCGCGGCGAAGCGCTCGCGGATCCCGCCGCTCGACGCGCCGGCGGGCATCACTTCGTCGAGGATCAGGCAGCCCTCGTCGTAGGCGGCGGCGCGGCCGCCGGCGGCGCGGATCACGGGCGCGAAGCCATGCCGGCGGGAAGCGGCGACGGCATCCGGAAAGCCGTCCAGGAAGCGGTCGCGCCGGCCGAAGGCGACGGTGGCGAGGGGTCGGTAGCAACGGATCACCGGCCGCCGCTGACCTGAGGCGACGAGGTCGAGGAGCGCGTGCGCCATCGCCACGTCGAGGAGCGGATCCGGGCCGGCGCAACCCTCGACGAGGTCGACGTCCACCCGGGCTCCCTACAGGTCGCGGAGGCGCTGCACGGTGACGGCATCGACCTCGAGCGCGGTCACGTTCTCCGCGATCTGCGACGGCGTGGTGGCGCCGAAGAGCGCGCTCGCAACCGCTGGACCCGCCAGCGCGAACGCGATCGCCAGCGCAGCGGCGCTGAGGCCCAGCTCGTGCGCGAGCGCGTGCAGCTTGCGCCCGCGCTCGCGAGCCGCCGTGAACCGTGGCGCGTCGAGCTCGCCGGCGGCGCGACCGGTTCCGCCGGCGTCGTACTTGCCGGTGAGGACGCCTCCCGCGATCACGAACGAGGCGACGACGCCGGCGCCCGAGGCCTCGAGCGCCCTCATCATCTCCGCGCCCTCGACCCAGTCCCGCTCGACGAGGCTGTAGGGGAGCTGGGCAGCGCACGGCATCGGGACGCCCTGCTCGTCGGCGGCGCGCACGGCCTCCGCGAACGGTTCAGCCTGCCAGTTGACGATGGCCCAGGCGCGGGCCTTGCCCGAGTCGACCAGCTCGCCCATCGTCGCGACCAGGTCCGGCACCGGCAGGCCGGCGGGCGGTGGGTTCGCGTAGATCAGGTCCACGTAATCGAAGCCCATCCGGGCCAGCGATCCGTCGAGCTCCGCGGTCGCGCTCTGCTCGGGCCAGAATTCCCACCACAGCTTGTTGGCCACGATCGTCCGGGCGCGATCCCACCCGGCAGCCCGGAACAGCTCGCCGAACAGCATCTCGGAGTAGCCGGTCGGGAGGGGGGCCTGGCCCGTCTCGTCGTTGTAGCGGGCATCGTCGAGGAAGCTGATGCCGAGCTCGAGCGCGGCGCGCATCACCGCAAGGCCGTCCTCGCGCGAGATGCGCTCAAACGTGCGCCAGGACCCCAGGGACAGGCGCGAGACCTCGAGCTCGGAGCGGCCGAGCCGCCCGCCGGGCATGCTCGGGTCAGGGGGCAAGCCGCTGCACCTTCCAGCCGCCCTCCGGGTCACGCGTGTATAGGAGGCGATCGTGCATGCGGCTCGTCCGGTGCTGCCAGAACTCGAACTGCTCGGGCATCAACCGGTAGCCGCCCCAGTTCTCGCCAAGCGGCTCCTGGCCGGGGCGATAGCGTTCGGCGAGCTCCCCGGCCCGCTCCTCGAGCCACTCCCGGTTGGGGATCGGGCGGCTCTGGGGAGACGCGAGCGCGCTCAGCTGACTCCCGCGCGGGCGCGTGTGCGCGTAGGCGAGGGAGTCCTCGCGCCCGGTGCGCTCCACCCGGCCCTCGACCCTGACCACGCGGCCCTGCGCTTCCCAGTGGAACATCAGCGCCGCACGGGGGTTGGCGGTCAGCTCCCTGCCCTTGCGGCTCTCGTAGTTGGTGTAGAAGACGAACCCGTCGTGGTCGGCTCGCTTGACCAACACCATCCGGACCGAGGGTGCTCCGTCCGCGGTGGCGGTAGCCACGGCGGCCGCTTCTGGCTGGAAGGCGCCCGCGCGCCGCGCCTCCTCGAACCACCGCTCGAACTGGCGGAACGGATCCGGGTCGACGTCCTCCTCGCCCAGCGGCGTATCTACGGCTTCCACGCCGGCGATTATCGCCGCACGAGTCAGCGCGGTGAGTAGACGATCTCGACCGAGCCGCCGGGCAGGGCGCGCTCGCTCCTGAACGTGAGCGTCGTTCCGGGGTTAAGCGACGGTGTCAGGCGCATGCCGTCGCCGAGCAGGAGCGGTAGCACGACGAGCTCGAGCCCGTCGAGCGCACCGAGCGCCCGAAACGTCTCGATCGTGCGCGGGCCGCCGATCAGGTGGACGTCACCGCCCCGGTTCGCCTCGCGCAGCCGCGCGAGCAGCCGGGATGGATCGCTCTCGGTGATGACGTGGTCCGGCGTGCCCGGCGGGCGGCGCGAGGCGAGCACGAACACCTCGAGGCTGGGCCAGGGCCAGCGCGAGGCGCCGAGCGCCGGCTCGAACGTGGTTCGACCCATGAGCGCCGCTTCCTTGCCCTCCAGGAACTCCGGCATGCCGTGGCTCTCGCCGGGGACGAACGTGGGGTCGGCGATCTGCGCCGGCCACCCGTCCGGCGTCGTCACGTAGCCGTCGGCGCTGATGCACAGCCGGGAGACGATCTGCATGCCGAGGTTCTCGATCAGGCCGCCAGCAGGCTTTCGAAGCGACCGCGTTGCGCGTACGCGTAGGGGTGGGTGAAGGCCTGACGCGCGTCGGGTCCGGGGACGTCGAGCACGAATGTCTCGCCCAAGCGCTCGTCCTCGACGGTCACGGACACCTGGTTGGTGCGGGGATTCCACAGCAGTCTCACGTCGATCCCGTCGCCGTGCCGATGGTCGAGTTCGCGGATCGCCAGTGTCGTGGTCGTGGTCATCGCTCTAGCCTCCTCACGTGATCTCGTCGCTCGTCCCTTAAGACGTCGAGCGAGGCTCGGAGTCATCGGTCGCGGCGGATATTTAGTCTTGGCGGCGCGATGCCGGAGCCGCCGAAGATCGTCCGCCTCGACCAGCTGGAGTCGATTCCCGGCCCCGGAAGCCTGACCTGGCATCCGGTCAGGCTGACGCTGGGCGTCCGCGCCTTCGGCTGCAACGCCTACACCGCCGGCGAGGCCGGTCAGGACGTGGTCGAGCCGCACACCGAGGACCCGAAGCTCGCCCATCAGGAGCTGTACTTCGTGTTTGCCGGACGGGCTGAGTTCACGATCGACGGCCAGTCCTATGACGCCCCGGCGGGGACGTACGTGTTCGTCCCCGATCCGGCCTCGCACCGGCACGCCGTGGCCGCCGAGCCAGGAACCACCGTGCTCAGCTTCGGCGGGCCCCCGACGTTCGAGCCGTCCGCGTGGGAATGGGCCTTCCGAGCCGGACCGCTGGTTCGCTCCGACCCTGCACGCGCGCGTGAGATCCTCGCCGAGGGTCTCGCGACCTACCCGGAGTCCGGATCGCTCCACTACAACCTGGCCTGCCTCGAGGCGTGGGGCGGCGATCGCGAGGCGGCACTTGCCAGCCTGCGCCGAGCGCTCGAGCTCCGGCCGGATCTAGCGAAGTGGGCGCGCGACGACGCGGACCTCGAGCGCCTTCGGGATGATCCCGAGTTCCGGACGCTGGTGCCCCAGACTTGAGCTGATAGCGATCGTGATGGCGACCGGTGGCGCTACCGTAGCGTCGGGTGCGGGTCGCGACCTGGAACGTCAATTCACTGAAGCAGCGCCTGCCTCGGCTGCTTCCCTGGCTGGATCAGCGCCAGCCCGACGTCGTGTGCCTCCAGGAGACGAAGATCGCCGACGAGGCCTTCGCGGAGTTGCTGGGCGACGAACTGTCGGGCCGGGGCTACGAGGTCGCCGTCCACGGCGAGGCGGCCTGGAACGGGGTGGCGATCCTGTCCCGGGCGGGGCTCGACGACGTGGTCCGCGGCATCCCTGGTGGGCCTGGCTTCCCGGACCCGGAGGCGCGGGCGGTGGCGGCGACCTGCGGCGGGGTCCGAGTGACTTCGGTGTACGTGCCCAACGGTCGGACGCCGGGTTCTGATCACTACGAGTACAAGCTTGCCTGGCTGGCGTCGTTGCGCGATGCCCTCGCCGCCGGGCCGAAAGCTCAGGTCGTGTGCGGCGACATGAACATCGCGCCGACCGACGAGGACGTGTTCGATCCCGGGGCCTACGAGGGGCACACGCACGTCACGCCGCCCGAGCGCGCGGCGCTGGCCGAGCTCGAGGCGCTCGGCCTGCACGACGTGGTACGCGACCGCTGGCCCGGCAAGCGCGTCTTCACCTACTGGGACTACCGAGCGGGGATGTTCCACCAGGACTTGGGCATGCGGATCGATCTCGTCCTCGCGAGCGACCCGGTGGCCGCGCGGGTGAAGGCGGCGTGGGTCGACCGCCAGGCGCGCAAGGGAACCGGGCCGAGCGACCACGCGCCGGTGATGGTCGACCTCGACGAGGCACCCGACGGGGATATCGGCCCCGTCGTTCCGCCGCCGTCGAACCCGGTGACCAGGCGGGGAGCGAAGAAGCTGCCGCAGGCGGCTCCTTAGATCGCGTCAAGGCCGCGGTCGCGGTCGCGGTCGCGCGAGGGCTGGACGCGCTTGGGCTCCCCGGGCATCTTGGGATAGTCGGGCGGGTAGGGCATGTCGCCAAGACCGTCGGCGGAGTCCCTCTCGTACAGGTCAAGCAGCGGCTGCAGCGAATGCGAAACCCCGTCGATCGCCGCGTGCCGGTCGCCAAGC
>Ga0335074_10011532_pt1 | contig 12354 bp, 6 predicted proteins | sample Lox_Sample_23_FD_206715 | JGI IMG/M metagenome (GOLD analysis project Ga0335074, IMG submission 206715) | Soil microbial communities from Loxahatchee National Wildlife Refuge, Florida, United States - Lox_Sample_2.3 | ecosystem: Environmental > Terrestrial > Soil > Wetlands | place: USA: Florida...
CGTAGAGCTGCACCACCTCGTCGCCTCTGCGGCTGCCCACATTCGTCACATCCATTGTGACAGTTACGGTGCCGTCTTTGGCCACCTCTGGCGCGGCGGTGCGCAGATTCGAAAACTTAAACGTCGTGTAGCTCAGTCCAAAGCCGAAGGGGTACAGCGGCTCGCCCTTGAAATACATATAGGTGTAGCCGTCGCGGATGTTGTAATCCATGCGCGCCGGCAGCTGGTCGGCGGATTTCGGCCAGGTCTCGACCAGATGCCCGCCCGGGTTGTAGTCGCCGAACAGCACCTGCGCCAGCGCGGTGCCCTCGTCCTGCGAGGCATGGGTCATATGCAGAATCGCCGGCACGTGCGCCTCGCTCCAGTTGATGGTGAAGGGAAAGCTGGAGACCAGGATCATCACTGTCTTCGGATTCTTGATCATCACCTGCTTCAGTATCTGTTCCTGATACAAATCCATCGTTTCGCGGTCGCGCCCTTCGCGGCCGTCGCTGGGTACGGTGCAGGGAAGCGTGATGCCTCCGCCTTCCTCGGGCGTGCTGTACCACGCATGCGCCTCGTCGCCGCACGTGGGGTCGTTGCCGACCACCACCACAGCCACATCGGACTCGCTGGCCGCCTTGAGTGCGGCGTCTTCGCCGTCCGGCGTGTCATACGGCGCGTAATTAACCTTTACACCGGGTCCAACTTCGTCACGGATGCCCTCCAGCGGCGTCACCTTATAAGGTGGCGTGCCGCCATACCAGTCCCAGTGCACCGAATCGGCCAGAGGCCCGATGACAGCGATCGATCGGATCTTCGTCTTATCCAGCGGAAGAAAATCCTTCTCGTTTTTCAGCAGCACCACGGACTCGAGCGCCATTTTGCGCGAGACATCCCGATCGCGGCCGGTCGCCCACGGCTCGGGGCCGTCCTTAATCTTCGTGTAGGGCACCATCTCCGGCGGATCGAGCAGCCCCAGCTTAATCGCGATCCTGAATTTGTAACGGAGAACGGCATCAATATCAGCTTCGGTGATCGAGCCGTCCTTCAGCGCCGCCTTCGCCTCATCGGGGTATTTGTCCAGAAATTGATTGATCCCGTTCTTGAGGCACGCCACCACGGCCGCTTCCTGATTCGGAAAAAGGTGCCGCGGATCGACCAGCAGCTTGACCGCGCCGCCGTCGCTCGAGAACACATCGACGCCCCACTGGTCGCGCAGAATCGTGCGCAGGATGGGATTGACCGCCATCGGCGTCCCGTTCCACGCGTTGTACGAGGCCATCACGGCTCGCGCGCCGCCCTCCTCGAATCCCATGCGAAAGGGAACCGAGTAGTACTCCCAAAAGAGGCGCTCATCGAAGTTCGATGACGAGCTGTTGCGATCGTTCTCGTTTTCGTTCGCGAGGAAGTGCTTGAGCAGCGCCGCGGCCTGCCAGTATTTGGGATCGTCGCCCTGCAGGCCCTTGATGAAGGCCACGGCCATCGTGCCGTTGAAGAACGGATCCTCACCGTAAACTTCCTCGCTGCGTCCCCAGCGCGGGTCACGGTCAAGGTCCGACTGCGGTCCCCAGTCCATCAGGATCTGGCGGTCGTACTTCGCCGTTTGCGTGATGTAGCGCGCCTCGTAGCCTTCCACGCCGCCGGCCTCGCGCACCAGCTCCGGGTCCCACGAGTCGCCCATGCCCGGCGGCTGCGGAAACTGCGTAGTCGTGATCGGCTGCTTCCCAAAGCGCGCCTCGCGCTGCACGATGCCGTGAATCCCCTCCGAGCTGCCGATGTTCGGTACGCCCAGCCGCGGCACCCCCGTGCGCGTGCCCAGGCAGTCGATCTTCTCCTGAACCGTCATGAGCGAGAGCAGATTGTCGATGCGCTGCTCTTCCGGCAGATTCGGATTGTTGAACGGATACTTCGGTTGCTGCGCCAGCGCCGGGGCCAGTCCGATCAGCAGAGTACACAGCAGGGCGGCAGGTTTCTTCATCGTCATGGCAGGACTTCGCGCCGGGTTCGCTTCTCCGGGCGCGGCCCCGAGCTGAGACACCACACGGCAGGGATCCCCGGCCGGAGACCGGGCGGAAGTGGATTTCAAAACGCACCAAGGCTATCACGTTCCCAAAGCACGAAGCGATCCGCGGAGACGGAGAGGTGAGCGCTCAGAACGTTCGCCCCGCCGCGATTGAAGCGTGCAAAGAGAGCGCGCAGCGATTGCGCGCCGCATCAATGTCCGTTGTGCGACGGATCGCCAGGATGCTTCCGGCAATGGTTCTCGATCGCCAGACGTACGTAGCCATCGGATTGCCAGTCGAAATCCGACGACGGACTTGTGTCCTTTTCCGCCAGCACTACCAGAGCGATTCCGGCTTTGCACTGCGAGCAGTAAATCCCCAGGCAGATCCGGCCATCCGGCTGCCTGACGAGACTTGCCTCGACCCCGAGTTCCTCGACCAATCCAAGTTTCATCAGCGACTTAAGAGACGAGGCTGGGGTCAACGAGCCGCAGTTCCGGCCCGCCCTGGCTGAAAGATAGGAGAAGATTCGGCGAAACTGCAACCACGGTTGTACACCAAATCGCGGCTGCGGAAGGTATCGTCATTGCTGAGCTGCCATCTACGCGTTCGATGAAGCTCACTTTCAGACCCCCCGGTCGGTTCAGGAGCCCCGGGGGTTTTTTCTTGCCCGAGACCGGTGCCGAGCCGGCGTGGAGGGTTCTGAACCGGTGGACGCCTGCGTTAGTTAAGACTGAGGGGCGGAATGGGTGGGCATCTGCCGCTCAGAACCAGCGCGCCATCCAACGCAACATTGCCGTTAGCGATTCCGCCTTTCACTATGTGTCCGCGCCTCGGACCGTGGGACAAATAACTTCTCGAGATAGAGCCTATGGAAAGCGAGACATTAGAGATAGCCATAAGTTATCCCGGCAAATCTCGGCGTCAGTTACAGTCGTTGGAGACAGCCCAGTTCATGTATACGGGATTCGCGATGAGCCACAGCTTTCCGTCCGCGGCCGTAACTTCCGCCCGAAACCAGTGACGCTGACCATCGCTGGTCCAGGACAGAGGAACGGTTTGCTCGGCGGTCTGGATACCGCCGCTGAATGCCGGAGCGATCTCACGGCCATCCTCGATCCAGCGGACAAGGCCACCCTCCGCGTGAGCGGCATGCACTTCGAAGTGAACAACGGTACCCGCTGGCGCATCGAGCAAATCGCCTGAATGACCAACCTGCTTGTCTGCGCGAGCACTCAACTCGAGAAGCCGGTTTCGCGTTCCGGCAACATCGATGAACACGTGCCCGGCGCGGATGCCATCGAGAATGCCCGGTGTCGAAAGATCCGATGCGTAGACGACTGTCGTGGGGCTGCCAATCGAGCCAGTCTGATCCAGCGGCTGCAGCGGACGGTGATTATCGCTGCCTCCGATGCCGGTGAGCCGGCAACCCCGGTTCAGTTCCTTGTTCCAAAACGGCAGATCGGAGAGCCCATGCTGCTCACTGCCGCCATTGACGGCCTCAACGCCGGTGACCAGATGCATGTCCACCGGCGTGGCAGGCGTCCATCCGCAACCCAGGCAAATCTCGCCGCTCGGCGCCATGGGATGGTTGATGGAGGTGATGGCGCCAACGCTCTTCGCCGCACGCAGCAGCGTGTTCATGTCGGGAACCGTTTTGCCGTCAAGGCGGAAGTCGATGAAATCGGTGCTGCCGAGAAAATTGATGTGTCCCTGAAACGTCGTGATCTCCCGGCCGGGAATCAGCAGGAGCTTATCGAAGTACGGCTGCAGTTCGCGCATCGCATCGTATTGCGACGACGCATTGTGGTCGGTAATTGCGATAAAGTCGAGGCCCCGCCGTGCGGCGGCTTCGACCGTGAAGAACACCGGACAGGGAACCATCTTGCCGGACTGGCTGGGGCACTGGCCATCGCTGTGCGCGGTGTGCATGTGCAGGTCGCCGCGGTACCAGCCCGGCCCGGTGCGCAGTGGCTCGCGCAGGATTTCCGGCTGGGCAGCGACCGCACCCGTGGAAGACAGCCAGACATGGATGGTGTAATGCGCCTCGACACTCAGACGGATATTGGGTACGCCGATCAGCACATTCCAGGTGCCCGCAGGAATCGCTCCCGGCAGGCAGGACGGGGTGGCGTCGGAGAGTCCCACCGTAAGCAGGGATTTGTTGCCGCCACTCCAGCAGCGAAGTCCAGCGGGGTCGAGCAGGCCGAGGTCGAGAGCCGTGCGTTCTTCCTTGCCGCTGTAATCGAACGCGATCGTGACACGCTCGGTCCCGGCGGGCACAGGAAACGGCACCTTCACATAGCTCTGGTTCTGCGAACCGTAAACCGTGCCCTGGAGCGTGAGCTGGCTATAGGGAGCGGTTGCCGCTCGATCATGTTGCTGAGCATCCGCGAAAAAAATCAGACAGAAACAGAGCCCCAGGACTGCGCCCGAACGGGGGTTTGCCATATCGGGCCGAACGGAACAGAAAAATCCTCTCCAACGCATCAGAACATCAGCTTGAGCGCGAGCTGCAGCGTGCGCGCGCCGTTGTTCCCGTTGCTGTTCTTCGTGGCCCCGATGTTACTGAAGCTGCCGCCCTGGAAGTTTAACTGTTGCGGCTGCACGAAAGGCGGCGTGTTGGTGGTGTTGAAGGCTTCCGCGCGGAACTGCAAATACGCCGATTCGGTGAAATGGAAATTCTTAAGGATCGAAGAATCCAGGTCGTTGAAGTGCGGTCCGCGCGCCTGCTGGATGCCGCTTGTGCCCAGCGGCGAGTAATCGGTCTGCCCGACAGTGGTAGCCGCGGGCGGCTGAGCGAAGGCGGCGGGGTTCAGCCATTGCGTGTAGTTGTGCGGGCCGGTGTAGAGACCTTGCCCGGAAACGAGATTTGCCGAGCAACCGAAGTTGGCCGTCGTGGCGCTGGGGCAAGTGACCGTGAATGGCTGCCCGCTCTGGAAGGTGTAGAAGCCGTTGATCTCCCACCCGCCCACGATCAGATCGGCAGCCCGGTTCATGGCCGATCCAAACAGACGTCCGCGGCCGAAGGGCAGGTTGTAGGTTGCAGCAGCGTGCCACAGATCGGTGGCGTCGGCATCGCAGAGGCCGTAATCGCCCTTGATGCCGAATCCGGAGAGCCACTCGGCGCGGTATCCTGCGTTGAACTCCGAATTCTGCGGCGCGTGCTGGTCGCCCATGCACTTGCTCCAGGTGTAGTTGGCCAGCACCAAAAGCCCGTAGCTCATCTGGTGCTGATACGTGACCTGCATGGAGTTGTAATTGGTGGTGGCATTAGTGGTTTCGTAGGTGCCGTTCCGCGCCATGTACGGGTACGGAATATAGAGCTGGGTGTTGGTGCCGGGGGGCAGGATCGCGCTGTTACTGTTTGAGGTACCCAGAATATCCAGGTGACGGCCCTGGGTGCCGACATATCCTGCCTGGATTGCGTCGTGGGGCGTGAACTGATCCTCCACGGTCAGGTTCTCCGTCTGAATCAGCGGCGTCTGGTAATTATACTGGCGGCCATTAAGGGTCGCGCCGAGATAGTCGCTGCCGATATATTGGCCTCCCACGCATGAGTTGCCCGCCGGGCAGGCAACCGGCGTCGTCGAGTACGGACTCGGGCTTTGCAGCACCGCCGGATTGTTGAAGTTGAAGTTATTGAAGGTATTCTCCAAGGTCGCCGGCGCGCCCGAAGAACCGGCGAGCAGCGGGTGCTGGGAGTCGGGAGCCGGGATGGCCTGGGTGTAGCCGAAGGGATAGTTCAGTCCCAGCGTGCCGCCGTAACCAAGGTTGCCCAGCGCCCCATAGGCCGTGCCAAAGCCTCCGCGCACTACCAGTGTAGGCAGGAGCCGGTAGGCGAACCCGACACGCGGCGCGAAGTTGTCCTTCTGGCTGTTGCCGAGTGCGGCGTTTGAATCGCAGGCGATGGTGATATTGCTGAGGGCGGCCACGGTATTGAAGAGCGCGGCCCGCGGCGTCTGGCAGCTCTGGTCAGGAATGTGGAAGGTTGCGGTGGCTCCATTGCCCCCCACGGGAAGGAAGTTGGACTGGAATCCGCGGGTTTCCTCGTAGGGCGTGAACAGATCCCACCTCAGACCGAGATTCAGCGTCAGCTTCGGAAGTACCTTCCAGTCGTCCTGGAAGTAGGCCCCGATGTACCAGCGATGGTCGTCGGTTACAGGAATGTTGGAGGCGGAAAAGCCGTTCTGGCCGCCGACCATATTCACGCCATTTCCCGTAGAGCCATACAGGTAGCTGGTGGGCGCGACCAGAAAATCGCCGATACCGTTTAAGCCGCTCGTCGAGCTGCTTTCTATCCCCTGAGAAACCGCAATGCGGTTGGGAATGTCGGTATACATGCCGTTAAAGCTCATGTCGCCACGGCCTTCTGGCGGCTGCGAGATGTCGCCTTCGAGGTCGTCCACCTGGATGCCGGTCTTAAAGGCGTGGTTGCGCCAGACCTTGGTGACCGCATCCACACCCTCGAGGCTCCACACGTACTGCAGCGTGGGCGAGTAGTTGCCGACCCCGAGTGTTCTGAGCCCGGCAATGACGATGATGGGCAGGCCTCCGTTGCCTGCCACCTGCGGAACGCCCTGGATGCCGTACGTGAGGGGGATATTGCAGGTGCCCGGGCCCGGATTCACGGTTCCCGAACAAGCTGCGCTTCCAAAGTCGTTGCCCCACACGGATACCTGCAGCTTGTCGCTGTGGACCATGCCCACGTGCATCTCGTTGGTGAGCGTGGGAGTGATGATGCGGGTGTAGCCTACTGCCCAGGCCCAGGCCGGAAGCTGATCAACGCGTCCGCCGCTGTTGCCCGAGCCAACCCCGGGAAAATATGAGGGTACGTCGGCGGTAAGGTAGCTCCGGTCATAGACGCCGAACAGGGTGTCTTTGGAGCTGATGTTGGCGTCGATGCGAATGTCGTACGTGTTGGTGTTCTTATCCTCGATCGGGACGTAGCCCTGGAAATCGTTGGCGAGGCCACCGTTTGTCGCCGCCGGATACAGGCCCAGCAGCCTGACCGCGTTCGGATCCTGGCGGCTGGTGGGGATGACGTTGAGAGTGGAGAGGGCGACACCGCCGGCGCCCTGCGTGAAGTTGGTCCTGGTCTGCCCGGCGAAGCTGGCGCAACCGCCGCCCGCCGTGCAGTTATAGAAGGGATCGCGCACGTAGGCGTTGGGCGTGCCGGTGAGTCCGGTTACCGGGTCGACGCCGCTGGCGGGAAGCTGCCGGGTTGAAGCCGGATCCAGGATCGTGCCGTTCGAGAAGGAGCGGCCCAGGGCGTCCTTAGGGCAGCCGGTTCCGCCGGTAGCACCGCAACTGCCTGAGTAGTTGTAGGTAATGTTGTCCTGCAGGTTGGTGAAATTGCTGCTGACCATGCCTTTGCTGGGCACGGTTAAATTGCCGTCCGGCTCCGGCAGGACGTAGCGGCCGCCCTGGTAATCGGCAAACCAGAAAAGCCGGTTCTTGCCATGGACGACACCGGGGATGATGACCGGGCCTCCGGCCGTGAAGCCGAACAGGTTTTGGTGATAGGAGGGAATGGGATTGGCCACACAGGTTGAGCCGCTACAGGTGCGGTTAAAGAAATAATTCGCGTTCAGATCGTTGTTGCGCACGTACTCCCAGAGGTCGCCGTGCACCTCGTTGGTGCCGGATTTGAGAGACGCGTTGACGATGCCGCCGGTGGAGTGCCCGAATTCGGCGTTGAAGTCGCCGCTCTGCAGGATGAACTCCTGGATCGCATCGGGCGGCGGCACGATGGCGGCGTTGGTTCCGGTGTAGTTGCCGCCATAGAACTCGATGTTGTCGTTAATGCCGTTCAGCCGAAAATCGTTTTGCCATTCGTCGACGCCATCCACTCTGAAGTAAGCGGACTGGGAGCTGCCTGCGTCGGCGGTGCCGTTCCCGCCCGAACCCGTTCCGGTCGCATCGGTATTGACGCCCGCGGAAAGCTGTGCCAGCGAACCCCAGTCACGAGTGGCAAGCGGCATATCGTTCACGGTTACACTCGTGATCGATTGGCCTACCTGCGCGTTCTCCGCTTCCAGAAGTGGAGCCGCGGCTGTTACGGTCACGCTCTGCTGCACATTGCCGGCAGCCAGATGGGCATCGACGGTCGTGACCTCCTGCACGTGAATCACGACATTGTGCACCACATACTTCTCAAATCCCGGTGCCTGCACTTCCACGATGTAGCTGCCGGGAAGCACATCGTCGAAGACATAGGTGCCGGTCGAAGTCGATTGGGTCCTGATTCTGGCGGCAGTGCTGGCATTGGTCAGCACGATCGTGGCTTTTGCGACAACCGCACCTGACCGGTCTTCGACGGTACCCGTGATCTCCCCTCGGTCGAGCTGGGCCGAAAGCCGGCTGGCAATGCAGAGGGAAAACAGAAGGCCAACGGCCAGAAGCAGGGGGGCTCCCTTTCTTAATCGGTCGATCATGGGTTTTTTGCTGCCTCCAAAATTCATAAAATCTTCACACGTTTGCATTCGGCTCGCGGTTGGTGGAGCAGCACAACAATATTGCAGACTTGAAGAGCCCGGGCAGTGTTTACCCCGAGTGGATGCAGGTGTATACACTAGTGTGGGCAGAGCGAAACGGGTTGATCGCAAAAGGATTCGCGCCCGCTTGAAATGTTGATAAAAGGTGGATGTTGCTCGAGGAAATTGAGCCTCTTTCGCCATGTTGCAGCCACTGGAAACGCTTTTCTTCGGTCCCGGATTCTCGGGCCGTTTGCTGAACTCGTCGTTGTGAGTCAGCCAGAGAGTCTCACAACGGGAACTCGCGAGCCAGATAGCGCTCTTGATCCCTGATTTCACGCAAGCCGCTTATTTCAGAAACCGAACCGTAACTGTGCATGCCGGACTTGCCTGTGTCAGGCAGGGCCGTATTCGGATGGCCGTCTGGAGATGAGCTCCATGCAGAATCTTGCCGCCCTCGAACCCAAGTCGAAGCCGCTGCCCGACAAGGCACTCCACCCCGGACTGCAGTTTAATCCGCACTGGCAACTGACCCAACGAGTGGTTGCCGGACCCCACTTCGCCCGTTCCCCGCTTCTGTCGAAGTTCCTGTTGTTCGTAGTCGCGGAGACCCTCGAGGGTCGGGAAGATGAGATCAGCGAACACCAGATTGGCGTCCAGGTCTTCGATCGTCCGCGGGGTTACCGGACTGTGGAGGACAACATTGTGCGCAACTACGCCCGGCAGTTGCGCAGGCGGCTGGCAGATCACTTCGCCGAACAGGGACGCACCGAACGCGTGCGGATCGACATTCCGCTTGGCCGCTATGTGCCCGTGTTTGTGCCTGTAGCTGAGAAAACCCCACAGGACCATGGGTTGCATGAAGCGGCGAATACACGACGCCTGCCGGAACCGGTGCCGTTTCGCGCGCCTGGCCAGGAAACGCCAGCCCCTCTCCGGGCGAAGCGGACGTTGGGCTGGAAGGCCCTTTCGCTGCTCGTGGCCTACACGGTGATTCTGATTTCCGTCACCTGGTACGCGGCCACGCGCACCGTCGGCTCGCAGCCTCCGCCGCGGGAACCGGCACGGGTGTTGTGGTCGGCCCTGTTTGGTAACTCGGCGAACAGTTACATTGTCCCGTCGGACGCCGGGTTCAATTTGCTCGAAGACCTTTCGCGGCGGCCGGTGCCACTCGCCGACTACATCTCCGGCACTTACGAACAGCTGCCGCTGGCGGGTGTGGATGCACACAGCGCCGCCGACCTGCGGATGCAGCAGCTGACGCCGTTTGCCGATCTGCAGATTGCCGCTGCCCTTGCCCATCTGACGGAGGTCGACCCACGCCGGGTCTTCATCCGTTTCCCTCGCGACCTCCGTGTGGATGACCTGAAGAGCGCCAATGCGGTGATCATCGGCTCCCTGGGAAGCAATCCCTGGGCCACCCTGGCTGAATCCAATGCCAATTTCCGCATCGCGTACCAGCCGGGTATGAGTGGGGCTGAGATTATCAATCAGAGCCCCAGGGCGGGCGAAGCATCCACCTATGCCAGCCACTGGAACGAGCCCTCCCATGAAACCTATGCCCTGATCGAATTTCTGCCGAACCTGAGCGGAACCGGGCATCTGCTGGTGCTGGAGGGGCTGGATGTGGCTGGAACCCAGGCCGCGGCCGAGATGCTGCTGCATTCCTCTGCCATCGATCCGATCCTGAAAACCGCTGCGCGGCCGGATCGCTCGCTGCGAAACTTCGAAGTGCTGCTGCGGTCGACCAGCATTGAGTCAAACGCGGCGGGGACACAGGTGATTGCCACGAGAGTCTACTAGCATCGGTTTCGAGCAGACTTTCGACAGCTATGGCGTCTCAACGCGGGGGTCACGCTCAACATCGGTCCGCAACAGATCAGCGGAGGCGCCTGGAGCGGGTCCGGGCCCAACGGTTTCACGTCCAGCTCGCGAGCCGTTAGCGGTATCCCGCTAACTTCGGCGAGCAACGTGTACACCCCCACTTACAAAAACGCGGCCGGGAGCACCAGTTCGCAGATCTTCACCATCACCATCAACCGGGAAGAAGAGACCTCCTGATGTGCGTTTTCCAGGAGCGCTCGGCTGACACACACATACAACCATGTTGTATGATTCTCTGTGTATCGAGAGTAAGCGCCGGAGAACCGTTGTAGCCTGCTGATTCGGAAAGGGCGGGAGTAGTTCAGTGGCAGAACGTCAGCTTCACCCTTGATTCCCGTGACCCCTACTCAGTTAACGCTCTTTCAATCGAAATAAATCCATAAAAATCATTGCTATACATGCGGCCACAAGGGCCTTGTCAGGCGTGTGCAGACATGGCCAGATTTGCACCGTTTTCGGTGATTTTGAGCATGTGGATAGTAAAAATGGATAGTAAGAAACTAGGCCAATTTTGACCAAGGGTGGCGACGCTTTCGACGATCTGACCACTGAAAAGGGAGAGGGGCTATGCGCCGATAAATCCGTCGTTATCGCTTTGCACAAATCTACGAAAATATTGTAGTATTGTGTTGTGGCCCAGTCGCACCGAGAAGCGTCACGACGACTGTTCGAAGTCGCTGAGCAGCAGCAAGGCTTCTTCACCACGAAGCAGGCCAAGGCCGCCGGATTTGCCGAGAACACTCATCCGTATCACGTGCAAGCCGGGAACTGGATTCGCGACCATCGCGGAATCTACCGCTTTGCGCTATTTCCGTCATCGGATCGGCCCGATCTTGTTCTCTGGTCGCTCTGGTCACGGAATCGGAAGGAAGAGATCGAAGGTGTCTACAGCCATAAAACGGCGCTAAGCCTGCATGAGCTTTCGGACCTGAATCCAGCAAAGCTTCACATGACTGTTCCGACACACTTCCGGCGCAATAGCGAGATGCCAGAAATTGTTGTGCTTCATTGCGCAGACCTCCCCACGACTGATGTAGATGTTGGGCCGGGCTACAAGTACACCAGGCCTCTCCGCACGATTCTTGATCTGATCGAGGCCGGCACCGTTGAGCGGACGTTCATTCGCCAGGCTTTTCGGCAGGCCGTTGACCGCGGTCTGATTACGCGACAACAACTTCGCAATACGAAGATGAGTGAAGCCGCACGGAAGATTGCCGCAGATGTACTTCGAAGGGCTGCATAGTGACACCATCCAGATCTTACGCAACCGCTGGGGCCTTTCGGAGAGCCCTGGAAGAGCGGCTCAAAGGCATCTCCCAGGCGGAACATGTCGATCTCAATCGCCTCAGGCGGCAAGTATCCTTTGACCGGCTATTGGCAAGGCTCTTCCGTAACGATGCAGCACCCTGGGTATTGAAGGATGGTTATGCCTTGGAAGTTCGTTTCAAGTCGGCTCGATTCACGATCGATATCGACCTAACAATCAACAGCGTTATACGAGCAACCGAAGGCGGCGAATCAGCCACGCAAGTTCGGGGAATGCTTCAGGAACGAGCAAGAGTATCGCTCGACGATTGGTTTGAGTTTCTGATCGGACCTCCGATGATGGACCTGACGGCAGCGCCGTACGGTGGCGCCCGCTATTCGATCGAGGCGCGAATGGACGGAAGAATCTTCGCCCGATTTCATCTCGATGCGGTGTCGGCGACGTGGTCATCCAACCGCTTGAGACCACGGAATGCCGCGACTGGCTTGGCTTTGCCGGAATCGAGAAGCCGCGCGTGTGGATGATTTTAGGGGAACAGCGATTCGCCGAGAAGATTCACGCCTACACGCTTCCACGAAGCTCTCAGAACAGCCGGGTGAAAGACCTCGTGGATATGGCATTGCTAATCAACGGCCGACTTGACCAGCAAAGAGTTGCGAATGCATTGCGACTCACCTTTGCGCGCAGGCAGACGCACGCCTTGCCCGCGAGTTTGTCAACACCACCCGAGGTTTGGCAGACA
>Ga0335074_10011533_pt1 | contig 12354 bp, 9 predicted proteins | sample Lox_Sample_23_FD_206715 | JGI IMG/M metagenome (GOLD analysis project Ga0335074, IMG submission 206715) | Soil microbial communities from Loxahatchee National Wildlife Refuge, Florida, United States - Lox_Sample_2.3 | ecosystem: Environmental > Terrestrial > Soil > Wetlands | place: USA: Florida...
CCGGGACGCCATGCCCAGTCAGGGCGCGATCACCTCGCCGGGCAGCGTGCCCCAGAACTGCGAGCGCTTCAGGTAGCCGCTGTAGTCGAGCACCTGGACGCGGCACCACGCGCTGCCGGCGTCACAGGATCGGATGCGGCCGACCACGCCGACCTTCAGAACAGCGACAGCAGGGGCATCGTCATCCGGCTTGGCGCGCAATGTGGCGTCCGCCCCCTGCACCAGGAAGGTACGGCGGCCGGTTAGCGTGGCCTCGTGCACCCAGCCTTTGATGCCGTCCGGATCCTGCACCAGGCGCCAGACTTCGAACTCGCGCTCGATCTCCATCGGCAGGTCGCGGCGCTTGTAAACCCACGTGATGGGATAACGGAAACCGGGGCCGGTGCGCATGTTCACGTCGTCGGTGCGGAGCGCGGCGAAGCGCGGCAGCGGCAGGCCGGTGCCGGCAGGTTTCGCCGCCTCGGCCGGCTTGGACGGTGCGGCCTGGCCGGCGGCGGAGGCGGCGGGCTTGGCGGCAGGTTGGGCTGCTTCCTCGGGCAGCGGTGGCGGCAGCGGCAGTGGTTGCTGGGGCTGGCGCTGATGCGGCGGGCGGGCCGGGTGCAGCGCGCCATGCGGGCGGACCACCGGCGTCGGACGTTCGTCCGCGGCTTTCGTCACGCGTTCGTCCGCGGCTTTCCTCACGAAGGTATGTCGTGCGGGGGTGGTGGGCACGCGCGGCACCGCCAGTGCCACCGCCGGAGCGCCCCAGAGCAGGAGAGAAACCAGGATCCAGAGCGGGGCGAAACGAGCCATGCGGCATGGGTGCCAAGCCGCGGCGCGCCGGGTCAAGCACGATGCGAGTGAAATATGGCGCGGCGATCGGGCCTCGGCTACGGTCCCGGCCGAAAGTTCGCCCGGAAACGACAGCATGACGGCGTTCGAGGTTCGCCACTATCACGAACTCGGGTCCACCAATGACGAGGCGCGGCGGCTGGTCGAGGCCGGCGCACCCCACGGCACCGTCGTGCATGCCGACGAGCAAACCGCGGGGCGCGGACGGTTTTCGCGGCGCTGGATCAGCCCGCCCGGCAACCTATATGTCTCCATCGTGCTGCGCCCGGAATTGCCGGCGGCGCGCAACGTGGAACTCGGGTTCCTGGCGGCGCTGGCGGTGGCGGACGCAGTGGATGCGCTGCTGCCGCGCCAGGTGCGGGCGGCGCTGAAATGGCCCAACGACGTGCTGGTGCGGGACGGCAAGATCGCCGGCATCCTGCTGGAGCAAGCGGGCGAGGCACTGATCCTGGGCATCGGCCTGAACGTGCTGCATGCGCCGAGCGGCCTGTCGTATCGCGTGTCCACCATCGTCGGCTGCGGCGGACTGGCGACGGTGGATGGCACGCGCGAGAAGCTGCTGGACGCGCTGGGACGGTGGCTGGCGATCTGGCAAACGGACGGGTTCGCGGCAGTCCGCGCGGCATGGCTGGCGCGCGCCCACCCGCCGGGCAGTTCGCTCAGCGTCCGCCTGCCAGACCGTTTCGTGACCGGCCTGTTTCTCGGGATCGATACCGATGGAACGCTGCTGCTGGATACGCCCCAGGGGCGTGCCCGCATCATCGCCGGAGACGTGACCCTGGAGACGGCCGCCAGCTAGCCGGATCGCCTCAAGACCTGCCTGCAATGCGGCCAGCCGAGCGCATGACCCACGCCCCCATGTCATTGCGACGAGCGAAGCGACGAAGCAATCTCGGTCGAAGAAGCCTCCGGACTAGGCGGATCGCCTTACTCAGCAGTCGGCAAGTAGGGCGACAGTTGCTATACGCGTCATGGCCGGCGCAGGCAGCGCAGGCCGGCCATCCACGACTTTTCTTGTTGCCAGCAGCGTAGTCGTGGATGGCAGGCCTGCGCCCGCCATGACGGCCGTAGGCAGTGTCGCCTTACTTCCCGACTTCACAGTAAGTCCTGCCTGGCACGCAAACAGCCGAACGCGTGACCCACGCTGCAAGGGTTCCGGCTGCTAGGCCCCCAGCTTCCCATGGCAATGCTTGTACTTCCGCCCCGATCCGCACGGGCACAGCGCATTGCGACCCACGTTCCGCCACGTGCTCGGATCGTTCGGATCGACCGCCGAGGCCCGCATCGGCTGCACCGCCACCGCCACCGGCGCTTCCATCACCGCGGACCCCGCGCCTTCCAGCGCCATCTCCGGCTCGCGTGCGGCGGCAAGCGCTGACTCCGGCTCTGGATGGCTCTCCACGATCTGCATCGGACGCGGCGGTGGCGGCATCGGTTGCTCTGGCGCCAGCTCGACGCGCGCCAGCATCATCGTGACGCGCTCCTTCAGCTCGTCCAGCATCGCGTTGAACAATGCGAACGCTTCGGCCTTGTACTCGTTCAAAGGATCCCGCTGCCCGTAGGCGCGCAACCCGATCCCCTGGCGCAGATGATCCAGTGCGTACAAATGTTCCTTCCACACGGCATCGAGCACCTGCAGCAGCAGCGACTTCTCGATAAACCGCATGAGGTCGGGGCCCATATTGGCCGCCTTCGCCGCCATATAGGCATCCGCTGCATTTTCGACCCGCTCGCGCAGGTGCGTCTCGTCGATGCCTTCCTCGTGCCCCCATTCCTCCACCGGCAGGTTGAGGTTCAGCACGCGGCGAACATCCTCCGCCAGCTCCGGCAACTGCCATTGCTCGGCAAATGCTTTCTCCGGGATGCGCAACGCCACCATGGTGGCGATCACCTCGCCCCGCATGTCGGCCACCGTCTCCGACACGTCGGTCGCCTTCATGAACTCCTTGCGCTGCGCATACACTTCCTTGCGCTGCGCATTCATCACGTCGTCGTACTTCAACACGTTCTTGCGGGTGTCGAAGTTGCGCTCCTCCACCTTCTTCTGCGCCTTCTCCAGCGCCTTGTTGATCCACGGGTGGACGATCGCCTCGCCCTGCTTCAGCCCCAGCTTCTGCAGCATCCCGCCCATCCGGTCGGAGCCGAAGATGCGCATCAGGTCGTCTTCCAGCGACAGGAAGAATCGCGAGCGTCCGGGATCGCCCTGCCGCCCGGATCGGCCGCGCAACTGGTTGTCAACCCGCCGGCTTTCGTGCCGCTCGGTGCCGATCACGAACAATCCGCCGGCCGCCTTCACCTTCTCATGCGCCTCGGCGATTTCCGCGCGGATCGCCGCTTCCTTCGCCGCGACTTGCTCCGGGTCCTCGATGCCCTCCAGCTCTTTCTTCAGCCGGATTTCCAGATTGCCGCCGAGCTTGATGTCGGTGCCCCGGCCCGCCATGTTGGTAGCGATCGTGATCGCCCCCGGCGCGCCCGCCTGCGCCACGATCTCCGCCTCTTGCTCATGGAAGCGCGCGTTCAGCACCGCGTGCGGCACCTTCTTCTTTTTCAGGAGGTCGCTGATCACCTCGCTCTTTTCGATCGAGACCGTGCCCACCAGCACCGGCTGCCCGCGTTCGCGGCTCTCCTGAATCAGCGCCGACAGCGCCTCGTATTTCTCCTCGGCGGTGCGATAGACCTCGTCATCCTCGTCCTTGCGCACGCAGGGCACGTTGGTGGGAATCTCCAGCACGTCCAGCTTGTAGATTTCTGCGAACTCGTCGGCTTCCGTCATCGCCGTGCCGGTCATGCCCGCCAGCTTCGGATACAGCCGGAAATAGTTCTGGAACGTGATGCTGGCCATCGTCTGGTTCTCGGCCTGCACCGTGACGAACTCCTTCGCCTCCAGCGCCTGGTGCAGCCCGTCGGAATAGCGCCGGCCCTGCATCATGCGGCCGGTGAACTCGTCGATGATGATCACCTGGTCCTGCCGCACGATGTAATCCACATCGCGGGCAAACAGCGTATGCGCCCGCAGCGACTGCTGCACGTGGTGCACCACCGAGACGTTGAAGATGTCGTACAGGTTGCCCTCGGTCAGCACGCCGGCATCCCGCAGCATTTCCTCGACCCGTTCCGACCCCATCTCGGTCAGCGACACGGTGCGGAATTTTTCGTCCTTGTCGTAGGTCTCCTCGTCCTTCACCAGCTCCGCCACCACCGCATTCACGCTGCGATACAGATCGGAACTGTCCTCCGCCGGACCGGAGATGATCAGCGGCGTGCGCGCCTCGTCGATCAGGATCGAGTCCACCTCGTCCACGATCCCGTAACAGAAATCCCGCTGGACCATGTCCTCCAGCCGGTACTTCATGTTGTCGCGCAGGTAGTCGAAGCCGAATTCGTTGTTGGTGCCATAGGTGATGTCGGCGGCATATTGCGCGCGCTTGGTCTCGTCGTCCTGGCCATGCACGATCACGCCGACGGTCATCCCGAGGAACCGGTAGAGCTGCCCCATCCATTCGGCGTCGCGCCGGGCCAGGTAGTCGTTCACGGTGACCACGTGCACGCCCTTGCCAGCCAGCGCATTCAAATACACGGGAAGCGTCGCGACCAGCGTCTTGCCTTCGCCGGTCTTCATCTCTGAGATCTTGCCGTCATGCAGCACCATCCCGCCGACCATCTGCACGTCGAAATGCCGTTGCCCGAGCGTCCGGATGCCGGCCTCGCGCACCGCGGCGAAGGCCTCCGGCAGCAGTTCGTCCAGCGTGGCCCCGTTGGCCAGCTTTTCCCGGAACTCCACCGTCTTGGCGGCAAGCGCCTCGTCGGACAGCGCGTGCATCGCCGGTTCCAGCGCATTGATCTGCGGGACCCGCCGCTGGTATGCCTTCAGGGAGCGGTCATTGGCGGTGCCAAAAATGGCGCGGGCGATCGAAGCGAGCATGCGAACCTTCCAGGCCGGCGCGGCCGGCGCGAATGCCCTCTTGCGATCCTGGGGCACCGGGCAAGTCCGCCGGACGCAGATAAGACCCACCCGCCCCAGGGTCAACGATATGGTCAACGACTTGCGCATGACGGCGTTGCGCGCGGAATATCCGCAGCAATCCAGCGTCAACAGCGTAGGGACACGGGGACCCAACACTGGAGCAAGCACTGACCGGCGCCAAGCAGCCGCCGCCTGACCGGGACCCGCCGGGGCAGGCAAGCGCTGGCACAGGCGTGCTGGCGCGTATCGAGGCGTGCATTCCGGCTTTGCGCCGCTATGCAACTGCCCTGCTGCGCAATCGCGACGAGGCAGACGATCTGGTGCACGACTGCCTGGCGCGTGCGCTCGACAAATTGCACACACGACGAGAGGAGGCCGATGTCAGGGCCTGGTTGTTCGCCATCATGCATAATCTCTTCATCAGCCAGGCGCGGCGCCGGCGGTCTCGCCCGGCGCCGGAGGCACTCGACGACAGCCACGAGAACGCCACAGGCCTGCGGCCCACTCAGGAGGATGCCTTGTTCTGGCGAGACCTCCAGCGCGGGCTGGCGATGCTGCCGGAGGAGCAACGGAGCGTGATCCTGCTGGTTTCGGTCGAGGACCTCTCCTATGCCGAGGCCGCCCAGGTTCTGGGCGTGCCGATCGGCACGATCATGTCCCGCCTCGCCCGCGGCCGGGAGAAGCTGCGCGAACACACCGGCCAGCCCGGCCGCCCGCCGCTGCGGAGGGTGAAGTGACCCGGCGGCAAAAGATACGATCCCCTCTCCCCTTGCGGGCCTGGGACGAGACGCGGACCAGGGTGAGGGGGAGGGAGCCGCGTTGAGCGAGCACCTCATCTCTGAAGCCGATCTGCACGCCTATATCGACGGTGAACTGCCGCCGGATCGCGCCGCAGACATCGCACGAATTCTGCAAGAGCACCCCGAGATCGCCGAGCGGGCGGCCGTCTATGACGCCCAGCGCGACGCCCTGCGTGCCGGACTGGCGAGCATTGCCGCCGAGCCGGTGCCGCCGCGCCTCGATTTACAGGCCATGATTGCCGCGCGGCTGGCCGAGCGCCGCGTTCGCTGGCGTGCCGCGGCCGCCGTGCTGCTGGCCTTCCTCGTCGGCGGGGCGGGCGGCTGGGCCCTGCACGACCGCCTCGGCGGGCCGCCAAGCGACCTGACCCTGCTGGCCGAAGAGGCGATTGCCAATCACGTCGTCTATTCTGCCGACCGGCGCCGCCCCACCGAGCTGGGTGCCGAGCAACGTGAGGACCTTGCGCGCTGGGTTTCGACCCGGCTGAAGCGCCCGGTGGCGCCACCCGATATGGGATCGATGGGCTTCCATTATATGGGCGGCCGTCTCGCCGCGACCCCGCAAGGGCCAGCTGGGCTGTTCATGTACCAGGACGCAAGCGGCCAGCGCCTGACGGTATTCGTGCTGCCGATGCCAGGCGCCCCCGACACCGAGAAGCATTTGGAGAAGGTGGAAGGCAACGCGGGCTGCGCCTGGATCGACAAAGGCGTCGGCTATACCGTGGTCGCGCCGGTCCCACCGGCCGAACTGCACAGCCTCGCGGAGCATGTGCAGCAACAATTCGCCTCGCAGACATAGGCGTCAGCTGCCGCGGTGCGGCGGGTTTCGTGTTCTGGTGGCTGACCCGCCATGTCAGACAGCGCGAATGAGTATGGCGGCGGGGTATCGGGAAACGACGGGAGGCCGCAATTCAACGCGACCCCCGGCCGAGGTGAGGCGCACTCTACACGTTTCGTCCATAGTACAGTGTCACTGTATGGGTCGCCTGGGCAAAGAACAGCCAGCGCTCGACATAGATTCCGAGCAAGCCGATGACCGCTGCGATAGGCAGTACGATCCGGCCCAGCGTCACGCCGGCCACCAACCCCGCCAGCAACAGAACGGCAGGTACGGCAAAACCCAGCGCCAGGGCGATTTGCCGCAACCGCACCGCGTGCTTGCGAGCAATCGCGTAGCCCATCTCCCGCAGCAGGTAATTCTCCTCGGTGTGCGGCGCTTCCAGCGAACGCACGGAACCAATCGATCCAAGGCCGGTCGCGCTTTCCATCGTCGCTGCCGGCGGCGCAGAATCAATCCGCCGCCAATATGCCAGCTTCGCCAGCAACGCGGCGATGCCGAACGCCACACCCAGCTCGGCTACGATGCGAGGCGTATAGCCCCCAACCGCCACCGCCGCGGCAAGCCACGTGGCGCCGGAGAACAGCGCCAATAGCAGGAGGTTCGGCAGCACCAGCGGATTGCACCACTGCCGGATCGGCCGCAGCGTGGCGTAGATCATCGCCTGGCACGCGACCGTCGCCAGACCGCACGCTGCGGCGACCAATCCCAGCACCACAGTGACGCCGGCCGCGCGGCCGGCGAACAACCACGCGGCGGCAAAGCCCAGTGCCGGCAGGTTGGTTAGCAGCGCCATCACCCCCTCGCGCGACAGCCACGAACTCCGCCATTGCGAGACCGCGCGCCAGGCGCGCTCCGGATGGCCAAGATGCAGGGTGGAGGCAAACAATCCCACCGCGCTCAAGGCGAGCGACACCAGCACCGCGCCGATGCCAAACCAGGGCGACGCCGGCAGCAGCCGGAGTGCGTTCAACACGCCGAGCCAGGCCAGCATGCCGTAACCCGCGCCTGATGCGACGGTGAGCAGGATAACGGAGAAAGCAGGATTCATCGCGACAGCACCCGGTCGATCCAACGCAGCACGCTGTTGCCGCCGGCTGGGTGCGCTGTTTCCGCTGGCACGGTTGGCGTGGGGCGGCGCCGTGGGGGCAAGTACTTGTTAACCGGTTTGGTGCCTTGCTCCGGCATCAGGTCGAAGCCACCGCGTTCCGCCACGAGCCGCGAGACCGCGCTATCGGGATCGCCCAGGTCCCCGAAATGCCGCGCCCGCGCCGGACAGCTGTTGACGCAGGCGGGCTGCCGTTCTTGCTCTGGCAGGTTGGTGTTGTAGATGCGGTCGATGCACAGGGTGCACTTCCGCATCACGCCCTGGTCCTCGTCGAATTCGCGGGCGCCATACGGGCACGCCCAGGAACACAGTTTGCAGCCGATGCAGATGTCTGCGTTGACCAGCACGATGCCGTCTTCCGCGCGCTTGTAGCTGGCGCCGGTGGGGCAGACGGTGACGCAGGGCGGGTCCTCGCAATGCAGGCAGGAGCGGGGGAAATGCACCGTGCGACTGTCCGGGCCGATGCCGGCTTCGTAGGTGTGGACGCGATTCAGCCAGACGCCTTCGGGGTGGTCCTGATAGGCGTTGAAATCGGTCAGCGGTGCGGCGTGACCCGAAGTGTTCCACTCCTTGCAGTTCACCGCGCAGGCATGGCAGCCGACACAGGTATCCAGGTCGATCACCAGGCCGAGCTTCTTCGCGCCCGGGGCGGGGGCAGGGATGGAGGTCATTGCACTTTCTCCCCCTCCCTTTGTGGGAGGGGGACAGGGGGAGGGGACGTGGGGGCAGAGCTCGTTTGCTTTGACCCCTCCCCCCTTCCCCCTCCCACAGGGGGAGGGGGAGTCTGTTTCCCGTCTTCTGTCTTTCTCCCCGCCACCATCGCCGTTACCGCGTACGCCAACGTCCGCGGTGCCGCCCGCAACCCCGCGGGGCGATGCAGCACCCCAGGACGCGGCGCCGTTTCCGCTGGTCCGTCGGCCTTCTCGATCCGCACGCGCAGGTCGTACCAAGCCGCCTGGCCCGTCACCGGATCGGCGTTCAGTTGCCGGCCGCCGTCGAGGAACTCCGAAATCACCTGGTTCAGCAAAAACCCACGTTTCGCTTCCGGCGCATCATCCGATAGGTTCCACGCACCGCGGCGCTTGCCGATCGCGTTCCAGGTCCAGACCGTGTCCGGATTGACGCCCTCCATGAGCTTCACCTGGCATTTCACCCGTCCATGGCGGCTGATCGCCCACACCCACCCGTCGTCTTCGATGCCCAGTGCGGCCGCCGTGCCGCGATGGATGTAGAGCCGGTTGTAGCTGTAGATCTGCCGCAGCCACGCATTCTGCGAATGCCATGCGTGGTACATCGCCATCGGCCGCTGCGTGATCGCATGCAGCGGATAGGCCGCTTGTTCGGGCAGCGATTGCTCGAACGGCGGATACCAGATCGGCAGCGGATCGAAGTACTGGCGGATGCGGTCACGCTGCGAGGCCGGCGGCTGCACGGCACCATGGCCTTCCGCCGCCAGCCGGAATTTCTGCAACGGCTCGCTGTAGAGCTGCAGCACGATCTGCGCCGTGCTGTCGATCAGGCCGAGACGTTTGGCGTCTTCCAGATACGCCGCGTTGGCGTGCTTGTAGTAGAGCGCCTCGGGCTTGTGGTGGTATTGCCAGAAACAGCCGTTGGCGATGTAGCGCTGCAACTGGTCCGGATTGGGCGCGCCGACACCCTCGCTGGTACCGTCGGCGCCGCGCCAGCCGGACAGCGGTCCGATCCCCGGCCGGCGTTCGTGGTTGGCGATGTAGTCGGCATAGCTGCGATACACCGCCTTGCCGTCGTCCTTGACGAAGCCCGGCAGTTTCAGCCGCACGCCGAGTTCGATCAGCACGTCCTGGAACGGCCGCACGTCGCGGTCGGGGGGAATGACCGGCTGGCGGATCGAATCCGCCGGCCCTTCCGGACTGCCGATCGGCCGGTCCAGCAGCGAGATGCAATCCCAGCGTTCCAGATACGTGGTGTCCGGCAGGACCAGATCGGCATAGGCGACGGTCTCGGAAAAGAACGCATCGGCATAGATGACATGCGGAATGCGGTAGCTCCCGTCGGCATTCTTGTCCGTCAGGTTGCGGGTCGCCTCGCCGGGATTCATCGACGAGTTCCACGCCATATTCGCCATGTACATGAACAGCGTATCGACCGGGTACGGATCGCCGGCATGGGCATTGGCGATCAGCGTGTGCATCAGCCCGTGCATCGCCATCGGCGTGTCCCAGGTGTACGCCTTGTCGATACGCACCGGACTGCCGTCGTCGTTCAGCAGCAGGTCCTCGGGGCCGCGCGGATTTCCCAGGGCCATACCGGGCAGCATTGTGTTCGGCTTGCTGCCCTTGCCGGCCGGCTGCGGCCCCGGCGGGATCGGCCGCGGATAGGGCGACTTGTACCGCCATGACCCGGGCGTATCGATGGCGCCCAGCAGCATTTGCAACACATGGATGGCACGGCAGGTATGGAAGCCGTTGGTGTGGGCGGAGATGCCGCGCATCGCGTGCATCGCCACCGGCCGGCCCAGCATCGTCTCATGCCGCCGTCCGGCCGTATCGGTCCACGGCTGCGCCAGCTCGATCGCTTGCTCGAACGCGACATCCGCGATCTCGTGCGCGATGCGGCGAATGGTGGCGGCGGGAATGCCGCAAGTGTCCGCCACCACGTCGGGAGAATATCGGCCATCCAGGTAACGTTCGGCCAGCAGATGAAACACCGGGAAGGCGCGGCGGCCGTCACGGAGGAGAATCTCGCCGGCGATCTGCGGCTGCATGCCCGGCGTGGCGGCGTCGATCGCGGCCGACGTGGCGCGGTCCCAGGCCAGCGGTTTTCCCTCCTCATCCCGCACGAACAACCCATCATTCGCGCCACTGGGATTGCGGATCACCAGCCAGGCGGCGTTGGTGTAGCGAACCAGGAAATCGAGGTCGATCCGGTCCGCCGCCAGCAACTCGTGCACCAGCGACAGCACGAACAAGCCGTCGGTGCCGGGACGCAGCCCGATCCATTCGTCGGCGACCGCGGAATATCCGGTCTTCACCGGATTGATGGAAACGAATTTCGCCCCCCGCGCCTTCAGCTTCGCGATGCCGAGCTTGATCGGGTTGGAATCGTGGTCCTCGGCAACGCCGAACATCAGCAGGTATTTGGTGCGTTCCCAATCCGGATCGCCAAACTCCCAGAAGCTGCCGCCCACGGAGTAGAGACCGCCCGCCGCCATGTTGACCGAGCAAAAGCCGCCATGCGCCGCGAAATTCGGGGTGCCGAACTGCTTGGCCCACCAGCCGGTGAAACTCTGGCTCTGGTCGCGGCCGGTGAACAGGGCAAGCTTGCGGGGCTCGGTGGCGCGGATGTCGCCCAGCCATTTGGCCGCGAGCGACAGCGCTTCCTCCCATTCGATCTCCTTGAAATCACCGCTGCCGCGCTCGCCGGTGCGAAGCAGGGGCTTGGTGAGCCGGGCGGGGGAGTAATGGTTCATGATGCCGGCGGAACCCTTGCCGCACAGCACCCCCTTGTTCACCGGGTGGTCGGGATTGCCCTCGATGTAGCGGATGCGGCCGTCTTTCAGGTGCACGCGAATGCCGCAGCGGCAGGCACACATGTAGCAGGTGGTCGTCTTGGTCGTGTCGGCGATCGGCGGCGAGGTGTCGATCATCTCCACCGGCCGTGAGAAGCCGGTGGTCCTGGAACTTGTTCTGTCCGCCAAATCTCTGTTCCTCCACAACGCGCGACGTCAGGCGCAGCCTTGCGACCCGCCGCCGTGCCCCGCGCCTTCGGGTATTGTCACGCCGCCGCGACGGTCCGGCGGTGCGCGCCCGGCGGATCGTCGTGGAGACACCATGACTCGCCGGGGATGGAATTTCTACCCACCCCCCGCCGCAGCGCAGATTGTTGCGGAACGCAGGGCTCCGGGAGGATGGTGCTTCCACCCGTGCTCCATCGCGCCGCCAGTTTGCTCGTGCGAGACCCGTTCGGCCGCCCGGCAGCCTCCTGCCGTTCCCGCCACGAATGGCATTGTTCGCGCCGCATGATGCCGTCCGCGTAGAGGTACAGATCCGCCCGTCCGTCGTCCAGGACACAGTCCGGCGGGGCATTGCCGGGACGAAGGTCCAGGTGACATGCACGTGCCCCAATCTGCGTCATACTTCTCGCTTTGGTGCGCGCGCCTCACGAACACGCAAGCCGGTCGTTGGGTTCCGTTGCCGCTGGCTCGCCACATCTCATGTCCATGGCCGCGGTTGGTTGCATGATCCCGTTCGTCCTGTTGATCATCGGTGCCGTCATTGGCGGCGCGATCGGCGGCACGCCGGATGGGCTCTGGGGCGCCGGAATCGGCGCGGTGGTCGGGCTGGCCATCACGCTGGTCGGGCTGCGATGGTTCGAACGCGCCCGGGCGAACTGGCCGGAATAGGAAACCAGAAGCGAGACCCCTGGAATACGTCGGGATCGTTCATTTCGGCGCGCCACTTCAGGCGGGGCGGGGCGGTCGCGCCGGATCAGGAACCGATCGGGGCAGGGCAGGTTGCCCTACGGCACGCCGCCACCCGCGTTGCCCGTGCCTCCGCCGGCCAGCCTCCGCACGATCCTTCCCAGTTCCGGGAAATCGCGCGCCACCGCATCCGCATCGGCCCCCATCGACAGCGGGCCATATCCCCAGGCAGCGAACACGCACGGCACCCGTGCGCCGTGCGCCGCCAGAACATCGTTGCGGTGGTCGCCTGCCATCACCGCGCAGGATACGTCGCCCCCCGCGGCTGCCAGCGTCGCCAGCAAATGCGCCGGGTCCGGCTTGCGCACCGGGAAACTGTCGCCTGCTCCCACCGCGGCAAACAAAGCCGCGAGCCCG
>Ga0335074_10011534_pt1 | contig 12352 bp, 10 predicted proteins | sample Lox_Sample_23_FD_206715 | JGI IMG/M metagenome (GOLD analysis project Ga0335074, IMG submission 206715) | Soil microbial communities from Loxahatchee National Wildlife Refuge, Florida, United States - Lox_Sample_2.3 | ecosystem: Environmental > Terrestrial > Soil > Wetlands | place: USA...
GCCCGCCGGGGCACCTCGGCGGTCGGCGCGAAGCCCGGGCATCCATTGATCGATGAACTCGCCGATTCCCTTGCGCAGGACATCGACGGTGTATTCGCCGTACATCGGCAGAGCACCCTTGCCCACGATGCGGGTGCTGAGGTCGTGCTGGCGCAGAATCTGGCTCGCGGCCTGCTCGATGTATTCGGGCTGGCCCTCCTCCACGATCAGCACCGCCCGCTTGCCGCGGCAGAACCTCGTCCATTCCTCGGCGAGCAGCGGATAGGTGACGTTCAGCACGTACAGAGGCACCTTGCTGCGGCCGAACACATCGGCGCAATCGAGCAGCTCGAGCGCTCTCAAGGTGTTGTTGGAGAGGCCCCCCTGGAGCACGATGCCGATGTCGCCCGCCTGCGCATCGATGATTTCGTTGAGCCGGCGCTCGGCCACGTATCGCAGCGCCGCCGGCAGCCGGGTCTGGATCTTTTCGCGCTCCTGCGCGTAGGTCGACGGGGGCAGAATGATGCGGCCGTAATCGCGCCTCGGCGCGGCCAGGGCGTCCGCGGCCGAGAACGCGGGACGCAGGTTGACCTTGGTCTTGAAGCGGCCATAGACATGGCATGCGCGGATCCGCAGCATCAGCATGACCGGCGTATTGCTCGCCTCCGACAGCTCGAAGCCCTGCTCCACGGCGCGCACGATCGAGGGCAGGTCCGGGCGCGGATCGAGCAGCCAGATCTGCGACTTCATCGCGAAGGCATGGGTCCTCTCCTGCATGATGCTCGCGCCTTCGCCGTAATCCTCTCCGAGTATGATGAGCGCCCCTCCCTGCACGCCGGAGGAGGCGAGATTGGCGAGCGCGTCGGAGGCCACATTCGTGCCCACGGTCGACTTCCAGGTCACCGCGCCGCGCAGCGGATAGTTGATCGAAGCCGACAGCATCGCAGCCGCCGTGGCCTCCGATGCGCTGGCCTCGAAATGCACCCCGAGCTCATCGAGGATGCCTCTGGCGTCGGCGAGCACGTCCATCAGATGCGAGATCGGCGCGCCCTGGTAGCCGCCCACATAAGCCACACCCGACTGCAGCAGCGCCTTGGTGACGGCGAGAATGCCCTCTCCGTGGAATTCCTGGCCCTCGCCCAGGCGCAGCGACTCGACTTCCCGGGCAAAAGAGCGCTCGGCCACGATCAGTCTGCCTGCCCGGCGCGCGCCACGCTCTCGCAGCTGCGATCGGCGGCCATGGACCTACGCCGGCACCAGCGCGAGCACGCGCAGCGGGCTGCCGGAGCCGTTGACGATCTTCAGCGGCGGGGCAATGACGATCGCCCCGGTCGCCGGCAGCTGGTCGAGATTGGTCAGGCTCGCCAGGCCGAACCGGTTGGCGCCGTGCATGATGGAGTGGCAGGGAAACATGGGATCGAAACCATGCGCCTGGCCGGCGTCGGTCCCGACGGTCTCCACACCCACGCCGAGAATGTCGCGCTCCCTCGCGAGGAACGGCACGCACTGCGGATGAAACCCGGGCGTGTGCGAGCCGTCGGGGCCGGCATTGAGAAACTGCTGCGCGCCCTTGCGCTGCGACCAGTCGGTGCGGATCAGGACCCAGGCGCTCGAGGGAATGCGCCCGTTGTCGCGCTCCCACTCCTCGACCAGCTCGCGTGTCAGCAGGAAGTCCGGATTCGCCTTCGCCCGCGCCGCGACGTCGATGACGCACGCCGGGCCGATGAAGCGCCGCACCGGGATGCTGTGCGTTGCGTTGTCCGCATGGTCCTTGCCGGTCACCCAGTGAACGGGCGCGTCGAAATGCGTGCCGGTATGCTCACCGCACGCGATGTCGTTCCAGTACCAGGCGGGCCCGCGCTCATCGTAGCGGGAAATCTCGCGCAGCGAAAAAGGCTGCGAGGGCGCGAACTGCGGCGGCAGCTGGATGGTCGGCGTCGCCGGCTCGAGCGGCATCGTCAGATCCACCACTCGAATGCCTCCGGACGCGAGTGCGCCGGCGAGCTGGGCGAGCGTCTGGGCGGCCGGCGAGCCGGCGGCTTGCGTTGGGGTAGCGGTTCGCGGCGGCGCGCTCATCGAAATCTCCGGCGGGATAATTAGTTGACACCTGAAGTACTTCTGAATATAACATACGCTTCAATCGGACGATACGCGTGCGAAGGTAGGTGCCGTCAGGATGAAGCGAATCGTCTGTCTGGGAGGCGGCCCGGCGGGGCTATACGCCGCGATCATGCTGCGCAAGTCCGTGCCGTCGGCGCGGGTCGAGGTCTACGAGCGCAATCGCGCCGACGACACCTTCGGCTGGGGCGTGGTGTTCTCCGACCAGACGATGGAGAACTTTCGTGCCGCGGATTCGCAGACGCATTCGGCGATCCTCGCGAGCTTCCATCACTGGGACGATATCGCCATTCATTTCGGCGGGCGCCGCTTCGTGAGCGGCGGCCACGGGTTCTGCGGCATCGGCCGCAAGCGCTTGCTCGCCGTGCTGCAGGAGCGCGCCGCCGAGCTCGGCGTGCACCAGTACTTCGAGCATCCGGTGGACGACGAGGCGGATTTCCCGGATGCCGACCTCATCATCGCCGCCGACGGCGTCAACAGCCGCACACGCAGCCGTTACGCGGCCGCCTTCGAGCCCAGCATCGATGTGCGCAAGTGCCGCTTCATCTGGCTCGGCACGACCCGGCCGTTCGATGCGTTCACGTTCGCCTTCGAGCGCACCGAGCACGGCTGGTTCCAGATCCATGCCTACCAGTTCAGCGAGCAGCTCTCGACGGTGATCGTGGAGACCCGGGAGGAGACCTGGGCCGCGCACGGACTCGACCGGCTCGACGCGGAGCAATCGATCGCCTTCTGCGAGCGGCTGTTCGCGCGCTATCTCGACGGCCACCGGCTGCAGAGCAACGCCGCTCATCTGCGCGGCTCGGCGTGGCTCAATTTCAACCGGGTGGCGTGCCGGCGCTGGCATCACGGCAGGACCGTGCTCATCGGCGATGCCGCCCACACGGCACATTTCTCCATCGGATCCGGGACCAAGCTCGCCATGGAAGATGCCATCTCTCTCGCCCGAAAGGTCGCGGCAACCGCGGATCTGGACGGCGCACTCGGCGCCTATCGCAACGAGCGCGAGATGGAGGTTCTCAGGCTGCAGAGCGCCGCGCGCAATCGAATGGAATGGTTCGAGAACGTGGCGCGCCATGCCCGCCTGCCGCCGGAGCAATTCGCCTACAGCCTGTTGACCGGCAGCCAGCGCATCGGACACGAGAACTTGCAGCAGCGCGATCGCGGCTTCGTCGAGTCCCACGAGCAGTGGCTCGCGCGCCGTGAGGGCGTGGCGGAGCCGCGGCCGCCCATGTTTCTGCCCTTCAAGCTGCGCGGCATGGAGCTGGCGAACCGCGTGGTGGTGTCGCCCATGGCGCAATACTGCGCCAGGGACGGCGTGCCGGACGATTGGCACCTCGTGCACTATGGCCACCTGGCGCTCGGCGGGGCCGGCCTCCTCTACACGGAGATGACCTGCGTGTCTGCCGAGGGCCGCATCACCCCCGGCTGCACCGGTCTGTGGAACGAGACGCAGCGCGAGGCCTGGCGGCGCATCGTCGAGTTCGTGCACCGCAATTCCCCGGCGAGGATCTGCCTGCAGCTGGGACATTCGGGTCGCAAAGGCTCCACCCAGCTCGGCTGGGAGAAGATGGACCATCCGTTGGCCGCCGGCAACTGGCCGCTGCTCGCTCCCTCGCCGCTTCCCTACCACCCCGGGATCAGCCAGGCGCCGGTGCAGATGACGCGCGCGCACATGCACCAGGTGCGCGAGGAATTCGAGCGGGCGGCGCGATTCGGTGTACAGGCCGGCTTCGACATGCTCGAGCTGCACATGGCGCACGGCTACCTGCTGGCTTCGTTCCTCTCGCCGCTGACCAATCGCCGCAGCGATGAGTACGGCGGATGCGTGCAGAGCCGCCTGCGATTTCCCCTGGAGGTCGTGCGCGCGGTGCGGGCACAATGGCCGCAGGACAAGCCGCTGTCGGTGCGCATTTCGGCGACCGATTGGATGGACGGCGGGCTCGCCGAGAGCGACGCACTGGCCATCGTGAGCGCCCTGCGAAGCGCGGGCGTCGATCTGATCGACGTGTCCACCGGCCAGACGGTGCCGGATCAGAAGCCGGTGTACGGGCGCATGTGGCAAACCCCGTTCGCGGACCAGATCCGCAACGAGCTCGGCATCGCCACCATGGCGGTCGGCAACATCTACGAGCCGGATCACGTCAACTCGATCATCGCTTCCGGACGGGCGGATCTGTGCGCCATCGCGCGGCCTCACCTGGCGAACCCGGCGTGGACGCTCGAGGCTGCCGCGCGGCAGGGCTATCGGCTGCAATGGTGGCCCAGGCAATACCTGTCCGGCAAAGCTCAGCTCGAGAGAAATCTGCAGCGCGCCGCCGCGCTCCCCGGAGGCTCGGCATGAGCTCGCCTGCGCCAGCGGCGCGACTTGCCGGCCGACATGCCGTCGTCACGGGCGCGAGCCGCGGGATCGGCGCCGTCATCGCCGCGGGGCTGGCCGCGGATGGCGTGAGGGTGTCGCTCCTCGGGCGCGATGCGGACAATCTCGGGCGCGTATCCGATGGCCTGGGCGGCGCGCAGCGCGCTTTTCCGATCGTGGCCGACGTCACCGATCCGGCTTCGGTCAAGACGGCTTTCGCCGCCGCGCGCGGCCAGTTCGGCGCGGTGCACCTGCTGATCAACAACGCCGGGCAGGCCGCCAGCGCCAAGTTCGCCGATACGGACGAGGCGCTGTGGAATCGTCTGCTCGCCGTCAATCTGACCGGCAGCTACCTCGCCGCCCGCCAGGCGCTGCCCGACATGCTGGCCGAAGGATTCGGGCGAATCGTCAACATCGCGAGCACCGCAGGCCTGCGGGGCGGCGCCTACATTGCCGCGTATGCGAGCTCCAAGCACGGCGTCATCGGACTGACCCGCTCGCTCGCCCTGGAATACGCCAGCCGCAACGTCACGGTGAACGCGGTGTGTCCCGGCTATGTGAATACCGACATCGTCAAGGATGCCGTCGCCACCATCCGGCAGAAGTCGGGCCGCAGCGACGGCGAGGCGCTCGCGGCGCTGCTGGCGGCCAATCCGCAGCGCCGACTGGTCGAGCCGCGCGAGGTGGCCGACACGGTGATGTGGCTGTGCCGCCCCGGCTCCGAGAGCGTCACCGGACAGAGTATCGTGCTGGCGGGCGGCGAGGTCTAAAGGGATCGGTGCCATGGCGAAGGACAAGAAATCGCTGAAGCTCATCGAGCCGGACGCCGAAACGCGCATCCACGACGATCATCATCTGTCCGTGCGGCTCTGGCTGCGCATGCTCGCATGCACGAATCACATCGAGAATTTCGTGCGGCAGCGACTGCAAGCGACGTTCGGCACCACGCTGCCGCGGTTCGATCTGATGGCGCAGCTCGAGCGCGCTCCGCAGGGGCTGAAGATGAGCGAGCTGTCGCAGCGCATGATGGTGACCGGGGGCAACGTCACGGGCATCACGGACGGCCTCGAGAAAGAGGGGCTGGTGCTGCGCGAGGCGGACCCGGCGGACCGGCGCGTGTTCCGCGTCAAGCTGTCCGCGGAAGGTCAACGACAATTCCGGCGCATGGCCGCCGAGCACGAGCAGTGGGTGGTCGAGCTATTGGATGGAATGAGCATGAAGCACAAGAATCAGCTGGTCGAGCTGCTGGGCGAGCTCAAGCGGCAGATCCGCACATGAGCGAGTTCGCGCCCGAGCCGAAGAATTTCCTGTGGCACCGGGAAGGGCGCGTGGGCGTCATCACCCTGAACCGCCCGCAGCGCAAGAACCCGCTCACCTTCGAGTCCTATGCGGAGCTGTGCGAGCTGTTCCGGGCGCTCCCGCAGGCCGATGCGGTTCGCTGCATCGTTCTGACCGGCGCCGGCGATAATTTTTGCTCCGGCGGCGACGTGCACGAGATCATCGGTCCGTTGACCGAGCGCGATGCGGCGGGGCTGCTCGAGTTCACCCGCATGACCGGCGAGCTCGTCAAGGCCATGCGCCGCTGCCCGCAACCGCTGGTGGCGGCGGTCGACGGGGTTTGCGCCGGCGCGGGGGCAATTCTCGCCATGGCGTCGGACTTCCGGCTCGGGACGGCGCGCGCGAAGACGGCGTTCCTGTTCACGCGCGTCGGCCTGGCGGGTTGCGACATGGGAGCCTGCGCCATCCTGCCGCGAATCATCGGCCAGGGCCGCGCCGCGGAGCTGCTGTACACGGGACGCACCATGTCCGCGGAAGAGGCGCTGGCATGGGGCTTCTTCAACCGGCTGGTTCCCGCGGAGGAGCTGCTGCAGCAGTCCCTGCGGCTCGCCGGGGAAATCGCCTGCGGTCCGACGTTCGCCCATGCGATGACCAAGAAGATGCTGCATGCCGAATGGAGCATGCCGATCGATGCGGCGATCGACGCCGAGGCGGCTGCCCAGGCGATCTGCATGCAGACGGAGGATTTCCGTCGCGCCTACCGGGCATTCGCCGCGAAGCGAAAGCCCGAGTTCCAAGGCGATTGAGCGCGCGATGCGTGCTCGCAACTTCCTGGAGTGGCCCTTCTTCGAGCCCGGACATCGCGCGCTTGCGGAGCGTCTGGACGCCTGGGCCGCGGCTCACCTGGCGCAGCGCCCGGGCGCCGAAGACGAGGTCTCGGTCGATGCCGCGTGCCGCACCCTGGTGCGCGAGCTCGGCGATGCGGGCTGGACGCGGTACTCGGTGCCGTACGCCGCGCAGGCCGCGGGCGCGACGCCGCGCGGCGATGCGCAATTCGACGTCCGCGCGCTGGCGCTGATCCGCGAGACGCTCGCATGGCATGACGGACTCGCGGATTTCTCTTTCGCGATGCAGGGTCTGGGGAGCGGCCCCATCTCGCTCGCAGGCTCGCCGGAGCTCAAGGCGCGCTATCTGCCGCCCGTCGCGGCCGGACGGGCCATCGCCGCCTTCGCGCTCTCCGAGGCGCAGGCGGGCTCCGACGTCGCTTGCATGCAATGCAAGGCCACGGCCGACGGCCGCTGCTACGTGCTGGACGGTGAGAAGACCTGGATATCGAACGGCGGCATCGCCGACTTCTACTGTGTGTTCGCGCGCACGCAGCCGGCGCAGCTGCGGGCCGATGGCTCGGCGAGCGCCCGCGGCATCAGCGCCTTCGTCGTCGATGCGGGCACCCCCGGTCTCGAGATCAAGCGACGCATCGAGGTGATCGCGCCCCATCCGCTGGCCACTCTTTCCCTGGCCGGCTGCCGCGTGCCCTCGACCCATCGCCTGGGATCCGAAGAAGAGGGCTTCAAGCTGGCGATGCGCACCCTCGATGTCTTTCGCACCTCCGTCGCCGCCGCCGCCCTCGGTTTTGCGCAGCGCGCGCTCGATGAGGCGCGCGAGCACGCCATCGCGAGAACGATGTTCGGCAAGACGCTTGCGGATCTGCAGCTCACTCAAGCCGCCCTGGCGGACATGGCGAGCGACATCGATGCGGCGCGCCTGCTGACCTATCGCGCGGCCTGGATGCGCGATCGCGGCGCAGCGGCCACGAAGGAAGTGGCGATGGCCAAGATGGCGGCCACCGAGTCGGCGCAACGCACCATCGACCGCGCGGTGCAGATGTTCGGCGGCCGCGGGGTCGTGCGCGGAGAGATCGCCGAGCGCCTGTACCGCGACATTCGCGCCTTGCGCATCTACGAGGGCGCCACCGAGATCCAGAAGCTGATCATCGCGCGCGATCTACTCAACGAGGCGAGAAATCGATGAACGAGAGCCGGCAGATCCTGCAACCCGCGCAGTGGCCCCGTCCGCGAGGATACAGCAACGGCATCGCCGCCTGCGGGCGGCAGATCTTCGTTGCGGGGCAGGTCGGCTGGGACGCGCACGGGCGCTTTTGCAGCGATCGCATGGCCGACCAGGTGAGGCTGGCGCTCGAGAACATCTCCACGGTGCTCGCGCAGGTGCCGGCCGGCCCCGAGCACATCGTGCGGCTCACGTGGTACATCACCAGCCGCGAGGAGTATCACGCCGAGCTCGCGCAGATCGGCGCCGCGTACCGCGCGGTGATGGGCAAGAATTTCCCGGCGATGAGCGTCGTGCAGGTCGTCGCCCTGATGGAAGCGCGCGCCAAGGTCGAGATCGAGGCCACGGCCGTGGTGCCCGGGACGAGCGCCGTGGTATCCGGGGTGAGCGCCGTGGTATCCGGGGTGAGCGCCGTGGTGCCCGGGGTGAGCGACGTGCCCTCCGTGCCGCCGGATTCGACGTGCTAGATGCCGCGGCGATCGCCGGCCGCGAAGCGGGCCTGCACAAGGATCTGAGCCGCGCGCAGCTGGTGATGATCGGCCTCGGCGGCGCGATCGGCACCGGCCTGTTCATGGGCAGCGGGGTGGCCATCGGCTACGCCGGACCGGCCGTGATCCTGAGCTATGCCATCGCCGCCATCGCCGCCGTGGCCATGGTCTTCAGCCTGTCCGAGATGGCGGTGATGCATCCGACCGCCGGCTCGTTCGGCACGTACGCCGAGATCTACTTGAACCCGTGGGCGGGCTGGGTGGCGCGCTACTCCTACTGGATGGCACAAGTGATCGCGGTCGGGGGCGAGGCGGTGGCAGCCGGCGTGTACATGACCTTCTGGTTCCCGTCGACGCCGGTGTGGCTGTGGTCGCTGGGCTTCGCCTTCGTGCTGCTCTACTTCAACTCCCGATCGGTCCATAACTTCGGCTCCATCGAGTACTGGTTCGCGTTGATCAAGGTGGTCGCGATCGTCGTGTTCATCGTCCTCGGCAGCGCCGCCATCCTCGGCATCTGGGCCGCCCCCGTGGGCTTGCACAATCTCACCGGTCTTGCGGGCGGCTTCATGCCGCACGGCTTCGGCGGCGTCTGGATGGGAGTGATCCTCGGGGTGCTGTCGTTCAACGGCATCGAGGTGATCGCGGTCACCTCCGGCGAGGCCACGGACCCGCGACGGGCGATCCCGGCGGCGCTGCGAACCATGGGGCTGCGGCTGTTCCTGTTCTACATTCTCGCTCTCACCATCGTGGTCGCCTTCGTGCCATGGACCGAGACGGGCGCGGCCGTGGTGACCCAGAGTCCCTTCGTGCGCATCTTCGCGCACTCCGGCATCCGCCATGCGGCGGGGATCATGAACTTCGTGGTGCTGAGCGCCGCCCTCTCGAGCATGAACACCGACGTGTACTTGTGCTCGCGCATGCTGTTCTCCCTGTCCCGCGGCGGCTATGCGCCCCGCTTCCTCGGCCGGCTCGGCAAGAACGGCACGCCGATCGCCGCCATTCTGCTGTCGGGCGCCTGCATTCTGGCGGCTGCCGGGCTGTCGAAGCTGACGCCGCTCGCCTACAACTACCTGTTCGGCGTCGCGCTGTTCGACGCCATCGTCGTGTGGATCATCATCCTGCTGAGCCACCTCGGCTTCCGGCGGCGCCACCCGGCGGCGGATCTGCCGGTGCGGATGCCCGGATTCCCGCTGGTGCAGATTGCGGGACTCGCGCTGCTGTGCGCGCTGATGGTGACCATGGGACTCGACAAGGGGGCCTGGCGCCTCTCGTGGATCGTCGGCGTTCCATGGCTCGCGGCGCTGTCCGCGGCATACTTCATCGTCAAGGCGCGCGGCGGGCGCCCCGTTCCCGACCCGGCGACGCTGCGCAAGATCGAAGCCGGCAGCCTGTCGGACTAGGACGGCACATGCCCCTGCAGAATCGCCGCCAGCATCCGGCTGTCGATGTTCCCGCCGGAGACCACCGCGCAAACCCGCGACTCCCGGTAGCGCCCCGAGAGAGCGGCAGCCACCGATACGGCGCCGGCACCCTCGGCCACCACCCGGTTGTGCTCGACCATCGTCTTGATCGCGGCGGCCACCTGCGCGAGCGACACGGTGATGACCTCATCGATCATGGTCTTCGCGAGCGGCCACATCTCCGGCAGCACCGATCCGTAGCCCACGCCGCTGACGAATCCCGGCTCATGCGGCGTAGCCATCGGCGCGCCGGCGTCGAACGCGGCCTTGAGCGGATGCGCGCTCGTCAGCTCGCATGCGATGATCCTGACGTCCCGCTTGAGCGCGCGCGCCGCACAGGCAATGCCGCACGCGAGGCCGCCGCCCCCGAATGGAACCAGGATTGCCTCGACCTGCGGCCACTGCGCCAGTATCTCGGCGCCGATGGTGGCATCGCCGGCCAACGCGGCCGGATCCCGCACCGCGTCGATGTAGAGTCCCTGCTGATCCTCGAGCGCGCCTGCCTCGATGGCGCGCCACCATCGCTCCACCGGGCGCATGTCGATGCGTGCGCCGAGGCGCCGGAGCTTGTCCAGCTTCGCCTCCGGGGCGTTTTCAGGCACCACCGCGGTCGCAGCAATCCCCAGGCGGCGCGCCATCCAGGCCACACCGAGCGCGCTGTTTCCCGAGCTAGCCGTGTATATTCCGGCGCCGAGGTCGGCGTGCGGCTTGGCCAGCACGGCGTTGCCGATCGGCCGGATCTTGAACGAGCCGATCGGCTGCAGGTTTTCCAGCTTGAGGCGAATGCTCTTGCCGCGCGGCGCGGCGTCGCAGCCGACCAGGGGCGCGGTCAGCTCCAGCCCCTCGAGCCGCGCGCGCGCCGCCTCGATCTGATGCCAATCGACCGGTTTCACTTCATCGGGCAAGATGTCTCCTGGGCACGCCACGGCGCGCGCGCAACCTCTCATAATTGCACCATTATATGAGATTGCATATGATACGCGCCCGGTCGATTCAGCCGACGGAACAAGTGTGCTATGGATCCGAGATTCGAGGCGCTGCGCAGGGAATTCCCGCTTCTTCGGCGCAAGACCTACCTCAACAGCGGTTCCTACTGCGCGCTCGCGAACGACGTGAAGGCCGCGTTCGAGGCCTACATGGAGGATCGCCTGCTGGTAGGCGCGAACTGGGACGTCTGGGTCACCAAGAACGAATCCGTCCGCCGGCTGGTGGCGACGCTGTTGCGCGCCGCGCCCGACGAGATCGCGGTCACGGCTTCCGTGTCGGCGGGGCTCAATGCGCTGGCGAGCGCCCTCGAGTTCTCGGGATCCCGCAACAAGGTCGTGGTGAGCGATTTCGAGTTTCCCACCAACGCGCAGATCTGGCATGCGCAGGAACCGCGCGGCGCACGGGTCGTTCACGTACCGCGGGCGGCGGACGGCTATATTCCACTGCAGCACTTCGAGAAGGCGATCGACGATCGGACGCAGCTGGTCGCGGTCACTCATGTCTGCTTCCGCAACGGAGCCAAGCTCGACATTCCCGGCATCGTGCGCCTGGCCCGCGCCAAGGGCGCGAAGGTGCTGCTCGATTGCTATCAGTCCGTCGGGTCGCTCGACATCGACGTGAAGTCGCTGGACGTGGACTTCGCCGCCGGAGGCATGCTCAAGTATCTGCTGGGCACCGCCGGCATCGGCTTCCTGTACGTCAAAGGCTCGCTGGTGCAATCGCTCCTGCCGACGCACAGCGGCTGGTTCGCGCAGGCCGACATCACCGCCATGGACATCACCGCCAACCGGCCGGCGCCGAGCGCGCGCCGCTTCGAGGCGGGCACGCCGCCCGTGGTCAACTGCTATGCCGCCGAGGCCGGCCTGAAGTTCCTGCTGGCGGTCGGCACGCAGTCCGTGGAGCAGCGCAACTACGCGCTGACGCGGCGCTGCATGCAGAGGCTCGAGGAGATCGGCTGGGCGAGCATCACGCCGGCGCAAGATGAGCGCCGCGGGGCGACGGTCGCAGTACCCTCGCGCGACAGCGGCCGGCTGGCCGCCGAGCTCATGAAGCGTGACATCGTGACTTCCTTCCGAGATGATAATATCCGTGCCAGCTTCCACTTCTACAACAACGAGGACGACGTGGAATCCTTCATTGCGGCAATGAAAGAGCTGCGCGGCTCGCTCGGCCCTCGCTGAAGCAGGACGGGCGGCCGGCATTTGCCGCTCGCCGTACCTCGAGCCGCGCTCGGGAACCTCATGCCTCGAAAAAAGACCGCTCGCAGCGCGCCGGGGTCATCCCTGAGGTCCGCTCCCTCCCTGTTCGATGATTTTCTGCCTTATCTGATCACGCGGCTCGCCCATCAGCTCAACGAGGATCTGATCGAGAAGCTGCGGCGCGAGGGCATCAACCTGACGCGCTGGCGCATTCTGGCGGTGCTCGCCATGGGTGACGGCATCACGATCAAGGAGATCATCGATCGGGCGATGATGCGTCAGTCCGCGCTCAGCCGGGCGCTGATGAGCATGGAAAAGGAGCAGTACGTGCGGCGGGTGGTACGGCGTGACGACGCCCGCTGCGTCGAGGTCTACCTCACGGCCAAGGGCCGCGCTGCGTTCCGCTCTCTGGACGTC
>Ga0335074_10011536_pt1 | contig 12351 bp, 12 predicted proteins | sample Lox_Sample_23_FD_206715 | JGI IMG/M metagenome (GOLD analysis project Ga0335074, IMG submission 206715) | Soil microbial communities from Loxahatchee National Wildlife Refuge, Florida, United States - Lox_Sample_2.3 | ecosystem: Environmental > Terrestrial > Soil > Wetlands | place: USA...
TCAAGCGGGTCCCCGTCATTCGCGACGGCAAACTCGTCGGCATCATCAGCCGCGCCAATCTGGTCCGCGCCTTGGCGACGACGAGCACCGCGCCGGCGATCGTCGCCGATTCCGACGACCGCATGATTCGCGAAAGACTGCTCGCAGAGTTGCGCGGTCAGCGCTGGGCCAATATCTGGGCCGCCGACATCATGGTTCGCGATCGCGTCGTGCATGTCTGGATGTCCGACGACCAGCCGGAAGCCGAGAAACAAGCGCTGCGCATCGCCGCCGAAAATATTCCGGGCGTGCGGCGCGTCGAAGAGCACATCGTCCCGGCCCCGATCGTTCCGGCATTCTGACTAGGCCGCTTTGGATCGATAAGCGGTCCGAGCGGCCAACCCGCTGCGGACATGACATGGAATGCTTTCCCGTAACCTCCAGGCCACGGGCTCAGGCCTGAAGAAAGCCAGAGCCGATGCCGCTTGGCAAGTGCGCGAACGGGGTCGCGCGTACCGCTCCCGGATGCAGTACAGGCGGGGTGTTCATCCGGCGGTGAAGGTGAAGTGCCGAGGCGCTTGACCTTGCAGTTCGCGCATAGTCTCGTGCATCTGCTATCGATGCTGATGCGAGGGGCTGCAGGATGGCGGGGCCGCTGTCAGGGTATCGCGTTGTCGATCTGACTTCGAATGTTTCGGGGCCGTTGGCGACAATGATCCTCGGCGATCAGGGGGCCGATGTGATCAAGGTCGAAGCCCCTGATGGCGGCGATGCGACCCGCGCCGGCGGCAACCGGCGGGCCGGGTATACCGCATCGTTTCTGAACAACAACCGCAACAAGCGCTCGATCGTCCTCGACCTGAAGCAGCCGGCGGCACGGGCAGTGGTGCTGCGGCTCGCCGCCGGCGCCGATGTCTTTGTCCAGAATTTTCGGCCGGGTGTGGCCGAACGGCTCGGCGTCGGCGAGGATGCGGTGCGCGCCGTTTCACCGGACATCGTCTATGTCTCGATCAGCGGGTTTGGCGAAAACGGCCCCGATGCCGCAAAACCCGCCTACGATCCGGTGATCCAGGGGTTTTCCGGGGTCGCGACGGTGCAGGCCGGCTCTGACGAAGCCCGCCCACGCCTGTTGCGCACGATCCTGCCGGACAAGCTGACCGCGATCACCGCCTCGCAGGCGATCACCGCGGCCCTGCTGGCGCGCGAGCGCACCGGTGCAGGACAGCATGTGCGGCTGTCGATGCTCGAAGCGGTGCTCGCTTTTTTGTGGGCTTCGGATATGGGCGATCAGACCTTTATCGGCGACGAACCGCCGCGACAGACCCCGGCAAGCGCGCACGACCTGATCTACGACACCGCCGACGGGTATATCACGGTGGCGGCGTTGACCGACCGGCAATGGGCCGGGTTGGCGCGCGCCGTCGACCACCCGGAATGGCTTGAAGACGCGCGGTTCAAGACACCGGCGCTGCGGCAGCAAAACATTGATGCGCGGCTTGCGATCACCCAGCAGGCGCTGCTGACCCGGCCTACGGCGGAATGGCTCGGGCGTCTGACCGCGGCGCAGGTGCCGTGCGGCCCGGTGCTGACCCGCAATCAGGTCGTTCATCATCCACAGGTCGCGGCGTTGAACCTCGTCGTCGAGACCGAGCATAAAAAGGCCGGCCGGCTGCGCCAGACGCGTGCGGCGGCGCGGTTTTCGAAGACGCCGACCGAAATTCGCTGCGGTGCCCCCGGACTCGGCGAGCATAGTCAGGAGATCCTCTCTGAACTCGGCTACTCGCCCGCCGAAATCGAAGCGCTGATATTGGCGGGTGCTGCGGGCGGCCCCGCCAGAAAGTAAATGTCGTTGCCGGAAAGCAAACCTCACCGCCGGGTTGTCTCCGGGACGGGTGATCGGCCGATCACGGAACCGCCACAAGAGCGATTGCACGGCCGAAAGCCGGGACCGGGTGGTTCGGCCGTCGAGCGCCCGGCGGGCGGTCCCGGTTTTGCCGGCCGGGTTCCTGTCTCATCCGGTCCCGGTACCATCCTGTTTCTTGCCATGGCGAGATAGGCAAATCCGATGATCGATTTTTATTATTGGCCGACGCCAAACGGGTGGAAGGTCGCGATCATGCTCGAAGAATGCGGTCTTCCCTATCGCGTGATCCCGGTCAATATCGGCAAGGGCGACCAGTTCAAGCCAGAGTTTCTGGCGATCAGCCCGAACAACCGGATGCCGGCGATCGTTGATCACGATGACCCCGATGGGCCGATGCCAGTCTTCGAATCGGGCGCGATTTTGATCCATCTCGCCGAAAGGGTGGGGCGGTTCCTGCCGCAGAGCCGGCATGGGCGAAAGGAATGCCTCGAATGGCTGTTCTGGCAGGTTGGCAATCTCGGGCCGATGGCCGGCCAGCTAAGCCATTTTGTAAATTATGCGCCGGGCGAGCACCCTTATTCGCACAAGCGTTATGCCGACGAATACAATCGGTGTCTCGGTGTTCTCGAACGCCGCCTCGAGCAACGACAATTCATCCTTGACGATTATTCGATCGCCGACATGGCGTCGTGGCCGTGGGTGTTGATCGCCAAGCCGCTGGGCCAGCCGCTCGATGATTTTCCAAATGTCGCGCGCTGGCGCGCCGCGCTGCGCGACCGCCCGGCGGTGCGGCGCGGCGTCGATCTCGGCAAGGATCTACGGCGCTCGGCCCCGCCAACAGACAACGAGCGCCGCGTGTTGTTCAATCAAACTGCGCGCAGTGCGATAGAAATTGCGGATAAGCGATGATATTCGTTCGATTTTCCGGGTCAGCGCAGCCAGCAACTGATCGCGCGATCCTTTGGGTCCGGCACCGATGATGTTCCATGCTTTGACTGTAATGCGCGCACGAGATCCAAGAGACGTGTCCACCTGACAGCCGCCGCCAAGGTGGCCGCATAGTTAGAGGATCTTCGGCGATTATCAGTTGACAAACCTAGGGCTACCTATTGCCGATAGGTCGCGCTGCCAGCGCGCCTAGTCCTTCGTCAATCCTTGAGGCGCACCCATTCTCGTTTTAGAAGCGTTCTGGCTACTCCAAGCATCTTAGCAGATTTGGCGTCGCAATCGATGATGGTTGTGCGTCTGTCAATCTCGGCAATTTTCGTGATCAAGGCGATAGTGTCCGGTTCGGAAGGGTTGGCTTGGCGGTGCCGCGGCAATCCGGCAAAACGGTTGACCTGGTCGAGCCGGACGCGCATCTCGAGATTGATCCGGTGCGCGCCAGCGGCACGAATCGGGGCGGGGGAAGTCGGGGGGTGCGGCGCAACGGCGATCCGGAAGACCGCCAGGAGGGGTGTGATGCCGAACTCCGTGATCCGGAGGATGCTTCGCCAGAGGGCCGGGCAATGCCGCAGAGCCGGACAAGTCGCGTTGCGACACCCATCGAGGGCGCAATCGGCCGCGGGCTGGCGATTGACATCGGCACGGGGCGCAATTACCGTTCCAAGGTCCTCCCGTGGGGGAGCGGCTCACCCCATATTTGGGGACGCCAGTCCGCGAGTGTCGCGCACTGGCGCTTTTTGTCGGTTGGTGGCTTTCGGGTATATCAATGTTCAATAGCCTGAGCGATCGCCTCGGCGATGTTTTCGACCGGCTGCGCCGTCATGGCGCGCTGACCGAGAGTGATATCGGCGCCGCCATGCGCGAGATCCGTCTTGCCTTGCTCGAAGCCGACGTGGCGCTGCCGGTCGTCCGCGAGTTCATCTCGACGGTGCGCGAAAAGGCGCTCGGACAGGAGGTGCTGCGCTCGGTCACGCCGGCGCAGATGGTGGTCAAGATCGTTCATGATCATCTGGTCGAGGTGCTTGGCGGCGGCTCGGAAGCCGGCGCGGTCGACGGGCTTGATCTGAATGCACCGGCGCCGCTCGGGATCATGCTGGTCGGCCTGCAGGGTTCGGGCAAGACGACGACGGCTGCCAAGATCGCCAATCGGCTGAAACAGCGCGACCGCAAAAAGGTGCTGCTCGCCTCGCTCGACGTGCAGCGGCCGGCAGCACAGGAGCAGCTCGCCGTACTCGGGCGGCAGGTCGGTGTTGCCAGCCTGCCGGTGGTCGCCGGTGAGAAGCCGGTCGCGATTACCCGCCGCGCGCTCGAAACCGGCCGGGCCCAAGGCTACGACATCATCATTTACGATACCGCCGGGCGCCTTCACATCAATGAGGAGCTGATGCTTGAAGTGGCGGCGGTCAGCGAGGTGGCACATCCGCATCAGACCCTGCTCGTCGCCGACGCGATGACCGGCCAGGACGCGGTCAATCTCGCCAAGGCTTTCAGCGAGCGTGCTGCGATCACCGGGACCGTCCTGACCCGGGTGGACGGCGACGCCCGCGGCGGTGCCGCCTTGTCGATGCGCCAGATCACCGGCAAACCGATCGTCTTTATCGGCACCGGCGAGCGCATCGGCGCGATCGAACCGTTTCATCCCGAGCGCATCGCCGGCCGCATTTTGGGCATGGGCGATGTCGTCAGCCTCGTCGAAAAGGCCGCCGAGACCGTCGACCGCGACGAGGCCGAAAAGCTCGCCGCCAAGATGGCCAAGGGCAATTTCGATCTCGATGATCTGGCCGGCCAGCTGCGCCAGATCCGCCGCATGGGCGGAATGGGCGGCATGCTGTCGATGCTGCCGGGGGTCGGCAAACTCAAGAAACAGCTCGGCGACGCCAATATCGACGAAAGCATCATCAAGCGCCAGGAAGCGATCATCTCGTCGATGACCAAGAGCGAGCGGCGCAATCCCAAATTGCTGAACGGCTCGCGCCGGCGGCGTATTGCCGGCGGTTCGGGGACGTCGGTACAGGAGATCAACCGGCTCTTGAAGCAGTATCAGGATATGGCCGACATGATGAAAAAGATGAAAAAGCTCGGCCCCAAGGGCTTGGCGCGGCATGGTCTCGCCGGGCTGATGCCGGGCCCCGGTCTTCGCCATTAGAGGCAGGTGAAACGATGTCGTTGAAGATCCGCCTCGCTCGCGGCGGCGCCAAGAAAAGACCCTATTACAGCATCGTCGTCGCCGATTCGCGCAGCCCGCGCGACGGGCGCTTTATCGAGCGGATCGGAACCTACAACCCGATGCTCGACCGCAGCCACGCCGACCGCGTCAACCTGAAGACCGAGCGCGTCCAGCATTGGCTGAGTGTCGGCGCCCTGCCGACCGATCGGGTGGCGCGCTTTCTTGGCGAGGCCGGCCTGATCGAAAAACCGCCGGTCCGCGAGACGCCGATCAAATCGGCGCCCAAGGCCAAGGCCCAGGAGCGGGCAAAGGCCGCAGCCGAAGCCACGGCAGCCGCCGCCGGCAGTGGCACCTAGGGCGTCCGTTCGGCGCGTGACCAATGACATATGAGGCAAGGCAGGTTTGCGTCGGCGTTGTCACGGGCGCGCACGGGGTGACCGGCGCCGTCCGGATCAAAAGCTTTACCGCTCGCCCCGAGGATGTCGCCGCCTACGGCCCGCTTGCCGACGAGAGTGGGGCGCGCCGGCTTGAACTACGCCTGCTCGGCGCCGCCAAAGGTGTGTTGATCGGCCGGCTGTCGGGTATCGACGACCGCAACCGAGCCGAGGCGCTGCGCGGGCTGCGCCTTTATCTGCCGCGCGCGGCGCTGCCGCCGCCCGGCGACGAAGAATATTACCATGCCGACCTGATCGGGCTCGAAGCGGTGCTGACGAATGGAACCGTGCTCGGTCGGGTGCGAGCGATCCATGATTTCGGCGCCGGCGATAGCCTCGAAATCGAGCGTCGCGGCGCGCCGCCGATCATGGCGCCGTTCACCCGTGCGATCGTGCCGGTGATCGACATCCAAGCCGGCCGGCTCGTGGTCGATCCGCCGCCGGGTCTGCTCGACAATGGTGAGCCGGAGCGTCCGCGGGTTGAGGCCGAGGGATGAGCTGGCGGGCGACGGTGTTGACGATCTTCCCCGAGATGCTGCCGGGATCGCTCGCCTATTCGCTCGCCGGCAAGGCGTTGCATGCCGGAGCGTGGCGGCTCGACACCGTCGACATCCGCGATTTTGCGCAGGACAAGCATCGCTCGGTCGACGATGCGCCGTTTGGCGGCGGGCCGGGCATGGTGATGCGACCGGACGTGCTCGATGCCGCGATATCAGGCGCCGACGGCGTCGGCCCGTTGATTTTGCTGTCGCCGCGCGGCCGCCGGCTCGATCAGGCGAAGGTTGCCGACCTGGCGGCCGGCCCCGGCATCCGGCTGGTCTGCGGCCGGTTCGAAGGTGTCGACGAACGCGTTGTCGAGGCCCGTGCGATCGAGGAGTTGAGCCTTGGCGATTTTGTCTTGTCGGGTGGCGAGCCGGCGGCGATTGCGCTGATCGACGCCTGTGTGCGATTGCTGCCCGGCGTCGTCGGCGACAGCGAGGCTCTGACCGAAGAAAGCTTTGCCGACGGGCTGCTCGAATACCCGCAATATACCCGCCCGCAGATGTGGCGGGGACGGCTCGTGCCTGACGTCCTGGTTTCCGGTGATCACGCTCGCATCCGCGACTGGCGGCGGGCCGAGGCCGAGCGGCTGACGCGCGAGCGCCGCGGCGATTTGTGGGAACGCTATCGGGCCGCCCGCCGGCCGGCGATCGGCGGCGACCAAGCAAGCAATCGAAAGGTCGAACAATGAACCTCCTTCAGCAATTGGAGGCCGAGCAGGTCGAAAAGCTCGCGGCCATCCGTCCGGTGCCAAAATTCGAACCCGGCGATACCGTGCGCGTCAGCCTGCGCGTCGTCGAGGGCGAGCGTGAGCGCATCCAGGCTTTCGAAGGCGTATGCATCGGCCGCAAGAATGCCGGCATCAATTCCAGCTTTACATTGCGCAAGATTTCGTATGGCGAAGGTGTCGAGCGCGTCTTTCCGCTGTATTCGCCGCGCATTACCGCGATCGATGTCGTGCGTCGCGGCGTCGTGCGCCGGGCCAAGCTCTATTATCTGCGCGGCCGCACCGGCAAGGCGGCGCGCATCGCCGAGCGCGCCCGCGACAGCGGGCGCCAGGAACCCGCTGCGGCGCGGGCACCATCTGCCCCGTCTGCCGCCGCCGACAACCGACCGGAGTAACCGAATATGGCCGCGCCGCGCACGCTGTTCGACAAGATCTGGGACAGTCATGTCATCGCCCCACAGGGTGAGGGCACCTACCTGATCTACATCGACCTTCACCTGATCCACGAGGTCACCACACCGCAAGCCTTTGAGGGGCTCAAGCTCGCCGGACGCAAGGTGCGCCGCCCGGATGCGACGATGGCGGTCGCCGACCACAATATTCCGACGACCAACCGCAGCGCCGGTGCGGCTGGCATCGACAACCCGGAGTCGAAGCTGCAGGTCGACGTTCTCGAACGCAACGTCAAGGAGTTCGGCGTCCCGTATTTCCCGATCGACAGCATCGATCAGGGCATCGTTCATATCATCGGGCCCGAACAGGGATTGAGCCAACCGGGAATGACGATCGTGTGCGGCGATAGCCACACGGCGACCCATGGCGCTCTGGGCGCGCTCGCCTTTGGCATCGGCACCTCCGAGGTGGAGCATGTTCTGGCCACCCAGACACTGATCCAGGCGCCGGCCAAGAACATGCTGATCTCGGTCAACGGCCCGCTCGGCGCCGGGGTCAGCCCAAAGGACGTGATCCTCGCGATCATCGCCAAGATCGGCACGGCGGGCGGTACCGGCCATGTGTTCGAATACGCCGGCAGCACGTTCCGCGACATGTCGATGGAAGGCCGCATGACGGTCTGCAACATGTCGATCGAGGCCGGCGCGCGGGCTGGGCTCGTCGCACCGGACGAAAAGACCATCGCTTATGTTATGGGCCGGCCCTATGCGCCAAAGGGGGCGGCGTGGGAGCAAGCGGTTGCCTATTGGCGCACCCTGCCCTCCGACCCCGGCGCCAAATACGACAAAGCGGCGTATCTTGACGCCGCCGACATCGCACCGCACGTCACCTGGGGTACCAATCCCGAGCAGGCGGCACCGGTTACCGGCCGGGTCCCCGACCCTTCGCAAATCGACGACCCGCTAAAGCGCGCCGCAATCGAGCGGGCATTGCAATACATGCAATTGAAGCCGAACACCTTGCTGATCGAAGTGCCGGTGCAGCGCGTCTTTATCGGCTCGTGCACCAATAGCCGCATCGAGGACCTACGCGCCGCCGCGGCGATCGCCAAGGGCCGCAAGGTCGCCGATGGCGTTACGGCTCTGGTGGTGCCGGGCTCGGGACACGTCAAGCACCAGGCCGAAGAGGAAGGGCTTGACCGCATCTTCCTCGAAGCCGGCTTCCAGTGGCGCGATGCCGGTTGCTCGATGTGCATGTCGATGAATGACGACAAGGCGATGAACGGCGAACGCATCGCCTCGACCTCGAACCGCAATTTCGAGGGCCGCCAGGGCAAGAACGCCAAGACCCACCTGATGGGCCCGGCGATGGCCGCCGCCGCCGCCGTCACCGGCCGGCTGACCGACGTGCGCCAGCTGGGTTAGCATAATGGAAAAGGACTACACTCGGTCCGGAGCCATTGTCTGCGGTTTGGCAGCGCGATAGAAGCTGGATTTGGCGAAGCCGCCGTGGAATCCCAACTCGTGGCGACCATCCGCCGCGCGGTCGAGAGGAAAGCACTATTGAGAACCGGCGGCAAAGACAAGACAGTAGTCGATGCGCGCATAAGAGAGATTTTCGACGAGACGCGAGGTAATCCGTCCGCGGACAAAGGATCGGGCGCGGAAAAGGGCGCAGTGCTTGCCGCGATCAGCAAGCACCATACCGGGATTGCGGGTGCCGACGACCCCGTGGGACCAGACCTCCCTATTTAAGGAGGCGGCACGCATGGCTCTGGTGCTGGCCGAGACTTATGCGGCTTTCAAAGCCGCCGGAGTCGACGACGATCAGGCGCAAGCGGCGGCCGAGGAACTAGCGGCATTCGAAACGCGCTTCGCGTTGATCGAGAGCAAGATCTCCCATATGGATGGGAAGATCACCTCTATGGAGGGCAAGTTTACCGTACTGCTTTGGGCGGTAGGAGTGAACGTCGCCGCGACGATCGCGATCTTAGGCGTCCTGCTGCATCATAGCTGAGTTTTGGACTGGAATGACCGTTGCAGGACAAAGATGGAAAAATTCACTGAGCTGACTGGCGTGGCAGCGCCGCTGCCGATCATCAATCTCGATACCGACAAGATCTTTCCGGCGATCTATCTGAAAACGATCAAACGCACCGGCTTGTCGCAATGGCTGTTCCAGGAGATCCGGTTTCGCGCCGACGGCTCGGAAAACCCTGACTTTGTCTTGAACCAGCCCTCTTACCGCAACGCCAAGATCCTGATCGGCGCCGACAATTTCGGCTGCGGGTCGAGCCGCGAACACGCCCCCTGGGCGCTCCTCGATTTTGGCATTCGCTGCGTCATAGCCCCGAGCTTTGCCGATATCTTTTACAACAACTGCTTTAAAAACGGCATCCTGCCGATCGCTCTGCCCAAAGAAATTGTCGAGACATTGATGGAAGACGCCCAGAAAGGCGCCAACGCGGTCATGACAATCGATCTCGAAAGCCAGACGATCACCCGCCCCGACGGCGAAAAGGTGCGGTTCGAAGTCGATGCGTTTCGCAAGAATTGCTTATTGAACGGGCTCGACGATGTCGGGCTGACCGAGCAGAAGGCAGCGGAAATTGCCGACTATGAGGCAAAAGCGCGGGTGGCGCGCCCCTGGCAGTTCGGCATGACGCAGCCGGCGACATGACCAACCGGCAACATCACCAACCGGGTCCAGGCTTGCTTCCCGCCCGGCGATGCTGGTCAGTCTTACGGAAGATTCTCGAAGGATCGAGTTTTTGCGGCCAAGCCTAGCCGTACGTTAGTGCAGGATCGCATGCAATGGAAACCGAGGTTCCCTTTCAAGCGTGAATCCGGCTCTCGATTCCAAGGGTGAGACGATGGTTTACCGGCCGGATCGGAGCGCCGGGCGCTTCGATCCGATCGGATCATGGTCTAGGCACAGCCGCGGCCCCGGCGGAAAGCCGGGGCCCACCCTCCCAGCGTTTCGCAAGACGGATCAGTCGGTCCCGGCTTTCGCCGGAAATGCGCAGTTCGATCAGCCGATGACGGCGGAGAACCGCGGCCGCGCATGACTAATAGCTGGGCTTGGATGCAGAAGGCGTGAGTTGGAGTTCGTGCGTCCAGCACGATTTGTCCTGGGTGTGCAGGTACCAGTATGCCTCGGCGATCTTGACCGGGTTGATGATCAGATCGCGGCGGTTCTGGTTGCGCGGCAGTTTGCGGCTGCCGGGTGAATCGATCGAGCCGTCAATAATGATGTTGGCAACGTGCACGCCGTGCTCGGAATATTCTTCAGTCAGTACCTGCGCCAAGGTGCGCATCAGCACACGGGGATAGTATAGCGACTGCCCGGTCATCCGCTTTTTGCCGCGCAAGGAACTGGAGTTGTTCGAGAAGAAAAACGAGCCGGCGCCCTTTCTGCGCATTGCCGGCAGCACCTCCTTGGCGACGAGGAACGGCCCGCGGGCGGAAATGTGCAGTCCGGTGTCGAGGATCTCGACCGGCACATGTTCCAGCAACTCCTTTTCCGGCGGCAGGTCGCGGCCCTCGAGATAGCCGGCATTGTAGATCAGCACGTCCGGATCGCCCGCTTCACGGCGGATTGTGGCAAATGCCGAGGCGATCGAGTCCTGCGAGACGAGATCCAGTTCGACGATCATGCAATCGCCGCCCTGATCGCGGATCGCCCTCGCCAGCGGCGTTGCATTTGCTTCATTGCGCGTCGTCAGGACGGTAAAGAAGCCTTCCTGCGCGAATTTCTGCGCGACCGCACCCCCGACACCCCAGCGCACGCCGACTTCCACATCGCTGTCATCGACCGCGTGGCCGTGCGCCAGCAAGGTATTGCGGCCGTCCGACTGCCACTTTGAGGTGGCGCCGATCACCACAGCGACTTCTTTGCCATTGGCATTGCTTTTCATTCAACAACCCTCTTTTCAAGTCGTGTTCCGGATTTTGTCCAGGATACTTCCAACCCTCCCAGGCGGTGGTGGTCTAAACCGCCCGCTATCGGATCTCTCAAGCCGTCCGGTTCCAGCCCCACCAGGCGCATACCGCCTCGCCCATGACCAGGCGCTTGTCCTCCTCGCCGAGCCAGGGCAGTTCTTCGCTGAACATCGTCACGCATTCACGCCATGAGCAGGGCATCTTGGTGATATCGGTGCCCCAGAACATCCGCCGCGGCCCAAAGGCGTCGTAGACCTGTCGCAGATAGGGATGCAGCGCCGGGAACGGATAGGCCTCGCTCGAATAATGCGGCACGCCGGTCGCCTTGACCGCCACATTGGGGAACTTTGCCAATGCGATTAGCTGCGGCAGGTGGGTCATCGCCGCACCATCTTTGAGCGTGCTGGTGCCGCCTCTGCCGCCGAGGTGATCGATCGTCAAGCGCAGCCCGGGGTGGCGTTCGGCAATGCGGCCGAGTTCGCCCAGCGAGTCGGTCGCCAGCGCCGCGATCGGGACCCCGGCGTCTTCGGCACCGGCCCACAACCATTCGAGGTCACCATCGTGCAGCCATCGCCGCGCCGGATCGGCGAGAAAACCGTAGCGCAGGCCGAGCATCCCCGGCTGCTCTCTCCAGCGGGCGATGCGGGCACGGGATTCCGGCCGATCGAGCGGCACCGAACCCATGATCGCGAACCGGCCGGGGTAGTTCTGCACTGCCGCTATGGCCATCTCGGTCGAATTCGGGTCCCATCCCGGCGGATGGATGACCGCGGCGTCGACGCCCGCCTCGTCCATCAAGCCGATCGCCTCCTCGGGGGTGAAGGCGGTCACCTGTCGATGCGAGAGGTTGCTCGGCAGGCCCGATCCCCACAGGTGGATTTGCGCATCGACGATCTGCATGCCGCACGCTCCCTTTGTTGTTACGTCTTCCTTGGAACACCGCGAATGCTAGCGACAATGCCCTTGGCTGTCAGCCGGATTGCACACGGTCGCATTGCGCCAGCGGTGCGCCGATGACGATGGCGCTGAGGATGATTGCGGGAATTGCCGCGGCGACGCAATCTGCTAAAGAACTCGCCGGTGACTGAGAGAAGGCTCGACACAATGGCGCAAACCATGGGTGCCAACCGCAAGGTGCTGGTTCTGCCGGGGGACGGCATCGGCCCCGAAATTATGGGCGAGGTGCTGCGCATCGTCCATTTCTTCGAACGCCGGCACATCGCGAGTTTTGACATCAGCGAGGATCTGGTCGGCGGCGCCGCCTATGACGCGCATGGCACGCCGCTGACCGAAGCGACCCTGCACAAAGCGTTGGCCAGCGATGCGGTGCTGTTCGGCTCGGTCGGCGGCCCGAAATGGGA